>Ga0070699_100001747_pt1 | contig 19853 bp, 19 predicted proteins | sample KBSK1503metaG_FD_65473 | JGI IMG/M metagenome (GOLD analysis project Ga0070699, IMG submission 65473) | Corn, switchgrass and miscanthus rhizosphere microbial communities from Kellogg Biological Station, Michigan, USA - KBS K1-50-3 metaG | ecosystem: Host-associated > Plants > Roots >... | reverse complement strand
TATCCCACGCCTTGCCAAAGGACTCCGCGCTCGAGCAGTGGCCGATCCAGTAGACCGAGGCGAGATCGTCGCTCTGCACCGCATCGGCGATCTCTGCCCGATATCCGTGGCTTTTGCCCCATTGCTCGTTGAAGTCGTTCTTGATCGCGACGTAATTCTGCAGGCTGCACTTCTCCTTGTACTTACCCTGAATCACGTCGAGGTACTCGGCGCTTGCGCAGAGCGGGACCATCAGAATGGCGAGCGTCAGCAGTCTTCTCATCGGGGCTCCTCCCTCCCGGGCTTCGGTGCTGCGCCCAGCCGACGCAGAGGCCGATGGCTCCTCGTGAGCCATCATGAAAACGCGCGCCGCTGCTGACCCCTCTGGGACTTTCCAGCCGACCAGCAAGCGGACGGGCTCGCCGAATACCATGTCGCCACGGGATTGCTCAAGACCCGCGTCACGGATCGTCGCGCCGCCGCTGACCCAGTGCGCGTAGCTGGGGCGTTTTTCCGGCGTGAGATCATCGCGCTGGCCGCTACCCACCAGCCGTTCCTTCTCCCTTGACGGGGGCCTCGTTCGGGCGGAAACCTCAAAGAGGGAGGGCCAAGCCATGAAGCGCTTGCTGATGCCCTTGATGATTCTGGCGCTCGCGCCCGTTGCCGTACGCGCGGCCTGCACCGACCAGATGGCCGTCGTCAACGCGCGGACGGCCGCGGATCGGGCCTGCGCCCAGATGGGCATGGGCTGCGGGACGGCGAAAACGCACGGGCAGTACGTCTCCTGCGTGGCCCATCAGGCAAAGGCCAACACAACGCTGCCGAAGGAATGCAGGGGTGCGGTCATCAAGTGCGCGGCACGGTCGACATGCGGCAAGACAGGGTTCGTGACTTGCTGTCGAACGAACGCGCACAGCGTGCAGAAGTGCGGCATCAAGCGGAGCGCGGCAGCGTGCAAGGCCCCGAAGCGCGGCCGTGCCTGCGTCGGCGACCAGCCGAGTTGCTGCGATGCATGCGGCGGAGCGACCTGTCCGCTCGTCACGCCGACGACCACACCGACCAGTACGATGCTGCGCCGCACCACAACGACGACGATGCCGCACGCGACCACGACGACGACCCCGAGCAGTGCGACCACCACCACAACACCGGCGTGCATCCCCCCTGGCGGAGGGTGCACGGTGAATCGGCAGTGCTGCTCGCAGGTGTGTTACTTGGGCCAGTGTTACTGACCCCGCCCGGCAAGCGCTCAGGTGGTCATCGCCGATATCGGGAGCCTCTTGATCCCCTGCTCGCCGCAGGGGTCAACGTGTGGGGCATCTGACTGCGGCGGCCGCCTGACCCTGTGTGTATCGGACGTATCCGGGGCACCCGTCTGCGCGGATACGACCAACTGCCGGGAGACGTGCACTTCCGATGCGACCTGCGATTCCGGCAGGGCCTGCGTCTCGGTCTTCGGCGGAGGTAGGTGTTGCGATATTTGCGAGTAACCTAGCAGCGTCATTGCGGGGCGGCTCAAGCGACGTCCGGCGGCTCGTCGTCAGGGTCCCCGTCGGAGTGATCGGAAGTGGCACGGGAACGCGTCGCCGTCTGCGAGCAGGACTTTCTCGACGCGGCTCGTTCCCGAGCGGCTCTTCTGGGTCGTGCCCGTATCGGCAACGACACCCACCGTCGCGCCGTTCGCGTCCTTCACCACGAGCCCCGGCCCTGGGGGTCCCTGCACCCCCGCCTCGCCCTTCGGTCCCGGCGGCCCCTGAAGCCCGAGCGCAACCGGATCGAGTTGCACGTCCCTCGGCCGACAGGCCGCGCGCACTCGCACGATCCCGCTGCTCGACTGTGCGGTGCAGAGAACCGCGGCGTAGACAGGGGCGGCCTCTTCGCTGCCTTTTTTCGCATGGCGATGCGTTTAAATCGGCAGCTCGCCAGCGTTCGCGTCCGACGGGCCCCCATCGAGGGGGTCAGGGCCGAGGGCTTATCGCGTCGAAGACCAGCGTGAGCGCGTAGTTGAGCGCGGTGTCGCGGTCACGATCGTCGGTGCCGAGGCCCCAGTCGCGCAGGGCGCCGAGGATCGAGCGGAGGACGAAGAGCGCGAGCGCATCGCTCGGGATGTCGCGCCGGACCTCTCCGCGGGCCTGCGCGAGCTCCACCAGCGGCTGGATCAACTTGTGCGGCGCCTCGACGGCTAGACCTTCCCAGCTGGTCCCCATCTCGAGGAGCGCGCGGCCCGTGACTTCGCGCCCCCATTCCTTGCCGCGCACGACCTCGTCGAGGATGGCGTTCAGAGCCTCGCGGAAGGTCTTGCGGCTGATCAGGTCTGGCAGCATCTCGCGGATGCGCAGCAACCGCCGGAGTCCGTACTCGAGCAGCAGGTCCTCCCTGCGGTGGAAGTACAGGTAGAATGTCCCCTTCGAGACCCCGGCGGCCGCGCAGATCGCGTCGACCGTCGTGCTGTCGACGCCGTGCTCGAGGAAGAGCCGGTTGGCCGCCTCGCGAATGGCGGCGCGCGTGCGCTCGGTTCGGTGCGGCAAGGCCTCCCGAGCGCTATGCGGTGCCCTCGTCGAGCCGGGGCGGTTGGCGGGTATTTTATGAACTTTAGTCAGCGTGGTTAAGTTCCGGTGACAACGGGTTTTTCCTTCGTAACAGCCGGGCCAAAATCCTGGTGGTACTTGACGTTAGTCAGCTGCCCGTCTACTCCTCGGCCGAACCCCATGCAAATCGGCGGCACGCCTCCCCCTACTACCGTCGTGTTCCCGGGCCAAGGCTCGCAGCGGTCGGGTATGGGACGCGACTTCGACGATCGGTTCGACGCGAGCCGGCGCGCCTACGACGAGGCATCGGATGCGCTCGCCCTCGACCTGCGTGGCCTTTGCTTCGCACCCGACGACCGGCTCGTGCTCACCGAGTATGCGCAGCCCGCGATCCTGGTCACGGAGATCGCGATGCTGCGTGGGTTGGCGGAGGCGTTCGGGGTGACTGCCCAGCGCTTCGGAGGGCACAGCCTCGGTGAGTACACGGCCCTGGTGGCCGCGGGCGTGATCGAGCTCGGCGACGCGGTCCGCATCGTCCGCGAGCGGGGCCGCCTCATGCAGAAAGCGGTCCCCGTCGGGCAGGGACGGATGGTGGCGGTCGTCGGGGAACGCCTCGACGGGGACATGATCGTGCGGGCCCTCGACGGGCTCGCGGTGACCATCGCGAACGACAACTCTCCGGACCAGGTGGTGCTCTCCGGCTTCGTCGACGACGTCCGTGTCGCGGAGCGCCGGCTCCCCGAGGGCGTGGCCGGCGCAGCGCTGCGGCTCGTCCCGCTCGACGTGAGCGCGCCGTTCCACTCGCCCCTGATGGCGCCGATCGAGCCGGCCTTCGCCGCGGTGCTCGAGGCCGCCAGCGCGCGCTGGGAAGCCGCCCGCGCGCCGTGCGTGACCTCGAACCTGACCGGCGCCTTCCACGACGCGGACCTGGCAGCGCTCCGCACGCGGCTCGTCCGGCAGATCAGCGCCACCGTTCGCTGGCGCAGCAACATGCACGCGCTCACCGAGCGGCCGACGCGCGTCATCGAGGTCGGGCCGGGGCGTCCGCTGCGGGGATTCTTCAAGGCGATCGGCGTCCCGGTCGAGTCGATCACCGACGTCCGCTCCGCCGCGCGCGTCCTCGACGCGGAGGGTAAGGCGGCATGATGAGGTTCCCATCGCATTACTGGGCCGTGATCCTCGGCGGGTCGAGCGGCTTCGGGCTCGCCACCGCCCAGAAGCTCGCCGAGCACGGCATGAGCTGCTTCCTCGTGCACCGGGACCGGCGCGGGGCGATGGGGCGCATCGAGCCCGAGTTCGAGCGGATCCGCAGCCAGGGCGTCTCGCTGGTGACCATGAACGTCGACGCCCTCGACCCGGCGGTGCTCGAGGAGTGCCTCGCCCGCCTCGGCCAGGCCCTCGGTGCCGACGGGCGCGTTCGCGTCCTGCTCCACTCGATCGCCTTCGGAAACTTGAAGCTGCTGCTCCCGGAGCGGGCACCCGAGCGGCCCGCGATCGGCGAGCTCGCGGCGGTCCTCGGCGTCGATCCCGCAGCGCTTGCGGCCGCGGCGAACCGTCTCTTCACTGCGGGCTTTGCCGCGCTCGCGCCGCTCGCCGATCCGCCCGTCTATCCATCCGGCGCCCTCCTCGAGGAGGAGGACTTCGGGCGCACGATCCACGCCATGGGGACGAGCCTGCTCACGTGGGCGCGCGCGCTCCTCGAGCGCCGGCTGTTCGCGGACGACGCGCGCGTCTTCGGCCTCACCAGCGAGGGCAACACGGTCGCCTGGAAGGGCTACGCGGCGGTGGCGGCCGCGAAGGTGGCGCTCGAGTCGATCTCGCGCGCCATGGCGGTCGAGTTCGCCCCCTACGGCGTGCGCTCGAACATCATCCAGGCGGGCGTCACCGACACGCCAGCGCTGCGCGCCATCCCCGGCCACGAGCACCTCGCCGGGCAGGCGCGGCTGCGGAACCCGTTCCGCCGCCTCACCACCCCGCGCGACGTGGCCAACGTGATCTATCTGCTCTCCACCGACGAGGCGGCGTGGATCAACGGCGCGCTCGTCCGCGTCGACGGCGGCGAGCACGTCGCGGGAGCGGTCGGGTGACGTTCTTCCTCCACGGCCTCGGCCACTTCCATCCCGAGAACGAGGTCACGAACGCCTTCCTCGAGGCGCTGGACATCGGCACGACGGAGGCGTGGATCATGGAGCGGGTCGGCATCCGCTCGCGCCGCACGACGCTGCCGCTCGACTACATCCGGGCGACCCGCAACGGCGACCCGCGCGCCGCGCAGGAGGCGACGCTCTACACGCACGCCGAGGCGGGACGGCAAGCGGCGCAGATGGCGCTCGCGCGGGCGGGCATCACCGCCGCCGACGTCGGCATGGTCATCGCCGGCTCGTCCGTGATGGACACCGCGACGCCGGCCGAGGCCTGCAACATCGCGCGCGCGCTCGGCATCGAGGCGCCGGCGCTCGACGTGAACTCGGCCTGCACGAGCTTCTTCGCCCAACTCCACCTCGTCTCGCTCATGCGACCCGAGGCGCTCCCGCCGTTCGTGCTCCTCGTCGTGTCGGAGGCGGTCACGCGCGCCGTCGACTACACCGATCGCGCGTCGGCCGTGCTGTGGGGCGACGGGAGCGTGGCGGCCGTCGTGTCGACCCGGGTGCCGGGTCGCGCGCGCATCCTGGCTACCACCCTGGAGTCGAGCCCCCAGGGCGCGGACCACGTCGTGGTGCCGCGCACCGGCCACTTCCGCCAGGACGGACGCGTCGTGCAGATGTTCGCCATCAGGAAGACGGCGCAGCTCCTGGCGCAGCTCCAGGACGCGCACGCGGACGACGGCCGCCGCCTCCACTTCGTCGGTCACCAAGCGAACCTGCGCATGCTCGAGGCGGTCTGCCGGCAGTGCGACGTTCCGGACGACCGCCATCACGCGAACGTCGAGTGGTACGGCAACACCGCCGGGGCCGGGGCCCCGTCGGTCCTGTCGATGCGCTGGGACGATTGGACGGCGGACGACGACGTCGCCGTCGTGGGAGTGGGCGCTGGGCTCACCTGGGCCAGCTATCTCCTCCGCTTCGAGGCATCGACGTGAGCGCGAGCGAAGAATATCGATGACGTACGCGGAGTTCCAGGCGCGGACGAGCTTCGCCAAGCCGGAGCTGCTCGCGTTCGCGCACGGCCGGCTGGTCGAAGACCCGCCGGCGGGCTTCGAGGCGCGCCTGCCGCTTCCCCCGCTGCTCATGGTCGACCGCATCGTCGACATCGGGCGCGACGGCGCACGCGGACACCTCGTCGCCGAGCGCGACGTGCACCTCGACGACTGGTTCTTCCAGTGCCACTTCCTCGGCGACCCCGTCCAGCCAGGCTGCCTCGGCGTGGACGCGGTGTGGCAGCTGCTCGGCTTCTTCTGCGCCTGGCGCGGCGGTCTCGGAGTCGGTCGCGCGCTCGGGTGCGGCGAGATCGCATTCGAGGGGCAGATCCGCCCGCACGACCGGACGGTGCGCTACGAGCTCGACGTCCGGCGGTGCGCCACGTTCCCCGACACCGGCGCCACCCTCGCCATCGGGGACGCCACCGTACTGGTCGACGGCGCGCCGATCTACACCCTCAAGGGCGCCCGGACGGGCCTGTTCCGCGACCTCATCTACGCCGACTACCCGGCGGTCTCGGCTCACGGTCGCGGGGGGCGGCAAACATGAGCGCGAGCGAAGGATACCCATGAGCGCGAGCGAAGGATACCCATGAGCGCGAGCGAAGGATACCGATGACCGATGCACGCGTCGCGCTCGTGACCGGCGGCGGGACGGGAATCGGCGCGGCCTGCTGCCGAGCGCTCGCGGCCGAGGGCTTCCGCGTCGTGGTCCACTACCGCGGCAGCGAAGCCGCGGCGCAGGCGGTGGCCCGGGAGCTCGACGGCGCCTTCGCCGTACGCGCCGATCTCGCCGAGCCGGCCGACGTCGAGGCGCTGGTCGGGGCCATCAAGGACCGCGCCGGCCGGCTCGACGTCCTCGTCAACAACGCCGGTCAGAACCGCAACGGCCCGACGCCGACGATGACGCTCGACGACTACGACACCGTCACCACGGTCGCACGGGGCACGTGGTACCTCACGAAGCTCGTACTGCGGCGCTTCATGCTCCGGCAGGGGAGTGGCCGCATCATCAACATCACGAGCGTCGTCGGCCACACCGGCAACCAGGGACAGGTGCCGTACACGATGGCCAAGGCGGGCCTCGACGCGCTCACCAAGTCGCTCGCCCAGGAGCTCGCGGGACGGTCGATCCTCGTCAACTCGGTGGCGCCGGGGTTCATCGCGACCGACATGACCGCGACGCTCCCGGAGGCCGCCCGCGACGGGATCCTGTCGCGCGTGCCGCTCGGCCGACTGGGAACGCCTTCGGAGGTGGCGGACGTCGTCGTCTTCCTCGCCACGCGCGCCAGCTACGTGCACGGGACGGTCGTCCACGTGAACGGGGGCCTCTATGGCGGGTGAAGCGATGACCCCGGCCGCGGTGCTGGACGCCATGCCCCACCGGCCGCCGTTCCGCTTCGTCGACGAGATCATCGAGCTGGACGAGGATCACATCGTCGCCGCCTGCCGGTTTCCAGCCGACGCGGACTTCTACCGCGGCCACTTTCCCGGCAACCCGATCACCCCCGGCGTGTTGCTCCTCGAGGCGATGGCGCAGGCGGGCGTGGTGGCGCACGGCATCTACCTGCTCGGCCGCGCCGCCGGCCACCCACCCCAGGTCACGCTGTTCACGGACGCCACCGTCGAGTTCACCGGCATCGTGCGGCCCGGACAGCGTGTGCTGATCCGCGGGCGGAAGGTGCTCTTCCGCCGGCGCCTGCTGCGGTCGGCGGTGGAGATGACGCTGGAGGACGGGACCGTCGTCTGCTCGGGGACGCTCTCGGGCATGGGAGTTCCGGCGTGAGACGGCGCGTGGTGGTGACCGGCGTCGGCGTCGTCGCGCCGAATGGCATCGGCGTCGAAGCGTTCGAGCAGGCGCTCCGCGCGGGACGGTCCGGCGTGCGCGCGATCGCCAAGCTGGGAGAGCTGGGCTTCGGCTGTCGGGTGGCCGGAGTCCCCGACGGCGCCGACGAGCGCGCCGGTGCCACGTTCGATGCGGACGAGCTCCTGGCGATGAATTCGAACCACCGCTTCGCATGCCTGGCCGCCGTGGAAGCGTGGGAGGATGCCGGGCTCCGGCGTCCTGCGCGCGACGACGGCGCGGCCGACTGGGCCACGGGTGCCATCCTCGGCACGGGGATCGGCGGCATGGACACGATCGGCGAGCGCGTCGTGCCGTTCACCGACGGCGGCAAGCTGCGCCGGCTGGGCAGCACGGTGATCGAGCAGGTGATGGCGAGCGGCATCTCCGCGCGCGTCGCGGGCCTGCTCGCGCTCGGCAACCAGGTCACCACGAACTCGAGCGCGTGCAGCACCGGCACCGAGGCGATCGTCGAGGGCCTGGAGCGCATCCGGAGCGGGCGTGCCGAGCGCATGCTGTGCGGCGGATCGGAGGGCGCGAGCCACTACATCTGGGCGGGGTTCGACGCGATGCGCGTCCTCACCCGCGCGTCGAACGACGCGCCCGAGCGGGCGTCGCGGCCGATGAGCGCCTCGGCCGCGGGCTTCGTGCCCGCGGCTGGAGCCGGCGTGCTCCTGCTCGAGAGCCTCGAGAGCGCGCTCGCCCGTGGCGCGCCGATCCGCGCCGAGGTGCTCGGCGGGGCGGTGAACTGCGGCGGGCAGCGAGCGGGCGGCAGCATGACCGCGCCCAATCCCGACGGAGTTCGTCGCTGCATTCGCGCCGCTCTCGACGACGCGAGCATCTCGCCGTCGGATGTCGACGCGATCAATGGCCACCTCACCGCCACCGCCGCCGATCCGCGGGAGGTGCAGGCGTGGGCCGCGGCACTCGAGCGATCACCGGTGACGTTCCCTCCGATCACCGCGACGAAGTCGCTCATCGGTCACGCGCTCGGCGCCGCGGGCGGGATCGAGTGCGCGGCGAGTGTGCTCATGGTGCAGGGCGGGTTCCTGCATCCGACGATCAATTGCGAGGACGTGCACCCCGAGATCGCACCGTTCGCGGCGGCGATTCCGCACGCGCTGCGGCCGATGCCCGACATGCGCCTGCTGATCAAGGCGGGCTTCGGCTTCGGCGACGTCAACGCCTGCGTGGTGCTCGGGAAATGGACGCCCTGAAGGAAGGAGAGGAAGGATGAGCGAGACGGACGTGATGAACAAGGTGGTGGGTATTCTCAGCCCGTACGCGAAGAACAGCGAGGCGCTGGCGCACGTCGCGCCGACCACGCACATTCTCGAGGATCTCAAGGTGAACTCGGCTCGCCTCGTGGACGTCGTGCTGGCGTTCGAGGACGAATTCGGGATCGAGATCGCCGACGAGGACGTCGACGCCGTCAACACCGTGGGGGACGCGGTCCGGCTGATCTCGTCGAAGCTCGCGTAGCCCTGGATGCCGCTGCAAGCGAGCGGGCTCGGCCGGCGGGACCGCCTCGGCCTTGCGGTGCAGCGTGCGGCCGGGCGCCTGCTGGCGCCGGTGTGGGTCCCGGCGACGGCCGCGCTGGTGCGCTTCGGGATGCGCTGGCGCATCGAGGGCATGGCGGCGGCGCGCCGGGAGTACCGGAGCCTGTGGGGCGCTCGCGACGGACCGCTGCTCGTGTGTGCGAACCATCTCACAATGATCGACTCGGCCCTCATCGCCTGGGCGCTCGGCTCGCCCGGATGGTTTCTCGCCAACTACGGGGCGCTGCCGTGGAACGTCCCGGAGCGACGGAACTTCGCCGGGTCGCTCGCGTCGCGCCTCCTCGTCTACCTCATGAAATGCGTGCCGGTGACGCGCGGGGGGAACCGCGGCGAGGTGGCGGGCGTGCTCGCTCGCCTCGTCCACCTGCTCGGCCGGGGAGAGACCGTGCTCGTCTTTCCCGAGGGCGGCCGCAGCCGGAGCGGCAGAGTGGATGTCGAGAACGCCACCTACGGTGTGGGACGGCTGATCGCCGACCTCCCGGAATGTCGGGTCCTCTGTGTGTATCTCCGCGGTGAGCACCAGAACGGATTCAGCGACCTCCCGGCGCGGGGCGAGCGTTTCCACGTGCGGCTCGCCGCGCTCCGGCCGACGTCGGAGCAGAAGGGGATGCGCCGCGCGCGCGATCTGGCGCAGCAGATCGTCCGAACGCTCGCGCAGCTCGAGCAGAGCCATTTCGATGATCGGAAATGACGTCGTCGACCTCGGTGACCCGGAGAGCCAGGCCGAGGGTCGTCATGCGCGCTTCGACCGCCGCGTCTTCGACGAGACCGAGCGCGTGCTGATCGACGCGACCCTGGAGCCCGAGCGCGTCCGCTGGCTCCTGTGGGCCGCGAAGGAAAGCGCCTACAAGGCCGCGCGGAAGGAGGACCCGCGTACCGTGTTCGCGCCATCGCGCTTCCACGTCCGGCGCGACGCCGGCGCGGGGCTCACCGTGAGCACGGGCGAGCGGCGCTTTCGCGTCGACGTGGTCGTGGGTGCAGAGCACGTGCATGCGGTGGCGCGCGGGGCGAGTGATGCGCCGGCCGCCATGTGCAGCGCCGTCGCGACGCTTCCAGAGCTCGCGACGGGCAGTGACGTGGTCCGTCGGCTCGCCATCGCGAGGCTCTCGCGCCTGCTCGGCATCGCGCTCGAGGATATCGCCATCCGTCGTGATGGGCGCATCCCTGCGCTCTGGCTCCGCGGTCGCCGCAGCCCCGCCGACCTCTCCCTGTCGCACCACGGGCGGTTCGTGGCCTTCGCGTGCACCCTCCCATGACCCACCCCATCCGCCGTCTCGGTATCGTCAACCGTGGCGAGGCGGCCATGCGCTGCGTGCGTGCGGTCAGGGCCCTGCGCGCGCGCGAGGGCTCCGGGCTGCGGGCGGTCGTGCTCTACACCGACGTGGATCGCGACGCACCGTTCGTGCGCCACGCGGACGCCGCCGTGCGGCTGCCCGCGCCGGCCGGCGAGGTCCGCGCCTATCTCGACCACGAGCTGGTGATCGCGGCGCTCCGCCGCGCCGGCGCCGATGCGGTCTGGCCCGGCTGGGGGTTCGTGGCGGAGGACCCCGTGTTCGCCGACCGGGTGGTCGCGGAGGGCATGCGGTTTCTCGGCCCGTCGGGCGACGCGATGCGAGCGCTGGGCGACAAGATCGCCGCCAAGCGGCTCGCGGAGCGGGCCGGCGTGCCGGTGACGCCGTGGAGCGGTGCGGCGGTCGACGACGAGGCCGCGGCCGCTCGCTCGGCCGAGCGGCTCGGCTACCCGCTGGTCGTGAAGGCCGCGGCTGGCGGTGGCGGGCGCGGCATCCGCATGGTCGAGAACGCTGCGGCGCTGCCGGCGGCGTTCCGCTCGGCAGCAGCGGAGGCGCGGGCGGCCTTCGGCGACGGACGCCTGTTCCTGGAGCGCAACGTCTCCGGCGCACGGCACGTCGAGGTGCAGATCGCTGCCGACGTGCACGGCCATGTGCTGGCCCTCGGCGCACGGGACTGCTCCGTCCAGCGCCGCCACCAGAAGCTGATCGAGGAGGCGCCACCGCCCGGGCTCGAGCCGGCGCTGCTCGCACGGCTCGCGGCGGCGGCGACGCGTCTCGGGCGGGAGGTCGGATACGTCGGGCTCGGCACCGTGGAGTTCCTGGTCGCGGGCGCCGACGCGTACTTCCTCGAGATGAACCCGCGTCTGCAGGTGGAGCACGGCATCACCGAGGCGATCACCGGGCTCGACCTCGTCCAGCTCCAGATTCGAATCGCGCGCGGCGAGAGCCTTGCCGGCCTCGAGGCCTGCGAGCGGGGCGTCGCCATCGAGGCGCGCGTGTGCGCCGAGGACCCCGACGCTGCCTTCGTCCCTTCGCCGGGCCGCATCGCGCGCTTCGATCCCGCACTCGGGCCCGGCATCCGGGTGGACACCGGCATCGCCGCCGGGAGCGTGGTGCCGGCGGCGTTCGACTCCCTGGTCGCGAAGGTGATCGCGACGGGGGCGACGCGGGAGGAGGCGCGCAGCCGTCTCGTCTGCGCGCTGGGCGACCTCGACCTCGTGATCGAAGGCGGAGCGAGCAACACCGGGTTTCTGATCGACGTCCTCGACTCCACTGAGTTCCGCCGGGGAGGCGTCGATACCGGATGGATCGACCGCCGCGGCCGAGACGCCACCGCGCAGGTCGACCGCGACGCGAGCGATGCGCTCGTCGGCGCGGCGATCCTCGCCTACCAGCACCGGCGCCGCGACGCGCGCGTCAACTTCTTCGCCGACACGACGAACGTCTCGCCGGTGCGCGTGCCGCCGTCGCTCGGCCAGGAGGTCGACCTCTCGTTCGGCGGTGTCGGCTACCGGCTCCAGGTCTTCGCGCTCGGATCCTGGCGGTATCGCGTGCACCTCGATGGCCGCGCGGTCACCGTCACGCTCCGAGAAGGCGATCGGCACCTGGCGCGCCTCGAGTTCGCGGACCGGACGCGACGGGTCGTCCACGACGCGACCGAAGTCGGGCTGCGCCTCGAGCTCGACGGACGCCCCTATCGCTTCGGCTGGGAGACCACGGGGCACGTACGCACCGCAACGCCGGCGATGGTCGTCGGAATCCATGTGACGCCCGGCGAGCGGGTTGCCGCAGGACAGGTGCTCGGGTTCCTCGAGGCGATGAAGGTGGAGATCAGCTTCTCGGCGCCGATCGCCGGGGTCGTGACCGAGATCCGTGCCACGAAAGGGCAGCTGGTCGCGGCGGGCGACGTGCTCGTCGTCATCGAGCCCGAGATCGGGCGCGCGACCAACGGCGGCGCGATAGGATCAGGGCTCACACTCGGCCCGGACGTCGATCCGCTCGGCGCGCTCGTCGCCGGCGGGACGGGAAGCGTGTCCGATCTCTCGGCCCTGGACGCGCCTGACGCGAGCCAGCAACGGGCCGGGATCACCGCGCTGCGCGACGAGATCCGCACCGTGCTGCTCGGCTACGACGCCGACCCGGGGCGTACGCGCTGGCTCGCGGCGTTTCTCGAAACGGCCGATCGAGCGATGCGGTCCGGTGCGCTTTCCGGCGCGCTCGCCGGCGACCTTGCCGCGCTGAAGCACGAGATCGTCGTCTTCGCGGACCTCGAGCAGCTGTTCCTCACCGCGCCACGATCGGCCGGCGGCGGCCACATCGGTCCTTCGAACGCTGCACGTCTGCGAGGCTACGTGCGTCGCATGCGCGCGGCGGGTGCCGGAACCGGGGAGGATTTCCGCGCGCTGGTCCGTACGGCGCTCGGGCACTACGGTCTGGCGTCGCTCGAGCACGGCGACGCGCTCGAGCGAGCGCTGCTGAGGCTGTTCGCAACGCAGAACGCTCCCGAGCTGCGCCGGCAGCTGGTGCGTGCCGTGCTGCGCTGCCTCGCGGTGCTCGGGCGAGCGGGGGCGCCGCTCGCCGCCGACGCCTCGCTCGCGGACGCGCTCGGCCGCGTCGCGGCAATGCGCCGGCTCGTTTCCGATGCGCTGGCCGACGCCGCCATCGAGGCACACGCCGTGATCTTCGAGGGCCCCGCGCTCGAGCGGCAGGCGGAGCGGGCGGGCGAGCGCGTCGCACCGCGGCTCGCGCGCGCGGCGGCTGGCGCGAGCCCACCGCCGCCGGCGGTGCTGCTCGACCTCGCGGCCACGCCCCGGCACCTCTTCGATCGCGTGGGACGATGGCTGTTCGAGCCCGATCCACACCGGCGCCGCATCGCGCTCTCCGCCTACCTCCTCCGCCTCTTCGCGCCCGACGAACCGGTCGCGCTCACCGCGATTCGCTGCGGATCGGTGCGGACCCAGCGCATCGACCTGCCCGACGGGCGAGTGGTGGTCGGCGTGACGAGCCCGGCCGCGGGTATGCCTCGCACGGTCAAGCAGGTGTGCGGCGCGATCGCGGCGGGCAAGGTTGTCGCGGGGCGGTCCACCGTGCACGCCATCGAGATGGTGGCGGCCCACGAGGATGGCCAGGATCCAGAGGCCGTCGTGGCCGCAGTGACGGAGGCGCTCGACGCGGCGGGGCTGCCGGCCGAGCGCTGCACGGTTTCGCTCTGCCGCCCGGGCGGCGGGGACCTGCACCGCACGGTGGTGCGCGGGCCGGCCGGCGCGTGCGAGGATGCGAGCCTTCTCGGCTTGCATCCGGAGGCCGCCGCGCGCGTCGGCCTCGCGCGACTGCGAAGCTTCGTCCTCGAGCCCCTGCCGGGCGCCGACGACGTGTACTGCTTCTGGGGACGGAGCCGGGCGGTGCCAGAGGACGAACGGCTGTTCGTGCTCGCCGAGGTGCGCGGTCGGACCTCGGACGAGACGGACGACGCAGCCTTGCACATCGCCGGGTTCGAGCGGGTGTTTCATCAGGCGACGAGTGCCCTTCGAGCGCTGCGGAGCGCACGCGACCCGCGTCGGCGCCTGCACTGGAACCGCATCAGCATCGCCGTGGGTCCGGCGATCGCGTTGGATGCGGCGGCCATCGAGGACATCGCGCGCCGGCTCATGCCGGCGACGTGGCACCTGGGCCTCGAGAAGGTCGTGGTGCGGCTTCGGCTCCGCGACCGCGTGCGGCGCATGACGGCCGAGCCCGTCGAGCTGGTCGTGAGCGACCTCACCGGCAGCCGCATGGAGATCACGATCCGCCAGCCCGAGACCGCCCGGGTCGAGCCGGCGACCGAGCACGAGCGCAAGGTGGTCGAGGCGCGGCGGCGGCGGCTGGTCTACCCGTACGAGATCGTTCGCATGCTCATCGGCGGCAACGGCGGGGGTCCAACCGGTACCTTCCGGGAGTACGATCTCGATGCGGCATGCGGGGAGCCTCGCGCGGTGTGCGTCTCGCACCGCGCGTATGGTCAGAACGCGGCCGGTGTCGTGTTCGGCATCGTCAGCACGCCCAGCGACAAGGTTCCCGAGGGTGTGCGGCGCATGCTGATCCTCTCGGATTCCACCCGGGAGATGGGGGCGCTCGCGGCACCGGAGTGCGACCGCATCGTCGCCGCCATCGACCTCGCGGAGCGCCTTGGACTTCCGGTCGAGTGGATTCCCATCTCGAGCGGCGCACGCATCGCCATGGACAGCGGCACCGAGAATCTCGACGCGACCGCGCGAGTCGCCCGGCGGATCATCACGTTCACGGAGCGCGGCGGCGTCATCCACCTGATCGTGTACGGCGTGAACGTCGGCGCGCAGAGCTACTGGAACGCGCTCGCGGCGATGGTCGGCCACACGCGCGGCGCACTCATCATGACGTCCGACGCCTCGATGGTGCTCACCGGGCGCGCGGCCCTCGAGGCATCGGGCGGCGTGTCGGCCGAGGACGAGGTGGCGCTCGGTGGTTTCGAGCGCATCATGGGACCGAACGGCGAGGCGCAGTACTATGCCAGCGACCTCGCCGCCGCCGTGCGCACGCTCGACGAGCACTACGGCTACACCTACGTGTTCCCGGGCGAGGCGGGACCCCGCTGGCACCGGACGAGCGATCCGTTCGGGCGCGACATCACGAAAAGTCCCTACCCGGCGGAGCATGGCGACGGGTTCGCGACCGTGGGCGAAATCTTCGACGACGCCACCAACCCCGGTCGCAAGCGGCCGTTCGCCATGCGAGCCGTCATGCAGGCGCTCGTCGATCGGGACGGCGGTCACCTGGAGCGCTGGCGCCCGTGGGCCGGCGCGGAGACGGCGATCGTGTGGGACGCACACCTCGGCGGGGTGCCGATCTGCTTGATCGGGATCGAGAGTCACAACGTCCCACGCGAGGGCTATCGCCCGCTCGACGGCCCGGCTGCCTGGAACGGTGGCACGCTGTTCCCGCTGTCGTCGAAGAAGGTGGCTCGCGCCCTCAATGCTGCGAGCGGCAACCGCCCGGTCGTGATCCTCGCGAACCTCTCCGGCTTCGACGGCTCCCCCGAGTCCCTGCGCAAGCTGCAGCTCGAGCACGGGGCCGAGATCGCGCGCGCCGTCGTGAACTTCGCTGGCCCGCTGCTCTTCCTCGTCGTTTCACGCTACCACGGCGGCGCGTACGTCGTCTTCTCCAAGTCGCTCAATCCACGGCTGCGCGCCATGGCGCTCACCGGATCGTACGCCTCGGTGATCGGCGGCAGCGCCGCAGCTGCCGTCGTCTTCACGAGGGAGGTGCGCGCGCGGGCCGCCGCCGATCCGGCGGTGCAGCGTGCCCGCGAGACGCTGCGCACGGACCCGAGGGCAGGGGCACGCGACGCGTACGAGCAAGCGCTCGCGGAGGCGACGCGTGTCGCGCAAGCAGAGGTCGCCGCAGAGTTCGACGACATCCACACCGTCGAGCGCGCGTGCCGGGTGGGGTCGCTCGACGAGATCATCGAGCCGCGCCGGACGCGTCCTGCGCTGATCCGCGTGCTCCACGAGGCCTGTCGAGGACGCCGCGATGCGGTCGCGGAGGTCCCCGAGCGCATCGTCCGAGCGTAGGGCTCGGGAGCCCGTGGTTCCTCCAGCAGGGAGCGTGGTGTCGCCGGTCAGTTCGACCGCGCCCGTCAGCGCGTCGGCGGCTTCCTCGAATGCGGAACGCGCCTCGTCGACCTGCAACGGAAAGTCTTCCTGCTGACTCGCCGGCTGGATACCGAGCGCGCGGTCCTGATCATGGATGACGTGCGCGTCCCAGTGCTGGTACTTCCGCAGGCGCAAGGCCGCGCGCATCACCTTGAGGTTGTGGCCCAGTTGGCGGCGATCAGCATTGCTCAGGATGGGGGATGAGGCGAGACGTGAGCCGGTTCGCCATTTCCTGGAGCCGCGCCGGCAGCTTCTCCCAGAAGTAGTCTCGCTCGAACTGATGGTACGTGATGGCGTCGTCGCCGAGCGTGCGACGCACGTCGGCGAAGTAGGCGCGGGCGTCACCGCGAAGCTCAGTGACTCTCGCGACGAGCGCCGTGGCCTCGTCAGGTGACCTGTCGGCCATGTCGGTCCCTCGGTCTCCAGGGTGTAGTTGCGGCGAAGTCTGCTAACACTTCGCTGACACTCAGCGGCCGAAAGTCGGCGCGAGGGTGGAGAGTCTCCCAACCGAGAGCCGATGCGTCTTGACGTTTGACCCAACGTTTCCCGCGTCATAGACAGACGCCCGTCCTTCTCAACTCCGATAGGAGGGTGGCGATGGGTGGACGGCGGATTCGGAGTGCACTTCGGCTCGTCGCGGCTCTGGGATTTCTGGTATGCGCTGCTGCCGCCAGCGGCGACACCATCATCCCCGGCGGCAACGTCATCAACCAGACGTGGACACCGGCGGGAAGCCCCTACATCGTGCAAGGCGACATTGCAGTGCCCTCTGGATCTCAACTCGCCGTTCAGCCAGGCACGATCGTACAGTTCATGAGCAGCGATGCCTCAGCCGCTGGCATCGACCCCAGACGGATCGAACTTACCGTCGACGGGCGAAGACGACCGCGGCGCTGTTCGCCAAGGGCGGTTGTCCCGCCTGTGTGCAGGTGAACGATCCCAGCATGTCACAACAGCTAGAGTCCACTCTCGACCAGATGAATGGGCAGGCGCACTGCGCAGGCACAGTGCCGCTGCCATAAACTGAGCTGATACCCAGCCTCGCCGGCAGCGATGGGACGATTCCTGCTACTCTACATGCAGCACTTCACCTACGGCGCGACCTTCGTGCTGCTGGGCGCCGGGGTCGTCGTGCCGATCCCTCAGGAGGTGGTCTTCCTGGTCGCCGGGTACCTGATCGAGCGCGGCGTGATGGCTCCGACGATCGCGTTTCCGGTGTGCATCGCAGGTGCGATCACAGGCGACGCGATCGGCTTCCACATCGCGCGCAAGGGTGCCGCGCGGCTCCAGAGCGTGCCGTTCTTCGGCCGCGTCCTCAGCCCGGAGCGGTTCGCACGGGCGCAGCACTCCCTCGCCCGTCACGAGGGGATGACCATCGCTCTCGCCCGCAGCGTGGCCGGCGTGCGCACCGTGGTCTTCGCGACTGCCGGCGCGACCGGCACGCCGTTCGCCCGCTTCCTCGTCTGGGACCTACTCGGCTCGATCCCGGGCGTCGCGTTGCTGCTCGGCCTCGGCTACCTCTTCAGCAACCGCCTGAAGACAATCACGCACGACGTCAGCCGGGCCGAGCACTGGCTGACGCTCGGTGTCCTTGTGGTCACTATCCTCTGGTGTCTCGTCACGTGGCCGCACCGGCGCCGGCGGCCAGCCCTCGTCGAACGCGACGGGCGCGGCGAAACTCCGCGCCACTGATCGGAACCTGTGCGCCGTGGAGGATGGCGCGCTGGGTCAGGCGATCCTCCTCCGTCGCATCGCCAAGGTGGCAGATCGCAGGGGCGCCGGCAGGCCGACGTCGCCCCGGGGACCTCGAGGAGGCGGACTGACGTCACAAGTGGAGCTGCTTGCGGAGATTCGCCGACTCGTGTGGGCGCAATGCGAGGCGTGGGGGGAGAACGCACGATTCGCCGCCGCAAGAGAAGACTGTGAGCCGGCCCGGCGAGACCGCGATCGGTTTCTGCGGACGCTCGTTGCCCTCCTCACCGGCGTCCGGAGCGGGCGACCTGGGCGAGACCCCGTGTCGGTGCGCGTGGCCTACCGAGCAGTATCTCGAGCGGGGGCTTCGCCGAACCGACGAAGCCCCCGTGAATGACGCCTATGGCGTGAAAATGAACGCGCCGCTCGGCGAGCCACCGCACCCGCCGAGGCAGCTCTGGAGCGTCGACTGGCATGCGGCCAGGTCCGAGTGCGCCGTGATGGCACACGCTGCCACACAACTCAGCTTGCCGGGTCCGGAAGCACAGCCCTGGAGACATCCGTTGAACTTGGAGACGGCCTGTTGCCCGCACGTCCGACCGGCGGTGATGCAGTCGCTGCGGCAGGAGGCCGGCGGAGGCGGCGCCCCGCAGTTCTCGCGACACGCCTGAAGCGTCGTCTTGCAGTCGGTGAGGCCGGATTGCGCGGTGGACAGGCAACCCGACAAACACGCGAGCCGGCCCGGGCCGGCCGGGCACGCCTGGACGCAGGTTCGGCCGTTCGCGACCACACCCTGCACACATGTTTGGGCGGCGTTGGCGCAGTCACCCTCGCACGAGCCGGCGGGCGGCGGGGCCCCGCAGGCCTGAGCACAATCCCGCAGCGCGCTGACGCAGTCCTGATGCGCGGTGCGGAAGACGCCGCGGCAAGCGATGAAGGCGTCGCGACGATGCGTCCCTGCGCTCCGGGGGGCGAGGTGGCACGTCCGGAAGGCCGTGACTGCAGCCTGCTGGCAGGTGCTCTTGGCCGCACCACATACCGATTCGCAGGTGCCCGCCTCTGCCATGCAGACGGGCATGGCAATGGTGATCGCGGCGGCCGCGAGGGCGATAGCGAGACTCCTCTTCATTCCGTCCTCCGTGGAACTAGTCGATTCCCCCCGGTCGCTCGGGCGCGACTAACCGCTCGTCCCGGAGCAAAGCGCATGCCGCCGCCTTTGTGGCGTTGCTTCGCGCGAATGCCCGCATGCGGCCCGTCACTTTCGGTGCCGTCTGCCACGAGCGTGACGGCGCCCCGCCGACTTACCTTCGGGAGGACGGCGTCGCCGCGAGCCGGCGTCGCGTCCGCGGAGAAGGGGACGTTGACGTGGGTCCGGGAGGAGCTAAGACAGATCGAGTAGCGGCCGGGGATCCTGCGAACGTCGCCGCTCAGTGCCTCGTCGGCGACGCGATCATCCCCTGACGCTCGAGGTCGGCAAGGAGCTGCTCGACGACGACGAGCGGCCAGCGGAGCGCCGCGGAGATGCTGACGGCATCGGCGTCGGGGTGGTCGGCGATACGCCTCAACACGAGCACGTGGGCCAGACTCATCACGTAGGGCGACGCCACGGCCCCGGCGAGTACCGCAGGCACGCGGCCGCCGTCTAGAGCGGGTTTCCCGTAATCGGCGATGCTTCCGGGGCTCCCGCGCCCTCTACCGCGACGCCGGCACGCCGTGATTCTCGCTGCACCGCTCTGCCCACTGGTGACCGCATCGACAGAGCCGATGGAAGTGGTCCCCGCCTTGCACCAGCGCGCAGCTGCGGTCGAAGTGGACGCGAATCTCGTAGCGAGCCCCGCAACGGGGACACCGCGCACGGTGGTTCGAGAACGGCGGCCGCGTGGTCACGTCGACGGGAGGACAACCCTTCGCGCTGCTGTCGCGGCCCGCTACCCCGACGCCCGACCGGCGCGCAGCTATCGCCGTAAGATGCCGATTTCTCAGTGCGCCCAGGGTGATTCGAACACCCGACCTTCTGATTCGTAGGCGATTCCAGCCACGAGAGTGCCTGCCCTACTAATCCGCAATCTCTTTGTGCCGCAAGGGGTTTCGCGCAAGGCGTAGGAACGGCGCGGGATAGTATTTCGCTATCTTCCGAAGCCGAACCTTCCCAAAACCT
>Ga0070699_100001746_pt1 | contig 19863 bp, 21 predicted proteins | sample KBSK1503metaG_FD_65473 | JGI IMG/M metagenome (GOLD analysis project Ga0070699, IMG submission 65473) | Corn, switchgrass and miscanthus rhizosphere microbial communities from Kellogg Biological Station, Michigan, USA - KBS K1-50-3 metaG | ecosystem: Host-associated > Plants > Roots >... | reverse complement strand
ACCTTTCCAGCGAAACGTTCGACATTGCCCATGAGCGGAACCTACCATAAAGATCTATAGGTTTTGAGTACCCAGGCGACGTGCTGCCCGGCGGGCCCCGCGAAGATCAGCTCGCTCGACGGAGCCTCACCCGTCGGTCTGAGTGCGTGCGAGTGGGCCGCGCGGAACGTCCTTGAAAGGCTTTAGGTCACCTCGCGCCTCACGCGGCATCCCTAGCACGCGCTCGCTGATGACGTTGCGGGCCATCTCGGTGGTCCCGCCACCGATGCAGCCCGCCTGGCGCATCAGATAGCCGATGCCGACATGGCCGAATGCGTCCTCGCCCGACCGCCAGACCGCGATGTTTTCGCAGCCGAGCTCGTAGGCGATCGTCGCCTTTCGTACATTGGACACACCGCTGTACAGGCGAAGGACTGCAGCCGCATGGTGCCCGATGGCGCCCGACTGGATCTTTCCGCTCACGGATTCGATGAGCGCCTCGCCTACCATCGACAGAGCACCGGCCTCGCCGATGAGTTCGAGGGTGTTGCCATGATCGAGGACGTCCCGAGCGCGAGCGGACTCGAGCATCGCCGTCGGCTCCTGGGGCCCACCCGGAGGACGGTTGCCGGTGCCGGTCACGTACGGCGACCCACCGGAGATCGACCTCTCATGGAAGAGCCACCGCGTCACCACGCTCCAGCCAGCATCGATGTCGCCGATGCGGTCATCGTCGGCGACGACGACGTCGGTGAAGAACTCCTGGCAGAACTCGTGGGACCCGTTCAGCAACTCGATCCGGTGGATGTCCACACCAGGCGTGCGCACCGGGAAGCTGAACACCGTCAGCCCTCGGTGCTTCTCGACCTCCCAGTTGGTTCTGGCCAGGCAGATCGCCCAGTCTCCGTACCAGGCCCCTGTTGTCCAGATCTTCGAGCCATTGAGGATCCAATTATTCCCGTCTCGGACCGCGGTGGTCACGGCGCCGGCCGCGTCGGACCCGCCACCTGGCTCCGAGAGGAACTGGACCCAGATTTCCTCACCGCGCAGGATCGCCGGGATGTGGCGCTGCTTCTGCTCGTCGGTGCCGAACTCGAGAAGAAGCGCCAGCGCCGGAATGAAGGTCGAAGCCTGGATCTCTACCGGGTAGTCGTAGCCGCGGATCTCCCTGTTGAACGCCGCCTGGTGCGCCGGAGTCAAGCCTTGCCCGCCGTACTCTTCCGGAACGCAGATCCCGGCGAAGCCGCCGTCGTACAATCGGCGCTGAAGCTCGCGGCACTTCGCGATCCGCCTCAGGTCCTCGTCGTCGGATCTGGCAGAAGACGTGAGGAAAAAGTGCCCTGCGTTCGGGTCTGCCGACGGCATATTGTCGGGCAGCCAGGCCCGCGCCCGCGCCGCAAAGTCCTCGATATCGATCACGTCGCCGTCCCTCGTCATCTCACTCATCACCGTCGTCGAGCAGCACGGCCAGGCGCCTGGCAAACTGGCCCGGCGTGCCGAAGAGCTGCGCATCGACGACTGCCCGGCGCAACAAGACGTGCAGGTCGTGCTCGAACGTGACGCCGATGCCGCCGTGCATCTGGATGCAGTCCTGGATGAGCTCGGGGCCGTACTTGCCGACGTACGCCTGGCCAGCGCTTACCCAGGCGGCCGCGTCCGGCGCCCCCTCGGCGACGGCTGCCGCCGCGCGCCGGGTGACTGCCTCGCTCGCCTCGAGGTACATTTTCATGTCCGCCATGCGGTGTTTGATCTCCTGGTACGACGCCAACGGCCTGCCGAAGGAATAGCGGTCAGCAGTCCACTGGAGCGTCATCTCGAACGCGGTCTGCATCGCACCGGTGACCTCGGCGAGCTGCAGCACTGCCACGAGGTCGAGCAGGGCAGCGTCATGGTCGGCCGCCGTTCCGGGCTCTCCGACCTGGTCCGATGTAGTGACCGCGACGTCGCGCAGCACAACGTGGTAGTACCTCCTGGTCATATCCAGCGATTGCAGCGGCTGGATGTCGATGCTCGATGCGCAGGTCGGGACCAGATAGTGCGTGAGCCCCTCGTCGCCTTGGGCCGTCACCAGAATGCATGCCGCCGCGGCCGCTTCCTCGACATAGGGCAGCGTGCCATTAAGGATCACCTGATCGCCGCGTAGCGACGCCGACACTCCGTCGCACGGAGAGCCGATCGGGTCGACGGTCGAGGTGTACGCCCAGGCGGTGACGTCCTCGCCGGCGACCAAGCGGCTGAGCGTCGTGGCCCGCTGCTCGGGCGTTCCCCAGCGTCCCAAGGCAGCTGCGACCACAGCGGTGCCGAACAGCGGCCCGGGTGCTGCCCGATGCCCGAACTCGGCCGCCACGATGACGAGATCGAGAAGGCCGTTCTCGCTGATCGACCCACCGCCGGCGGTTTCAGGGACCAACAGTGCGGTCCAGCCTAGATCCGCACTTTTCGTCCAGATCCTCGGCTCGAATGATCGCTGCCTGCGAGCGAGCTCACGGACGCGGCTGATCGGAAAGTGGTCGTCCAGGAACCGCGCTGTCGTGTCGGCGAAGAGTTGCTGGTCATGGTCTCGGGTGAACACTCGTCTCCTCGCCTAAGCAGTTACACCGAAGGCGGCCTAAGCGGCGCGACGTCCTCGCAAGGAGCCGTCTCACGGCGGCTCACGGGGGGCGCGGCGCGGCTCAGGCGGTCGCGGGCGACGCCAGGTGCGGAACCTCGTACTCATCTGACGGGAACATACCTCTCAGATAATGCAACGTTAACATTCCTATAGCTGGACGAGCAATCCCATTGGCCAGACCCATGTCCCGCATCGGGAGGATTGGTAAGGAGAAGGTTTACGGTTCGACTCCGTAAGGGGGCTCCGCAGGTTAACAGCTACTTTCGAAATTAGTATCTACATCGGCATACCAGTACCATGGCTCGCCTGCATCCGCACCAGGCGCCGGGCTCCGGGCAGGCTGGCGATGGCGTTGCACGTTCAGGATCCGGATGCCCTCGACTTCGACGACGTCGTCCGGCATCTGCTCAGCGCCGGACTGGCCAAGTGGAAGCTGCCCGAGCAGATCGTCGTATGGAGTTCGCCGCTTCCGCGAACCGCGAGCGGGAAGATCCAGCGGCGACTCGTCGCGGACGACGCTCGCGCACGTCGCAGGCTGCTCGCGCCGCGACTGCGCCCCGGCACAGACGGTCGTTGAGGCGACTCACGGTCGGTCGCCCAGCTCGCCGCGCTCGTTGAGAAAGCGGCACTGGCGGACGCGAAAGCGCCATTGCCCGTCGGCCTGCACAACGACGTCGTCATAGATCGCCAGGCGGTGCGGGCTTCGGTCCGCCGGGAAGAACGCGAGCTGTTGTCGCACCCGCGCGCCGTCCGCGTCCGGCGTGATCAGGCTTCTCCCGGCGAGATGGAGGCCCTTGGGCGCACCGGCCACCATGCGCCGGATCTGCTCGCGACCAGTGAACACCCGGCCGTACGTGCGGAACACGCCGTCCTCGGTGAAGAGGGCGACCATCGTCTCCACGTCGTCGACGTCGAGAGAGAGCACGTAGCGGGACAGCAGATCCTCGATCGCGGACCGGTCTTCGGTACTGAGCATGACCATCTCTCACTCGCCTGAGGTCCTGTGGGCGGTCAGCACAACCGCTCGCGCCCGGCCAGAGACACGATGCGGGTCCAGACCTTGGCGACGGCCGCTTGCGGCGGCCGGCCTGCTCGATGCGGCCGGTGTCTTCCCGCAGGCCGTCCCCGAGTAAATTGACATCAACATCAAATGTGGGTATACCAGGCCATACCGCCGGGGCGGAGAAGGGGAAGGCCATGTCCACTGACGTCGCGGGGCGCAGTGGGCGTGGTGACGCGACGAGTCGCGATTGTGTCCGGGGCCGCTCGCGGGCAGGGACTCGCGGTCGTGCGGCGGCTGCGTCGTGACGGAGTCTGCGTCGTGGCGGGCGACGTGCTGACCGACGAGCTGTTCCGGGCGGTCGAACAGCTCGCCGACCCGCAGGTGCTGCCGCTGGAGCTCGACGTGACAAGCGAAGGCGGCTGGCGGCACATCGTGGGGGAGGCCGAGCGCCGCTTCGGAGGCCTGAACATCCTCGTCAACAACGCCGGGATCCTTAACCGGGCGCCGCTCATCGAGGATGAACCCAGCGAGTTCGAGCGCCTGTGGCGGGTCAACTGCCTGGGCGTGTTCCTCGGCATGAGGGCGGCGGCGCCGTTACTGAGGAAGGCCGACCGGCCGGCGATCGTCAACACGCTGAGCAATGCTGCCGTCCGCGCCTTCCCGCGGCACACGTCGTACACGTCGTCGAAATGGGCCGAACGGGGACTCACGCTGTCGGCGGCCATCGAGCTCGCCGAGCTCGGCATTCGGGTCAACGCAGTACTCCCTGGGCCCGTGGCCACTCCCATGCACGACGCACAGACGATCGAGCGGCTCCAGAGCGCCGCCTTGCTCGGCCGGATCGGCACTGCGGAGGACATCGCCGAGGTTGTGGCCTTCCTGGCCTCCCCGGCGGCCGGGTTCATGACCGGCGCTGAAGTGCTCGTAGACGGCGGGCAGAGCTTGCGAATCTCTCAGTAACGGCACCCACCCGCTCGGGTCGGTTGCGCGCAGCTGTATGGTGCGCCAGGCACCGCCAGGGTGACCATCGTCTCAACCTGAAACCGGCGAGATGGTCGTGCCGTGGGCCTCAGGGGCGGGACCATGCCCACGGCCCTGCGTTTCTGGCTGGACCGCCTCGGTGGGCGCAAGGCGACGCCAGGCCGGGCGTCGGCGGAGCCGGCCCAGGTCACGGCATGGTCGGCAAGGCGCCGGGAGCTGGAGGGGCCCAGGGGGACGACTGCGCGCCAGGGTCTGGAGATCCGCAACCTGTCGGTTTACTTCGGAGGGGTCAAGGCCGTAGACGGGGTCAGCCTGAAGGCGCCCGCCGGTATCATCACCGGCCTGGTGGGCCCCAACGGCGCCGGCAAGACGACCGTCTTCAACGCCTGCAGCGGCCTCAACCGGCCCACGGCCGGCCAGGTTCTCCTGCATGGAGCCGACGTCGCCCGCGAGGGGCCGGCGGAGCGGGCCCGGCGGGGCCTGGGCCGGACCTTCCAGCGCCCCGAGCTGTTCAGCACGCTGACCGTGCGCCAGAACGTCGCCATCGGCTGGGAAGCCCCCCTGGCCGGCGGCAACCCGCTGGCCCAGGTGATCGGCTCCCGCCACTCTGGCCGGCTCATCGATGCCGCTACCGAGGAAGCCCTGGCCCTGACCGGTACCAGCCACATCGCGGACACGCAGGCGGACTTCCTGCCCCTCGGGCAGCGGCGCCTGGTCGAGCTGGCCAGGACCCTGGCCGGACCATTCGACATGCTGCTCCTCGACGAGCCCTCGTCCGGGCTCCACGCCCACGAGACCGAGCAGTTCGGCCAGGTCCTCAAGACGGTGGTCGAGGAACGAGGCTGCGGCATCCTGCTCGTGGAGCACGACATGACCCTGATCCGCGAGGTATGCGACCGCGTGTACGTGCTGGACTTCGGCATCCTCATCTTCGATGGAACCCCCGAGGAGATGCACCGGTCACCCGGCGTCCGGGCCGCCTACCTCGGCGACGCCGCGCCCCTGGCCATCGAGGCGCACGAGCAGGCTCCCGCCGCCAGCGGCGACCGGTCCCTGCGCCCGGGCGAGTAGGCCGGCATGCTCACGCTCACATCGGTAACGGCGGGTTACGGCGAGTCGACGGTCCTGCGCAGCGTCGACTTCACCGTCGGGGAGGGCGAGGTCGTAGCCCTCCTCGGCCCCAACGGCGCCGGCAAGACGACGCTCCTGCGGACGGCCGCGGGCTTCGTCAGGCCGAGGGACGGGCGGGTAGAGTTCTGCGGCGAAGACCTGAGCGGCGCCCCGCCGCACAGCTTCACCCGGCGCGGCGTATGTCACCTGCCAGAGGGCCGCGGCATCTTCCCGTCCCTCACGGTCCGGGAGAACCTGGCCGTCCAGGCCGGCCAGGCGCGCTCGCGAAGACTCGGCGAGGCGGTGGCCGAAGTGGCCGAGTTGTTCCCCGTCCTGGGCGACTGCCTGGGCCTGGCCGCGGGGAGCCTCTCCGGCGGTGAGCAGCAGATGCTGGCTCTCTCCCGCGCATACCTGACCCGCCCCAAGCTCGTTCTGGTCGACGAGGCGTCGCTCGGGCTCGCCCCGCTGATCGTGGACAAGATCTACGACGCGTTGTCGCGCCTCGTCGAGCGGGGCATGTCCCTGGTCGTGGTCGAGCAGTACGTGCAGCGAGCCCTCGAGCTGGCCACGACGGTCTACATCCTGAGCCGCGGCGAGATCGTCCACTCCGGTGACGCCAAGGCCATCCAGCCCGACGAGATCTATGAGAAGTACCTCGGCATCGAGTCCTGAGCAAGGAGGCAACGGCAAGGCGACTCATGTGGTGACGGACAAACTCAAGACCGGCTCACTAGCCGAACTGTGGCAGCCTTGCCCGGCCGAACATCCGCCTTTTGATCATCTTGATGTGCTTGACGCGGCCCTCCCGATGGCATGTGGTTCGCCTGTATCTGTCCGCGACCCGCGTCCTCCGTATATACGGGAACTATCTGTGCTTCGCGATCACGCTGCTGAGCAAGGAGGAAGCATGAGCGTAGAGGTCGATTTCAATGAGTGGGGCACCCAGTACCTCGACGCCGGGCAGGACACCTGGTGGTGGTACACCTGGATCTTCGACGGCGACCACTGGTCACGGATGAGCGCGCTGCCGGTGGCCGACTCGCCACCGGGCGGCAGCATCCAGATCGTCGAGGAATGGGCGACCGGCGGCACCCTGAACGTGCACTGGCGCAACAACGGTACCGACACCGTGGTGTTCCGGCCCACTGTCATCGTCGCCCCGAGTCGCTACTAGCCCGATCATCACAGCTACGAAGGAGATGGTAATGAAGGTTCATGTTGTCTACGACGCGGGCGGCGCCATCGTGGCACTCGGAGTGCCGCTGCCGCCGAACTACGACCGCAGCCAGCCGCGCTCAGGGCCGATGGCTCTGGAGGGCCAGCAAGTGGCCACCCTGGAGGTGCCTGAGGAATTCGCGGAGGCGTCGGTCCGCGAATTGGGAAGCAAGCTAGTCGTCGACGTCAGCCGCAGGCCGCACGCACTGAAGAAGGCTGACTAGCATCACAGACCGGCACGGGATGCGCGTCTGGCACGATTGCGTAGTTCGCGCGATCGTGCATGCGTCGTAGCTGGAGGAGCCGATGACGCGCGAGTCCGGCGCGCGCATGATCGCGAGGGCACATAGCGCCGCCCACGCTGCGGCGGCCAGGGTGCGCACGTAGCGGGGAGCACAGCCAGGCCGACGAGGAACAATCCCAACGCGGAGCCGAAGCGCTCGATCACGAGGGCAAGCAGACGCCACGGTAGAGTGGGGTGAACGGCAAGTCGGCCACAGCGCCCCGACTTCTGTCGGCTCCGGCTGGCTTGGGCAATCGACACTACATAATCCCGTGAGGCGCATCGTGACCGCCGGGCACCTCGGAGACCGCATCGCACGCTTGCGGCGGAAGCGCGGGATGACCCAGGAGGAACTAGCCGAGCAGGCCGGGATCTCCGTCGATGTCGTCCGCAAGCTGGAGCAGCACCGCAAAGATAGTGTCCGCCTGGAAACCTTACGCAAACTTGCCGATGGCCTGCACACGGACTCTGCATCGCTGCTGGGTGAGACCGCTGCAGCCTTGACCGCCAGGCGTTCCCGCCCGGAAATTGTCCCGATCGATGCATCCCTCGGGGAGATAGATCGCCGGACGCTAATCGGCACCGTGGCAGGTGCGGCCGTGGCCGTGCGAATACCCGATGCTAAGCACGTCGATCCCGCGCTCATCCCGTACTTCGAGCAGCAGCTCGCAGGGCACTACCGCGCCGACATGCTGCTGGGCCCTCGCGCGCTGATCGCCACGGTCACGGCGCAATGCGACCTTATCGGCCAGTTGGTGGACAGTGCCGACCGTCCGACGCGCCAGCGTATGGCGAAAATCGCTGCATCGTTCGCGGCATTCGCCGCCTGGCTCCACCTGGACGCCGGGGATGCGGTCATGGCGCTGCGCTGGCACGATGTGGCCCAGGAGTTCGCTCATCGCTCCCACGACCGGGAGGCGGTCGCGTGCGCTCTTGTCGACAGGGCCATGGCCTACACGGACCGGGGCACGGGGTCGGCGGTGGTGGATCTTTGTGAGGCTGCCCTGACAGCGGACCGGCATCTCTCCCCGGAACTGCGGGTGTTCGCATTGCAGCAGCAGGCCCACGGCGCCTCCCTTCTCGGGGACCGCCAGCAGGTCGACACGCTGCTCGACAAGGCCGGACGACTGCTCGACCGAGTTGACACCGAGGTATGGGGCACCGCCTGCCAGCGAACCCCGCACTATGTCGAGGTACAGCGCGCCACCTTGCTATGGGCGCCTCGGGCTGGCCAGGGACGCAGACCGGGTGTGGCAGCAGATCATCCCTGCCGCCCCGGCGACCGCCCGCCGCGATATCGGCGTATGGACGGCCCGGCAGGCCGTCGCGTCTCTCGCCCTGCGGGAGCCGGAACGAGCCGTAGAACTTGCGCGGCAGGCGACCACGGTCGCGCTCGAGACGGGCTCGGCACGAGCCCGGCGGGAACTGGCCGCCGTGGCAAGATCCATGACGTCATGGGAGACTGAACCGGTCGGCCAGGATCTTGCGGAGGTTCTGGCGCCAATCAGTGAGGGATCTGACTATGGCTGAGGCTCTGTCGACGGAACAGATCGAGGACCGCATCAAAGACCTGGACGGCTGGTCAACAGACGGTCGCAAGATTGAGCGCTCATACTCGGTCCCGCACATCCAGGGCGCCGCATTCATCATGCACATCGCTGCAATTCAAGATCAGCTCGGTCATCACTCGGACGCAACTCTCGGTTACAAGACCGTGCGCGTGTCCATCAGCTCCAGCGACCTTGGCGGCTACGTCGCGGAGCACGACATCGAGTTGGCCCGGCGAATCGAGGCCATCGCAGCCGCACACGGCGCCGGGTAACTGCCCTTCCCAAGCCTCGATCCCCGTGCCCAATCCCCTGCCGCAGCTCAAGGGCTATTGCGGAATCGCTGGGTACTTAAACCTGCCCTGAACTGCGGGCATCCTCTAATAAGTCACTGGCCATTTAGTCAGGATGCGGATTCAAAACGAAACGAATCAGGAACCTACGAGATACTGGTCATCGTCTGAGGTAGGACGTTCCATCCCCAGGCGTCTCCTTAAAATAGGACGTTCCGGCCCTGGGCAAGGGCAATCGTGCGCCCCTACTCTCATACTCCTGACGTTCAGAACACAACCAGATGGGCCACAGCGAACATCTCATGCGGTCCGGGCCATCTGCACGGGCAGAGTTGTGCCGAGGCGATCTGGCAAACCGGATCGTCCTGGTAAGCCCACGTCAAGGAGTGACAGCGTTGCAACCGGATAGCGGCGAGGGCCAGCCCCTCGGCCGAAGAACGGCCCGGTTCGATCCCGAGATACCGAACCCGGCCCGGATCTACAACGTCTGGCTCGGCGGCAAGGACGGCCTGGCGGCCGACCGAAAGGCTGCTGCCGAGGTCGCCGCATGCCGACCCGAGGTGGTCGCTGGGGCACGCGCCAATAGAGCGTTCCTGGCCCGCGCCGTCCGCTACCTGGCCGGGCCATGCGGGATCCGGCAGTTCGTCGACATCGGTCCAGGTCTCCCATCCCCCGATGCCACCCACACCGTGGCTCAGTGCATCGCACCCGAGTCCAAGATCGTCTATGTGGACAACGACTCCCTCGTACTGGCGCACGCCCGAGCCCTGCTCACCAGCAGGCCGGAAGGCTGCTGCGAGTACGTTGACGCCGACCTGCGCGACCCCGAGACGATCCTGAAGGAAGCGGCGCGGACGCTGGACTTTACCCAGCCCGTCGCGGTGATCTTGGTCGCCGTCCTTCATTTCCTCACCGAGGCCGACGACCCGGCGGGAGTCGTGGCCGCCCTGGCCGCCGCATTAACGCCGGGAAGCTTCGCGGCAATATCACACCTGACGGCCGACCTCGCGCCCGCAGCGGTGAGCGCCGGGGTGGCCGCGTACAACAACCTGGTCCCGGCCGGTATTACGGCGCGCAGTCATGCGCAGGTCACCGCGTTGTTCGGCGGGCTGTCCCTGGTTTCGCCCGGGGTCGTCCCGGTCACCGAATGGCGGCCTGACCACGCCCCCGTGCACGGCGTCAGCGCCGACATGTACGCCGGGCTGGCCACCACAAGGAGGCCTCGGTGACCGCCGCACCACCGATCTCCGGGGGCGGGGTGTGATCGATCGCCCAAGCCCGGCTCCCGGAGGCCCACCCGCCGACGACGACGCGGGCCGCTGGCGGGAGGCGGCTCGGCTGCGCCGTGAGTACCCAAGGTGGGTGATCATCTGGCTCGCCCCGATCCAGCGGTTCCGCGCGTACGCCCGGCTGCCGGGAACCCGGCGCGACCTCACGCTGACCGCCGACACCCCGGACCACCTGGCCGCCGGGATCACCCAGGCAGAGCAGGCCGCCCATGTGAAGGAGCGGAGATGACCGACACCACCCCCAACGGCGACGACCCCGCCGAGACCGCCCGGCGCATGGCCACCATCGCCGCCGGGCTCCAGGCTGCCGGGCTGACCGCCCAGGTCAACCAGACACTCGGCGTGTTCGACCTCACCGCGAGCCTGGACCGGGCCATCGGCAAGCCAGTCGAGATCATCGTCGACGAAGACGGCTACGTGGAGATCACCTACTGGAACGACGCCGATGCCACGCCCGCCCAGATCGTCGCCACGATCACCCGTGCCCTGGCCGCCATCGCCGTGAGCGCCCCCGGCTAACCCTGCCCAGCGCGGAGGCCCCGACTTGTTTGGCGACTCGGGCCGGGCCCCCGCTGTGCCCTCGACAGCGGAAGGACCAGCCCAGTATGCCCGAGCTGCATATAAGTAGGTCAGGCACTAGCTCCTAGGCGCCGAGGCGTGACGGTGACCGGCATGCGCTTGATGCCGTTGCTGAAGTTGCTCGTTAGGTGGTCGGGCTCGCCGGTCTCGATGCTCGTCACGCGCTCGGCCAGGCGGGTAAACAGCGCGCGGAGCTGCACCCGGGCGAGGTTGGCCCCCAGGCAGAAGTGGGCACCGCCCCCTCCGAAGCCCACGTGGGGGTTCGGGTCGCGCGTGATGTCGAACCGCTCCGGCTCGGCGAAGACCGCCTCGTCACGGTTCGCGGACTCGTAGAACAGCACCACCCGGTCGCCCTTCGCGATCGGCACGCCGGCGAGCTCGCACCTGGCGGTCGCCGTCCGCCGGAAGTGGATGACAGGCGTCGCGCAGCGGATCATCTCCTCGACCGCGGCCGGCACGAGCGAGCGATTGCCCGAGAGCAGCAGCCACTGCGCCGGATTGTCGGCGAACAGCTTGATGCCGTGGCTCGTCGTGTTCCGGGTCGTGTCGTTGCCCGCGGTGGCGAACAGGACGAAGATTCCGCCCAGCTCCCGGTCACCGAGCGGTTCACCTTCGACGGCGGAGTGCACCAGGGCCGACAGGATGTCGTCGCCGGGCTGCGCCCGGCGCGCCGCGACCAGCTCGCCGGCGAGCCGGTGCATGGTCATGGCCGCCTCCACCGCGAGCGCGCCGGCCTCCGCGTCGCTCGCCGAGAACTCGGGATCCGTCGCGGCGATCTGAGCTTCGGCGGCCCGGTACAGCTCGCTGCGCATCTCCTCCGGGATACCCATCATCGTGGAGATCGTCCAGAGCGGCAGCCTCATCGCGAGGTCGGCGACCACGTCGTCGCCGCCGCGCTCGACGAACTCGTCGACGATCGCCGCCGCCTGAGCCGTGATCTCGGCGTCGAGCTGGGCGACGCGCCTCGGCGTGAACGCGCCGCTCACGATCCGCCGTAGCTTCGCGTGCCGCGGCGCGTCCATGACGAGGAACGAGGCGTTCAGTTCAAGTAGCTCGATGGGCACGTCGCCCAGGCCGACCCCCTGGCCGGAGCAGAACAGCTCGGGGGTGCGGCTGACATGCTGCACGTCCTCGTGCCGCGTCACCGCCCAGAACTCGCCTCCCCGGCCCAGCCCGAAATCGGACGGCGGCTGGAGGCTCACGGGGGCGGACCGGCGCAGCTCGGCGAAGGCAGCGGCGCGCTCGGGAGCCGGACGCGACCAGAAGGCGCGCTGGGAGATCGTCGGTGTGGTCATCGGCGTGGTCATCTGTGCAACTCCTGCCCTCAGCCAAGCCGGCCGGCGAAGTACAGCCAGCCGCCGGCGTCGCGGTAGGCCAGATCGCCGGACCAGTAACAGCCGTCGCGGAACCGGGAGCGGGTCGCCTCCTGGTTGCGGTAGTAGCCCTCGCGCTTCCTCCGAAGGGCCGGGTCGTCGCCACGACAGGTCACCTGATCACCTCACGAGGGAGACCGAGACCGCGCTCGGCAATCGTGTTGCGCTGGATCTCGTCGGTACCGCCCCCAAGTCGCAGGCCGGGCGCGAACAGAAGGCGCTCCACCCACGGGGCCGCGTCGGGATGTTCGGTCGTCATGCCGGCGGCACCAAGCAGTTGCATGGCGTCGGCGGCGGTGCGGCGGGCGTGCTCGGAGTACAGCAGCTTCGTGACCGAGCCGCCGGCCGGGACGTCGGAGCCGCCGATGACGCGCGCCTGAAGCAGGTCGAGCACGCGCTCGCGGATGTACGCCGAGGCCAGGAGCTGCCGTACGACCTGTTCGTCGGTGTGGCCGAGGTGCCTGGCGAGGGCGATAAGCTGCACCGCCGAGCGCCCGCTGGTCCCGCCGCCGATGGCGGCGCGCTCGCTGGCGAGCATCGTCCGCAGCACGCCCCAGCCACCTCCCAGCCTCCCGATAAGCCCGTGGGAGGGGACGAACACGTCATCGAGGAAGACCTCGTTGAAGTGGTAGCCGCCCGACATCTGCCGCAGGGGGCGGACGTCAACGCCGGCCGTGCGCATGTCGACGGCGAAGCACGACAGCCCCGCCCGGCCCGGCACCGGCTCGCTGTGCTTTCCGGCTCGCCTGCGGGGCGCTTCAGAGGCACCGCCTTCCCTCGTCGCTCGCTCCTTCGTCGCTCGCTCCTCAGCCCAGGCGGCGCCGCGCCCCTCCGGCTCGCTCCGCGCGAGCAGCAAGGCGAAGTCGGCGGTGCCGGCGCCCGACGTCCACACCTTCTGGCCGGTGACCGACCACCCGCCCGCCACGGCTGTCGCCCGGGTGCTCACGCTGGCGAGGTCGGAGCCGGCCCCCGGCTCGGACAGCAGCTGGCACCAGCTCTCGCCGCCGCGGAGGACCTTCGGGAGGTGCTCCGCCCGCTGCTCCTCGGTGCCGTGCTCGAAGAGCACCGGCGGCACCATCTCGAGGGCGACGGCGATCATCTTCGTGGACACGCCGTAGCGCGACTGCTCGTCCGCGACGACCTCGTACTGCCATGCGGGCGCGCCCGCTCCGCCGTACTCGGGTGGCCACGAACGGCCGGCGAAGCCGGCGTGGAACAGGCGCCGCTGCCACGCCACGGTGACGGCGAGCGCCTCGTGCTCCCGTCGGCGGTATTCCTCGGGCGTCCTCGCGCTGACGAGGTGGGCGGCGGAGAAGTCGCCGGGTTCGCCCTTGCGCGGGGCGTTGGCCTCGAGCCATGCGCGCACCCGGGCGCGGAAGGCCTCACATGTCTCGGCGGTCATGCGGTGTCTCCCGCTCGCCTCCGGGCCCGGCCCGCCTCCCCTTCCCCCTTCACTGCGCCTCGCTCACCAGAGCCCGCCTCGGTCGACGCTCTCGCGGCGGCCTTTCCCGTGGTCGGTGAACCACATGCCGCAGCCGCCGGCCGCCGGCGTGGTCGTACAGCCGGGTCACCGCCCCGACCGGAGGTCGACCCGCTCGATTCAGCCGCCCTCGAAGCCCGGGGGCTCGTTCGTGTGGGCACCTCCACGCGGAAAGCATAATCGAAGTCGACGTCAAAATCAGCCCCGAAGCGGCCGGGGGTGCCTGGTGACAGCACGGTGAGTGAGCCTAGACGCGGCCTCGCGGCGCGCCCGGACAGGTGCATCAGTGGACGAGGCGGTCGGCGCCGGCCCAGTAGCGGGCGCGCAGCGCTTTCTTATCAGGCTTGCCGAGCGGGGTCAGCGGGATCGAGTCGACGACGTCCACAGACTTCGGCGCGTGATGGGAGCCCTTGCGCTCCTTCACGAGCGCCATGAGCTCGTCCGCATCGAGGGTCGCGCCCTCACGGAGGACGACGACGGCCTTCACCGCCTCGCCCCACGTGTCGCTGGGTACGCCGATAACGGCCACGGCGGCGAGAGCCGGATGGGTCGAGATGACATCCTCGACCTCGCGGGGAAGACGTTGAAGCCACCCGAGACGATCATGTCCTTTTTCCGGTCGACGATCGTGAGGAACCCGCGGGAGTCCTCGCGAGCGATGTCGCCGGTGTGGAGCCAGCCGCCTTGGAGAGCTTGCGCCGTCTCGTCGGGCTTGTTCCAGTAGCCCTTGGCGACGAGCGGGCCGCGCACGCAGAGCTCGCCCGGCTCGCCGTTGGGCACCTCGTTGCCCTCGTCGTCGAGCAGCGCGACGCGGACCCACGGCACCGGCCGGCCGCACGACGCCAGCCGGGCCAGGTCGTCGGGGTCGTGCTCCTCCTTACGGAGCACGCACACCGTCTGCGGGCACTCGGTCTGCCCGTAGAACTGGAAGAAGACCGGGCCCAGCTTCCGGAGTGCCTCATGCAGGCGCGTCGGCGACATCGGCGAGGCGCCATAGAAGATCGTCTGCAGGCTCGACAGGTCGGTCTGCGCGAACCTCGGGTGATCGAGCAGGGCGTAGATCATCGACGGGACCAGCATCACGGTCGTGATGCGGTGGCGCTCGATCGCCTCGAGCACGGCGCCCGCCTCAAACGCCGGCAGCACGACCATCGAGCCGCCGCGCAGGAGCACCGGGACCAAGAACGCCGCGCCGGCGTGGCTGAGCGGCGTGCAGACCAGGTGCCGCACCTCGTCGGGCCACTGCCACTCCGTGACCATGATCTGGGCCATCGTGGCGCTGCTGCGGTACGTCGCCATGACGCCCTTCGGTTGCCCGGTGGTGCCGCCGGTGTACGACAGCGCCGGAATGTCCTCGGCGTCGACCGCTGGCGCGACGAGCGGCTGCGGCTCGAAGGACGCCGCGAGGGCCACAAGGTCCCGGCCGATGTCGGCTGCGCCGTAGGACAGCAGCCGCCCAAGCGACGGCACCCGATCCTTGAGCTGGCGGGCCCGTTCGGCGAAGGCTGGGTCGAAGATCAGCGTCTCGATGCCGGCATCCTCGAGCACGTAGGCGTGGTCGTCGAGCGACCCGAGGGGGTGCAGCGGCGTGCCGCGGCAGGCCGAAACCATGGTGGCGCCCATCGAGCACAGCACCTCGGGGCGGTTTTTCGATAGCGTGGCGATCCCGTCCCCGCCGGCGATGCCCTGGTCGCGGTACGCCTGGACGTAGCGGCTGATTTCTTCGCGCATCTCGTGCGCGGTGAGCGCCCGGTCACCGATGACCAGGCACGGCAGGTCGCCGCCGCGTTCGAGCGCGGCGATCAGCAGATCCGGCAGGAACTGCGGGCGGTACAGGTCGTTCACGGGCGAATCCTTTGCCTCACGGCCTCCCGGCGCTGCTTGCGCGGCAGTACCGGGCCGGCGTCCAGCGGCTGGTCAATGCCGAGATCATGCAGCGCGCGCTGCGTCATCGGGTGCACGACGTAGGCCATCTCCACCAGGCGCGGATCGTTGCTGTGGCCCGCATCGACGAGGTGACCGCCGACCAGCATGATCACCGCCATCTTCATCGCCTGGAAGGCGCGGTACCACGGCCGGTGCCGGGCGGTGATGCCCGTGAGTTCCTCCCAGCGGGCGACGAGCTCGTCGGTCGACAAGGCGCCGGGGCAGGACGTGAACGAGCCGGGCGTCATCCAGAGAATCTCGGCCCAGCCGATGTCGGCGAGCGGGTCACCGACGGTGGTCATTTCCCAGTCGAAGACGGCGGTGACCTCATTGCCCGCGAAGGCGAAGTTGCCCGGCTTCGGATCGCCGTGGACGAGCGTTACCGGCGACGACTGATCCGGCTGCCGCTCGCGCAGCGCATCGACCAGCCGCTCGAGCGCGGGCAGCCGGCCACGCTTCACCCGCTCGATCTCGGCGGCCCAGTGCCCGAGTTCGCGGTCGAGGTAGTCGCGACCGTCGGCGATGGCGTCGAGGCCCGTGGCGTGCAGGTCGACGGCGTGGATGGCCGCGATCTGGTCGACGATGCCCTCGCACATGCGCCGGATGCGCTCGGGATCGGCGGCCAGGTCGTCGGGAACGCCCCGCTCGTACACCTGCCCCGGCAGCCGCTCCATCACGTAGAACTCCTGCCTGAGGATCTCCCCGGTCGGCTCGAACCACAGGGCGCGTGGCGCGCGCACCGGCGTCGGCTCCAGCGCCCGCAGGATCGTGAACTGGCGTCGCAGGTCGTAGGGCTCCAGCAGCCCCGGCGCCGGCGGCCGTACCCGGACGACGACGTCCTGGCGATGTCCGTCGTGGGCGACCGTCACGAGGAGGGTCTCGGACGAGTGGCCGATCGCCACCCGGTCCACCCCTTCGACGGTGACGTCGCGCGCGTCCGGTAGCTGGCTGGCGAACCAGGACGTGAGGCGGCCGGATTTGTCAGCCATCAGCTCGCCGTGAAGCGGATGCGGATCCGGTCGTAGGCTCGGGAGAACGTGGCGGGGATGATCTTCGGCTCGTCCGGGTCGGCCAGCTCCCAGTCCGGCATCCGCCGGAGCAGCTCCTCGAACATGACCCTGATCTCCAGGCGGGCCAGGTGCGCGCCGAGGCAGAAGTGCGTGCCGAAGCCGAACGCCACGTGCCGGTTGTGCTCACGCGTGACATCCAGGATGCCCGGGTTTTCGAACGCCCGGGGGTCGCGGTTGGCCGCCGGGTACAGCAGCAGGAGCTCATCGCCGGCGCGGATCTGCTGGCCGTGGAGCTCGTGGTCTTCCGTGGCGGTGCGGCGCATGTTGAGCACCGGCGACACCCAGCGGATGAACTCCTCCACGGCCGTCGCCGACAGCAACCCCGGGCGGTCGAGCAGCAGCTGACGCTGGTCCGGCCGCAGGGCGAGCTCGCGGATCACCGATCCGATCACGATGCGGGTCGTCTCCGCCCCGCCGTCGAGGACCAGAATGGCCTCCTCGAGGACGTGCTTGGTTTCCCATCCGTCGGTGTGCGTCCAGAGTGAGATCAGATCGTCACGGGGCGTGGCCCGGCGCCGCTTGATGAGGTCGACCGTGACCTCCGTCCATTCCTGGATGACCGGGATGAGGTCGGGATGCGAGACGTGGGGCGGCCCCTCCGGCGACGTCTGGCCGGCCAGCAGCATCGTCTGCTCCGACCAGTAGCGCACGCGCTCCCAGAGCTCGCGCGGGTAGCCGAGGAGGTCGCCGATCATCATCGCCGGCAGCCTCGACGCGATGGCCTCGATCGCCTCGCACTCACCGACCGGCGTCACGGCGTCGAGGATCTCCGCAACGATCTGCCGGACGTGGTCCTCATGCCTGCGGATGCTCCGCGGCGTGAACCGGCGGGCGACGAGGTTGCGCTGGGCCTGGTGCGCCGGGTCGTCCATGTTGATCATGGACTGGTCGTTCACCTGGTCGAGGTGCGGCCGCGAGCCCTGGTACGACGTGTAACGAACGCGGTTTCGTTCCACGGCCACGACGTCGTCGTGCCGGGAGATCGCCCAGAGCTTCTGGGCCGGGTCCCAGAACACCGGTGCCTCGTCCCGCAGCCACCGGTAGGCGTCCCACGGGTCTACGTAGAACTCGGGGTCGAGGACGTTGACCCGCGGCGGAGCGGTGACCGTCGTCATGCGTGCGCGACTCCTCGGTCGGACTCGGCGGTGAGACCTAGCTCGGGCCATTCGCCAGTGATGATGCTCTCCATGATCCCGTAGCCGGCCGCGTCGCCCTCGCGGACGCGGATCGGCCTGTCGCGGAGCTGACCCAGGAGGCCAAGGTGCTCGTCGTCCCAGCAGTCGGCGATGTGCTCACCGTCAAGGTGCAGCTCGCCCATCCACGAGCCGTGGATGTGCCCCTTCCAGGCCCCGTAGCCGGCCGTCTTCAGGAAGAAGCCAGACTCGCCCAGCGCCTCGACCTCGATGAGGCGCTCCTCGCCGGTGTCCATCACGAGGTGGAGCTCGCCGTTGCGGATGAAGCGGGTGCGCGGGTCGTACCGCATCCGGGGCTGCGCCGACCGCACCCGCGCCTGGCTGCCGTCGGCGCTGTTGATGTAGGCCGACGTGTAGTCCCATCCGCCGCCGGTGATGAAGATGGCCGTCTCGTAGTAGGAGCCGTCCGGGCAGCGGAAGAACGACGGCGTCCACTTCATGATCCCGCGCCGGGCCCCTGCGCCCCGGTCGATGGCCTGCGCCGGGCCGATGAGGTCGCCGGGGATCACGCCCACGCCCTGCCGGACGCCCCACGAGTGGTCACGGAACCCGAACGCGTTCTCACCGTCGAGCTCGAAGGTCTCGCCGTCGGCGGTGATCGTGCCTGTGGCCCAGCCGCCCTGGTGGTAGCGGATGACGTTCACGTCGACCCGCCGCGTCCGGCGGTTGCGGACGAGGTTGCGCTCCTCGAAGAACGGCGGTGTCACGCCCGACAGGACCACGTCGAAGGAGATCGGCTGCACGTCGCTGCGCTCCAGCCGCACCCGGATGGCCCGGAGCGGCTCGACGACCTCGTAGACGATCGGGCCGACGGCGGTCTCCTCCGGCGCCGACCGCAGCTCGCGGCTTCCGCGGACCGTCCATTGCTCGCGCCCGCGCGAGACGCCGCCGAAGCCGTCGATGATCCCGCGGTTGTGGTACTTGCCGAGGCCGAAGTCGAGCTGCACGCAGCCATCGGTCCTGGCGATCGACACCCAGAGTTTCTCGGTCCACGAGTAGTCGGACTCGGCGACGGTCGCGAACGTGTCAACGATCTGGTGGCTCAGGCCCTCGTCAGCGCCGATCAGCGGGCCGATGTCGCGGATCGCCATACCCCTAGCGCCGCCCTTCCTGGCATCCCGTGGTGAATCGTCGGTGATGCTGGCAGAGGGTCAGCGCAGCGTCAACTCCCGGGCGTTCTCGACCATGATCCGGAGCTGATCCTCGGCGGAGAACGTTGCCACGTTCTGGAAGAAATCGCGCGGATGGGCGATGCCCTCGGCGTGGGGCCAGTCGGAGCCGAACAGGATCCGCTCGACGGGCAGGTGGGCGGCGAGCTCCTCGACGCTGTCCTCGACGAACGGCGCGACCCAGCAGTGCTCGATGAACTGGTCGCGGGGATGGCGGGCGAACATCGCGGGGTTCTGCCCGTGGAGCACGTCGAGCTGGTGGAGCAGGTCGGGCACCCACGTCGCGCCGTTCTCGATATACGCGATCCGCAGCGCCGGGAACCGCTCGAAGAGCTTGTGGCCCACGAGCACCGCGGCGAAGTCCTTCACCAGCCGGTGCTTCATGAGCATCGCGACGAGCGGCTCGAACAGCGTGAGCGCGGTCGTGTCGCCGTCGTGGCGGCCGGCCCCGTACCCCCAGGCACTGGCGACCGCCTGCTCGACCTCGCGATACCCGTCGTCGAACCCGGCGTGCGGCGCCACCACGAGGCGGGCTTCCTCGACGCGGGCCCAGAACGGGCCGAACACCGGGTCGGCCGGCGAGCGGGTGCCCTCCGGGGTGAACACCGGGCCGTTGCGGATCGTGATCACCCGCGCGCCGCGCTCGATGCACCACTCCAGTTCGCGGACGGCACTGCCGAGATCGGACAGGGTCAGGAAGGGAACGCCGAAGATCCGGTTCTGGTAGGCGAAGCCCCATTCATCGTCCAGCCAGCGGTTGAA
>Ga0070699_100001745_pt1 | contig 19864 bp, 20 predicted proteins | sample KBSK1503metaG_FD_65473 | JGI IMG/M metagenome (GOLD analysis project Ga0070699, IMG submission 65473) | Corn, switchgrass and miscanthus rhizosphere microbial communities from Kellogg Biological Station, Michigan, USA - KBS K1-50-3 metaG | ecosystem: Host-associated > Plants > Roots >... | reverse complement strand
GAGGACTGCCTGTCGGAGGCGATCTTCGGCGAGGTGAATCACAACCTGTTCACGCTCGGAGCGAATCGCATCGTCGCCATCATCGATCAGGGCAAGCACGTAACTGAGCCTTCCGGCAAACAACGACACATCGCGCTCGCGATTCGCGTGGGCGGACAGTTGCGGCCGGGACACTTGCTGGCGAAACGCGCGCGCGGCAGCCTCTCGCCCCTCGAGCTATTCGTCAGTATGACGCGCGCAACCAAACAACTTGTGGTTCGCGACGGCGTTCCGGATGTGAGCGCCACGATGCTGCGTGTCATCGACGACCACGCAAAAACGGCCGCGGATTCGTTTCGCTGGCGTTTGATACATGGAGCGCTCAGTCCGTCGAACATGGATATCAGCGGTGCGATGCTCGATCTGCCGACCCAATCGACGCAGCCACGCACCGCGCCCATCTTCCGACTCGATTACGTTGACTCTGCTTTCGGCACCGAACACAAGGAACGCGGCTTTCACCTGGCCGAGATGTATCGCCGCATACTGCGCAGCACCGAGGCGCAGACACGCGAGCGGTTCAACGCGAAGTGGATCAATGTCTCAAACGTGATGGACCAGGCATACGAAAAGTATTTGCGGGTAAAACTGATTGCGGCGGCGGGCATTAAATTTGAGCTGGCTAATCTTATTGCCGCGGCGAATGCGGAGCTGGCTGAGCGATTTACAAAGGCCTTGTTGGAACTGGTGGCGCTGAAGAATGCAGGGTCGGCATGTGTGGCGCGGCGAGTGGTTGAAGATGTGTCAGTGGTGGATGTTTTCAATCTGCTGGCGAACGCGCCGCGCGAGTATTTCAAGGGTGGACTGGCGCAGGAGAGTGTAGTCAAACATCTGAAGCCTGTTTACAAGGGCAACCGGTTTCATGTAGCGAAGAAGCGGGAGTTGGTCGATAAGCTGGCGGGCGAGTTCGTGAAACTATATGCCGAGATCATGGAGGCTTGTGAGGAGCAGGCGGCTGAGTATTATGACGATCGTGAAGCGATGATCGAGTCGATCACGGCGCGTGCGGCTTTTGAGAATGAGCCGATCGATCAGCTTTATTGTCATGCGCTGTACGAGCGGTTAAATGGTGCAATTGCGGAATACAAAGCCACGGATAACGCGGAGCTGGTTGGTGAAATGATCGAGACGACAATTGCGCGATCCTTGCGCAGCGTTGAGGGCTTGCTGGCGCAGGGAGACGTGCGGCTGCTTCCGGACGGCGGCATCGAGGTTCAACGGCGCGCGATTCGCGGGGTCTCATACGCCGTGCGCGCCTGGAACGATCGCACGCAGACGCGAAAGCTGCGCGTCGACGGGAAAGATTTCGATCCACCCGCGCTGATTGGGAGAGTGGATGGGTATACCTTTGTCATTCCTGATAGACAGGAGTTGAAAAAATATTTCACGCAAAGGCGCTAAGAAGGATTTACGGCCCTAAACTTTGCGCCTTTGCGTCTTCACTTTGCGCCTTTGCGTGAAACTTCTTATGTGGTCCATATCGATCTACCACGGTGAATCACCCTTCAAGCTAGAGCCGGTTAACGGCGGTCCCGTGCTCACCAAAGATCACGTCACTGACATCCCCGCGGCCTTCGTCGCCGATCCTTTCATGCTCCGGCGTGGTGACACCTATTACATGTTCATGGAAGTCATGAACGCCGAAACACGCCGTGGCGAGATCGGCCTCGCCACCAGCCACGACGCCCTCTCATGGACCTACAAACAGATCGTCCTCAGCGAACCGTATCACCTCTCCTACCCTTACGTCTTCGAGTGGGAAGGCACCTACTACATGCTCCCTGAAGCGATCGATGCCGGCGCCATCACGCTCTACAAAGCCGATGAATTTCCCACTCGCTGGTCGCCTCTCGCAAGCCTCGTTCGCGGTCGCTTCGCAGATCCGTCCATTGTTCGCCGCGACGATCGCTGGTGGTTGTTTGCCTGCCCAACACCCTACCAGCACGACACCCTTCGGCTTTACTCAGCGTCGCAGCTACTTGGCCCATGGTTCGAACATCCGCGCAGTCCCGTCATCAGAAACGATCAGCGCCGCGCTCGTCCAGCCGGTCGCATCCTGAATTTCGACAACAAAATCTTCCGCTTTGCCCAGGACTGCGTGCCGCGTTACGGCAGTTGTGTAAGGACTTTCGAGATTCTCGACCTGACTCCAACCAGTTATGCTGAAGTAGAGATCGGTCATGGTCCAGTGCTCAAAGCCAGCGGCAACGGGTGGAACGCCGCCGGCATGCATCACATCGACGTGCACCAGCAAACTGAGGGACTCTGGCTCGCCTGCGTGGACGGCACTCAATAACCAAACCGATGCGCATCCTGCTCTCATCCGAACACAGGTACCCGGCCTTTGGCGGCGCTGGCAGCGGCCTGCATCCGCGCATGTATCCATCGGGTTCCGGTTTCTGGATTCACGACCTGGTGATGAAAGGCCTGACTGAGTTGGGCCACGAAGTCTTCTACCTGCTGCCGAAGGGCGCCGCCGTTTCCTTACCCGCGGGCGCGACACTCGTTTCCGAACCAGTCTGGGATGCCGACATTCTTCACACCATCTCCGATCGCGACGCGAATCTAATTCGCGAATGGGAGACGCGCGGAAAACCCTGGGTCGCCACCTGCCACATCGATATGCGCACTATCGGCATGGCCCAACGGCCCACCACTGAAAACTGGATCTTCGTTTCGCGCACACTCGCGCGGCTCCATGGCCGCGAGCGTTACGTACTCAACGGCATCGATCCGCAGGCGTGCATCTATTCCGAAAACAAGCAGGACTACTTTCTGTTCATGTCGTCGATGGATTGGGAAATGAAGAAGGGACTGGACGTCGCGCTTTCGCTGGCGGCGCGTCATCGTCTCAAGCTCGTCGTCGCCGGCACGGGCAACAACTACAAACGTATCATGCGCATCACGTCGCTGTGTCGCGAGATTGGCGCGGAGTATGTCGGCGATGTGCGAGGCACGCGGAAAGCGGAATTACTCGCCGGCGCCAAAGCGTTTCTCTTTCCCACGCGCGTTGACGAAGCGTTTGGACTGGGGATGGTTGAAGCACTGATGTCGGGCACGCCCGTGATCTGTAGCGACAAGGGCGCGTGCCCCGAGATCATCACACGCGACGTCGGCTTCATCTGTCGCTACGAGCCCGATTACGTCAACGCCATCCGTCGCGTCAGTCAAATCTCACCTCAAACCTGTCGCGAAAAAGCCATGCGCGACTTTCACTATCTGCGCATGGCCCAGGACTATCTCGCCGAATACGAAAAAGAGATCCGCGGCAATCAGCGTTAATCCGCGGTCGGAAAGGCGGCGACGACGTCGAGCATCACGAGCGCACCCGCGGGTAGCGACGCCGCCGCGAATGCCGTGCGCGCCGGTAACGGCGTGATTCCGAGTCCCGGCAACCAAGCGGCATAGATCTGATCGACCGCTTTGAAGTCTTTGATGTCGGCCAGCAGCAGCGTCACCTTCACGATATCCGCCGGCGAACAACCAGCCGCATTTAGAATCGCGTCGATGTTGGAAAGCATGCGGCGCGTTTGCGCTTCGAGACCTGCTTCAAGTTTCCCCGTATCCGGATCGCGACCAGTCTGCGCCGTCACAAAAACCAGATCGCCCGTGCGAATCGCCTGCGAGTAAGTGCCCAGCGCGGGTGGCGCGGCGTCGGTCTTGATCCTTGTCTTGTTAACCATCGGACTTGCTCCTTAGATTCGTTCGGCGTTGAGCGGTATATGGAAGTCGACCTTCACTGGACCACCGGCAAGCGGCGCGAGATCGAGTAGCTGCACGTGGCCGGGAAAGATGATCTGCAACAACACCACGTTCGTCGGATTCGCAAATTCGAGCTCGAAGAAGTGAAACTCGGTGATGTTGGAAGCGTAGATCCAGAGATTGTTCTGGTCGCGAATCCAGCTGCGAAAGCCGTCGCTTTCCATCGGCTCGGTGCGGATCTCGAGCGGCGCTTCGGTCAGTATCTGCTTTGTCAGCTCGAAGTGCTCAAAAGCATATTGCCAGCTCTGTTCGTAAGGTCGTTTGGTTGAGCCACGCTCGCGCGGCAACGCTCCCCGCTGCTTGAGGCGAATGTTTTCACGCACAAACTGCTCGCGGTCGGTGTTAGCTTCGTAGTCGCCGTCAGTCAAACGCTGGAGGAAGTGATCGACGTCGCGACTCGTGGTCCAAACGCGGCGAATGATCTGGAAGTAAGTAATGGCGGTGGGATTGATGTCAAAGATCGTGAGACGCGTTGGTTTCCAAAGTGGAATCAGGTTGAGACCGTATAGACCACCGACGACGCTGATCATGTGAATGTCTTCGTGCCGCTCGGGCGCAACCTTGTCGTAGTGCGATTTGATCTCGGCAAACTCGCTGAACGATCCATCCTGGGCGCCATCGTCAGTGCCGTAGAAAACATTTTCCGGATGATCGTGATACATCTCTCGGTTGAATGCGCGTGGTGCTTCTGCTGTCACAGAGTTGCCTCCCAGGCCGGTTTATTTAGTGAACGGTAGTTATGTAGTCGCTCAGCCCAAAGTGCTGCGGGATTCGGCGAATCGGATTGAGAACTGGTGTAAGTTATTTTTACGGTGCGTTCGATTAGGTTGAGCCCGTCCTGGACCAGCGACAGATCGGGATGGCGAATGGTGATGAATCCGTCGCCGGTGTAAGTGGGCGACTTGCGCGCGCCGGCTTTCGGCCAATGCGCTTCAACCACTAAGTCGTTGATTTTCTCATAGACGGTATCGACGCCATCGACACGTTCAATGACTCCGGAACCCCGGCCGCGCAGAAAGATCGTGCCCACGGCGTACTTGCGTTCCAATGGACCATCGAAACTTCCATCGACAGCGACTTCGGCCCATACGCGATAGGGATCGACGTCGCAGGCGAAACCAAACATCGGCGCGATTCGCGCGCCGGCTGGTCTCAACGTCGCGTCGATAAAACCGCCGTTCACAAATCCTTCCATGTGCGTCATCGCATTGCCCACTTCTAGCGCTCGGACAGCGGCCAAGCCTTGTGCGATGAACTCCTGATACTTGTTATCAATCTGACGAGGCATAACGCACTGCCACTGTGTTTCCGGATCTTCGAGCGCCGCTAGGATCGGCGGATTATACGTGCAAAGCGAATAGTACTGCGGCTCGTGGGCGATCGTGATCGTGTCGAAGCACAGCTCCTCGCCGGTTACGAAAACCTCGGCAATCACCGGCTGCGCTGGTGACGGTTGCAGCAACTGGACCACCTGGGCCAGTTGCACTTCGTCGTGTATCTGAAACGTCGTGAGCGCACCACTCCCGCCAACCGGCTTGATTACGATCGGGAATCCGACTTCGCGCGCAAACCGCAGCGCATCCGCGGCGGTCGTGACGATGTGATCGCGTGGCGTGCTGACGCCAGCGCGTTTCAGAGTTGTCTTGAGCTGTGATTTATCGAGTGTTCGTTTGACGGTTTCCGAGCTCATCGCGCCCACGGCCAAAGCCTCATTGGCTTCGGCAACCGGCAACAGCAACGTCTCCTGGGTGGTGACGATTTTCGTCAGGCTTCCATAAGTCTTTGCGGCGTCGATCAACTGCTGCGTATCGTGGACGTCCCGCACTGATCGCATCTTGGCAAACACCTCACGACACTCAGCACTTACCGGACCTTGTGAGATACCGAGCAACACCACGTCATCGAGTTTTGCGATCGCGTGTGCGCTGCGCAGGCTCTCGCCCGCAGCCGTGTGACAAACAAAGACGATGAGACGGTTACTCATGTTCTCTTTGCTTGCAGTTGCGCCTCACGAACCTGCTTGTCGTGCAAGACATACTGGATCACATCGCGACCGGCGGTTGATAAGGGCTCGAGTCCGTGAAACGAGACGTCCGAACGCATGAAAGCGAGCAGCGAATTGGGCCGGTAAGGCGCAGTCTTCACGCGGATGAAATCCTCAAATGGATAGTGTTTGCTGTCGGGACAGGTGAACGACGGATCCTTTGGGCGATAGAGCGAAGTGCCGAGATGTGCGGCGCTGTTGTCGGGTGCGAGATAGATCAGGAGCACGACGAGCTTCGTGTAGAGATCTGAATGCGGGCCAAGGTAGTAGCCGGGACGATGGCGGATGAACTGCGATTCCACGGAGACTTCCGGCCACGAGGCTCGTTGACTGCTGAAAGATTTGAGCACTGCGTGGGCCAGCTGTGGGCCGAGGAACCATTCGTTGAACGAATCCCAAAACGGTTTCAGGTGTGGAGGTAAGCGCTCGGTCCAGCCGTCGTTCATATCGCGTTGATCGCGGTGGCGGAAGTGATCGAGTTTCAGATCCGTGACTTCGTAAAGATTCTCGTAGACGTCGCTCGAGGGGAGATGGTGCAGGAGTTCCTGGTAGTAGTCGTTGGGGAAGACGCTTTCGAGACAGTAGTGGGGGAACGGATCGAGATCGACTCGAGCTGTTTGCAAACGTGCGATGAAGTGGTCCAGTGGGGTCATGCTTGTAACCGATTTTTCACGCAAAGGCGCCAAGGTTACGCAAAGGCGCAAAGGGGAATCAAAATCTTCTTTGCGCCTTTTGCCGGAACCTTTGCGCCTTTGCGTGAAACTATTTCTCCGCCTCTCTAACCAACGGCAGCACCTCGCGTCCGAAGATCATCATCTCCTCCAGCTTCGGCCACCCCGCGATGATGAACTGCGTCACACCAATCTCCTTGTACTCCATAAACGCCTGCGCCAGCTCCCGCGGCGTTCCCACCAAAGTCATCGCCGACGATCCGTAGAACGGCACCAACCCCGCATATAGATTGCGGTTCATCCAGCCTACACTGTCGGCCGCTCGCAGCGCGTCCTTCAATGTCTGCGAGTCGCTGCTTGATAAAATCTTTCGCTCCTGCTTCTCGATCTCTTCCGGCGGCAACAACGACTGCACCGCCGCCAAAGTCTCATCCATTGTCGGCCTGCATATCACACACAGCCGCAAACAAACCTCGACCCCTTTTTCACGAAACTGCTTCACCACCGGCCGCAACTTTTCCGGTGTATCGATCAGCCGCAGGTAACACGACGCCTGCGCCATCGCCAGATGCTGCGCCTGCTCCGAGTGACCCGAAACGTAGATCTCCGGCTCACTCCGATCCGGCGCCTGAAACGGCGTGAAGATCTTCCCCTTCTCGATGCGACAATACTTGCCCCCGAAGTTTACCTCTCCATGATTGGCCCAAAACGAATGGCACACGCTGAGAAACTCTTCGGCGCGCGCGTATCGCTCGTTATGGTCCAAAAAATCCCCATAGCCACGTTGCTCAATCGCGGAGCTGCCGGCAACGATATTCAAACTCACGCGTCCACCAATCAAACCCGAAAGCGTGTTGATCTGCTGTACGAACGTCGGCGGCTGCATCAACCCGAGTCGATACGCAACGATAAACTTGAGCTTCGTCGTTGCCTGGCCCACCGCACATGCGACAAAGATCGTGTCCGGCTCGTAACGGCTAAACGAGAGCAGCACGCCTTCGATGCCTGCTGCTTCAGCGCAGCGCGCAAACTTCACCCAGCCTTCCATATCGGGCAGGGCCGCGGGCGAGCTGGCCAGGGTAGTCGCGACGCGCGAAGTTTCCTGCGCGGTCTTCATACCCACCTCGCCGCCTTTCGGCATCATCCAGTGGAACCTGAGACTCATGATCGATTTATCAGCGGCAATAGCTCGCGTCCGAAAACATCAACCGTTTCCACTTCGGGCCAGCCCGAGAGAATGAATTCACTCACGCCGATGCGTTCGTATTCGCGAAACGCGGCGGCCAAATCCTGTGGTGTGCCGATGAGCGTGGTCCAAACCGGACCGTAATGCGGCACGAGCCCGGTCCAAAGCCACGGCTCGGGCCAGTAAGAATCGCTGTTCAGCTTGCTGCCTTCGCGATACATCTGCGAATCGTCTTTCAAAGTGGTCGTGCTTTCGTGAGCGTCTACCGGCAACAAAGATTCCGCGGCCTGCAACGCTTCAGCGCGCGTGGGCCGGATTAACAAGCAACAGCGCAGGCAAACTTTGAGACCACGCTCACGCGTGCGCGCCACGACTGGCTGCAACTTCGCCGGAGTCTCCACCACACGTAGCCAAAACGAACCTTGCGAGTGCGCGAGCCGCTCCGATTGTTCCGAGTGACCCGAGACGTAGATCTCCGGCGCGGTGCGGTCGGAAGCGACGAAGGGCGTCGCGAGTTTGGCTTGTTCGACGCGATAATATTTGCCTTCGTAGTTGACGTCGCCGTTGGCGCGCCAGAAAGCGTTACAGACGGCGAGAAATTCTTCGGCGCGCGCGTAGCGTTCGTCGTGCGAGAGATAGTCGCCATAACCGCGCTGCTCTGCACTCGAGCTGCCGGCGACGATGTTGAACGAAACGCGTCCCTGGACGAGGGCCGACACTGTGTTCATCTGTTGCACGAAAGTCGTCGGCTGCATCAAGCCGGAGCGGTACGCGATGATGAATTTTAGTTTGCTCACGGACTGGCCGAGGGCACATGCGACGACGAACGGGTCGGGTTCGTAGCGGCTGAACGAGATGAGCACCGAATCGATACCCGCTGCTTCTGCATGACGCGCGAAGTGAGTCCAGCCGGTGAGATCCGATCGTACCGCCGGCGAAGTACTCTGCATCGACTCGATGCGATAACGCGCTGCCTCGCGCGCCGTTTGTTTCCCATCCAGCGCGACCTCGCCACCCTTTGGCAACATCCAATGAAACTTTAGCGCCACGGATTTACACAGATGAACGCGGATTATTGCTATTCAAAATGCAGCAGTGTTGCCACTCACGCATGACGGGTTCGCGGATCGTAGCGCCGGGAAACAGTGACTGCATGAATTCCGTCGTGAAGAACGAACAATACGACTCATGCGGCTTGCCCTGGCGCGTTTGATGGTGCACGGTGCTGCCCGGCTCGACGTACAAACGATCGTCGATAATGACGAACCAACGCGCGCGCTTCACCATCTCCGTGCCGCCGCGTGGTCCAAGATTGCGCAGCACGGACGAGCCACGCCGCAACGCCGGATCGGAGCGCGAGCGATCGTAGCGCGGCTCTAAAAACGTAAACGCCAAGACACCATCCGGCGCCAGGTTGCACCTTAACGCGTGTACCAGCTCGACCATCTCATTCGCATCGACGTGAGTAAAAACTGAAAACGCCAGGATGATGTCAAACTTCACGCCGCAATCCGGTATCGCAAGGTTGCGAACTCCGTACGGATTGTATTGCGGGCTATAGCGATTGAAATGTACGAAGTGCGCGCGCGGATAAGTGAGACGTCCTTGTTCTATGACCGCGCGATTTATGTCGATGCACCAGTAGTCTTCATGGTCCACGTTATCGCCGGCGCTAGCGAGAAAACTCCCGACGTTCCCACCGAAGTCGAGAATCTTGCGGCCTTTCCAAACCGGATGGCCAAGCAGTTCGTCGAAGTAAGGGAACTGTGTTCGTCGCGTCGAGACGAGGTTCCAGCTAAATGTGCGGCTATCGGCGAAGAGCGGCTTCGCTGCTTCGATAAGTCGTTGATCGTCGTGGATTGACATCGTTATTTGTTAAATATTAACGGTCCAGGGAACAGTTTCACGCATGACGCCGTGACGCCTGGCCCAACGCTCCAGCGCCCACGCTTGTGTATCAACGTCACGATAACCACCGAGGAGCTGTCGCATGATCGGATCGACGTTGAGCAATTGCTGCTCGTCGGGATTTTCGAGATAGACTTCGGGTTTCATCCAACGATAAGCGTAACCGTAAATTACAACCTTTGAGGTCCGATCGCTGCGGTTCGGTGCGGCGGTGTGAAAGATGCGGTTCTCGAAGAACAGCGCGTCGCCGGCGTTGAGTTGCAGATCTTTGACCTCGACGCCAGGCGGATCGACTTCACCCTTCGGAATTTTCAGCGGCTCGGCGCTACGATGCGTGCCGCGCGCCATCAAGGTCATGCCGCAGTTCGGCTGCGGGAAATCCGTCAGGCAGTAACAGACTTTGATACCGACGAGCGGCAGTTGCTCGTGGCCGAGATCTCTGGGCATGCGAATGTCGCGATGCCAACCGCGTCGAAACGCCGGCGCGTCCCGGGCTTCGGGTCGCTTGTAGATGACGGTGGTCGAGTGCAAATGAATGTTGGGACTGAGTAGTTGGACCACGAGCGGCACGGTGGTCGAGTTGGTGACTAACGCCAGCAGTGTCTTCTCCTTCAACAACCCGCGCCGCAAATCGAGATGATTGTACTCAGGCTTCCCGCCGAGTTCCGGCTTGTTCAGAAACGGCGCCGCCAGCTTATCAGCCTCTACCACCAGCCGTTCGACAGTCTGCGGATCGAGCGCATTCCGCACGACGAGATAGCCATCATCCGCGAAACCCCGCCGCTGCTCGTCTGTTAATCGAACGAACTCCATGATCAAATCCGCCTTAAATCCGCGTCATCCGTGTACCACACAGCAATGCTGCATCTCGTCGTTCGCAGGCGGCAGGATCGTCGCCTGCGGAAACAGCCGCCTCACGTAATCCACCGTATAAAACATGTGATACGTCCGCTGCTCCCGCGGCTCGTAATGCCTCGTCTGCTCCGTCTCCAGGTACAAATCCTCGCCGTTGACTAACACAAACCACTGCGCGCCGCGCGCCCGCTCGGCGAGTGCGTGTACGTCAATATCAAGCGCGTTTCCCTTCTCTTTCTCCAAATAGATCTCGCGCTCGAGGCGCCACACGAGATTATTTCGCGGATCTCGATCGGGCCACGAGAGATACTCCGGATCGATGAACGTAAACGCGAGCGCGCCACCACGCGCCAATCTCTTTTCCAACTGCCTCACCAGATCGAGCATGTCGGTGCGCGACGTGTTGGTGAAGACCGAGTAAGCCACAATGTAATCAAACAACACGCCGATCGGCGGCAGTTCGAGCTGCTTTGCCCCGTTCGGATTGAAAAAGAAAGAGTAGCGATCGTAGTAGATCCAGTGTGATTTCGCGAACATCTCCCGGCCGCGCTCGATCGACTCCCTGACCACATCAATGCACCAGTAACGCTCCTCGTCGATCGTGCAATTCGGATCGCGCAGCATGTTGCCGACGTTGCCGCCGAAGTCGAGCACGTTCTGCCCGTGCCAGTCCGGTTTACCCAGTTGCTGCGAGAAGTAAGTAAACTGCCCGGTTTTCGACGACAGAAACGCCATAGCGTTAAGGCTCTTGATAGAAGAACTCGCGATTGAGGTAATTGGCGCGACCACTATCGTCGAGAAAGCTCACGAACAGCACGATCACAAACACACCCTTGTTGATGCGCATATGCGTCTCAGCGCGCATGAATCCGAGCTCGAAAGTAGCGACCAGCGCCATCGTCCGTTGTCCCGCTTCTTCCTCCAGATTCGCAAGCGGCGTCGCGCGGGCGATGGGCCAGTGAATTGGACCATCGTCGCCGACACCGAGGATGCTGACGTTGAAGCCGTCGCCGTCGCGAGCCACCGTACACTCCGCGATGCCGCGTGTTTCATGATTCGTGTTGAGCCAGCGGCCCAGCAGTTTCTCCGCGTTCGTTGTCGCTGCTCCGGGAAGGTTCAGATCCGGATGCAGGTGGCTGTTCTGTTTGAAGTTTGGTTGGGTCATTGCTTAAAAGAGATCGTGTGTCTTCGCGTAGTATTCGCGCAGAAAATAGCCGGCGCGCTTGCTGTCGTCTTTGAAGAGATGAAACTGCGCGAGTACCAGCAGTCCCTTCATGATCATTCCCTGCAAACGTGCTTCAGCGAAACCGAAGTCGACAGTCGCGGCGAAGCCGGCGCCCACACGCGATGCTGGTCCAGCTGCGAAAACTGCGGCGGTTGTGACGCCCCAGTCTATTAGTCCAGCTGGTCCAACTCCGAATGCCTGGAGCTGGAGTTTGCCGTCAGTTTCGAAGACGTTGACGCGCGCGATGCTGTTGGTGTCAGGGTTGGAGTTGATCCAGTTGCCAGTGAGAGCGCCGCGATTGATGTCGCGGTCGTGAATAGGCTGGGTTTCCACCAGGTCAGAGATTTGTGCGAATTTAGTCATGATTAGTTCGAATCCAACTGCGGATCATCAGACGATTGGAGTTTTTGCCGTTGGCTATGGGCGTGCGTGCGTGAATGGTGCGTCGATTATCGGAAAACAGCAGCTCGCCTTCGCGCATCAGGAAGTCGAGCGTACGCGGCGTGTTTGAAAGCAGGGCTTCGAACTGTTGCAGTGCGTCGAGCAGGTCGTGGGAAAGCGTGGCGCCGGTGGAGTTGAGGGCCAGGTCGATCGTGTATCGGCGCCAGCAGATACTTTCGGTCGTCAGTATCGGACGCCGGCTCACACCGCCGCCGCAGTAGGGCGCGAGTTGCCATGGAACACTTTCGGTTTCGAGAAGCTGCAAGGTTGCTGCGCCGAGCTGATCTCTGACTTCACTCCTGATCGAATCGACGTCGAGCACACGCGAACGTCCGCCGCCCGCGGGATCTGCGCGCACGCACACCATCGAGATCAACTCGACCGGCGGCTCCCAATCGGCGGTGTCGGTATGCAGTCGTTCACTCTCGTGACCGCCGCGCGCGGACATGATGTCGGTCGCGGGTTCAATGTAATGCACGAGTTGCGCGCGCGGCTTCTCATACGGACGAGCAACCAGTTCACCAAAAGCCCGATTGAGCGCAACAAAAACTTTGTTGCCTTCATCGAACGCGAGCCCGTTTACGAGTGCGCAGTATGGCCAACGCGCAAGCCGCTCCTTAATCTCAGCAACGGTCGCATCGAAACCCTCGGGACACCCCTCGCGCACAGCTTCGCAAACCTGAACCTGTAATTCACTCGAATAAAACTCGCGATTATCAAATCGCGGCAATCGCTCAGCCGCAGCAATCAAGCTGCTCGCCACGGTCGCGCTGACATCCACCCTAGCCTCACGAGGAAAATCCGTCATCATCCGCGTTCATCTGCGTCCAAAATACAACAATGCTGCCGCTCGTCATTCACAGGTTTCCTGAGCGTCGCATCCGGAAACTGCTCCTGCAAAAAACTTTCGCTGTAATAAACGTTATAAGTAACACAATTGTCTTTATCCGAATCCAACACGCCATTCCCATTGACGAACAACTCCGTCCCATTCACCAACGAGCACCACTGTGCTCCACGACTCTGCGCCAGCAATGTCTCAACTCGCTCCGCGGCATTTCCCTTTTCCAGCCGCCAACGCAGATTTTCTTTCCACTCGGGGTCGATAAACGTGAAAGCCAGCACGCCGTCCGGCGCGAGTCGCTGTCGCAACTGTCCAACTAAGTCCGTCATCTCGTCCAACGTCGTGTGCGTGAACACGGAATAAGCAAGGATGATGTCAAACTCGACACCGAGATCGGGAACCGGTAAGTCACGCGCCCCTTCGGGATTGAAAGAGTAATTGTAACGATCGTAGTGAACGAAATGCGCGTCGGGAAAATTGTTCCGCCCTTCGTAGATCGCAGCGCCAATCACGTCGAGACAGTAGTAGTCCTGATGACGAATCGTGCAGGCTGGATCGAGCAAGAGGTTTCCCTTATTGCCGCCAAAATCGAGCACCCGCTGGCCACGCCAGTCCGGATGGTCCAGTTGCGTATCGAAATAGGCAAACTGCGTCGTCTTCACTAACTGCGAGCGCAAGGCCTGCTGCTCCGGGGTACCACGCCACAGATGAACTTCTTCAATGCTCATAAAAGAATTTTTCACGCAAAGGCACAAAGGAAGACGCAAAGACGCAATGAGAATTCAGGCTCGGCTTTGCGCCTTTGCCAACTTTGCGCCTTTGCGTGAAACCAAAAGTCGCGCGATCGTGTCCTCTCGAAAACGCGCGAATTCTGCCGCCAAATGCGGGTTGAGTCCAGTTAAGCAATCAGCACGTTCTATCACCGTCAAGCGCGAGCGTAACAATAGCTCCTCTTGATCCGAAGTCGCTGGTCTTCCCGGCACAGCGCGACCCGCTCGTGACTCATCGTCAAACCGCCGCACGTGCGACCAAACCTGCGGCAACACCGCCACGCAACCAGCATGGTATAGCCGCATCTGAAACTCCCAGTCTTCACAACAAACCAAATCTTCCGCAAACAACCGCTCGCCCAGCTTCGCCAACGCCGAGCGGCGCACGGTGATCGAGCACGTATGCGCCGTGTTCATGCTGTTGGTCCACAACCAGCGACACTCATCTGCCAGCCGCACCTCACCCTGCGTCGCTTCCAGCAATCCATTCTGCGCGAAACGGCTGCTCCCATCCGGCTCGTTTGCAAAAAAATTCTGACTATCGGAGACCACCACCTCAGCCTCCGGAAACTGCGCGAACACCGCGAGCTCAGCTTCGAATTTCCCCGGCAGCCAAACGTCGTCCGAGTCAAGGAAACCAACAAACTCGCCACGCGCAAGCCGCGCCCCGGCGTTGCGCGCGCCTCCCGCTCCGCGACGCTGGTCCAACCGTAACAGCCGGATCCGCGTGCCAAACTCCGCTTCCAGCCGCTGAACCGTCGCGTCGGTCGATGCGTCGTCAACCACGATCACTTCAACCTCGCCGTCGCGTTGCGCCAATGCGCTATGAACCGCGTCGCAAACAAGCTGCGCACGGTTCCACGTCGGAATCACAACGCTGAGTAGTGGAGTTTTCACTTTGCGAAAAGAACCTGGTGGTTGCCGGCACGGTAGGCAGCGACCGCCTCTTCCATGGTCCAATCGGGGGGCTCGTCAATAATACGAAAACGATCTGTTGGGCCATCGCCACGCACCCACGCGACCGCCGTCCGGCTGCTCTGCAAAGCAGGCGTCGAGTAAGTCGCCGAGAATCCGATGCGCGCTTCTGCGGTTTGATTCGGATTCGACGCGTGTAACATCAGCGGATGGTGCAAACTCATCTCACCGGCCTTCATCACGACGTCGTGCGGCGCGTTGATGGGCACCTGTGCGGTGGCGCCCTGCGTGGTCAGGTTGTCGGGGTTGGGAAAATCAGCGTGCGGCACGAGTCCGAGCTGGTGCGACCGCGGCACAACGCGCAGGCAGCCGTTCTCCGCGGTGGCCGGAGTTAAACCAAGCCAGATCGCCGGCACGTACGCGTCTTTAACCTGTTCGGTGAGTCCATCCTGATGCCAGCCGACGAACGAATCGCTCCGGCCAAATTTATAGAACAGGCGCGTGGACTTCAACATGATATTTGGTCCAATGAGCTGCTCCATGCAGTCGAGGATGCGTGGATGCGTGCTCAGTTTCCAGGCCCAGCGAAAATAGAGATGTGGACCATCGAGCCGCGTGATGCGGCCGCCAAGCGCCGCGCACGTCTGTTCGACTTCAGCGCGGAACTCGCGTGCTTCGCCGGCGGAGAGAATGGGGATCGAGTCGAGGAACCCCAACTCCTCGTAAGCAGCTATTTGCTCGTGCGTGAGAGTTGACATGATTTACATGATTAGCATGATTGACATGATATCTTGTGAATCCTGAGAATCTTGTCAATCGTGTTCCAAAAAATCGTTTGCATCAATCTCGATCGACGCCCTGATCGCTGGCGGCGTGTACAGGCTGAGCTCGCGCGTCACGGGTTCAACGCCGTCGAACGTTTCTCAGCGATCGATGGCGACGCGATCGAAAAACCGGCGCACTGGACTCACACGGCGGGCGCGTACGGCTGCCTGCTCAGTCACGTGCAAGTCGTCAGCGAAGCGCGCGACTCGGGCGCGGCTAACGTGCTGATCTTTGAAGACGATGTCGTACTCGATCCGGAGTTCGAGAACAAGTTCGCGCGTTTTATCAAAGAGGTGCCCGGCGACTGGGACATGCTTTACTTCGGCGCGCTGCACAAAGACGAACCGTTGAAAACCTCGGTGCACGTCGGCCGCATTACGAAAGCCAACTCGACTTTCGCGTACGCGCTGAAACACACGGTCTTCGACGAGTTTATCGCCTTGAACCGGCGCGCTGAAGACGTGCTCGACATGAACAGCTACCGGTTGCAGCACCGCTTCAACTGCTATTGCTTCATGCCCAATCTCGCCTGGGTCGAAGCCGAGTATTCGGACGTTCAGAATCGTCTCGAACGTCACTGGTATCTCGAAAAGTCGCTCGTGCTGTTCGGCGCTGAGATGGATCGACTGTTGAGTCAAACTACCATCATTCTCGCGCGCTCGACCAACCTCGAGTTTTTCCAGCGTTACTACGAAGAGTATTTCGCGCCGCTCGTCCAAATCGTCGTCGTGGACGGCGATCTCGAAGCCGGAATTGCACGCGCCGAGCCGCAACGAAACTTTTTCCTGCTCGCGCCGCGCGACATCTACATCGAAGCACTCGACATTCGCGCAAACCTGCGCATGTGTGAAGCATATGACGCCGCTACCGGCTTCGACGAGGCTATCGAGCTCACGCGCGATCAGGCGCGCTTGCTGCGACAGACCGCGATCACGCGCGGAATCGACGTGACAAAGAATTCGGTTTCAAAGAACACCGCGATCCATTTCAGCAAGCGCGGCGGCCGGAAAGATCGCGTTTTCCAGTCGCCTAATCACGCCTTGCGCTTACCGCCTGACTGAGTGCCACGCCGCAATTGCTGCTTCAAGGTTTTCATCCACGGGCGGCGACGCGAGTTGCAGGTGACTGCAATCGCCGTTGCCCCGCGCCTGGACCACCGCGCGTTCGCGATTCGTCTTCCGGCTGGTAACAAAACGCACGATGAACCCGATGCGTGGCGCGTCCGAGCCGTTCGGCTTTGAACCGTGAACGATGTTCGTGTGATGCAGCGACATCTCGCCGGGCCGTAAAACGATGTCAACTGCGCCAGACTCGTCAACGTCCATCCTGATGCGTTCGCCACGACGGTTCAGGAGGTTCGGATCGTCGCGGACGTTGTCGTGGTCCAACAATCCGAGTTGGTGCGAACCGGGAATAGCGCGCATGCAGCCGTTCGCCGGCTCACTCGGTGTCAGTGCGATCCAGGCTGAGATTGACGGCGTCAGATGCCAGCCCGAGTAGACGCTGTCCTGGTGCCACGAAGCGTAACTGCCATCGCGCGGCGGCTTGTAAAAGACGAGCGTGCCGTCGATCACGAGGTCCGGGCCGAGCACGGTTTCGACCGCATCGAGCACCGCTTCGTGGGTCGCGAGTCGATAGGCCCACGGGAAGAAGAGGTGCAGGTTGTCGAAACGTTTGCTTACGCCGCAGAGTGCCGTGATTGAGTCGAGCGCGCTGCGATACTCAGCAGCCTCTTGCTCCGACAACACCGCGATCGGAAACACGACCCCATCCCGCTCGTAACGCAAATCGTTGCTCAACGCCGCCTTCGACATACTCAAATCCGTCTGGCTGGAACAGGTCAGGAAGAGGGGCTTGCCCCCGCTGATCGAGGGATTCAGTGAGCGGGGGCAAGCCCCTCTTCCTGACTTGTTCTAATTAACCTTCGTACAAAAACCGGTTGCGTTCGAGAAACCCGCGGCCTTTCTCCGCGGCCTCGGTGTAATACTCAAACGCGTCCGCTTCGTACCCCTTCTCCGCAAACAGCTTCCGCAGCTTCTTTTCCCACTTCGCGCTGCGGCCGTTCAAAAACCCGTGCGCGAACTCGTCCCAATCAAACAGCCGGCTGCGAAACACGTCACTGAAAAACGCCTGCAACCGCACGTCGTTGAGGATCGCCTGCTGCGTCTTCCGGTACGCCGTCTTGAACCACTCATTCGCCAACGACTGCGCGCGCAACTCGAGCGCGCTGTCGATCCGGTAGATGCTCAACAAGTATCCCACCAGACTTTCCGGAAACAACGCCGGATTCGCGCGGCCCCACGCATGTCGCTCATCGAGCAATACGGCCGGCATCGCCGTCTGCGCATAGTAGTGACCATTCTCGAGATCCGGAAACGAGAGCGCGTCGTGGTCCATAAAGATCAACTTCACGCGCCACTCGCCAATTTCCCAAACACTCTTCAGCCCGACGTTGCGCGCCACCAGCGACTCACCGCGCGAATGGCCGCGCGCGCCTAAGATCGTGCCCCAAAGCTTCGCGATCTGTCGCACCAAATTGAGAAAGATCTCGTCCGCGCGCGTGCGATTCACAGCTACGCGAAGCGCCGCGTCTACATACTGACCGTAGCCGTCGTATTCAACCTCGGGAGGATCGTAAACGCCAAGCACCTCCTCGAGCAGCGCGTCCGCAAACTGTTTTGCGTCAGCCGCTGTGTAATCCTGCTGAAAGCACTCTTTGAAGTATCTCTCAGCGCCGCGAGCCGAAAGGTAGACGCCGACTTTGTCCACGCGAAACGAGCTCGTGCCGCTCAGGATCGCCTGCGCCGGCTGCATGTGACTCAGGAACTCAGCCGCGAGTCCGATATCACCCGGCACGACCGGCAGGTTCCGATCTTCTTCCTTGATCAGCGCTCCAACTACATCTTTCATTGCGCCGCGCATCTGGTCAAAGTTCTCGTCGCCAAAGACCTGCGCGTCACTGAAGTATCTGAACCCGGCCACTGGTCCAACTCGACTGGGAATGGAAAAGATCGTATTCCGCGCGACATAACCGGGAACCGAGACCTCTCGCCCATGGACCAGGCGGTAGATCGATCGCAACTTCGCCGCACTGCGCGCCTCGTAACGCAACAGCCACTGCATGCTGCCGCCATCGAGCCGGTGCGACGGCGCCACTCTGAATCCGGGGCGACGAAAGACAACCGTGAACGGATTGTCGCCTTTTCTCCCGGTACGTTTCAGCTCGAATTCAAGCTCACTGCCGGGTGGTTTGATTACCAGCACCACAGTGGTGAGTGGGTACTCGACCAGCGAGTTGATGCGCGAGCTGGTCGCATCGCTCACCCAGTAGATTTTCGGCCCGGCGCAAAGCCGCCGCAGGATCGCCGCTTCGTAATTTGGCAGCGCATTGCTGGCGCGCTCCAGCTCCGCGTCGATATAGCGAGGCTGGTTGACGTCGAGATCGGTAACGCCGTCAGTAATCCTGATCTGCCTGACAATACGATCGACAACTTCTTCAGGCGTGAACAGGTAACGTGCGAGGGTCAGCTTGCACTCGCTGCGTGACGCCTCGATAAATTCATTGAGCGCGGCTGCCGAAGTTTTGCGACCGCGAATCTTTTGATGCACCCGATCGAGTCGCGCCAGCCGGCGCTGAAACTCCTCGATGAACGGGCGCAGTTCGGTGGTCGAGTAACCTTCTTTCAGTACTGCGGCCGTGAGTTTATGTTCGACTCCCGGCGCCTTCAGTTTCAACTCGGCGAACAAGTAATCGAAGGCGGCGAGATTGTCAGGCCGCAACTTGAGCACCTGATGCTCGAGCATCAGCACGGCCAAACAACGCGTTTCCCAGGCAACTCTACGTTGCCGAGCCAACTCCAGCAGTCTCGCGCAAAAACTTTTCTTAAACGCGCGCTGGTCCAGGAATTCATCGAGCAGATCCGTAGCTGACCCGGAACGCCGCAGGCGTTGACTAATGCCAGACCAGGGTTGGAGCGCAGCGACAACCCTGGGATCGGAAACATAAAACAGGACATTAACGCTAAAAGCGTTAGGCATGTGCGACACGAACCCTTTCAGGGTTCACCGTAGTTATTGATGAGTTAACCCAGGGTTGTCGCAAGCGACAACCCTGGGCTGACATTAGCCAACGCCTTCGGCGTTAGGTGACCTAAGCTAAAATTAGCGAACGCCTTCGGCGTTACGTGACAGTGGATCAGACTTTGACGGGTTTACTTCTTGCCGCCTTTACCACCGCCACCGCCTTTACCACCACCGCCGCCCTTGCCGCCGTCCTTGCCTTTGTCTTTGCCTTTGTCCTTCTTCCCTTTTTTCTTTTTCTTCTTCTTGGGTGTGGGCAGGGTGCCGAGGGCGACCACGAGCGCGGCGTACAAGGCTTC
>Ga0070699_100001744_pt1 | contig 19865 bp, 20 predicted proteins | sample KBSK1503metaG_FD_65473 | JGI IMG/M metagenome (GOLD analysis project Ga0070699, IMG submission 65473) | Corn, switchgrass and miscanthus rhizosphere microbial communities from Kellogg Biological Station, Michigan, USA - KBS K1-50-3 metaG | ecosystem: Host-associated > Plants > Roots >... | reverse complement strand
ACCGGGGTGGACGGACCTCTAGTGTGCGAGCTGTTCCGCCAGGAGCACCGCTCGGTAGCTATGTCCGGCAGGGATAAGCGCTGAAGGCATCTAAGCGCGAAACCCGCCTGAAGATGAGACGTCCCGGGGCGTAAGCCCCCTGAAGGGCCCTGGTAGATGACCAGGTTGATAGGCCGGAGGTGTAAGCACCGTAAGGTGTTCAGCTGACCGGTACTAATCGCCCGTGCGGCTTGACCACGTTGGACTCATTCATTCGCATTCCGTGGGAAACGCGTCTGGCTGCACTCGAGGATCTCCGTGTTCGGTGGCGGCGAGGAAACTCGCCGCTTCGATTCGATTCCCGGTGGCGATGCCGGAGGGGCCACACCCGTTCCCATCCCGAACACGGAAGTTAAGCCCTCCTGGGCCGATGGTACTGCGTGGGCAACTGCGTGGGAGAGTAGGTCGCTGCCGGGGTTAATTTGATCGAGGGGGCGCGATGCCCCCTCGAACTCCCCTACGAGCGCCCGGGTCGATCAATTCGGCCCGGGCGTTCCTGTCTCCAGTGACCCTTGGCGTCGGGGGCGGGGTGTGCTATGCAACCCGCTCACAGTCGGCACGCTGGTGCCGAGTCGTCGGAGGGCCTCATGGCGTGGCGTGCGGTCAAAGGCCTGGTCGCTTGGTACGGGGAGCTCACGCTCGCCGTCGTCTTCCTCGGCATGGCGTTCTATGAGCTTCTCGAAACGTTGACCGAGCCGGGCGGCGGCCATCGCTCCGTCCTCGGCCCGATCCTGCACTGCCTGCAGGTCGTGCTGATCGTGACCGCGACGGCGCTGCTGCTCCGGGCATGGCGCGGCAAGACCGCCCATGCGCATGAGCTGGCGCGGCTCGTCGGGCAGGTGATCTACGCGCGTGAGCAGGAGCGCCGGCGCATCGCCTACGAGATCCACGACGGGATCGCGCCGCTGATCGTGAGCGCCAAGCAGCACCTCGACACCGCGCGTGACGTTGCCGAAAACGTGCCCCGCCGCGTCGAGCGCGATTTCGAGATCGGGCTCGACCGGCTCGATCGCGCCATCGCCGAGATTCGCCGCGTGCTGCAGGCCCTCGGCCCCTCGGCAGTCGCGGCACGCCCGCTCGCGGCCGCAATCCGCGAGGACCTCGCCGAGACGGCGCGTGACGCCGGATGGGCAGCGACCTTGACCGAGAACCTCGAGGGCGGGCGGCTTCCGGCCGAGGTCGAGACGGCCGTGTTCCGCATCTTCCAGGAGTCCGTCGCCAACGCTGCGCGCCACGCCAAGGCGCCGCGGGTCGAGGTTGGGCTGATGCGCGCCGACGGGTGGGTGACGCTCGACGTGCGCGATCATGGTGTGGGCTTCGAGCCCGCCCTCGCGCGCAGCCACGGCGGCCTGGGCCTGACGAGCATGGTGGAGCGCGCCCGTCTGCTCGGCGGCACCTGCACGATCGACAGTCACCCGAACCGCGGCACCCGCGTACAGGCGCGGCTGCCCCTGACGAGCGATCCGCGTGACGTCCGGGACTGAGGCGCCGGTCCGCGTCGTCATCATCGATGATCATCCGATGGTGCGTGAGGGATTGCGCACCATGCTGGACGATGACGGCATCGAGGTCGTCGGCGAGGCCGGGACGACGGCGGAAGCGCTGCGGGAGGTCCGGCGCGCGAGGCCCGACGTACTCTTGCTGGACGTCGAGCTGCCCGACGGCGACGGGCTCGCCACCCTGCCCGACCTCAAGCGCGCCGCCCCCGGCGCCAGCGTCTTGATCGTCACGATGCATGCCGAGCGCGCACTCGTGCGACGCGCCATCGAGATGGGCGCGGCCGGCTACGTGCTCAAGGGCGTCGGTCGCCGAGAGCTGCTGTCGGCCGTGCGCGCGGTGCGGGCCGGGGAGTCCGTGGTCGATCCGACCTTGCTGCGAGAGCTCGCGAGCTCAGGCGCGCGCGACTCGGGACTCCTGCCGGGTGAGACGCTCAGCCCGGTCGAGCTCGACGTGCTGCGTGCGATCGCCGACGGGCTGACGAATCGCCAGATCGCCGAGCGGATGCGCTGGAGCGTCGCCACGGCCAAGAAGTACGTGCAGCGGGTCTTCGAGAAGATGGCCGTCACCGACCGCACCCAGGCCGCGGTGGCGGCTCTGCGGGCCCGTTTGCTCGACTGACGACGTAGCCGTGTGGTCCCCTGGTTCGTAGCCGTCGGGGGATTGCCGGCACCCAGGCTCTCGATTATCAGCCTTACCATGGCCCGACCGGCCGGCGGCCGAAGCGCGCGTGGGCTCGCCGTGGCTCTTGGCGCCGCCATGCTGCTCGGTGCAATGCCGGGCGCGGCTCAAGAACAACCCGGCGGGCCCGACCAAACACCCGAGACGCCTCCCATCGTGCGCCTGCCCCCGCTCGGCGTCACGAGCACGCGTCTGCCGTCGACGCCCCTGCCGGCGAGCCGAGTGCCCGCGTCCGTCGACGTGCTGTCCGGCGAAGAGCTGCGTGCCACCGGTGCCGTCACGCTCCAGGACGCTCTGCGCCGGCTGCCGGGCGTGACTACCGCGGACCAACAGGGCAACTCCTTTCAGATGGACCTGTCGGTCCGCGGCTTTCAGGGCACGTCGGTCACCGGGGCGCCGCAGGGCATCAGCGTGTTCGTGGACGGCGTGCGCGTGAACGAGCCGACCGTGGAGGAGATCAACTTCGACCTCCTGCCGCTGGACGACATCGAGCGCATCGAGCTGATCCGCGGCCCCGGCGCGGTCTTTGGCCGCAACACGCTGGGCGGCGTGCTGAACATCGTGACCCGGCGCGGCGCCGAGGTTCGCGAGATCGTGCCGGAGGCCGAATGGGGCAGCTTCGGCCGTCAGAAGTACCGCTTGCGAGTCGGCGGCACGGAGGGGCCGTTCGACTACTACGTCTCCGGCACGTACTTCACCGAGGACGGCTGGCGCGACGGCTCGGCGAGCCGGCTGGGCAAGCTGTTCGCGCGGCTCGGCTTGCGGGACGGAGGCACGGACGTGTCCTTGTCGTATCAGCGCGCGCAGAACCGCCTCGAGCAGGCGGGCTCGCTGCCGGAGAGCGAGCTGGATCATCACCGCACGCGCAGCTTCACGCGCGGCGACTTCTTCGCGCCCCTGATGAACGTGGTGACGCTCAACGTCAAGCAGGAGCTCAGCGAGCACTGGGCGCTGGCGGCGACGCTGTTCGCCCGCACGCTCGATGCCGAGCAGTTCAACGTCAACCTCGTCGACAACAACACGCGCTCGTTCACGAGCACGGCCACCGCCGGGGGGACGGTCGAAGCGATCCATCAGGCCACGGTCTTCCGCGGCTCGAACCGCCTCGTCCTCGGCGCGGAGTACGCTCACGCCGACGCGCGAGTGCGGGTGTTCCAGGAGACGCCGGAGGGCCAGCGCGAGATCGATTCGGACGTGCGCGACGGGCTCACGACGATCGGCGGTTGGGTGCTGGACACCTTCGAAGTAGGACGAAATCTGCTCGTGGCCGGCGACCAGCTGGTGCTCACCGCGGGCGGGCGCTTCGACTACGTGCGCCATGCCATCGGCGACCGGACGCCGAATCCCGACGTGCCGAGCTCCGCCGGGACGGATACGTTCATGCGCACCACGCCGCGATTCGGAATCAACTACAACCCGACGCCCCGGCTCAATTTCTATTTCAGCTTCGCCGAGGGATTCCGGGCCCCATCGTTTCTGGAGCTGACGTGCGCCTCGCCCGCCACGATTTGCCCAGGGCTGCAGGCGGGCACCGCTGCCGATCCGCCGCTCAAGCCGGTCACGGTACGCACCTACGAGGTCGGCGTGCGCGCGCAGCCGTGGCCCTGGCTCGAAGGACGCCTTGCCCTCTATCGGAGCGACGTTCAGGACGACATCTTCTCCGTGGCGCCGACGGGCACGGTCGGGCTCTTCTTCCAGAACGTGGGGGACACGCGGCGCCAGGGCATCGAGGTCGAGCTGCGCGGTAAGTACGAGCGTCTCTTCGAGCCGTGGATCAACTACGCCTACACGGATGCGACGTTCCGTGACGAGGTGCTGCTCGGCACCTCGCGAGTGACCGTGGACTGCTCGACGCCGCCGTGCACCCAGCTCGTTCGCAAGGGCAGCCACCTGCCGCTGATCCCGCGCCACCGCATCAACGCCGGCCTCGATACGCATGTCACGGACTGGCTCACGCTCTCGCTGAGCGGCGCGTACGTTGGGCGACAGTGGCTGCGCGGCGATGAGGCCAACGCCGAGCGGCAACTCGGCGACTACGTGGTCCTCAACGCCTCATTGACGGCGCGCGTTAAGGCGCTGACGGCCTTCATCGCGGTGCAGAATCTTCTCGACACCGAGTACGAGACGTTCGGCACGTTCGCGCCGAATGTCCGAGCCGACGGCGCACCGGTGCAGCGCTTCCTGACACCGGCCCCGCCGATCAACTTCCTGGCCGGCCTCTCGTATCGGTTTTGAGGAAGGTCAGCGGGCGAACGTCTCCCAGAGCGAGAGCGCAAAACCGCCAAGCGTCACCGCAATGGATGCCGCCGCCAGCACCCAGTCGAGCGCCGTCTCTCGCCGATGCTCCGCCAGCGACATCACGAGTCCCGCCAGAAACCCGCCCACGAACCCGCCGGCGTGCGCGGCATTGTTGACCGCGGGCATGAAGAAGCTCAGGACGAATATCAGGAGCGCCATGTAACCGTACTGCCGCAATACCATCGCGCCGAAGGTGCCGCCCCGCTTCTTGCCGAAGGCGACGATGGCGCCGAGCAGGCCGAACACGGCGCCCGAGGCTCCGATCGTGAGCGGATAGCCGACCCAGTTGGACACCAGGAAACCGACGGCGCCGGCCACCGTGAAGATCACCATGAGCCGGGCGGGGCCGTAGAGCTCCTCGACGGCCGGGCCGAGCTGGCGGATCCAGAGCACATTGAAGAGGATGTGCAGGATGCTGCCATGCAGGTAGACCGCGGTGAAAATCGTCCACCAGCGGCCAACGCTCCAGGGGCCGGTACCCGTCGCGCCCAGCGCGATGAGCGCCGCGCTGCTCGGTGCGAACGCGTCGAAGGGGTTGCGCGCGGAGAGCGCGGTCCGCGGGTCCAGGAGCAGGCTCACGACGTACAGGGCGATGCACGCCACGGTGACCACGTTGGTGAAGCTGTGGCGCCCGAAGATCGCGCGCAGCGGCGCTGCGAAGCCCCACATCCCGGGATTGCGGCGGCCGCACACGAGGCACTGCTCCGCCTCCGCGCTCGTGAGGCGTCCGCACGACGGACAGAGGATGGTGCCGGTGGTTTTACGGAACATCGCTCTCGCGCTCGTCCTCCGGAATGCGGTAGCCCTCGTCGAGCCAGACGCCGAGATCGATCAGGCGGCAGGTCAGCGAGCAGAACGGCCGGTGTGGGTTGCCATGCCACGGGACGCGCTGCCGGCAGGTTGGGCACGTGACTTCCTGCTTACGCGTCGCCGCCCCAACGTTCTCCCCATCCGACATCCGATCGGATGGTACTGGCGGCCGACAAAGCCTGTCAACTCAACGACTTTCGCGTTGACACCCTCGGGACCGTCGCGTAAAGTTGCGACGATTCTCGTCACGGATTGTCCATCGAACCCGGGAGATTCACGATCATGAACGGCAAGCTCGTTGCGGCACTGCTCGTCCTCGCCGTGGCCGCGCTCGTCGCGGCGCCGGCGGCCTTCGCCCAGACGGCCGCGGCGCCGGCGCAGCACGGCGGAGGCGAGGCCAGCCTGAAGATCCCCGACCTCGGACAGGTCCACGTCGGCGGCATCGGCGGCCGCACCCTGCTCACGCTGGGGCTGGGGGTCTGCGTGCTCGGCCTGGTCTTCGGCATGGTGATCTTCAACCAGCTCAAGAGCCTGCCGGTGCACGCCTCGATGCGCGAGATCTCCGAGCTGATCTACGAGACGTGCAAGACGTATCTCATCACCCAGGGCAAGTTCATCCTGATCCTCGAAGTCTTCATCGGCACCATCATCGTCCTCTACTTCGGCTTCCTGCTGCACTTCGAGGCATCGCGCGTGCTGATCATTCTGTTCTTCAGCCTCGTCGGCATCGCGGGCAGCTATGGCGTCGCGTGGTTCGGCATCCGCATCAACACCTTCGCGAACTCGCGCACGGCCTTCGCCAGCCTCAAGGGCGAGGCCTATCCCGTCTACGCCATCCCGCTCAAGGCCGGGATGTCTATCGGCATGCTGCTGATCAGCGTCGAGCTGTTCCTGATGCTCTGCATCTTGCTGTTCATCCCGGGCGACTACGCCGGCCCGTGCTTCATCGGCTTCGCCATCGGTGAGTCCCTCGGCGCGGCTGCGCTGCGCATCGCCGGCGGCATCTTCACGAAGATCGCGGACATCGGCTCGGACCTCATGAAGATCGTGTTCAACATCAAGGAGGACGACGCGCGCAACCCCGGCGTCATCGCCGACTGCACGGGCGACAACGCCGGCGACTCGGTTGGCCCCAGCGCCGACGGCTTCGAGACCTACGGCGTGACCGGCGTCGCGCTGATCTCCTTCATCCTGCTCGCCGTGCGCGAGCCGGTCGTGCAGGTGCAGCTGCTGGTGTGGATCTTCACGATGCGTGTGCTGATGATCGTGGCCAGCGGCGGCTCCTACCTCATCAACGAGGCCATCGCGCGCCGCCGCTACGCGACGGCGACCCACATGAACTTCGAGGCGCCGCTCACCACGCTGGTGTGGCTGACGTCCATCGTGTCGGTGGTGATGACCTATGCGGCGTCCTACGTGCTGGTCGGCAGCCTCGGCGACGGCTCGCTGTGGTGGAAACTCTCCACCGTCATCACCTGCGGCACCCTGGCGGGCGCCATCATCCCGGAGCTCGTCAAGGTGTTCACCTCGACGGAATCGAGCCACGTCCGCGAGGTGGTGACGGCCTCGCGCGAGGGCGGCGCCTCCCTCAACATCCTGTCCGGCTTCGTGGCGGGCAACTTCAGCGCCTACTGGCTCGGCATGACCATCGTGGTGCTGATGGGTATCGCGTTTCTGGTCAGCACGCTGGGCCTCGGCGCGCTCATGGTCGCGCCCGCGGTCTTCGCGTTCGGACTGGTCGCGTTCGGCTTCCTCGGCATGGGGCCGGTGACGATCGCCGTCGACTCCTACGGGCCCGTCACCGACAATGCGCAGTCCGTGTACGAGCTGTCGGTCATCGAGCAGATCCCCAACGTAGCTGCCGAGATCCGACGCGACTTCGGCTTCGACGTGAAGTTCGACAACGCCAAGGCGATGCTCGAGGAAAACGACGGCGCCGGCAACACGTTCAAGGCGACGGCGAAGCCGGTGCTGATCGGCACCGCGGTGGTCGGCGCCACCACGATGATCTTCTCGATCATCGTCGTGCTGACGGACCGTCTCACCCAGAACCTCGACAAGCTCTCGCTGCTGCACCCGCCGTTCCTGCTCGGCCTCATCACCGGGGGTGCGGTTATCTACTGGTTCACCGGGGCCGCCACCCAAGCCGTGTCGACGGGCGCCTACCGCGCCGTGGAGTTCATCAAGGCCAACATCCGCCTGGAGGGCGCCACGAAGGCCTCGGTGGCGGACAGCAAGAAGGTCGTGGAGATCTGCACCCAGTACGCGCAGAAGGGCATGTTCAACATCTTCCTCACCGTGTTCTTTTCCACGCTCGCCTTCGCGTTCCTCGAACCGTACTTCTTCATCGGCTACCTGATCTCGATCGCGCTCTTCGGCCTCTACCAGGCCGTCTTCATGGCCAACGCCGGCGGCGCCTGGGACAACGCCAAGAAGATCGTCGAGACCGAGCTCAAGGAGAAGGGCAGCCCGCTGCACGCGGCCACCGTCGTCGGCGACACGGTCGGCGATCCCTTCAAGGACACCTCGTCGGTGGCCATGAACCCCGTCATCAAGTTCACCACCCTCTTTGGGCTGCTCGCGGTGGAGCTCGCGGTGAGCCTCACGACGGCCAGGGGCCCGGGGCTGAGCCGGATCCTCAGCCTGGTCTTCTTCCTGGTGTCGGTCGTGTTCGTGTGGCGGTCGTTCTATGGCATGCGGATCAAGGGCGGCGAGCCCGCCGTCTCGCACGGCGCGGTCGGCGCGGTCGCGCGGAGCAAGTAGCGCACCGTTGGAGGTTCTCGCCGACCTGCTGCGGGGCGTGTACTCACTCGATTCGCTCATCCGATGGGGTGGGTACGGCCTCCTGTTCGCCATCGTCTTCGCCGAGACCGGGCTCCTCATCGGCTTCTTCCTGCCCGGCGACTCGCTGCTGGTCACGGCGGGCCTGGTGGCGGCGACCGGCGCACTGAACATCTGGTGGCTCAACGCCCTGCTGATCGTGGCGGCGGTGGTCGGCGACAGCCTCGGCTACGCGATCGGCCGACACGTGGGCCCACGGCTGTTCACGCGCGAGAAGTCCCTGCTGTTCAATCCGGCCCATGTCGAGCGCACCCGCCGCTTCTACGAACGCTACGGCGCGAAGACCATCGTGATCGCCCGCTTCGTGCCCATGGTGCGGACGTTCGCGCCCACGGTGGCCGGGGTCGGACAGATGGAGTACAGACGCTTCATTTTCTACAATGTGGCCGGTGGGGTCGGATGGGTCCTGAGCATGACGTGGGGCGGCTATCTTCTGGGCCAGTCGATTCCGAACATCGGCTCGCACATCCACATCGTGGTCGCCGTCGTGATCGTGCTGTCGCTGATTCCCATCGCGGTGGAGCTGCTGCGAGAACGCCGGCGGCGACTCACCTAGCCACCGACGCATTGCTGGCCATCGTTGGCCGGCTGCCGGTGCCCGTCGGCCTCTGGCTCGGCCGCCGCTTCGGCGACGTCGCCTACCTGGTGGTCCGCCGCCGGCGCCAGCTCGCCCTCGAAAACCTGGCGCGAGCGTACCCCGCGCTGCCGCTACGCGCCCGGACCCGACTGGCGCGGCACGCCTCGCAGCATTTCGGGATGACGCTGATCGAGCTGGCGCGCGTCCTGACCCGCCCGGTCGACGACACCCTGCAACGCATCCGTCTGCAGGGGGGCGAGCACCTGGCGGCGGCGATGGGCACCCACGGCCGGGCGCTGCTGCTCACCGCCCACCTCGGCAACTGGGAGCTTTTGGCGGCCGCGCACCGGTTGACCGGCTTTCCGCTGTCGATCGTCGTGCGGCCGCTCGACGCTCCATGGCTCGACGCGCTCGCCGACCGGTTGCGGCGGAGTACAGGAGTGGAGCTGATCGACAAGCGGGGCGCGTTGCGTCCGGTCCTGGACGCACTTCGGCGCGGCCGGATGATCGGTATCCTTATGGACCAGAACGCGGCGCGCCGTGAGGGCGTTTTCGTGGACTTCTTCGGTCGGCCCGCCTCGACCTCGCGCAGCATTGCGCTGCTCGCGCTGCGCACACGGACGCCGGTGGTCCCGGTCTTCGCCCGGCGCGACGCCGACGGGCGACACACCGTGGTCATCCATCCCGCGCTGCCCCGGCCGGCCTCGAATGGCTCCGAGGCAGCGGTCGTCGAACTGACGGCACGATGTACGGCTGCCATCGAGCGCGCCATCCGCGAGGCCCCCGAGCAGTGGCTGTGGTCGCACGACCGTTGGCGGACCCGCCCTCCCGGGGAGGCACGCGCTTGAGGGCCCTCGTCCTGATCGCCGGGCTGATATTGACGGCGGCCTCGGCCGCCGGCGCCCTCGATGTCGACCTCAAGGCCTACAACGAGGCCCGTCGCCGCGGCGAGATGGTGGGCATCGAGGGTCGCGTGTACACCGAGCGACGCAAGCCGAACTCCGACGATGAGCCGATCCCGCACGCAACCGTGGTGATGCTGCCGCGCTCGGAGGCGCTCCTGCGCCGGCTGGACGACCTGCGGGCTCACGCGCACGACTCGCCGGCCGCCTACCGGGACGCCGCCACGAAGATGCGACGCGCGCGAGAGACCTATGAGCGCCAGGTATGGGAAGCCGGCTCCCCCGACCTCGTCGTGTCGACGGTGGTCGATTCCGGTGGTCGTTTCGCCTTGGCCGACATCCCCGCCGGCCGTTGGCTGATGTGGGTGACGAACTCCGAGTTCGTAGAGTCCCGCTCGCCCAAGGTCCCTCTACGGGATCGCCAGCGGTTCACCCTGCCGCCCCGTCTGGTTGGCTACTACGCCGAGCGGGCGTGGCTTCGCGAACTGGAGATGACGCCCGGCATGGTGGCGACCGTGGATCTGAACGATCGGAATGTCTGGTTCGCCGGGGTGGTGGAGGACAGGGTCTTGGACGCCGGCTCGCGCTGAGCCGGCGTCCCCCAGCTCGAAGCCTGCTACTTCTTGGTGGTCTCGTCCTTCGCCTTTGCCTGCTTCGACGCGGTCGAGGCGCTAACGGTCATCGCCGTCATCTTGCCGCCTTCGTCCATGTAGCGAACGGTGACCTTGTCTCCGGGAGCCAGGTCCTTGGCGGTCACGTCCTTGCCGCCCTTCTTGATCTTCGTCTTGTCGTCCAGGGCGAACGTCCACTCCATGTCCTTGCCCTTCGACTTGCCTCCCACGACGATGTTGTCGGGACCGGCCGTCTTGACCGTCCCGGCCGCCGTGTGGTGCGGGGCCTTCTTCATGGAGGACTTGTCCTCCATCTTCTTGTCGTCCGCCTTCGTCGCCGGAGGCGGCGTCTGGGCGGCGACGAGCCCGGCACTGGCGAACACAAACGCGACTCCAACTATCGTTGCTAGCGCTCTCTTCACTGTGACCCTCCTGGTGTGTGCTACTCGGTGGAACCCCCAAGGGCCGATGCCCCGGCGGTGCCCCCCTCCTTTAGCCATCATTCACCATACGTGAGGCCCCGGCAAACGCACGTCATGGCTACAGAAACCCGCGTTGACCCTGGACCTTGGTCCATGGTAAAAATGACCAACCTTTCCAACCTATGGCGAATCAAAGCCGTGTCTTTGCGGCGGCTCTCAGCCTCTCGATCTTGATCGGCCCGGGTGCCGTCGCACTCGGAGCCGCCGAGCCGCTTTCCGCACCGTCACCCACGGACGCACCGGACGCCGTCAGCCCGGACGACCCGCTCTTCGAGCCAGCGGCCGTCCCTGCCTGCGATCTGCCCTGGGGCTCGTTGGGTGAACACGACGTAACCAGCAGTGGTTCCACCCCCTTCGGTGAGCTGTTGGACGGCTGGGCCGAGGCGTACGCGGACGGCAGCCGCGTCTCGTATGCCGCCATCATGGCGCAAGCGTATCCTGTCGCGCTCAATCCTCAAGTACAGTTTTTCCTTGATCTCTTCACCGGTAGCCGCCGCGACGCGATGACCCTCTGGGTCGGCCGGTCTGGCCGTTACCTCGCGATGGCGCGGGACGTGTTTCGGTCACGGGGTCTTCCTGAGGACCTGGTCTTCACCGCCATGATCGAGAGCGGCTTCAAGCCCGACGCCGTGTCGCGGGTGGGCGCCAAGGGCATGTGGCAGTTCATGGCAGGTACGGCCCGCCGCTATGGGCTACGTGTGGATCGCTGGGTGGACGAACGGCTCGATCCCGAGAAATCGACCGTCGCCGCCGCGGCCTATCTGCACGATCTCTACGAGATGTTCGGCTCGTGGTCCCTCGCCCAGGCGGCGTACAACGCGGGCGAGGTGAAAGTGGCGCGCGCCATCAGGCAGACGGGCTCGCGTGACTTCTGGACGCTCGCGCAGTCGCGTCACTTGAAGCGGGAAACGAAGGACTTCGTGCCGCAAATCCACGCCGCGACGATGATCGGCCGTGACCCCGATCGCTACGGATTCGATTTTGACGATCTCGAGCCGGTCGCCGTCGAGACCATTGCTGTGCCGCCGTCGACGGACCTGCACCGTCTTGCGTCGAACGCCGGCCTCTCGCTTCAGACCGTCCGCACACTGAATCCGACCCTGGTGCGCGGGGTGACGCCCCCGGGCGGCTCCTGGACGCTTCGCGTACCCGAGGGCGAACGGGATCGCGTGGTCGCCGCGCTGGCGCCGCGTCGGCCGCCGGTGATGGTGGGATCGGTGCGGACCGAGGTAACCCGAGCCGGGGCCACCGGCGACATCCACATCGTGCGCCCGCGCGACACCGTCAGCGCCATCGCCCACCGCTACGGCGTCTCCGTGGACGACGTGATGCGCTGGAACCGGCTGGACAGCCAGGACCGCATCCGTCCCGGCGATCGCCTTCGTATCGCTCGCTCGACCGCCGACCGCTGAGGCGGTGCGGGTCGAAGTCCACCTCTTCGCGACCCTCGAGCGCTTTCTTCCACCCGGCAGCCGTGACGGTGTCGCCGTCCTCGACGTCCCCGAGGGCAGCACCGCGTCCGATGTGACGGCCGGCCTCGGCATTCCGGCGGGCTTCGAACGCGTCCTCCTGGTGAACGGACATGAGACAGCCCCGGACCGCCAGCTCGCGGCCGGAGACGTCCTCGATGTCTACCCGCCCCTGGCCGGCGGCTAGCTCAGCAAGCGTGCGGGGGCGGGGCGCCCGCCGTCCAGTTGCGCCCGGCGAATCTGCGAATTGATCTCGGCGCCCACCAGCAAGGCCAGGCTGGAGAGATAAAACCACAGCATCAGGACGATGACGCCGCCGATCGAGCCGTATGTGGCGTTGTAATTGCCCACGTAGCGGACATAGACCCGGAGGGCGTAGGAGGCGAACAACCAGCCGGCCAGCGCGAAGATGGCGCCGGGCATGACCCGCCGCCAGTGCAGGCGCGCGGCGGGCGCCAGCTGGTACACGAGGATGATCCCGACGAGCCCGCAGAGCGTTAGCGCCGGCCAGCGGGCGATATTCCATGCACGGGTGAATGCCTTTCCGACGCCCAGCCCCTGCGCCACCTCCTCGCCGATACGCTCGCCGAACACGAACAGGAGCATGGCCACGATCGTGAGCAACGAAAACCCGATGGTGAGGCCCATCGCCTCGAGCCGGTGTCGCCACCACCGGCGCGGGTCGCGCACATCGAAGGCGACGTTGAGCGCATTGCTGATCGAGACCATGCCGCTGGAGGCGCCCCAGAGTGCCCCGAGCACACCGAGCGAGACGAGCGAGCCGCGCGCGCCTTTGATTACCTCGGCGACGGTCTTGGTCAGCAGCGAGCCGGCGTCGGTCGGAAGCACGCGGGCCATGTAGCCGAGGAGCTGGTCCATCAATTTCGGCCACGGCAGAAGGCCGACGATCGCTGTGAGGAAGAGCAGGGCGGGGAACAGCGCGAACAAGAAGTAGTACGAGAGGCTCGCGGCGCGATCGAAGACCTCGTGCGCCCACAGCCCTCGATACACTCGCCGAGACAGTGCGGCAGGCGAGAGTCCCCCCAGCCGCCAGGGAGAAACCGACGGACGCCGCTCGTCAGCGAAAAGGCGTGGGTCGGAATTCACCGTGCGGCCCCAATGGTACACTCGGGACGCTCGGAAGCGTCCAAGAACCCGGTGGGCCTCCCGGCCTCGGAGAGTTGCTTAATTCATGGCGTTCGACTGCCTGCACGTCCACGGGCTCGACATCCGCGGCCTGCCGTTGCACCGGCGCTATCGCGGCACCGTCGAGTGGGGGCTCGGCCTGCGCACCGCGAATGATTTGCTTCGCTGCGGGCGCGAGCGCTCGAGCTCTCCGTTCCATGACGTCCGACTGTCGCGCCGCGCCACGTGGCTCGAGCCCACGCTGAGCGTGGAAGTCACGTACCGCGAGGTCATAGAGGGCCGGCTGCGCGATCCGGTATATCGCGGGCACGGCTGATACGCCCGCACGGCCCGTCCGCAGCCTTCCGTCACCGCGCCAACGATTGTCCAAAAATTTCCTGTCCAAAAATTTCCCCTGGCGCGCGTGACACCAGGTCACAATGTCAAGTTGATGGCGCGGCGTCTGCAGCCGGTCGATGTATGGAATACCAATACTTTCGCCGATGCGCCCTTTGGGTCAGCCCCCGAGTACTCGTCGCGGCCGAGGAACTCGCAGACTTACTCGGCGTCGACGTCGATACGTTCATAGAGAGCACCGTGCTGGTGCTACGTGACCAAGAAGCGGCGGAGGGCCGGCTGCGGGCCCGAACTGCAGCAGTCGAGCAATCCCCAAAGGGCCAGGTCATACCAATGGCCGATCGGAGCAAGCGTTCACAGCGGTCAGGATGATGATTCCGCGCCGGCGCATAGCCCTTGGCGAACTTTCGGAACTCTCCGGTCGGACCTTGCTTGTGGTCGAGGACGACGACGATATCGTCGATATCGTTGCCACGCTGATGGGAAGGTACGGCCTCCACGTCGTGCGGGCCCGCACGGTCGCTGACGCTCTCGCCTACGTCGACACCGCGCCGAACCGATTAGCACGGCTCCCCCAGGCGCTGAGCCGTCATCTCTACATGAGGATCGCTGCTCGACCGTTGTGTCGGCGGTGCTCGCGCAGGCTGGGGGGGCGTTGATGTGACCAAACCCCTCGCGAGCGTGCTCACGCCTGTGATGTTTCCGCCGGGCCGAGCGAGGCTCGCGACGAGGCCGCTTCCCACGGGATCGGCGATGAATGTCACGACGAGTGGAATGGTGGCGGTCGCTTGCTTGGCCGCATGGGCAGCCGGTGTGCTCGACGTCACCATGATGTCCACCTTGAGCCGAACCAGGTCCGCCGCCAGGGAGGGAGGCTGATCCTCCCTCCCCGCCGCCCAGCGGTACTCGATGGTGATGTTTTGTCCCGGCGAAATCTCCATGGTGGGAGTCGGCGCGCTGGTAGGCGCGCGCGCTCGCCCGGTGCGGCGGGGATGGCCGACGGTTCGCCAGTGTGTTATTTCTCTCGGTCGGAGGGCATCCAGCGTCCGGGTTTGCCGCCATCTTGCGGGTCTGATCGGGCGCGAAGGTCGGTGACGTGACCCAGCCAGCACATGTCAGGGAGACGGGATCAGAAGGGGGCGAAGGCGGGCAAGGCCAAAGGGACCCGGAAGCGCTCGGCGATCAGGGATCTCTCGCCGAAGAAGACCGGGGCGGTCAAAGGGGGAAATGTCAGCCTGAACTTCGCTAAGGTCGAGTACAAGTACTAGTCGGTCGACCGCGGGCCGCTGGGGAGGGGGGACTCGAGCGCTTCTCGGCGGATCATGGTCGGCTTGGGAGTACCGGCGGAGTTGTGTGAGCAGCCCGTTCCAGCGCCTCGAGCCTGGCCGGCGTTGGCCGCGACGATCGCCTTCGAGACGGCGTGGCGGATCCGGTCCCAGGTCCTCACGCTCGAGTGGTCGCGCATCGACGTCGCCGAAGGGCGTATCCGGGACGGCCTACCTTTCGCCAGCGAGCTCGGACGCATCCTTAACGAAGTCTTCATCCACACGGAGAAACGGCCGCTCCAGGGGACGCGCCAGCGTGAATTTAACAAGGCGTGGCGGTCAGCCTGTCGCAAGGCCGGTTATACTGGCGTCCTGTTGCATGACCTTCGGCGGTCGGGGGTCCGAGCGATGGTGAGGGCAGGGGTACCGGAATCGGTGGCCCAGCGCATTTCGGGCCATGCCACGTCGGCGGTGTTTCGCCGCTACGACATCACCAGCGATCAGGATCTTCGCGATGCGCGAGACCGCAGGGCACAATTTGGGCACAATCAGGCCGCGAAGGTCGTAAGGCTCGATCGACAAGTAGCGAATTCGTAAGTACGGAAGCGTCTAGGAACCCGGTGGGCCTCCCGGACTTCAAATCCGGCGTCCGGCTCTAGACAAGCTGGAGGTGGGTTCGACTCCCACACGCTTCCGCCACGCGCGAGGGAGCGGAGGGGATGGCCACTCAGAACCGCAAAGGACACGGCCGTGCTGGACGCGGACGGCGGCGCTGGACATTCGGCGCAGGCGTCGCCGCTGTCGTCGTCATCGCGGTGGTCGTCGGCTATTTCGCGTATCGCGCGCAGGCGGATCTGCCCGGACAGAAGTTCCCCGACCAGGGCAACCTCCACGTACAAACGCTCAGCGACGCGCACGAGCCCTACAACTCCACCCCGCCGACCTCGGGCCCGCACTTGCCGTACATTGCCTCCTGGGGCATCCACACACGCCCGATCCCCAACGAGCTGCAGGTCCACAATCTCGAAGACGCCGGCGTCGTGATCCAGTACAACTGCTCGTGTCCGGACGTCGTCGAGAAGCTGACGGCCATCGTGCGCAAGTACCCGACTCAGATCCTTCTGGCGCCGTATCCGACGATGCAAAGTCGCATCGCGCTCACCGCGTGGACGCGGCTGGAGATCATGGACAACGTCGACGAGGCGCGCATCGAGCGGTTCATTCGAGCGTACCGTGGGATCGATCACCACCCGCCTGGCGGCCTTCGGTAGGCTGGCGGTGATGGCGGTGGCGTTGTTGCCGCTCGGGTGCGCGCGGCCGCACGTGTCGCCCCTCGCGCCCCCGCCCTACCGGGCCGAGATCGGCGCCGGCTACGACCTCACGTGGACGGCGCTGGTGCGCGCCCTCGCCAAGCAGAACCTGCCGCTGCGCGCGATTGCGCGCGATTCGGGCGTGATCGCCACCGACGACGTCGTGACGCCGATTGGCGTGTACTCGGACTGCGGCCGCATCGGCGACGAGGCGCTGGAGGGCGAGGCGCTCGTGACGTTCACGGTGTTCGCCGAGCCCGACGGCGACGCCACGCGCCTGCAGATCAACTCGAGCATGCGCACCCAGGGACACCGCAAGGGATCCTCCGGTAAGCTCAAGAGGAACCCCGTCTACCCGTGCGCGTCCACGGGCCGCTTCGAGGCCAATCTCGTGGACGCCGTGCGGGAGGCGGTGAAGCACTAGCGATGGCGTCCCGACTCGCCGACCTGATCCGCAAGGCGCGACGTCTCGCCGCCGAGCGAGACCGTCTCATCGACGCGCTCGCCGCCGACTGGGCGCGCGCGCTGCGCGGCCAGGGACTGACCGCCGACGACCTGGAGGAGCTGTGGGCCGGACTCACCGAGGACGCCGTGCGCCGCGGCACGCCGGAAGGCCGCTGGTCGGCACAGGCCTGGCGCGCGGAGGCGCACGAGGTCATCGCGCGCCTGCGCGCCAAGGTCGAGGCCGCGCTCAGTGAGCGCTGACCGCGCCGCGCTCCGCAGCCTGCCGTCGGTCGACCAGCTCGTGCGGCGCCTCGCCGGCGATCCTGCCCTCGCGGGCCTGCCTCGCGCGCGGCTGACGGCGGCCGTGCGTGAGGCGCTCGACGCCGAGCGTGCGCGCGCGCGGGGGCAGGGGATGCCCCCCGCCGATGCGGACACGCTCGTCGCCCGGATCGCCGACGGCATCCGCCGCGCCGGACGCTTCTCCCTGCGGCCGGTGATCAACGCCACCGGCGTGGTGCTGCACACCAACCTCGGCCGCGCGCTGCTGAGCGATCTGGCGCGCGAGCGCGTGGCGGCGGTCGCTGCCGCCTACTCGAACCTCGAAATGGATCTCGCAAGCAAGGAGCGCGGCTCCCGGTATAGCCACCTGGAGCCGCTGCTGCGTCGCCTCACGGGCGCCGAGGACGCTCTCGTCGTCAACAACAACGCCGCCGCCGTGTTGCTGGCGCTCGAGACGCTGGCGCACGGCAAAGAGGTCATCGTCTCGCGCGGGGAGCTGATCGAGATCGGCGGCGAGTTCCGCATTCCTGACATCATGCTGCGCAGCGGGGCCGTGCTGCGGGAGGTCGGCGCCACGAACCGCACGCACCTGCGCGACTATGCCGAGGCCATCGGGCCTGCCACCGCGCTGCTGCTCAAGGTCCACACGTCGAACTACCGCGTGATCGGTTTCACCGCCGACGTGTCGAGCCGCGAGCTCGTCGAGCTCGGCCGCGAGCGCGCAGTTCCGGTGATGGAGGATCTCGGCTCGGGCTCCCTCGTCGACCTGCGCCCCTGGGGCTTTCCCTACGAGCCGACGGTGCCCGAGGTGGTCGCGTCCGGCGTGGACCTCGTGTCGTTCTCGGGCGACAAGCTGCTCGGGGGTCCGCAGGCCGGCATCGTCGTGGGCAAGCGGGCGATCGTCTCGCAACTCAAGAAGAACCCGTGGAATCGCGCCCTCCGAATCGACAAGTTCACGATCGCCGCGCTCGAGGCGACGCTGTCAGCCTACGAGTCGGGCGCCGCGCGCGACGCGGTGCCGACGCTGCGCCTGCTCACCGAGCCCCTCACGGCCGTCATGGCGCGCGCCCGCCGCGTGCTGCGCGGACTTGGCGCGGAGACGGCCCAGCGCCTGGCCGCACGTGTCGAGGAGGGCCGCGCGCAGGTCGGAGGCGGCGCGCTCCCGACGGTGGAGCTGCCGACGGCGGTCCTCGCGCTCGGCGCCACCGACGCCGCCGCGCGCGCGCTCGACGCCGCGCTGCGCGTCGGAGAGCCACCGGTCGTCGGCCGGCTCGTCGAGGACCGCCTGTTGCTCGACTGTCGCACCGTGCTGCCGTCGCAAGTCCCGGCGCTCGTCAAAGCGCTCGTCGCCGCCGCACGCCCATGAGTCGCGCCCACGCATGAGCGCGGCCAGCCGCCACGTCGTGGTCGGCACCGCCGGACACATCGACCACGGCAAGACGTCGCTGGTCAAGGCGCTGACAGGCACCGACACCGACCGCCTGCCCGAAGAGAAGGCGCGCGGCATCACCATCGACCTCGGCTTCGCGTTCCTCGAGGAGCCCGACGGGCTGACCATCGAGATCGTCGACGTGCCCGGCCACGAGCGGTTCGTCAAGAACATGCTCGCCGGCGTCGGCGGCATCGACCTCGCCATGCTGGTGGTCGCGGCAGATGAGGGCGTGATGCCGCAGACACGAGAGCATCTCGCCATCTGTTCCCTCCTCCACATTCGAACGGGTCTGGTCGTCCTGACAAAGACCGACATGGTGGAGCCGGACTGGATTGGCCTGGTGCGTGACGACGTGGCCGCGCTGGTGCGCGGCACGTTCCTGGAGGGCGCGCCGGTGGTGGCCGTGTCGGCCAAGACGGGCGCGGGGCTCGACGAGCTGCGCGCGGCGCTGCGAGGCCTTGCCGAAACGGTGCCCGCGCGCGGCACCGACCAGCTGCCGCGGCTGCCGATCGATCGGGTGTTCACGATCAAGGGCTTCGGCACCGTGGTGACGGGCACCCTGGCCGCGGGCGCTCTCGCGGCCGACGACCGCGTCGAGGTCTTTCCGCGCGGCCTCGTGGCCAAGGTTCGGGGGCTGCAAGCGCATGGGCACGCCGTCGAGCGTGCCGTGGCCGGTCAGCGTACCGCGATCAACTTGCAGGGCCTCGAGCGCGCCGCCGTGGAGCGCGGCGACGTCGTCGGGCTCGCCGGGACGCTGTCGGCGACCGCACTGGTGGACGTCGTGCTCGAGATGCTCGCCGACACGCCACGGGCGCTCGAGAGCCGTGACCGCGTGCGTCTGCACACGGGGACGAGCGAGGTCATGGCCCGCGCCCTGCTGCTCGACGGCGCGGAGCTGGCGCCGGGTGAGCGCGGCTTCGCGCGGCTGCGGCTGGAGGCGCCGCTCGTCGCACTGGCCGGCGACCGCTTCGTGATCCGCTCGTACTCGCCGATCGTGACCATCGGCGGTGGCACGCTCCTCGACACGGATCCGCCGCGGCTCAAGCGCCCCGCGCGGCTCGCCCACCTGCAGGTGCTCGAGTCTGGCGCACCGGAGGCGGTGGTGGAGGAGCACGTGCGTGGGGCCGGCGTGAGCGGCATCCGCCTGCCCGCGCTCGTGGCCCGCGTGCCGTTCGGCCCGGCGCGCACCCGCCAGCTGCTGGACGCGCTGGCCGCCGCCGGACGCGTGACCCTCGTCGATCGCGACTGGTCGCTGCACGCGGACGCCGTGGCGCGCCTGCGCAGCCTCATCACGAGCGCGCTCGAGCGGTTCCACCACGCTCAACCGCTGCGCGGCGGGATGTCGCGCGAGGAGCTGCGCGTGCGGGCGGCGAATGCCGACGAGCGCGTGTTCGCGCACGTGCTCGCCGCCCTCGACGCCGAGGGCGCGGTGCGCGTGGATCGCGA
>Ga0070699_100001743_pt1 | contig 19872 bp, 17 predicted proteins | sample KBSK1503metaG_FD_65473 | JGI IMG/M metagenome (GOLD analysis project Ga0070699, IMG submission 65473) | Corn, switchgrass and miscanthus rhizosphere microbial communities from Kellogg Biological Station, Michigan, USA - KBS K1-50-3 metaG | ecosystem: Host-associated > Plants > Roots >... | reverse complement strand
TTCGCCAAGTGCGGGTGGACCTGGAGCGGCTCGACGCGCTGGTCCACGGCGTGGGCGAGCTGGTGGTGGCGCGAAACCGGCTGGCGTCGATCGCCGACCGCGACATCGGCTCCGAGCTGGAGCAGGTCAGCGGGAGGATTTCGGCGCTGATCGGCGGATTGCAGAGCGGAGTCTCTCGCGCCCGGATGGCGCCGGTCGACGAAGTCTTCGACCGGTTTCCCCGCATGGTGCGCGACCTGGGCCGGGAGCTCGGCAAGGAGATCCGTCTCGAGGTCCAGGGCGCCGAAATCGAGCTCGATCGGTCGCTGCTCGATGCGCTGACGGAGCCGCTCACCCATCTCCTGCGCAACGCGGCGGATCACGGGCTCGAAACGCCGGCCGAGCGCTCGGCCGCGGGAAAGCAGCGGGAAGGCGTCGTGCGATTGCGCGCGGAACGGTTTCGCGACGAGGTGATGGTGGTGGTGAGCGACGACGGCCGCGGAATCGACCGCAGCGCGGTGCGCGAACGCGCCGTGGCGCGCGGGCTGATGGAGGCCGACGCGCCGCTGCCGGACGCGGCCGGCCTGCTCCGGCTCCTCGCGCATTCCGGACTCACCACCCGCGCCGAGGTCAGCACCGTCTCGGGCCGCGGTGTCGGAATCGACGCCGTGCTCAGCAGGATCCGCTCCCTGGGCGGCCGATTGGAGCTCAAGACCAATGCGGGGCGGGGCACCACCTTTCTCTTGCACCTCCCCATTACGCGCGCGATCGTGCGGGCCCTGATGGTGGGTGTCGGCGAGGAGCGGTACGCCATTCCCTTCGCGCTGCTCGCCGAAGCGACGGTGCGTGAAGCGCCGGAAGGCGAGGTTACTTTACGAGGGGAATCGCTTCCCACCGCCGATCTCCGCGAGGTGGTTGGCCTCCCGAAGGATCAGGATGGGCCCGGACCAGCCGGACAGCGCGCCGGCACCGGCACGAGGCGAGGCAAGCGTCCCGCGATCCTCATCGAATCCGGCGGACGCCGGACCGCGCTCGTCGTGGACATCCTGCTCGGGCAGCAGGACGTCGTCGTGCAACAGCTCGCACAGCCGGCCGGCATGCCGGCGTGGGTGGGCGGAGCGACCATTCTTCCCGATGGTGCGCCCGCGCTCATCCTGGATCCGGCCGCTCTCTTCTAGACGGAGGACGCGATGGCAGACACTGGGACGCTGACGGACCTGGAGCGCGACGCCCTGCGCGAAGTGGCGAATATCGGCGCGGGACACGCGGCGACCGCCCTGTCCCAGATGACCGGGAGGCGGATCATGATCAGCGTTCCGGAGGTCAGCGTGCGCCGGCTCGAGGATGTCGCCCTGCTGGTCGGCCCCCCCGATACCGTCATCGCCGGCGTGCTGATGCACGTGATGGGCGATCTGACCGGGCGCACCCTCGTCGTTCTGGGGCAGGACTCGGCCCATGCCCTCTGCGAGCTGCTGCTCCGCAAGCCGAGCGCCGGCCCGACGTTCGACGCCATGCAGCAGTCGACGATCAAGGAAACCGGCAACATTCTGTGTTCGGCCTACATGAATGCGCTCTCGGATTTTCTCGGCATGATGCTGGTGCCGTCGGTGCCCGCGCTGGTGGTGGATCTGGCCGGCGCGGTGCTCACCACGGCCTACCTCAACTTCGGTCATGACCGGGACGCCGTCTTCTGCGTCGAAACCACCTTCCGGATCGAGGGCTCGGAGCAGGCGCTCACCGGGCAGTTCCTCCTCATGCCCGATCCCCCGTCGCTGAAGGTGATTTTCGATTCGATTCGCGTCGCGCGCTGAGTCATGCCCGCGGCCGCACCGTCCGGCCGGGACGCCGACGCTCTCCGCTCGCTGGCCCGGCGCATCGATCCCTCCGATCCGGGCGCGCAGAACAACCTCGGAGTCTTCTACTACGAACGGGGAATGATCCCCGAGGCGATCGCGGCGATGAGCCGCGCGCTCGAGCTCGACCCCGAGATGCGGGTAGCCCAGGACAATCTCGAGACGGTGCAGCGGGAGTCGGGCTACTACGATACCCGCATCGGCGCGCTGCGCGATCACCTCGGGCGCGACCCGAACGCGCGTATCGCGCGGCTCGAGCTGGCGCGGGCGTACCTGGCGCTGGGCCAGCACGACCAGGCGGCGCAACAGTACGAAGAGCTTCTGCGCAGTCACCCCGGCGACGCCACGGCGCTGCTGCAGCTCGGCCTGGTGGAGCAATCCCGGGGACGGCAGGAGCTCGCCACCGAGTGGTTCCAGCGCGCCGTCGAGGTGGATCCGGCGAGCTCCGTCGCCAAGCTCTGCCTGGGGCGGGCCTACTACAATCGCGGGCACAACGACAAGGCCCTCACGGTGCTCACCGAGGCGAGCGTGCTCAATCCGGACCACGCCGAGGTGCATTACCTGCTGGGCTTCCTCTATGGCGACATGGGCCACCATGAAGCGGCGCGCACCGCCACCCGCCGCGCCATCGCCCTCAATCCGTCGCTCGGCACCGCGCAGCCGAACCTCCTGATCGGGGGGCATCGCGGCTCCGCTCCCCGGCGCGCGGCCGGCGCCGCCCAGGGAACCGGTGAGGGCTCGGTGGCGCTGCAGCCCCACTTGAGCCTTGCCGTCGCGTTCCGCAAACGCGGCTATCTCACCGAGGCACTGCGGGAGAGCCGCCTCGCGCTGGAAGCGGGCGAGGATGAGGCGACGGCGCTCGAGGGAATGGCCGAGACGCATCTGCTGCGCAAGGATTTCGGCGCGGCCATTCAGCTGTACGACCGGTTGCTGGCCCGGCAGCCCGGCAATGCGGAGCTGTGGAACGAGCGCGGCGTGGCTCTGCACCAGGCGGGACGGCGCGAAGAGGCGCGCGGCTCGTACCGGAAGGGCGTCGACGCCGATCCCACCTATGCCCTCGGGTGGAACAACCTGGGCGTCGCGGGCGCCGGCGATCCGGACAACAGCGCCTCCGTCGAGGCGTTTCTCGCCGCGCTGCGCGCCCGGCCCGATTTCATCGGCGCGCGGCTCAACCTGGGACTGATCCATCTGCAGCGCCACGAGCCGCAAGCGGCGCTCGAAGCGTTTCGCGCCGTGCTCGCGGCGCGGCCCAGCGAGGCCGCGGCGTGGAACGGCATCGGACTCGTGCTGATGGATCTCGGCCGTCATCAGGATGCCCGCAACGCGTTCGCCCGCGCCGTCGAGGAGGATTCCAACAGCGCCTCGGCGCGCTACAACCTCGGCTTTGCGCTGAGCCAGATCGGAGCCTTCGACGAGGCGCTGCGGGAAACCCGCCGCGCGCTGGAGCTCGATCCGTTCTATGTCCCGCAGAGCTATGCCCTCGCGGTGCAGCTGCAATTCGAAGAGTCGCTGCTGCCGGTGCCGCCGTCGGTCGCGAGCGCGCCGGGCGCGCAGCCCGCCGGTCTCGGGTTCACCTTCGACGCCCGCCTGCTCGACGATCTGTTCGGGCAACTCTCCCCCGACGAAGCGGAACCCGCGGCGGGAAACCGGGAAGATCCCTTTTCCCTGGCGCGGGACCTGATCGGGAAGGGACTGCTCGATACCGCCGCGGCCGAGGCGCACCGCGCCGTGCGGCGCGGTGCCCCCGCCGCCACCGGCGCCGCGCTGCTGGGCGAGATCTTCGCCCGGCGCGGCCTCTTCGGCGAAGCGCTGGAGCGGTACCGGGCGGCGGGGTCGCTCGCGCCCGACGATCCCGAGATTCTCCTGGGACAGGCGGGGGCGCTCGTCGCCCTCGGCCGCGGCCAGGAAGCGGTGGCGGTGGCCGAGCGGGTTGCCGGGCTCGCGCCCGGCAGTGCCGAAGCGCTGCTGGTGCGGGCGCGAGCGCGGCAGCTGATCGGTGATCTCCACGGTGCCGTGGCCGATGCGCACGCCGCCGCCGCGCTCGCGCCGGGGCGCCCCGATCTGCTGGTGCTTCGGGGCAGCATCCTGCGCCAGCTGGGCGATGCCACCGGCGCGCTCGATGCCTTCACCGCCGCGCTCGAGCTGGATCCCTCGCTGGTGCGCGCCTGGTACGAGCGCGGCGCGGTCGAAGAGGAGCTGCAGCGGCCCGGCGCCGCGCGGACGGCCTATCAGCGCGCCCTCGAGCTCCTGCCGACCTATCTCGACGCCGGACTCGCGCTGGGTGATCTCCTGCGGCGCACCGGACTCACCGCGCAAGCGACGCGGCTGCTGGTGGACCTCCTGCTCGCGGAACCCTACGCCCTCGGGGCGCTGGTGCTGCTGGGGCGGACCCTGGCCGACGAAGGACGGTTCGCCGACGCGATCGCCGCCCTGTCGCGCGTGCTCCGCTTCCATCCCGAGCATACCGAGGCGCTGTTCCACCGCGGCCTCGCCGAAGCCAAACGCCGGCGCTACGGCGCGGCGATCGCCGATTGGGAGCGCGTGGTCCAGATCGAGCCCACCGGACCACTGGCCGCGGCCGCGCGCGCGCAGGCGCGATCCGCCCGCGAGCTCGCGCACATCCTCCAGCCGGCGGAGGCGTGACGTGGCCATCCAGGGTCCCCTCCGCGAGCTCGGCATTCACGATGTCTTTCAGCTGCTCGATCTCGGGCGCAAGACCGGCGTGCTTCGCATCAATTCCGCGCTCCGGCAGAACGAGGGCACGATCTGGTTTCACGAGGCGGCGGTGGTGGCGGCGTCGATTCAATCGAACCCGCACCCGCTCGGCACCGCCCTCCTCAGGGCCGGCAAGATTCGCGAGGAAGACCTGAGCCGGGCCCGCGCCGTCCAGGAGCAGGGCGACACCCGGCGGATCGGTGAGATCCTCGTCGCGGTCGGCGCGCTCGGTGCGCGCGAGCTCCGGAACCAGGTCCGGACCCACATCGAGGATGTGGTGTTTACGATGCTCGGCTGGAGCGAGGGGTATTTCGTGTTCGAGGAATGCGACGCCGAGGCCATTCCCCGGGAAACCGACCTCCGCATCTCGGTCGAGCACCTGCTGCTCGAAGGCGCCCGCCGCATCGACGAGTGGTCCCGCATCCAGGGCAGGGTCGCGCACGTGGGCGTCGTCCCGAAACTCGCGCTGCCGGCATCCGAGGAGGCCGGGTCGCTCAGCCTCTCGCCGTTCGAGTGGCGGGTGATCTCCGCCGCCGACGGGGAACGCGATGTCCGGGCGATCGCGCTCTCGCTCGGCGAAGCGGAATTCGACGTGGCCCGCGCGCTCTTCGGTCTGGCCAGCGCCGGGGTCATCGCGCTGCGGGACCCGGCGCTCGAATCGGCGCGCGCCGCTCCCCGGGACGACGCCGAGGCGCTCCTCCGGCAGGGCGAGGAACAGCTGCGCGCGGGGAACGCGGAGGCGGCGCGGAGCGCGGCCCAGGCCGCCCTCGACTCATTTCCCGACGATCCGCGAACGCATCTCCTGGTCGGGGGCATTCTGCTGGCCGAGCGCCGGTTCACCGAGGCCGATGCCGCGCTCCGCGAAGCGGTGCGGCTCGACCCCGGCGGCGCCAAGCCGCTCCGCCTCCGCGCCTGGGCGCTGCTCGGCGCCGGACGGTTGGAGGAGGCGGTGCATGGATTCGAAGCGTGGCTCGCGATGCCCGGCAAATCGTCCGAGGAAGACGCGCATGCGGAGGGTGTGCGCGGGGTCGTACCCGCGGCGCGGCACCTGGTGACCCAGCTCCGGGGAGTGCGGTGATTCCCGAAACGATTCAGGCGCTCACCGCGCAGCTCGCCCGCGACCCGGCGAGTCTGGTGTTTCTCCCTCTTGCGGAGGCACTCCGCCGCCGGGGCCAGCTCGACTCGGCCCTCACGGTCGCCACGTCCGGTGCGGGCCGGTATCCGGAAATGGCCGGGGCGTGGGACCTGATCGCGCGGGTGCAGAGCGACCGCGGCGAGGGAGACCTCGCGTTCGACGCCTGGACCACGGTGCTCCGGCTCGATCCCGATCACATCGGCGCCCACAAGGGGCTCGGGTTTCTCTGCTACCGCGGGGGAGATCACGCGCGCAGCCTGCGCTATCTCCAGCGCGCCGCCGAGCTCGCACCGGACGATGCGGCGGTGCAAACCGCGCTGGCCCGGGTGCGGGAGATTGCCGGCGCGCGCCGGGTGCCCGGATACGCGGAGCCGGCCACCGATCCGCTGCGCGCCATGGACACCGAACCCGACCAGGCGCTGCTGGTCGACCAGCAGGGCCGGCTCCTCGCCGGCGACCTCCGCGGCCAGGATGGCGGGTCGGCCGGTGAGGCGGTGGCGGCTGCGCTGACCGGCGTGACGCGGGAGGCGGAGCGCGCGGCGCGCCTCCTCGGACTCGGGACCTGGCGGCGGATCTCGCTCGAGGGAGGACCGGCGCATTTCGAGCTGCGCACGCCGACGATCGATTCGGTGCTGCTGCTGACCCGGGGCCGCCACGTTCCCGCGGGCCGCCTCGCCATGCTCGCCGATCGTGCCGCCGCTGCGGCGCGCCGCTGGCTCGAGGAGCTGCGATGAGCCTGTCGCGCTCGCTGACCGATGTCACCCGGATACCCGGCGTGCGCGGCGCGCTCGTCGTCTCCCGCGACGACGGGCTGGTCGTGGCCGATGCGCTCATGGAGGGCGTGGACGGGCAGGCGGTCGCAGCGCTCGCCGCGAGCCTCGCGGGCCGGATGCGCGGCGTGACCACCGTGCTCGGCCAGCCCGAGCCGGTGCTGCTCATGCTGGGCGGCACCGAGGGTCTCCTGCTGCTCGCGCCGGGACCTTCCGGACTCCTCCTCGTCGCCGTCGCCGGCCCGGAGGTGAACGTGGCCGAGCTCCGCCTCGGCATCCTGGCCGCGGCAGGGACCGCGTACTGATGCGCGCCATCGAACGCTGGGTCGAGCCCCCCTTGCAGACCTTCCTCGCGGAATCCGCCGCGCGGGTGACGCTGCTGATGACCTCGTCGGGTCAGGTCGTGGCCCAGCACGGCTTCACCCGCTCGCTCGACGTCATGTCGGCGGCGGCGCTGGGCGCCGGGATTCTCGCGTCGACGGCGGAGCTCGCCCGGATCATGGGCGCCCGGCCGCTCGACGCCGTGGTGCACCAGGGCTCGGCGGTCGGAATGTATCTCGCGGGCTTCGACACGCCGAGGGGCCGCTGGCTCGGACTCGTCGTCTTCGGGCAGGAGACCTCGCTCGGCCTGGTCCAGATGTTTTTTGCCCGGCTGGTGTCGGACCTGGCCCGCGCGGCGCCGGCCGAGGAGCCGCCCCGTCAGGTCCTGGCGGAGGATTTCGAAGATGAGCTGAATTCCAGTCTGCGAACGCTCTTCGGACGGTGAGCCGATGCCACTCGTGAACTTCACCACCCGGGAGATCACCTGCAAACTGGTGTACTATGGCGCGGGCCGTTGCGGAAAGACGACCAACCTGCTCTACATCCACGGGCGCGTTCCGGAGCAGCGGCGCGGCAACATGGTGTCGCTTGCCACCCAGTCGGACCGCACCCTGTTCTTCGATTTTCTCCCGCTCGAGCTGGGCACGATCTCGGGGTTCACCACGCGATTCCAGCTCTACACCGTTCCCGGCCAGGTCTATTACAACGCCACGCGGCGGCTCGTGCTCCAGGGCGCGGATGGGGTGGTGTTCGTCGTGGACAGCCAGGCGAGGCGGTTCGACGACAACATGGAAAGCTTTCAGAATCTCCAGGAGAACCTGCTCGACCAGGGCGTGGACATCCGGACCCTCCCGCTCGTGCTGCAGTACAACAAGCAGGATCTCCCCCCCGATCTCATCTTCGCGCCGCCGGAGCTCGACGACGCCCTCAATTTCCGGGGAGTCCCGAGTCTGCCCGCCGACGCGCTGCACGGGACCGGCGTGTTCGAGACCCTGAAGGCGCTCTCCGCGCTGGTGCTGCAACGCCTCGCGGTGAGGGCGCCCGGCTCGTGACCGGCTTCGAGACGTTCATGCTCGATGCCGCCAACCGCGCGGCGGCGGCCGCGGCGCGCACCGTGGCGGATGCCAGCGGCGTGCCGTTCGCGCCGCTGGTGGTTATCGGGCCGCCGGGCAGCGGGAAGACGGAGCTGCTCCGGGCCATCGCCGCGCGGGTTCGCGAGTCTCATCCGGGCGCGATGGTCGAGCTGCTCACCATGGACGCGCTGGCCGGTCGTTACCGCAGCGCGCTGCTCGTGGCGCGCACCGACTCGTTCCGGGGGGAGCTCTTCGGCGCCGACCTCGTGCTGCTCGACGATTTCGAGCGTCTGGTCCAGCATCCCGATTGTCAGGGGTTCGTGTCGGATCTGCTCGATGCCCGCCGCGCCGCGGGGCGGGAGGTCGTGCTCACCCTGTCGATCGCGCCGGACCGGTTGACCGGACTCGACGCCCGGCTGGTGCGCCGGCTCGCGGAGGGCACCGTCGTCTCCCTCTCGCTGCCGGGACCGGAGGGCCGGCTCGCGATCCTGCGCCGCCGGTTGGGCGAAACCCCGGACGCACTGCCCGATCCGGTGGTGCGTGCGGTCGCCGACGCGGTGTTTCCGTCGATGCGCGACTACACCGGCGCGCTGGCACGGCTGGTCGCCTTTCAGGAGGCGAGCGCGCTCCCTCTCTCGGCCGCCGACGCGCTGATGCTGATCGGTGCCCCGGGCGTGCACCCGGCTGTCGCGCCGGCGGCGGAGTCTCCCGACGCCGACGAGTTCGGATCCTTTCTCTCGGAGGTGGAGGCGAGTCTCTCCGAGCAGGTGGACCGGTGGCGCCGCCGGGTGGGCGAGGCGGTGCTGCGCTGGGGCGGCGAGGGACTTGCCACCAGGCGGCTCGATGCGCTCCTCAGCGAGGATTCCCCGGTCGATCCGGAGCCGGTCCTTGCGGCGTTCGAGGCGGATGCGCTGGAAATGCAGGGGCTCGCCCGCCAGGCCGCCGAGCTCGCGCCGGATCTGGCGGGTGCGCAGGTATTTCGCGATCCCGATCAGCTGGTCGCGGCGCGCGCGCTGGTGGGCCAGGCCAGACACCGCAGCGCTCCGCTCAGCGCGCCGCTCCCGCAGTACCGCTGGGAAGACATCGCGGAAGGTCCGACCACCCGGCTGCCGATGCTCGCCGCCCGCGACATAGTCGCCGAGCCGGGCCGCCGGTACTCTCCCCTCGTCATCGTCGGCCTCTCCGGCACGGGAAAGACCCACCTGCTGCACGGACTCGGCAACGCGCTCGCCGGGCGCGGCGTGGCGCCGGCGGCCTGTCTCGGGGCACACGCCTTTGCCGCCGAAGTCGGTGCGCTCGCCGACGCAGAGGCGCTTGCCGCCTGGCGGCTCCGCTATCGCTGGGTCGGCGCATTGCTCATCGACGATATCCACCTCCTCGCGGGATCACCGCGCTCGCAGGAGGAGCTGCAGCTCCTGGTCGGCGAGCTGCTGGAGGGGGGGCGGCAGATGGTGTTCACCAGCACCCTCCCGCTCGAGGAGCTGCCCGGCATCGATCATCGTCTGCTGGACCGCCTGCAGGGCGGGCTGGTGGTCGAGCTCCCGGCGCCCGACCGGGAAGTCCGGCTCGCGGTCGTGAAGCGGCTGCTTGGCGGCACCTCCGCGGCCCAGGACGCGGCGCTCGCGGATTATCTCGCGAGCCGGCCCGCCGATTCGGTGCGGGCGGTGCAGGGCATCGTGCAGCGGGTCCTGAGCGAGGCCGCGGCGCAGGGAGTGATCCCGAGTCCCGCGCTCGCGCGCGAAGTGCTGGAGGCGATCGATCTCGGGCCCGCCCGCGCGGCGCGCAAGAGCGGTGCGGCGCGCGCCAGCGGCATCCTCTCCCCGGGGATGGGGCTGGTGCGCAGCATGGAAAAGATGATCGCGGATTGGCCCGGTGTGGCCGACCGTCTCATCGGGGAGCTGCGCTGATGGCCATCAAGGGGAGTCTCAAGGAGGCGAGCCTCACCGACGTGATCCAGCTCCTGTTCATGGGCCGCCGCACCGGTTGCCTCGCCGTCGCGGACCGCCAGCGCCATGGCTCGATCTATTTCGACGAGGGCTGGATCATTTACGCGGCGATCGTGAATCGCCGCGACCGCCTGGGCGACATGCTCCTCGCGAGCGGTGTCATCACCCGCGCACAGCTCGAGCAGGCCCTGGCGCTGCAGGAGACCGCACCCGGACGCCGGATCGGGGACCTGCTCGTCAATCTCGGGATCCTCGCCCCCGAAGGGCTGCGCCGCTTCCTCCGCCTGCAGATCGAGGAGGCGGTGTATTCGCTCTTCGGGTGGACCACCGGCACGTTCAGCTTCGACGCCGGGGTCGCGCCGGACGTCGACCAACCGCTCGACCGCATCAGCCCCGAATCGCTGCTGCTCGAGGGCGCCCGCCGGGTGGACGAATGGAGCCTGATCGAGAAAAAGATCCCCAGCTTCGACGTGATCTACGCGGTGCTCGCGGGGCAGGTGGAGGGACACCGCTCCGAGTTCACGGAAGCACAGCGCCGGATCCTGCCCCTGCTCGACGGCGAGCGCGATGTGCGGCAGATCATCGATGCCTCGGGACTCTCGGAATTCGAGGCGGGGCAGGCGCTCTACGGGCTGGTCACCGCGGGACTCGCGCACAAGGTCGGCGCGTCCTCCAAGGCGGCTCCGTCCCGCATGCTCGAGGCGCAGATCGAGGAGCACCGCAATCTCGGCATCGCCTTCTACCGGACCGACATGCACGAGGAGGCGCTGCGCGAATTCCGCCGTGTCGCCGAGCTGCGCCCCTCGGAAGGAAGTGCTCCGTTCTACCTCGGTCTCATCTCGGCGCGGCGCGGCGACTGGAACGAAGCGGCTGCCTATTTCCGCCAGGCCATCGACCGGAGCGGACCCCGTCCCGCGATGCTGCACAACCTCGGGGTCGCGCTGCAGCACACCGGACGTCTCGACCAGGCGGAGACGGTGCTCTCCGAGGCTGCGGGGCGCTCCCTCGAAGATCCGCGGATCCATACCGGCTGGGGGATCCTTGCCCTCGAGCGGGACGAGGCGGCCGTGGCCCGCCAGCGCCTCCAGCGGGCTCGCGAGCTTTATCGGCAGACGCCCCCCGCAATCTGGTACTGGGCGGCGACGCTGGCCGCCGCGGGAACCGAGGACTTCGAGGTGGCGCTCGCGACGGCGAAGGAAGGCGTGGAGCGCCATCCCGGCGATGCGGTCCTTCGCAACAATCTCGCGGTGCTTCACGAGGCCGGTGGCGCCACCCCGGCCGCCGAGACGCTGTTGCGCGAGGTGCTCGCCGACGACGCCTCGCTCCCGCAGCCGTTCAAGAATCTCGGCGATCTCTGTTACCGGAGCGGCCGATACGAAGAGGCGGCGGCGCACTACGAGCGGGCCGCCGCGCTCGCGCCCGATCTGGGTGACGACCTGTACTTCAAACTCGGAAACCTGGCGTTCCGGGAGCGCGATACCCCCCGCGCCCGCGCCGCGTGGGAGCGCGCGATCGCGCTCAACCCCGGGCATCAGCTTGCCCGGGCCAACCTTTCGACCTTGCGGCTGGCCCCATGATCGGGCGCGAGGAAGTGGGACTCGACCTCGTCCTGCGGCACCTCGCCGGCCGCGGCGCCGCGGGATTCGAGTGGTACAAGGACTCCTGTCTTCTGCGCCGGATCGAGGTCCGGATGCGGGCCCGGCGGGTCCTGTCGCTGAGCAGCTACGCCGCGCTGCTCGAGGCCGAACCCGCCGAAGTAGACCGGCTCCTGCATACCCTTTCCGTCCGGGTCACCGGATTTTTCCGGAATCCGGATACCTGGCTCTGCCTCCGCGAGAACCTCGCGGCGCTGCCCGCCGCGGCCGAACGGGGGCTTTCGGCCTGGAGCATGGGGTGCGCGACGGGAGAAGAGACCTGGTCGCTGGCCATGCTGCTGCGCGACCTGGCGCACTCCGTCAACCCCGAGGCGGTGGCGCAGGTGGCGGTGATCGGTTCCGACGTGGACGCCGAGGCACTCGCGGTGGCCGAGGCGGGACGGTACCCGCCGGCCAGCGCCGACGCGGTCCGCATTGTGCTCCGCGAGCCGTACGGTGCGGTGCACGACGGCTGTTTCGAGGTGGACCCGGTGCTTCGGGACGGGACCAGCTTCCGCCGGGAGGACCTGACGTCACCCCAGACCGATCCGGCGCGCTACGACCTGGTCTGCTGCCGGAACCTGCTGATTTTTCTCGGGCGCGAAGGACAGCGGCGCGTCCTCGACGCCGCCTGCCGCGCACTTCGGCCCGGCGGAATTCTGGCGCTCGGACGCACCGAGTCCCTGGTCGCGCTCCCCGACGCGGCGCTCGAGCCGGTCGACCTGATGCATCGGCTCTACCGGAGGGCGACATGACGGCGCCGAGGCTGCTGGTGGGCATTTCGGAGATCGAGGTCGCGCGCCCTCCCTCCACGCTCGGCGCGCTCGGGCTGGGCAGCTGCGTGGCGATTATCCTCTACGATGCGGAAGCGAAGGTCGGTGGTCTCGCGCATGTCCTGCTGCCGTCGCCGTCCGTCGGCCGCCGCAACCAGGAGTCGCCGGGCCGGTACGCCCCCACGGCGGTCGAGGCGCTGATGACGCGGATGCGCGCGCTCGGCGCCTCGGCGCCCCGCCTCACTGCTCGTCTGGTCGGTGGCGCGAGCATGTTCGCGGGACTGCAGCCGCCCGGTACCATTCAGATGGGTGAACGCAACGTGCACGCTGCTCGCGAAGCGCTCCGTCGTCACGGGATCCGCCTCATCGGCGAGGTCGTGGGCGGTGATTTCGGGCGCTCGGTCGAGCTCGACATCGAATCGGGCACGGTGCGGGTGAGCTCCTACCAGCATGGGACGACCGAGCTGTGACCGGGCCGGACGATCCGATCGTCGGCCCGTTCCGCGCCGAATTCGCCGCGATCGCCGCGCTGCTCGCCGCCCCCGCGGGTCCGGGCACACCCGAAGAGGCGAAGCGACGGATCATCGCCCTCTTCAAACAGGTGGACGGCTCCCTTGCCGACCTGACCGCGCTGAAGGAAGAAATCCGGGGTCTGGTGGAACGGTACAAGGAAGTGTCCGCCGATCAGGCGTCGGCCCGGGCCCGTGGTATCCCCGGCCAGGAGCCGCAGCTGCATCACGATCATCTGGGCGCCTCCACCTATATCGAGAAGGGGTGGAGCCTGATTTCGCTCGGCGATCCCCCCGGCGCGATTCAGGCCCTCAACCGCGCGCTCGAGCTCGCGCCCGGAGACGCACAGGCGCAGTCGCTCCTCGGCTGGGCCCAGATGCTCGACGAGCAGTACGACGATGCCCTCGCGACTTTTTCCCGCGTGCTCATGAAAGAGCCGGCCAACGCGCTCGCCCGGGTGAACGTCGGCTTCATCTGCCTCAAGAAGAAGATCTTCGGCGAAGCCATCGAGCATCTGTCCCGGGTGATCCGGATCGACAACGACCGGAAGGCGACGCTCTACGCCCACTACTATCTCGGCCTGGTCTACCTGGAGCGGGAGATGATGTCCGACGCACAATCCTTCCTGGGCAAGGCCATCGCGCTCGGACCCAATCTCATCGAGGCGTATTACGATCTGGGCCGCGCGCAATGGTTCGCGGGCCGCCGGGAGGATGCCCGCGCCACATGGACCGAAGGAGTCCTCGCCAACCGATTCGCCCCATGGGCGCTTCGCTGCCAGGAGCTCCTCGACCGCACGGCGAGGGGCGAGGAGGTGCCGCGCTCCGGCTCCTCCTGAGCCTCGCGCTCCTGCAAGCGCCGGCTTCTCCGCCGGCCGGCCTGCAGGGCGTCTGGGTTGGCGACGTCCTCGCCGTGGCGCGCGGCGCCGACCTCGATCTGGCGATTGCGCTCGCCGAGGATGCCGACGCCCCGCGAGCATGGTACGGCCTCGGGCAGACGCCGCCCGGACGCATCCGGCTCATCGTCGTGCGAGGGGAGGCCCGGCTCGATTCGCTCATGCGCGGACGGGGGCCGGCCTGGGGCGCGGGCTTCGCGATGCCCGGCGCACGCACCATCGTCATTCGCGCCGACAAGGGGGATCCGCGGCAGACCCTCCGCCACGAGCTGGCGCATTTTGCCCTCCACGACGCCGTGCGGGTGCGGGTGCCGTTGTGGTTCGACGAAGGCTACGCCGCGATCGCCGCGGGAGAATGGGACCGTCTCGAGGGACTGCGTCTCAACCTCACCGTTGCCCGGGGACGAATCCCGAATTTCTACGAGCTCGACCGGGCCTTGCGGGCCGGCGAGTCGACCGCCGAAGCGGCGTATGCGCTCGCCGCGAGCGCCGTGGCGATGGTGGCGCGGCGTCACCCCGGCCACTCGCTCGACCCGCTGCTCACCCGCCTCAAAGGAGGAGAGAGCTTCGAGTCGGCGCTCCTCGCCACCACGGGATCGACGATCGGACGGTTCGAAGTGGAGTGGCAGAGGGACGTCCGCAAGCGCTACGGACTCCTGGTCTGGGCGATGGCGGGAGGGCTTTGGCTCCTTGTCGCCTTGGGTGTTATCCTCGCGTCCTGGCTTCGCCGCCGCCGTGATCGTCCCCGGCGGGCAGCCCTCGACCAGGGGTGGGTGATCGAGCCGGAGGATCCCGAGACGCCGGAGGAGGGGCCACCGCGGCTTGATAGTAGCCCTCCAGCGCCTTAAATTTCATGATCTTATGGCATCCAGCGATGTAAAGCGGGGCGGACGCCGCGGCCTTCTCGGACGGCGCAACGTGATCGTTCTCGCAGCCGCGACTGCGAGTCTTGTCGCGGGGTATCTCATGCTTCAGGCCGGGTCGGTCAGCGTGGCCGCCGTGCTGCTGGTGCTGGGATACTGTGTGCTTTTCCCTCTGGCTATCGCTCTCTAACCGCCGGACGGGTTTCAACCGGACGTGCAGAGGCGGCAGGTGACGTGCGTCCCCATCTCCAGTACCCGGGGACTGCGCCGGCCGTTGCCCCGGGCGAATAGCTCAGCGGTTCAGAGCGCCTGCCTTACACGCAGGATGTCGGGGGTTCGAATCCCTCTTCGCCCATGTATCCGCGCTCCGTCTGGACGCGGAAGCCTCCGCCCCTCGCGGGCGGTTCTTTTGGGAGGTTGTCCGGAATGCGTCTGACCCCTCTCGTCGTGGCCGGCTTCTTCGCCGCGCTCCCTTGTTCGCCGATGGCGGCGCAGCTCCGCTCGAGCCGGCCCATTCCCCAGCAGGCGAACCTGCCACGCCTGCTGGTGGCCAATCCGTTCAGCTTCTCGTCTCAGGATTCGGCTGCCGCGGTTCGGGTTGGCGCGGGGTTGCGCGACCGGATCGAGAAGACCGCGGATCGCTGGTTCAAGGTGGTGCAGCGCGTTCAGATGAACGAGGCGCTGCAGCAGTATGCCTACCCGGTGGACGCCGTGTTGCCGCCGCTCGTCGCCCGCCAGCTGGCGCAGTCGCTCAATGCCCGGGCGATGGTCGTGGGCACGCTGTTGCGGGGCGACGGTGGCCGGTACACGCTCGAGGCCCGGCTCGCCAACATGAACGACGACGCGGGTTATATCGCGCGGGCAACCCAGGCACCCAACCAGTCCTTCGAGGAGTTCGGCGGGGCGGCGGCGGATGCGCTGGCGCCGGCCTTCCGCGCACTCCAGGACGCGAAGGCGTGCGATAACACGCGCGCGACGACGCCCGACAAGGCGGCCGAGTCGGCCGTCAAGGCGATCCGGGTGCTGCCGAATCACGGGCTCGCCGAATACTGCCTCGCCCAGATCCTGATCACGAAGAAGGCGCCGGTCGACAGCGTCATCCTGCACCTCAAGAGCGCCACCAAGGGCGACCGCCTTTCCCTGCCGGCCTGGACCGCGCTCGCGGTGCAGTACCAGGCCAAGGGAGACAGCGCGCAGACCATCGAGACCTTCAAGGAAATGCTCCGGGTGGCGCCGACCAACGAGGCGCTCCGGAAAGAGGCGTTCAAGCTGTTCCAGAACTACGGCAGGCCGGAAGCGGCCGAGGAAGTCGCCGATTCGGGTCTGGCGCTCGATCCGGCCAACGCCGATCTGTGGGACCTGAAGGCCAACGCCTGCCTGGACCAGGGCCAGACCAAGCCGGAAAAGAACCGCTGCGCGGTCGATGCGCTGGAAAAGGTCTTCGAGCTCGATACGCTCAAAGCCGACACGTTGTTCTTCGCGAAGATGGCGTACGCCGTGTCGCTCCCGCCGATCGATACGGCGCGATTCATCAAGTGGACCCGCATGGGGGTGACGAAGTATCCCCGGCATGGATTTCTCCTCAGCAAGCTGGCCGAGGCGTACAGCGTGGCGGGGCCGGTGGACAGCGCGCTGGTCATGACCGAGCGGCTCATGGCGGTGGATTCGTCCGACGTGACGCCGGTGCTGCGCGTGGCCAAGACGCTGGCGGACACGAGCACCAAGCGTGCGCGCGATGCATTGAAGCTGATCCCGTACATCGAGCGGCTCGGCAGTCCCGACGACAAGGGCAACATGGGGGCGATTCTGGCCGGGGCCGGCGTGCCGCTGCTCTCCGGGACGCCGGACTATGCGCTGGCGGCGGAGCTCAGCCGGGCGGCGCTCAAGCTGCTCCCGCCCGAGAGCCGTACCGCGCAGCTGGCCAATTTCGTGCTCGGCCTCTCCACCTTCCAGATGATGGTGGCCATGGACGCGGACGCGATCGCGCAGAAGTCCTGTCCGCTGGCACAGCAGATGAAAACGCTCATGGCGGAGTCGGCGCCCGCGCTCCAGGCGGGGCGGTCGATCAACGAAGGCGTGGTGGCGCCGCGAATTCAGGCGCTCGACCAGTTCACCACGCACATCAATTCGATCATCAAAGCGTATTGCAAATGAGGGGCGGCCCCTCTAAAATGAGGGGCTTCGCACCGGGGGCTGTAGCTCAGCTTGGTTAGAGTGCCGCACTGTCACTGCGGAGGTCGCGGGTTCGAGCCCCGTCAGCCCCGCTCTGGATGCGCCAGCCTTCACCCCGTCCGGCAATCGGGCGGGGTGAAGTCTTTGAGGGGGGGAGCGGTCAGGTGAGCGAGCCAACGATGAATGCGTACCACCAGCCCGTTCTGCTCAAGGCGGTGCTGGAGGCGTCCCGGGGTGTCCGGAGAGCGGTGGATGGCACGCTGGGCGACGGCGGACACGCCGAAGCGCTCCGCGCGGCCGGGGTCGAGCTGCTGGCGATCGACCGCGACCCCGACGCGATCCGCACCGCCAGGGCCCGGCTGGGTGAGGACGGCATCCGGTATCTCGAAGCGCCGTTCGCGAGCGACGAGGCGCTGGCCGAGATCGCCGATTTCCATCCCGATTTCATCCTGCTCGACCTCGGCGTGTCGTCCCGCCAGCTCGATCAGGAAGAGCGGGGGTTCACGTTTCGCCCCGGCGCCCCGCTCGACATGCGGATGGGACCGGAAGGGCCCACCGCGGCCGACCTCCTCAACACCACCGACAAGGACACCCTGCGGGAGTGGCTGGCCGACTGGGGTGACGAACGCCGGGCCCACCGCCTCGCCGGTGAAATCGTCCGCCGGCGGGAGCGCGAAGCCTTCGTCACCAGCGACGACCTGGTGAACGCCATCCGCGGGGTGCTCGGACCCCGCTCCGGGCCCGACGATTTCGCCCGGATCTTCCAGGCGTTCCGCATCGCCGTCAACGACGAGCTGCACGGCCTGTCGGACGCGCTCCCCGCGCTCCGGGACACGCTGGGGCACGGCGGAATGCTCGCCGTCATCAGTTATCATTCGGGGGAGGATCGCGTCGTCAAGCACGCTTTCCACGAATGGAGCCGCTCCTGCATCTGTCCTCCCCAGCAACCGGTCTGCACCTGCCGGGGACGTCCACTCGGAACCGCCGCACCCCGCAGCGGTGTCGTCCCGGACCCGGAAGAGATCGCCGCCAACTCACGCGCCCGGAGCGCACGGCTCCGGATGTTCCGGACCGCGCATGAAACTTAAGGGCCGTCACTGGTTCTTCCTCTGGCTGATGCTCTTTCTGGGCACCGCGCTGGCCATCGCCACGCGGCAGAGCAAGGGACTCGCGACGGCGCGGCGGCTCGGCATCCTGCAGGACCGCCGGATCGAGCTGGAAGGGAAGCGGACCGAGCTGCTTCGCCGGATCGGTGAGCTGTCCAGCCGCGACGTCCTGGTCCCGCGAATGGAACAGGCCGGGATGCATCTTCCGTCGGAATCCGAAAACATCCTCATCACGCTCGACAGTCTCGTGGCCGGCGCCGGCCGGGGCCGCTGATGGCCAAACCGGTCGCGCGCATCGTGGCCCTGCAGGTGGCGCTGGGCGCCGGCCTCCTCCTCGTGGTGGGGAGGGCGGGATATCTCCAGCTGGTCAAGGGCGGGGAATTCGCGCGGCTGGCGCGCGCGCAGCGCACCGTCACCGTCGAGCTGCCGGCGCGGCGCGGGACGATTTACGACCGGAACGGCAATCCGCTCGCGGTATCGGAGCCGGTCTACCGGGTCCAGATTTCCGTCAAGGAGGTGAAGGACACCGCGGCGCTCCTGCGGCGCGCCTCGCGGGCGCTTCGCGTTCCGCAGGCATCGCTGCTTCGCCATTTCCGCCGCGGCGCCGAAACCCTCTATCCCTATTTTCACGGTCCATTCAAGGAATCGGCCATCGCGCCGCTGCGGGGAATGCGCGGCGTCCGCTTCTACACCGCTTACAGCCGGGGATATCCCAGCGGGCGGCTCGCCGCGCCGGTGATCGGCGCCGTGTCGCTCGAAGAGGGCCGGGGACAGTCGGGTCTCGAGCGCTCGCTCGACTCGATACTCGCCGGCCGCCCCGGGGAAACCATCGACCTGAAAACGCCGGGCGGCCACCGGTTCGAATCACCCGACCGCCTGATCCGCGAGCCGGTGCCCGGTCACGACGTCGTCCTCACGATCGATGCCGAGCTCCAGGAAATTGCCGAGAACGCCCTGGCGAAGGCGCTCGTCGAGTACAAGGCAGAGAGTGGCGATGTGGTATTCCTGGACCCGCGCACCGGCGAGTTGTTGGCGCTCGCGTCGCTCACCCGTGCGGGCCCCGCCGGGAGCGCGACGGTGTTCACCAGCCCGTTCGAGCCCGGCTCCACCGCCAAGCCGTTCACCGCGGCGGCGTTGCTCGCGCTCGATCGGGTCAAGGAGTCGGAGACGGTCTCCGGCGAGAACGGTCGGTGGACCTACGCGACGAGCGGAAGGGCGACGCGCACCCTGGAGGACACCCACGTCGAGAACCACCCGATGACGCTGGCGCAGGTGATTCAGGTGTCCAGCAACATCGGCATCGCCAAGTTTTCCCGGAAGCTGCGCTGGGAGGAACAGTACGACATGCTCCGCGCCTTCGGATTCGGCGCGCCGACGGGCGTCGAGTATCCCTCCGAGGCCGCGGGGCTGCTCCGCCGGCCCAACACCTGGCGCACCGGGTATGACTCCGAAAGCATGGCGACCGGGTACGCCATCCTGATGACTCCGCTCCAGCTCGCCCTGGGCTACGGCGTCTTCGCGAACGATGGCGTGCTCATGGCTCCCACGCTGATCCGGGAAATCCGCAGCACCGACCGGCGTACGCTCTACAAGGCCACGCCAGAGGTCGTGCGGCGGGTGATTCCCTCGACGGTCGCGGCGCGGATGCGGGAGTTTCTCGGGATGGCGGCCGGGACGTCGGGAACCGGGAGTCAGGCCCAGGTGCGCGGCGGGATTCTCGGCAAGACCGGCACCGCGCGGCAGGCGGTGAACGGAAGCTATGCCTCGGGAGTGTACCGCGCGTCCTTCGTCGCGATTTATCCCGCGAAGGATCCCCAGCTGGTCGCGGTCGTCACCATCGAGAATCCGAAGGGCGCCTACTACGGCGGGCAGACGGCGGCGCCGGTCACCGCCTCGATGTTCAAACAGGCGCTGTCGGCGCGACACAGCGTGATCGACCGGAGTGTGATTGCGGAGGCGGCACCGAAGGCGCGAGGACGCGAGGACGCAGACCAGGCGGAAAGGCGCAATGACGCAAAGACGCAAAGTGAAGAGGACCTCAATTCCTCGGCGGCGTCGGTGCGGCTGCCGGTACGGGCGCCCTCGGTCAAGACCACCCTGGTGCTGGTGCCCGATGTCACCGGGCGC
>Ga0070699_100001742_pt1 | contig 19876 bp, 17 predicted proteins | sample KBSK1503metaG_FD_65473 | JGI IMG/M metagenome (GOLD analysis project Ga0070699, IMG submission 65473) | Corn, switchgrass and miscanthus rhizosphere microbial communities from Kellogg Biological Station, Michigan, USA - KBS K1-50-3 metaG | ecosystem: Host-associated > Plants > Roots >... | reverse complement strand
ATAAAATACGCCCCGGTCCATTTGCAGGACGAGGGGGCGTCTCGTGGTGCCACCTGCTTTCACCCCCTCCGCCTTCGGTACCTCCCCCAAATTCGACAGGGGAAGTTTGTATGCCAACCCAAATTCGAAATCGAATTTGGGGGAGGAAGGGTGGGGGTCTCAGACTTGCGCTGTAACGGGCGCTCACGTCCCTCTTACAATTTACACTTTATGTAAATTCCTGCGAGGGCAAGGTGGCAAAGGGGATTTCTCTGTTTGGCTGACCATCTCGCACTAACCGATGGCTCTCTGAACAATTACACAGATACTTGGCTTCGCGCTATCTTGTTGGGCGTGATTATACACTTCCAGAGAAGGGTGTCAAGCAGGGCGAAACCTTTATAATTTCCATATCTCAACGTTTTGGAGCTCTCATGTTAGCAAAACTGCACGTCTATCAAAAATTGGATACCAAAGATGTTCGAGTCATTACTAAAAGTGTTCAGGATGGCTTGGAAAGTCAATTATTAGTGATACAGACTCCGTTTGGGTATAGGCGCGTTGCTGAAATGTTTCGCCCGGATGGGGAGGAGGCTCTTGCCGGGATCTTATATGTCCATTGGTATGAGCCAGAGTCGCGCGACTCGAATCGTAGTCAATTTGTGGAGGAGGCAAAAGAATTGGCGCGTGAAGGTGCCGTCTGTTTGCTAATTGAAACTCTATGGTCTGACCCGGATTTCTTCATCAAGCGTACCCAGGCAGAAGACGTGCAGAATTCAATTGAAGAAGTCGTAAATATTCGTCAGGCAATGGATTTGCTTTTATCCCAACCCAATGTGGACTTTACGCGCTTCGCGTATGTAGGCCATGATTTTGGCGGGATGTATGGTGTGCTCGCTGGGAGTCTGGATCAGCGGCCGAGTCATTATGTTATTATGGCGGCAACGCCTCGCTTTCCGGACTGGTACCTGTATCTGCCCAAATTGGAGGGTGAGGTGCGAGAAGCTTTTATCCACCAAATGTCTGAAATTGACCCGATTGTGCACGTTCCAAACTTGGCTCCGGCGCCGGTCTTTTTTCAATTTGCGACAAACGATCCACACGTGCCACGCGAACGTGCGGAGGAATTCTTTGCACAGGCAAAGGAAACAAAGTCGATGCAGTGGTATGAAGCTGGCCATGGACTGAATGATGTCGCGACAGTAGATAGAAAAGAATGGCTTAGGGAAAAACTGGGGTTAAGATAGTAGGGTTAATCCTATTACGCTGAGTCGGATGTGATGATTTCCGTACAAACCTTAAAGGTTGTGGTATATTTTTAATGAGGAGCCAATCATGAACGAACGCATCTTAATCATTGAAGACGACCAGCAGATCCTGAAACTGCTTCAGCGCGGTTTATCCTACGAAGGCTATACCGTGGATACTGCAACCGACGGGCGGATGGGTTTAATTCTGGCGCGCGACCATACGCCTGACCTTGTGATTCTGGACTGGATGTTGCCAGGTATGGATGGCCTGGAAGTTTGTCATCGTTTGCGCACTGGGGGCTCGATTCCGATCCTGATGTTGACAGCCAAGGATACGGTGCAGGACCGTATTCAGGGCCTGGATGCCGGTGCAGATGATTACATGATCAAACCGTTTAATCTGGATGAGTTGTTGGCGCGTGTGCGGGCGTTATTACGTCGTACACAGCCGGAGCGTATTCCGGTTTTGAAATTTGCAGACCTTTCACTGGATACAGGCTCGCGGCAGGCGACACGTGGAAATCGTTCAATATCCCTGACCGCGAAGGAATACGAATTGCTGGAATTGTTTCTGCGCCACCCGAAACAGGTGTTGACGCGTGAAGTGATTTTTGACCGGGTATGGGGATATGACTTTGGCGGTGAGAGCAACGTGTTGGAAGTATATATTCGTTACCTGCGCCAAAAGCTCGAAGGGGAAGGTGAGATTCGTTTAATCCATACAGTACGCGGTGTAGGATATGTGTTGAGAGAAAATCCTTAAGTCAAATCCTGTTAAATGAATATTTCCCTGCGTACACGCTTGACCATCATTTACTCTGTATTGATGGGAACCATTCTGCTGTTTTTTGGAATTGCGGCGTACACAGTGGTGAACAATGTGTTATTAAGCAGGGTGGATGACATGTTGGCAGATGTGTCGGATGACTTCGTCAATCTGGCTACGGCAACGTCTTTGGATGAGGTACGACTCTTTGCACCACCTCCAAACATGGAGGTGGAGGTCAGCGTGCAAGTATGGGGGCTGGACGATGAATTACAGGCGACCTATGGCCCAAGTAAAAGTCGCTTTCCCTTTGACCCTTTCAACAAAAGAACCACACGGGCTATTTTTCAGGAAACAAGCCTGAATGATATGCACCTGCGGGTGTTGAATATTCCGCTTGTACATAATGGCAAACGCGTGGCTGTAATGCAAATCGCCGCAAGCCTGAATACGGTTGCGACCTCACGAGGGTATCTGGTTTCGGTTATGTTTGTGATTTGGGGTTATGGCGTGATCATGGCAGGTGTCGCCTCTTCTTTTACGGTAGGACGTGCGCTCGAACCGCTCGAATCGATTATAGAGACAGCCGAACATATCAACCGCGCGGACGATCTCTCGCGGCGCATTCCCGCCCAGGAAGCAGCTGAAGACGAGATTGGTGAACTGATTAGTACCTTTAATCAAACCCTTGAAAGGTTGGAAACGCTGTTTTTATCCCAACAGCGTTTCCTGGCCGATGTCAGCCATGAACTGCGCACTCCACTTACCGTCATTAAAGGAAATGTAGACCTGATGCGGCGTATGAAGCAGTTCGATGCTGAGTCGCTCACCGGCATCGATCAGGAGGCGGGGCGTCTTACCCGCTTGGTGGGTGGACTGTTAATGCTTGCTCAGGCAGAGTCTGGCAAACTGCCTCTGAATCTCAGACCGGTTGAATTGGATTTATTATTGACAGAAGTGTTTCAGGAAATGCATATTCTGGCGGGCGGCAAGGTGCATGTCCATCTCAACGAGATCGATCAACTCATGGTGAATGGAGATCGAGACAGGCTAAAGCAGGTGCTCATCAACCTGGTTGCCAACGCAATTCAATATACCCCTCCAAACGGAGATGTGTTTCTCAGCCTCTCAAAAGCTGGGGATCAGGCACGCATCCTCTGCCGGGACACCGGTCCGGGCATCCCAGCCGAGGATCTGCCTCATATCTTCGAGCGTTTTTATCGAGCGGAAAAATCGCGCACGCGCAGCAAATCGACTGGCTTTGGGCTGGGACTTTCCATCGCCAAGTGGATTGTGGATCGTCACGGCGGGCGAATTGAAGTAACCTCCAAAGAGGGGCAAGGAACAACGTTTGCGATCTGGTTACCGTTGTGGAACGTGTAGAAGCCCAATCAGGGAGCCAGCCCTAATCTTTCACTGGCCTGCCGGCATAACCCAGCTCCATACTTTCGATACCATTCCTCCAGCATCTGGCTGGAGGTTTTGCCATTATGGGCATCTTCATAGATCGGCATGCCGTAATACACATACCGTTTTGTCTCTGCAGCCCACATCCATTCGGCACGCGAGATTACACCAATGCCACCGTTATAGCCTGCCAGGGCAAGGCGAACATTGCCATTGGCTGCTTTGAATGAACGCGCCAGGTAATTCATTCCACGCAGGGCGTTGGTTTCAGGGTCATAGGCATCTTCACCAAAATGAAAGTGAAACGGCATTACCTGGAATAATCCTTTTGCGTCCGAACGCGAGCGGGCACGTGGATCACCGCAGGATTCAATTTGCATGACCACAGCGATCAGATTCGGGTCCAAGGCGGAGGTGGCTGACCAGCGACTTATGTCCTTTGCCCAGTATTGAATTTCATGGGTGAAAATTGGAGAAAGAGATGAAACAGTGGTTGCCAGATCTGATTGCAAGCTGGCTTGTGAAGGGGCAGCTGTTCGAACCGGAATCGGCGGCGCGTGAAGAGCCAACACAGTAATGAGACCTGTAATGACAAGCACGCCAATGATGGATAGGGAATAAAGAGACAAACAGCCGCTTCCATTTTCAAGGGCCGCGGCTGTTTGCCAATCGTTTTGTTCGTTGAAGCGAGCACGGGGCATGGGTGGGTTCCTTTACTCATAAGTGTTAGGGACCCGAGCTCGAAATTGAGTTCGGATATTTTATTGTACAGACAGAGACAAGGTTATCAGAAAATCAGGCGTCAAGTGATCGGTCGTTGTTATTTTGTCCGTTATAAGGGTGATAGGTAGGTTCGGGACGTGTAAATGTCGTTTGCTGCATGACTGGTTTGGGTGCAGGTGTGGCAGGGCGATAGGTATTCATCCCTTGGGCCTGCATATTGGTTTGCACCGGTCGATTCAGAGTGGAGGCCGGGCGCAAGGCAGATGATTGTTGATTGTTGTTGTTCACCGGGCGGTAGATCTGTTGCTGTTGCACAGGGCGCGGATTGTTATTGTAAGTCGGGTGATTTTGCGTGGTAAACAGGCGGTCACCAGCCAGGGAGAACGTTCCAATAATCAATACGCGGATCAACAAAATCATGGCCGCTACAAAGACCGGGACAACTTTTGTCATGGTCTCGTTGCTTAGCACAGCACCGCCGGATTGACTGGTGTGATTCACAATGGCTACTGAAACGCCCCACCAGGTGAGCATGGCGTTGAAAATGGCCGCTAGCAACCAAGCCCCAAAGAGATAATAGACTTCCTTGGGTTCGTCAGCACCCTGCTCAGGCGTGAAGATGCGGGCAATGCCAGCAAAATCCATGCCACAGAAGGCAATGGCAAGGATTGTGGCCCAGCGCATGCCTGAGAATTGCAGGTCGCCGAGCACATCTGCCAGTGCAAACTGGGTGGTGCTGAAGTTGAAGATCTCGAACGCAGCCAGGGCACCGATAATCATCAAGCCCCAGGCCGCGCCACGATTGAAACGGCGTCCGCGAGTGATATCACGGAACAGGGCGGCGAGTCCGTCGCCAGCATTCTTACGATAACCAGTCATCTCGACCTCCTTTGTCTGATAGGTGACAAGTGATATCGTAATTATAGAACAAGCGTTCTATTTGTCAAGATGTAAATGAGAAACTGGTTACTTTTTGAAATGAATTTTCATTGGTTTGAAATAAAAATCTTTCCAACCCTGTTTGTAGGAATTCGCCTGCCCAACCGGGATTTCAGTATGAATCAGCGTTATCTTTGTCCCGCCTTTGGTTTTTTCAAGTAAAACTTCCAGATGAGAATCAGGTGCCGCGGCTGGGAATTCAGATGTCCGCCAGGCCTGAACGATGCGGCGATCCGGTTCCAGTTCAAGCGTGCGGCCGAAGATATATCCATCCCAGGCGGTAAATTTGCCGTTCACTTTGCCCGTCACTCGCGCTGCACTTCCAGTCATCAACGTGTGGCCTTTTGTGCTCAGCCAGGCTTTGTAAACCTCCGCAGGTGGGGCAGGGATGACCGCCGAAAGTTTGAAGCCGTTTTTCATGCCAGCTTTACCCTTTCAGAGATTTGCATGGCCTGCGCGATCTGGGCCGCCAGCCGGGCATTATTAACCAGCAAGGCCAGATTCGTGTGCATGGATTTGCCATCGGTCAATTCACTGATCCGGGACAATAAAAACGGAGTAACTGCCTTGCCGTGGATGCCCTGGGCGTGCGCCTCCAGATTGGCCTGTTCGATATACGGCTCCATTTCGGACTTTGAAATTGCTTCTGCTTCGGGAACTGGATTTGCCACGAGAACCGCGCTCTTTAATCCCGCGTTCCAATGTGCCTGCGCAAACGCGACAATTTCCTCAGGACCATCCAACCGCACGCTGACATCCAATCCGCTTTCGCGCGAATAGAAGGCCGGAAATTCATCTGTGCCATAGCCAACGACAGGCACACTCATTGTTTCGAGATATTCCAGTGTTGCAGGCAGATCCAAAATTGCTTTTGCTCCTGCACAGACTACAATCATTGGAATGGACGCCAGCGCCTGGAGATCAGCTGAAATATCGAATGGCGTGCCGCGATGGACACCGCCAATTCCGCCAGTGGCAAAAACTTTGAGGTTGGCATGTTGACAGGCTAGCATTGTTCCTGCGACTGTTGTCCCACCGCAGGCCCTTTTGGCGATAACAGTGGCAAAATCGCGCGGACCCACCTTATAGACGTTATCTTCGTTGGCAAGCCGTTCAAGTTCTGTATTGTTGAGGCCTACATGCAGTTTTCCATCCAATAATGCGATGGTAGCTGGAGTCGCGCCGCCGTTACGAACGGCCTGCTCCATATCGCGCGCCAACTGCAGATTTTGTGGGCGCGGCAATCCATGCGTGAGGACGGTTGACTCAAGTGCAACAATCGGCTTTCTAGCTATAATCCTCTCTTTGATTTCATTTGAATAATTGATATATTGATCCATTAATGGTTAAGATTTCTCTTGGCTGTTAACGGCCTGCCCAATGTCTGAGGCCCATCTGGTTGTTAATATAAGCAATCGCCTCTTCAATAATGGGAGACACAGGTTCATTCTTTGCCTTCATGAACTGGATCGCCTCCAGCAATTGCTTGCGGTATTCTAACAATAGCTTTCTCATACCACTGCGTAGATCCGTATCTCTCTCTGAATCCTTGAACTTTTGCTCTGCTGCACTATTGATGCGTTCATTCATGCGGCGGGTAAAGTCGGTGAGCACAAAATTGCCGCTAAGCATCTCCAGCATGTCATCATCATTAAAGACGATATCATCTTCGAAGTCACCATCTTTTAGTTTGTACTCCTGCTTCTTCGGGTTTGGCTTTTTTCCCATATTCATAAACGATTTTTTGGGCACGCCAACAATCTCAAGAAATGCATCAAGAGGAACACTCTGAATCAAAGATTCCATTTTTTCGAGTGTAGCCTGACTCTCAGCCTTGTTCATTGCCTCTTGGCTTCCATTGCGTATGTTTTCCTGGCTTAACTTCCAGGCATCCAGATGCTTTTCGGAAACCACATCAATTTCCGGCGGAGTCTTCCAGGTGCCCACACCGATCCAATGTAATTCCACGCCGTTGTTGCGGGCACTTTTTGTAAAGTCACTGGCAAATTGAGAAAAGAGGTTGGTGACCTGATGACGCGGCGTGAAATCCGGCGGTGGTTTGGGTATCTTGGCCTTCGATTCGTCATCAGGCTGGGTTAACCGCCTCACCTGTTCAGAGATCAATTCCTCCCGTTGTTTGGCTTTCTCCAATTCTGGCGAACCAATGTTTGCCAGGTATTCGGTCAGATTCCTCTCGCTCATGAATCCCCCCAGCCGACCACGAATCAAGCCAATCATGTTGTTGATCCACGAAAATTCGTAGGTGGAGGGATCTTTCTGATCGGGCGTCACTCTGGAAGAGGACTTATACACAATCCGTTCGATGGCATCCTTGCTAAAGGGATACGGAAACTCTGCTGTGGGCTGTGAATTCTCACCACGGTCAATGCTGAACATCAGGCGCACGTCGGTGGCAGTGATGGGAATCCCATCCCGGCTGCGTCCCTTCACCGACTGCGATTTGTTATCCTGATCGCGTAATTCCACATAATGGTCACGGATGTCAATCGCCTGGCGGAAACGTTCAAACCCCTCAATAGTGGCCCTGCCGCCCGGCTCTTTACCCGTGGGACCAATGACGTGAGTTGTGCCATCTGCTCTTTCGAAGAGCGCCACCGAATCAATATCCACCAGTACTTTGCCCGGCCCGCCGATCACGTAATTGGGAGATTCAAGAAACAGGTCAGAGATTCTGCCCTGAGCAATGCGAATGGTCTCATCACTGCCGGAGAGGGCCACTTCCCATACAAAGCTGCGGGCAACTGCCACATCCTCCAGCTCAAAAATATCTGCAAGATATAGGGCAGCTAAATGCAGAGCGATAAAGAATGGCGCCAAGAAAATTGGGAAGTATTGAAAGACGCGTGGGTCGCTGAATGCCTGGGCGGCAAAAGTGAAAAACTTTGTGAAGGGATCGCCTACATAAGAAGCGGCATAAGAGGGGTTGAGCAGATATAAAAAGATATCCTGTATGTACCCAGCCCATAACCCTAGCGGATAATAAATTAAACAGACCAAAAAGCCTAGCAGGGGAAACAAGATAAAGAGATTGCGCGCACGCCGTTGGGCGCGTTCCGGCCGCAGGTCAAACAACCAGTTTAAGAAGGCGTTAATCAGGCGTTCGAAAAGGTCCCTGAACAGGCGTCGTTCCTTTTGGATGGCAGTTTCAGAGGGCAGGGGAGTAGGAGTGCTCATTTGCCGTTGAGCTCCATCCACTTGATAATTTCTTCAAAGACTTCCTGTGATTCAGCCATGCGTTTGCGCAATTGCTCATTCTCAATAATGATGGCGCGCGAGCGCATGATCAGAGTCTTAAGAGTATCTGCGGCGCCTTTAGGTTGTTTCCTTAGCAAGTCAATGCTAAGTTTTTCAGCATATTGTCGAATGGCCTGTTCCTGCCCGGCAGTTTCCAAAATATTGAGCCGTCTTTCGATTTGTTTCTTTTCATCCTCGGCGATTTTTAGCCAGGTCGCAGACCAGCGATTGATGATCGTATCCTCTATTGTAGGATGGAAGCGAATATTGCTGATGCCTACATTTAAAACTTTCAACCCACGGCTTTGCAATAATTTGAATTCAGGGCTGGGAATGGTCCCAGTCCCGCGAACACCATGATCATCAAATACGTCCACCTCTGCCTGCGTGAGGCGTGCCTTTACCATGTCATTAACCACTTGAATCGCGGTCTTCTTTTGAGGTTCACTTTTTGCCGGCGCAGGGGGAGGAATCAATGGCGGTTGAGATGGCTTGATTTCATTTCTTTGTGTTGGATCCAACCACTTGATAGACCTATCCATGAACTTGTTAATCTCACGCAACATGGCTGTGAGGCTGTCTTCCATCTTGTTTTGGCTGGCACCCACTTGCAATGGCTGACTTAGCGGATCAATTTCCTCTTCCGTGGGGGCAGGCATCTGTGGCGGAGGCGGGAATACTTCCTGATCAGGCTTGAACAATTCGTCGAGAGTATATTTGGCAACGTACTCGCGCCAAACGTCCACTGCCAGTTGAGCAGGCAGTTGGTTCCAGGCCACACGATGACGGGGCGAATCAGGGCTGATATTGGGGTTGATTCCCTCACCCAGAATTGCTCTTTGGATGGCGGCCTGATCAGCCTTTTCGTTGGCTTTATCCTTCTTTGTGATGCCGGTGCGGTACCCAAAGCGTGAACCAGGCTGACCCTCCTTTGGAAAGCCCGTATCCACCCGGAATGAAACAGAAATATTCGGAGCGACTTCTATCCCATCGCGCGTCAACGCGCTCACTTGCTTACGGCGATCCTGGACCTGTTGATATTCGCTGAAATCCACGCCGTTTTGCGGGTCAAAGGGCCTGTCAGATTCTCGGGGTCCAATAGCTTGATTTTGCACATGTAAGTCGACAGTCCCCGCGATGAATTCTCCATTGCCCAGAAAGTGAACGCCCGGGCCCATGGTTTGGGCAATTCTCACCGCTGTGCGTGTGACAGCAGCGCTGGCCGAATCCAGCCAGACGACACCCGGTCCACTTTTGAGGCGCTCTCCGGAGTGTTCCTTGATTACACCATTTTCAACGAATAAGGTCGGTCCATGCCCACCTGTGAGGTAGGTAATGAGACGTTCCACGATCTTTTGCCTGTCTGCTGACGTGCGCACAGGCAGTACGAACTGGGCAAAAAAGGCGATCCATAAGAGTAAAAGGAGGGGAAATACACAAGCCAAGTCAATAAGGATGTAAAGCAGACTGGCCTGCACACCCCCAATGCGATACACCTGCCAACCATACAGCGTCAGTAAGATTACCAGCCAGGTGGCTATATAGAACCATTTCCGCTTGGTAAGAGGGGTATCGTCCATCTAGGGTGAATTTTATAACAAAAGTACCTAATATGCCAACGACTTGTCAGGTAAAATGACCCTCATGTCATTCCGTGTTGAATTTCACTGCCACACAAACGCCTCCGAAGACTCCCTGACGCGGCCAGAGGATTTGATCAAAACTGCCCGCCACAAAGGGATTGACCGCCTCGTTATTACCGACCACAACCGAATCGCAGGTGCGCGGGCGGCCCAACTGCTGGACCTGGAGCTGGTCATTGTAGGCGAGGAGATTATGACTACCCGTGGAGAGATTCTGGCCGCTTATGTGACGGAGGAAATCCCTGCACATCTTTCGCCATCTGAAACCATCAAACGACTCAAAGACCAGGGTGCCTTTATCAGCGTTTCGCATCCCTTTGACACCATGCGTAAAGGCGGCTGGAAGGAGCAAGACCTGCTCGAAATTCTGCCGCATGTGGATGCCATCGAAGTTTTCAACTCGCGCTGCATGTCTACAAATTTCAACACCCAGGCGCGTCTTTTTGCCGAGAAGCATAATGTCGCTAGCACCGTCGGTTCGGACGCGCATGCGTTGTTCGAAGTGGGGAGAAGCCTCCTCGTGCTGGAGCAATTTACGGGTCCGGATGAGATACGTAAGGTCATCCGCTCGGGAGTCCCACAGGTGAAATTATCTTCACCTTGGGTGCATTTCGTTTCGCGCTATGCCTCCATCTGTAAAAAATTGAAAACTGCTTGAAATGATTCTCTCAGTAGTTTGCGGGTTGAGAGGTATATAATCTATGCATGTCTTTGGAGTTCTTTTTTAATTCAAGTTCTGTTGCCGGGCTCACACGCCTTGTCTTGAGCACGGTGATCATGGTGATTTTATTTCGGGGTAAATCACGGACCTCACGTTTACTGGCAATCACATTTGCGGGCGCGACTGTATTCAACGTCATTCTGTTGGTGACCGATGCGATGTTGCCGCCGTTCACTGATTATCTCGACCCAGCTGAGACAGTGCCGTTGTTGTGGATCATGTTTGGGTTGGTGCCATTTGCGTATCACTTTCCAGAACTTGTTTTCAAACGCGAAGAGGTGGGTGCTAGTTTCTTCTTTACCCTCTATGCCATTATTGGAACGCTATTGATCGCTGTGCAGTTTTACGCCGCGGCGACGGGTCGGCTCGATTGGTTTGACCCGCTGCGGCTGTTCCAGGTGACCGGTGGTTTGCTGGGCTTTTTATGGTCAACCATTGTGATGACACGCCAGTGGATCTATCACACCAACCTTGCCATGCGCACGAAAAGTGTAAAAGGTGTTGGCAGTTGGTTACGTGAATTTTTCTTGCCGACTCAAAAGAATGCGCGGGGCGCGCGTGCCTTTGTGGGCGTCTTCCTCATGCCCACGCTTTTGCTCGCTACCGACTCCGCCTTTGGGATTGTGAAGAGCCGCCCTGAGTATGTGCTGAACATTGGCCTGTTACTGATCTTCTTCGCGTTTGTAATGACGTATCTCAATTACGCGCCTGAAACCTCCACATTCATGAACAAATTGATCCTTAGCACACTGGTCGTTGTGCTCGGGATCATGAGCGCTGTGAGCAACATCATGCTGCCATTTTACGGGCAAACGTTTGACAAGGAACGCATTCTGGATGTGGAACACGTGGCCGAAGCTGAACTGGTGAATGGGCAACTCGATGCTGCAGACCTGCCCTCAAACCTGGTCTTCGCTTCCGATTACCAGCCGACAGTTGGTTCAATTGGCAAAATGCTTTATACCTCCCCGGAAGCTGACCGGAACGTCATCTGGGAAAAATTGGTGGAAGAGGAATTGACTGAGGTGGATAGCACGGGAGCGCAAATCCGTGCTGGGTTGAACAGTTCAGAAATTTATAACATCTACTCGCGTGAATACAATGGTGTGCGCTATATCCTTGGCTGGCAGGCCAGCGAGCGGTTAAGTTATATCAATGACCAAGGCGGTGCGCCACTGGCGGGCTTGATGATCGTCGCCACGCTGATTATTCTTACACTCTTTCCATTATTCTTTACGACGAGTCTTGTGCGCCCACTGGAAAATTTGTTAAGCGGCGTGAGTCAGGTGAATCAAGGCAAGCGGGATGTGAACATCCATGTGGCAAATGCAGATGAGATCGGTTTTCTGACGGAATCATTCAATCGGATGGTGCATTCCCTGCGCGAGACGGACCGTCTCAAAGATGAATTCCTTGCTAATACATCCCATGAACTACGCACTCCGTTGAATGGCATCATCGGCCTGGCAGATTCGATGTTGGATGGTGCAGCTGGTCCGCTAACCGAACCACAGCAAAAGAACTTGGATTTGATCGTGAGCAGTGGACGTCGTCTTACCAGTTTGGTCAATGATATTTTGGATTTCTCGCGTTTACGCTACAAGGATTTGCAACTGCAACTTGGCGCTGTAGATATGTATGCATCTGCCAATGTGGTTTTGAATCTCACCAATCCGCTGGTGACTGGGAAATCGTTGAAACTGGTGAACGATATTTCGGTTGATTTTCCGCTGGCAGAAGCGGATGAAAACCGGGTACAGCAAATTCTATACAATTTGATCGGGAATGCCATCAAATTTGCTGATTCGGGTGAAGTCACAATCAGTGCACAACAGGATGGAGACCTGCTTTCCATTTCGGTGACAGATACAGGGATTGGTATTCCGCCTGAAAAACAGGAACGTATCTTCGAAGCCTTTGAGCAGGCGGACGGGTCAGTGGCACGTGTCTATGGTGGAACAGGTTTGGGATTGTCGGTGACGCGGCGTCTCGTCGAATTACATGGAGGGACGATTCGAGTCGAATCCGAAGTGGGGAAGGGCTCGCAGTTTACGTTCACACTTCCGGTTGCGGAAAATCAGACTCGAATCGAACCTGTGCGATCCATTGGAAGTCAACGCCTGGTTCCGTTGCTGGCAGCGCAGGATAAGGCCCTAGTAGGTGAAACAGAACCAGGAGAAGTGGGAAGCGAGAATTTCAACATCCTGGTCGTAGATGATGAGCTGGTGAATCTACAAGTGCTTAATAATCATCTAACTCTTTCCAACTATCGGGTGAGCCAGGCCACAAGTGGACAAGAGGCTTTGAATCTCATTGATGAAGGCCTGAGACCCGATTTGATCATTCTGGATGTGATGATGCCGCGTATGTCTGGTTATGAGTTCTGCCAAACCATACGCGAAAAACTCGCACCGACCGAAGTGCCAATTATCATGCTCACAGCACGCAACCAGGTCTCTGATCTGGTAGAGGGATTGAACGCGGGCGCGAATGATTACATGATCAAGCCATTCTCCAAGCAGGAATTGCTGGCGCGCATTCGCACGCATCTCACTCTGTCACAAATCAACAACGCATATGCGCGCTTTGTGCCACGTGAATTTTTGACACAATTAGGTCAGGAGAATATTCTGAATGTGCGTTTGGGTGACCAGATCCAAAAAGAAATGACCGTGATGTTTGCAGACATCCGCTCATTTACCACACTTTCCGAAAACCTGACGCCGGAGGAAAACTTCCGGTTTGTGAACACATTGTTGAGCGGGCTGGGACCTATCATCCGCAACCATAATGGCTTTATTGATAAATTTCTGGGTGATGGTGTGATGGCATTATTCCCTGACTCAGCTGATGATGCGGTAAATGCCGCCATTGAGATGCAAAAAGAGTTGATTGAGTTCAATCAGACTCGTCCTAAAAATTCACAGGTGCGAATCGGGATCGGTATTCACACCGGTACACTGACGCTGGGTACGGTGGGGGAGGAACGCCGTATGGAAGGCACGGTCATTTCAGATGTGGTGAACGCGGCGGCACGGTTGGAAACGCTGACCAAGATTTTTGGCTGCGGTGTCATTATCAGCGAAGAGACGCTGAAGAAATTAAATTCCACATACCCGCATCGTTCACTTGGCATTGTACGCGTCAAAGGCAAACGGCAGGCCGTATCCATCTATGAAGTGTTAAGTGGTTTGGATGATCGCGATGAACTTAAACTGCAAACGCGTGACTTGCTGGAAGAGGCCTTGCATCAGTATCAACGTAGTGTGTTAAATCTCTCGCTCGATGGTTTTGGCAAAGTGCTCACTATCAACCCCGATGACCAGGTTGCCAAAGTCTATGCCGAACGTATTGTCCAGCTACAGCGTGATGGCACCGCCACCAGCTGGGAAGAAGATATTTTGAAGTTGTAGCATATCATTATATAGTTTTGTGAAGATTTACAACCTTCGCAAGACTTACAAATGGTAAGCCAACTTGGATAAATATGATAGGTGCGGAGTTTTGATGGATGTTTAGAAAAATCCTTTCATTCATCGGAAACTTAATTTTGCTTGTAGTTGTGATTTTGCTTTCGATTAGAGCAAGTTTATGGTGCCTAGAATACTGGGATCATTTAAACACAGAAGGCGCTTTCACAAGATGGAAATCGATAACTGAGCCTCCAGGTAAACTTGAGAAAATTCTACTGGTGGATTATTCAACTATCTGGATTGAAACAGAGGACAAATCCATTTACTACCTAAATATCTTGTGCCAGCTTCAATTGGGAGAATGTCGGGAGAATGAATGGATTAAGACTGAAGCTGTTCCGCCGGATGAATCGGGTTTTGCGGATGATGGCTATACACTTGAAAGACAAAACAATTGTGTTTTCCAAGATAAATTTGAAATGACTTATTTTCGACGGCCGATGGGAAGTGTTATTGAATGTCTGAAAACCTACTCTCTTTATCCCGAAGTGTTTGTGATTACTTATTATGCAAGACTAAGTGATAATACGATTCAATACTGGCATGTCTTCTCTTCATCGAACGCATATTTTCAACAGATGATAGGAGTAGGAGGGCTCGGGTTGCTTGGAGGAATTGTAATTTTCTTATTACTAAAGTCAAAATTGAATTTTTAGAAAATATGAAGTATTCTCAGATTTGATTTAGAAAATTAGTTTTGTAGTTCAATCCTTCCTAAATCCTCTCATAAAAACTCCAACTCATATGACTCCCCACGATTTTCACCTCAGGATGCGCCTTCATAAATTCACGGATACGCGGTAGATGCGGCCCCAGCATCTTTTTCGTGATCCATGCATTGACTTCATCCACTTTCATGTCAAACGGGACGGCGTCACCTCCATGCATCACCCAGGTTGAATCCTGCTTAATAGCCACTGCCATATGCCCGGGCGTGTGACCGGTTAAAGGCACCAGCCAGATCTCGGGCTCAAAGCCTTCGAGTTTGATCGCCTCAAAGTCATACCACTTTTCCCCTTTCAATTCATGCAACATCCAGTTTGGTCCATGCGCCCAATGTTCGGAGTGATATTCCCAACTGCTATGGGATTGGACATGGTCATGTTCTGCTTTCAACACATGCACTTGTGCATGTGGAAAATCAGCCAATCCACCTGCGTGATCGAGGTGCAGGTGAGTCTGAATGATGTGTTTTACATCTTCAGGTTTGTATCCCAGCCGTTGGACTTGATGAAAGGCCGTATCGTTCTGGTCGCGTTTAGACCGCATCATCGTGAGGAAAAAATTCATTGAACGATTTGGTTCCAGATAATCGCGTGTACCAAACCCAGTATCCACAAGGACAGGTCCATGATTAGTTTCCACGAGAAAACAAGTCACTCCATTTTTTACAGGCGGGAAATAAGGCCGCATTGGGCCACAGTCGAGGAAGTGGATGGTCATGGGAATCTTGGACCTCTTGCTATAGTATTTTTAGCCACGAATTGCACAGATTTTCACTGACTTATTCAAAAAATCCGTGCGTGAGCGTTCATGTAACACCTGCACTTGCATGATTTGCTTGGCAAATCATGCAAGTGTCCATGGCAAAGGATTTGCTCCAGCCTTTACGCAACAAACTTGTGTAAGAGTCTATTTAATCACTAAATTCTTGAATTGCCACGATTTATACTCTCTCATTTTTCTGTCTCTTTCCTTATATTGAATCTTGACTCACTTGGTATAATTCCAACCCTATGAAATACCATATCTGGACCGAAGGCTGCCAAATGAATGTCGCCGACTCGCAACGGGTCGGCTCGTCGTTGGAGCATCTCGGTTACACGTTTACTGAAACTATCGAAGAAGCCGATGTTATCGTTTTAAACACCTGTGTCGTGCGTCAATCTGCCGAAGATAAGGCGATCGGGAGGTTAACGTCTTTAACCCCGCTCAAGAAGCAAAATCCCAACCTTGTCATCAATTTAATGGGCTGTCTCGTGGGTGTACGTGGCGCAGAGAAATTGCGCGAGAAACTTCCATTCGTGGATGTGTTCTCACCGCCATCTGATCCTGGTCCGTTAGTCTCGTATCTGAGCCAGGGCGAAATCCGCTCGCTGGAAGATTCGGAAACCACGCGCCGCTTCCTGATGATGGATGACGATCTCATCCTCCCACAACATGAACGCGGACAACTTGTCAGTGCACACGTGCCGATTGTGTATGGTTGTTCACACGCCTGCACATTCTGCATCATTCCATTCCGGCGTGGTGTGGAACGCAGTCGCCCGGTAGGCGATATTGTTGCGGAAATCCGTTCGCTCGCTGCGCAAGGTGTTAAGGAAGTGACGTTGCTCGGGCAAATTGTGGATCGTTATGGTAAGGACATTCTCGATGGCCCGAATCTCGCGTCACTTCTGCGCATTGTGCATGAAGTAGAGGGAATCGAGCGTATCCGTTTCCTCACATCACACCCCAATTATTTCACCGAAGAATTGATGGATACGATTGCCGCGCTTCCCAAAGTGATGCCACATATCGAAGTTCCTATCCAGGCTGGTGACGATGAAGTATTGCTCAACATGAAGCGCGGTTATACCCAACAGGAATATCGTAAACTTGTTGCAAAGATTCGTGACCGAATTCCGGATTGTTCCATCGCGACAGATATTATCGTTGGATTCCCCAGTGAGACCGATGAACAGTTCATGGAAACCTATCGCGTCTTATCGGACCTCAAGCTGGATGTGGCCCATTTAGCCCGCTACTCCTCCCGTGAGGGAACTGTTGCCACCCGCCGCATGGTAGATAACGTAACCGAAGAAGAGAAGATGCGCCGCTTCCGCAAGTTGGAAGAGTTACAGGAAGCAGTAGTGGCTGAGATCAACAAGAAATATTTGGGTCAAACAGTAGAAGTTCTGTTTGAAGATAAGGCCAAGAATCGTTGGAAAGGACGTACCCCTACCAACAAACTTGTCTTTGTTGAGTCAGACGATGACTTAAAGGGCAAAACTCTGCCAGCCACCGTGACATGGACAGGGCCGTGGTCCATGCAGGCGAATCTGGCGGGAGTGCACTCACAAAATCAACCTGAACTAATTTCTTTGTAGAGCGGGATAACATCCCGCTTTATTTTTTGATTGAGGGAATATGCCCAAGAAGAAACGAATCCGCCCTTTAGCCATTTGTGTTTTTCGCCGTGATGACCACATCCTTGTTGCGGAGGGATATGATGCTCTCAAGGATGAATACTTTTACCGTCCGCTTGGGGGTGGAATCGAGTTTGGCGAACCAGGCATCGACACAATTTGTCGCGAGCTGATGGAGGAGCTCAATGCGGAAGTGGATAAAGAAAGTTTGAAATATCTTGGGACTTTGGAGAATATTTTTACCTTCAACGGAGTTCCGAGCCATGAGATCATCATGATCTATGATGGGACGTTGCGTGAGTCTGGGTTGTATGAGCAAGCCGTGATTTTGGGTGAAGAAGCGAATGGTGATCCGATCCGCGCCATGTGGAAAAGCCTGGATGAATTTGAATCGGGCGGGTTGATCTTGTATCCCCCAGGTTTAATGGATTTGTTGAAAGCGAATATTCCAAATAGTGTTTAGAACGGGTAAAACAATTTGCAATACTTTTGTATTGCTACCAACCCCTCCTGAGAACTGAATTTCACATGAAAAATGTAATTTATGGTAATTTTGATGGCTGGGAAAGGTTGTCATAAATAAACTCTCAAGCGCTGGATATTTTGAATGGATATGGAAAATACAAAATCTTCAACATCTTCTTTTTTAGTGATAATCGTTCTGGGCGGGCTGCTGAGCCTGACGCTGGCCACCATCGCGACCTGGGCTGATCTGGAAGCGGCCTTTTATGGCTTTAGCCGGCGGGCCACTACACCTCTCCAAAATTTACGATGCCCTATTCTTTTGAATAGAAATGAAACAGGCATTGTTTCGGTAAGAATTTCCAATACAACCGATCGTAAACTTTCCCCTTCAGTGCGGGCCGAATTTAGTTCCAGATTAACAGAGATTTCGACTCTGGAATCCATTGAACTGCCTCAAGGTGAATCAAAAACACGAGAATGGGTCATTGGGCCTGAGAACATTGATCTCCAACGATTCATTTTTTCAAAGGTGCTGGTCTTTGCTTCATATCCTATCCCTGATCGCGAAGCCACGTGCGGGACCTTTATTATTGATCTGCCCATCCCGGGCAGCATACTAACATGGATGATTATCGTGTTGGGCTGGGGTGGGATGGGGGGCGGTTTATTGGGTTTGAATAGGTCAAAACCGCTATCAGGGCGACTGGAAAAATCTCTGCGGCCTCTAACCTTCCTGGGAATTCTTATTACGGTGACAACGCTTGTCAGCTTATTTGGCTGGTGGGTCCAGGCGATCCTTTTGCTGTCGGTAACCTTGATTGCAATTGTGATTATCGTAAGTCATGTGTTTCTTAGATGAAGTTTTGACCAGAAAATCACGTTGTAAAATGATTGTTGATATCCTTTCAGATTTTCAAACAAGGTCAGGTATTATGCCTGACCTTGTTTCATTGTAAAATGAAAAGAAAGCCGCACAGTCAATGAGATTTCTGAGCGGACAATCTATATTGATATGGAGGAACTGATCTATGCGTTGGGATGAATTAACAAGCGACCAATTTCCTGAGGCTGTTCAAAAAGCGGAGGGCGTATGCCTGCTGCCCTTGTCCTGCGTGGAGCGACACGGCCATCATCTCCCCTTAGCCACAGACATGTTCATCGGGCGCGAAACGTGCAACCGCGCTGCAGCGTTGGAACCAGCGATTGTTTTCCCTGATTACATGTTCACCCAAATCTTGGAAGCCCGTCATTACCCAGGTTGTGTTGGTATCGACCCCGAACTGACAATTCGGCTACTTGAGAATGTGTGCCGCGAGATCGCTCGCAATGGACTCAAAAAGATTGTCTTTGTCAATGCGCATGGCGGGAATGACTATCTCATCCACTACTTCACACAGATTCAATTGGCGAGTCCACGTGATTATGTAATCTATGTGGTGACGCCGGATTTTAGCGAAGAAGACTCGGCTTTGATCAAAGCGCAATGGGAGACGCCAGTGGATGGCCATGCTGGTGAAAAAGAGACCAGTGCCATCCTGGCAATTCGACCTGACTTGGTTCACAAGGATAAACTTCCTACGGATAAAGAAGGGTATCCATTGAGTCGCCTAAAGCATCTCCGCGACCTAAACGTGGATGTGGGAATCTGGTGGTATGCCGATTATCCCAGCCATTACTGCGGAGATGGCATCCCTGCCACAGTGGAGAAGGGTAATCGCTGGCTGGATGCACGAGCGCGTGCTTTCGCGAAAGCAATACGCGCGATCAAAGATGACACCGCAACAAAGCGTCTACAGGATGAGTTTTTTGGTAGAGTAGAAAAATTCTAATCCATTGTATAGAAAGAAGGATAAGGAGACTGGTGGCGAGCCAGTCTCTTTTTTGTCAGCTGTGTCCCCGTCATCCTGCATATCCCACACTATGACTTTCGACACATTCATAATCCTGCCTTGGAGACTGGGGCTTTGCCTAGCTTTACCGTATTATGACTCCATCAACAAAGGAGTTATGAATATGTCTCAACCGATTATTGATGCACAAAATCTGACCGCCGCCTATGGTTCCGTCACTGCGCTCAAAGGCGTGAGCCTGACCGTGGAAAAGGGCGAAATCTTTGGCTTGCTGGGG
>Ga0070699_100001741_pt1 | contig 19879 bp, 18 predicted proteins | sample KBSK1503metaG_FD_65473 | JGI IMG/M metagenome (GOLD analysis project Ga0070699, IMG submission 65473) | Corn, switchgrass and miscanthus rhizosphere microbial communities from Kellogg Biological Station, Michigan, USA - KBS K1-50-3 metaG | ecosystem: Host-associated > Plants > Roots >... | reverse complement strand
TCGAGCTGCATCGGATCGCTCTCGAGCTTCTCGACCACGTCGATCCACTGCGCGAGCACGTCCTTCGTGACCGGATCGGTGCCGACGGCGTCCGCGTAGCGGACGGCGTGCTCCAGATAGTCCATCTGCATCTGGAGCGGCGTGATCGTCCGCCCGTCCTTGAGCTTGACGATTTCCCGGAGGGTCGGATCGTGACTGATGTCGCGGATCGCCTGGACCGGCGACTGGAGCGAGTAGTCCTTGTCGAAGTAGCCAGCCTCGATCATGTCGAGCACCACCGCGGTGGTGCCGACCTTCAGGTAGGTCGCGACCTCCGACATGTTCGAGTCGCCGACGATGACGTGGAGCCGGCGGTAGCGCTCCGCGTCGGCGTGCGGCTCGTCGCGGGTGTTGATGATCGACCGCGACGACGTGGTGGCGCCGGAGATCTCCTGGCAGATGTGTTGGGCGCGCTGGGAGAGGCAGTAGTGGAAGCCGCGCGGCGTCTGGAGCACCTTACCCGCACCCGCGACGATCTGGCGGGTGACGAAGAAGGGGATCAACGCCTCCGCCAGCCGCTGGAACGATACGTCCCGGGACACCAGGTAGTTCTCGTGGCAACCGTAGGAGTTGCCGGCGGAGTCCGTGTTGTTCTTGAAGAGGAGGATGTTGCCGGAGATCCCGTCCTCCCGCAGCCGCTTCTCGGCCTGGTGGAGGAGGTCCTCGACGATGCGCTCGCCCGCCTTGTCGTGGATGACGAGCTCGGTGATGTCGTCGCACTCGGGGGTGGCGTACTCGGGATGGAAGCCGGTGTCGAGGTAGAGGCGGGCGCCGTTCTCGAGGAACACGTTCGCGTTGCGCGCGCCCGGTATCACCTTCTCGAACAGGTAGCGGTCGACGTTGTCGGGGCTGAGGCGCCGCTGGCCATTCAGCGTGCAGGTCAGACCGTACTCGTTCTCGAGGCCGAAGATGCGGCGCTTCATGACCTGGCTTCAGCCTAGCACGAAATCAGCCGCCGGCACGCAGGAGCTGGGCGAGCGCCTCGGGCGGGATGCGTCGGAACTTGCGGCGCTCCTTGGTCCGGTCGAGCACGGCGACCTCGAGGTCCTTCTCGGTGAGCGACTTGTTCTGCGTCACGTTGAGGGCGCGCACGCCGAGCTGGATGGCCGCCTCCAGGGGCAGGTTCTCCCGGTAGTTGTCCTTCAGGAACCGGCGGATCTCGTCCGCTTGCCCGCCCATCGCCGCGTAGTTCTTCTCGTCCTCGATGGTGCCGTCGTAGAGGATATGGTAGATCTCGTTCTTCGAGTGATCACCGTCGGCGACCTCGGCCACCAGCACCTCGACCTCGAACGGCTTGATGTCCTGGGTGAAGATGTTGCCGAGGGCCTGGGAGTAGGCGTTGGCGAGGGCCTTCGCGGTGACGTCGCCTCGGCTGTAGGAGTAGCCCTTGACGTCGGCGTGGCGGACCCCGGCGATCCGGAGGTTCTCGAACTCGTTGTACTTCCCGACGCCCGCGAACGCGATCCGGTCGTAGATCTCCGAGATCTTGTGGAGCAGCGTCGAGGGGTTTTCGGCGACGAGCAGGATGCCGTCCGGATACTCGAGCGTCACGATGGAACGCCCGCGCGAGATGCCCTTGCGGGCATACTCGGCCTTGTCCTTCATCATCTGCTCGGGGCTGACGTAGTAGGGGAGTGGCATGGCGGTCACCCGCCCGCCTTCTCGGCCCGGGCCCGCTCGCCGAGCAGACTCTCCACCACGCGGCGGATCTCGTCGTCGGCGACGTCGCCGAACCCGCTCCGCGTGATCGTCTTGATGGTCGGGAAGATGCCCCGGACCAGGTCGGGGCCACCGGTGCCCACGTCCTCGTCCGACGCGTCGAGCAGCGCTTCCATCGCTACCCGGAGCGAGTCCTCCCGGCCCATGTCGCGCCTCCAGCGCTTCTTCAGCGAGTCGCGGGCGTCCTTCCCCCCCGAGCCCTGGGCCCAGTAGTCGGTGTCCTCGTACTTGCCGCCGGTCACGTCGTACTTGAAGATCCGCCCGACCCCCAGCTTCTCGTCGAAGCCGGCGAAGATCGGGACCACGACGAGCCCCTGCATCGCGGCCGGCAGGTTCATCCGGATCATCTGCGAGAGCTTGTTCGCCTTGCCCTCCAGCGACAGATTATCGCCTTCGACCTTCTCGTAGTGTTCCAGCTCGGTCTGAAACAGTCTGGCCATTTCCATCGCCGGTCCCGCCACCCCGGCGATCCCCACCCCGGACAGATCGTCCGACTTGAAGATCTTTTCTATTCGACGGCTCGCGACCTGGAAGCCCTCGGTCGCCTGGCGGTCGCCCGCCATGACCACGCCGTCCCGGTAGCGCAGCGAGAGGACCGTGGTGGCGTGGGGCGCCCGCACCGGCTCGCTCCCGGGCTCGATCGCGAGGTCGGGGAGCAGGTGCGGGGAGTGCCGCCGCAGCAGATCGAGGAAGCTTGGGTTCCCGAACTCGCCGAACAGCTTGAGCGGCCCGTCCATCTACACGCCGTAGCTGGGTCGCGAGATGTTCCGCAGGAGGTCGGCGGCGCTCGGCGAATCCGTCAAGAGCTGACGGACGTGTGCCTCGGTGCCGCGCAGGGGCTCGAGCATGAAGATCTTCTTGAGCGGTCCTTCCTTCAGATCGAAAATGACGGAGTCCCAGCTGGCCGACGCGATCTCATCCGCGTAGCGCTGCAGGCACATGCCACGGAAGTAGGCGCGGGTGTCCTTCGGCGGGTCGTACATCGCCTTGGCGATCTCGTCGTCGGTGACGATCCGCTCGACGGCTTCCGCCTCCTCGAGCTTGTAGTAGAGCCCCTTCCCCGGCCGGATGTCGTGGTACTGGAGGTCGATCATCGCCACCCGGGGTTCGGTCCAGTCGAGCCCGTGCTTCTCGATGTAGTTCCCGATCAGCTCGCGCTTGACGACCCAATCGAGCTCGCGCGCGAGCTGCATGGGATCCTGCGCGAGGCGTTCGAGAGTCGCCTCCCAGCGCGCGAGCACGTCTCCGACCCAGGGGGCCGCCTCCCGCTCCTGGTAATAGCGATGGGCCGTGGCCAGGAATTCGCGCTGGACGTCGACGGCGGTGATCGTGCGCCCGTCCCGCAGCTTGATCGGCTCGCGACAGGTGAGGTCCCGTGAGACCTTCCGGTACGCGAGCACGGGGCCGTCGATCGAGAGATCCACGTCGATGAAGTCGTCCTCGACCATACTGAGCACGATCGCCATCGTTCCCGTCTTCAGATAGTTGGCGACCTCGCTCATGTTGGCGTCGCCGACGATGACGTGGAACCGTCGATACTTCTCGGGATCCGCGTGCGGCTCGTCGCGCGTGTTGACGATCGGCCGGGAATGCATGGTCTCGAGCCCTACCTCGGTCTCCAGGAAGTCGGCGCGCTGCGAGATCTGGTAGTCGCACGGGTCCGCGTTGTTCTCGGCCCCGACCTTGCCGGCCCCGGTGTAGATCTGGCGCGTCACGAAGAATGGCATCATGTGCTGGACGATCCGGGCGAACGGAACCTTCCGATCCAGCAGGTAGTTCTCGTGAGTCCCGTACGAATTGCCCTTCCGGTCGGTGTTGTTCTTGTAGATGAGGATACGCTGCTCGGGCGGCGAGACCGCCTCGGCCCGGGTCCGAGAGAGGTTCAGGATCCGCTCGCCCGCCCGGTCCCAGATCACGAGGTCGCGGGGGTTCGTGGTCTCGGGCGAGGAGTACTCGGGGTGCGCATGGTCGACGTAGAAGCGCGCGCCGTTGGACAGGATCAGGTTGATCAGACGCGACTCCTCCTTCGAGGGAACCTCCTTGTCCTCCATGTACTCGAAGCCGCGCGCATCGCGGAGCGGGCTCTCGGCCTCGTAATCCCACCGGATGCGGGAGGAGCGGAAGGTCTCGTAGGAGTTGATCAGGAGCAGCGACGACAGGATGGGATTGAAGTCGGGCTGGTTCTTGACCGTGATCCCGTACTCCGTCTCGATGCCCATGACCTTCGGAATCGCCATCGTTGCCTCTTTGTCGAGGGTCGAAACGCAAAAGGGGTGAGGGACCGGCTTCGGGCGCGGGTCCCTCACCCCGACGTGCTTACAGGTATTGTCCGGTGTTGACGACGCGCTCGACGTTCCGCTGCTTTTCCTTGGCTTCGCCCATGAGCGGCTTCACGTAAACGATCCGCTCGCCCTTCTTGCCCGCGATCTTGGCCCAGTCGTCGGGGTTGGTCGTGTTCGGCAGGTCCTCGTTCTCCTTGCACTCCTCGCGGACCGCCGTGAGCAGATCGTCGACGGTGATGCCCTTTTCGCCCCGGCTGATGTACCGCTTGAGGGCGAGCTTCTTCGCGCGCCGCACGATCGACTCGATCATGGCGCCGGAGGAGAAGTCCTTGAAGTAGAGCACCTCTTTGTCGCCGTTCGCGTAGGTGACCTCGAGGAAGCGGTTCTCGTCGCGCGTCGAGTACATCTCGTCGATCGTGACGCCGATCATGCGCTCGATCGCGGTCCCGACGTCCCCGCCGTTCTGGCGCGTCTCGGACTCGGCGATGGGGATCTCCGACGTCAGGTACTTGAGGAAGATGTCCCGCGCCGCCCCCTTGTCCGGCCGCTCGATCTTGATCTTCACGTCGAGCCGGCCCGGGCGGAGGATCGCGGGGTCGATCAGGTCCTGGCGGTTCGAGGCCCCGATCACGATGACGTTCTTCAACCCCTCGACGCCGTCGATCTCGGCGAGCAGCTGCGGCACGATCGTCGTCTCCACGTCCGAGGAGATTCCGGAGCCGCGGGTCCGGAAGAGCGCGTCCATCTCGTCGAAGAAGATGATGACCGGCACGTCCTCGGCGGCCTTCTCCTTGGCCTTGACGAAGATCTCCCGGATCTTCCGCTCCGTCTCGCCCACGTACTTGTTGAGGAGCTCGGGGCCCTTGATGTTCAGGAAGAAGCCCTTGATCTTCTCGCCCCGCTTCTCCGAGATCTTCCGCGCGAGATTGTTGGCTACCGCCTTGGCGATCATGGTCTTGCCGCAGCCGGGAGGCCCGTAGAGCAGCACCCCCTTGGGCGGCGCAAGCTTGTGCTCCTTGTAATAGTCACCGTAGAGGTACGGCAGCTCGACCGCGTCCTTGATCGCCTCGATCTGGGCGCTGAGCCCGCCGATGTCCTCGTAGCCGATGTCCGGCACCTCCTCGAGGGCGAGGTCCTCGACCTCGCTCTTCGGGAGCTTCTCGAGCAGGTAACCGGACTTGGCGTCCATCAGGATGTGGTCGCCGACCTTGAGACGCTGGGGCCGGAGCGGGTCCGCGATGATACCGACCTTTTCCTCGTCGGCGCGAAGGGTGACGACCGCGCGCCCCTCGTCGAGCTGTTCCTTCAGGATGACCACGTCACCCTGGATCTCGTACCCCGCCGTCTCGACGACGTTGAGACCCTCGTTCAGGATCAGCTCCTGACCGGGCTTGATCTCGTCCGACTTGATCGAGGGGTGGAGGTTGACCTTGACCTTCCGGCCTTGCGACAGGATATTCACCGTCCCGTCGTCGTTGACCGAGAGGTAGACCCCATACGTCGACGGCGGCGCGCAGAGCTTGTCGACCTCCTCCTTCAGCGACGTGATCTGCTCTCGCGCCTCGTAGAGCGCGTTGACCAGCTTCTCGTTCTGGTTGAACGCCTGCACGAGCTGACGGTTGGCCTCGCGCAGCTTGTTCTCGAGGACCATGAACTCCTTCGGCGTGTCCTCGAGCTTCTTGCGGAGGTGGACCGTCTCCGCCTCGAGCGACCGCACGTAGGCCTGGAGGTCCTGGACCTGGAGCTCATACTCGGTCAGGCGTCGTCGTGAGCTCGAATCGGACATCGGCAGAAACTTGGAGAGGCCCTTCACGCCCTCCGAGGCAGGATCGCGGCTGGGGTTACCCTTCTTCTCGAACTCCTTCATACCCTCGCGTCCCTCTCTGGTTGACCCCTCGTGTGCCGCTCTGTTCGGTCACGTGCCATCCTCGCTCTGACATCACACCGAACGTACTCGCAGTATAGGCGTCGGGAAAAAAGAAAGTCAAGATCAGGGCACTTGAATTTGCTCATTTTTCTCTGGGATGCCGCCGTCTTCGCGCGTGCAGTCCATGCCTCCACCCTTTACGGAGCAAGATCCGTACCGCCGAGCGGTGATCTGACCTCCGGCGGCCAGTGAAACGGATGGCACCGCGCGCCGGTTCCGCGTATATAAGGGAGGCATGCGGTCACCCGACGGCGGCGCGGCTCGGCTCGCCCTCCTCGCCGTCCTGCTGGGCCTCGCGCCGCTTCTGGTCACGCCGTGTGCGGCGCAGGGCCGGCGCGAACTGAGGATCGGCCTCCCCGCCCTTCCCGCCTCGCTCGACCCGGCCACGGCGCTCGGTGGCCCCACCGCGCTGATCGCGCGTCAGGTCTTCGACACCCTCGTCCATTACCACGAGGGCCGGACCGACATCGACCCCGGCCTTGCGACGCGGTGGACCATCTCCGCCGACGCCCTCACCTGGACCTTCACCCTCCGCGACGACGTCACCTTCCACGATGGGACGCTGCTCGGCGCCCGCGACGTGCTCGCGAGCTTCGAGCGCCTGATGCTCCCCGATCGGCCGCACGCTCCGAACCCAGACGTCGTATGGCCGGCGCTCCTGCGGGGGCTGCCGGGCGTGGTCAAACAGCTCCAGGCCCCCGACGCCCACACGTTCCAGATCACCCTGGTGCAGCCCTACGCGCCGCTGCTCACCGTGCTCGCTCATCCGGGGTTCGGCGTCGTCCGCGCACCGACGACGCCGGACGGAACGACCCGGCTGATCGGCTCCGGCCCGTTCCGGGTCGTCGAGAGCGGGGCGGGGCGCATCGTGCTGGAGACGACCCGGCCGCCCACCGGCACCCGGGTCGAGCGCCTCGTGTTCGTGGAGGTGCCGGGCGATGCGGAGGCTGAGGCGGCGTTCGCCGAGGGAATGCTGGATGTCTGGTTTCCGGATATCCCGCCCCGGCGGCAGGAGAACGCGCTCTCCGTCCCCGGTACCCGGGTCGGACTCCTGGTGTGGGAGACCGAGAAGGAGCCGTTCGCCCGCAAGAAAGTGCGTCAGGGGATCGCGGCCGCGCTCGATCCCTCGCTGATCGGCGCGAGCCTCGGCCAGGGCGCGGTCCCCCTCCAGTCCTTCCTTCCTCCCGGCATCTGGGGGCGCCGCGAAGGGCCGCCGCTCCTCGGGGGCAACCGGGAGGCGGCGCGCAGGCTTCTCGTGGCGGGCGGCTGGCCCAAGGGCTTCACGTCGACACTGCTCGTTCCCGACCTGCCCGGCCCGGTCAATCCGTCGCGGGTGGCCGAGGGCATCGCGACCGCTCTCGCGGGCGCCGGCGTCCCGCTCGTGACCCGTGTCGAGCCCCTCGACACGGTCCGCGCGCTTACGCAGGCGGGTGACTACGACATGGCGCTCGTCGAGGCCTCGGTGGACGGCGGCGATCCCCACCTCTTTCTCTACCCGGTCTCCACGAGCGAGGGCGCGACGAAGGGGCCGAACGCGCTGAACGTCTCCTTCTATCGGAATCCGCACCTGGACGACCTGCTGATCCGGGCGAGCCAGCTCGCCTTCCGGCCCGAGCGCCAGCGCCTGTACATCCGCGCGCAGGCATTGATGGCCGACGAGCTGCCGTGGCTTCCGGTCTACGTGCGCCTGCGGTGGGCGGTCGTCCGGCCGGGAGTGGGCGGCCTCCGCCTGCACCCCACCGGATTCCACCAGCTCGATACCCTGACCGTCGACCAGCCCGCCGCGTCGGCACCGCGAGGGCCGGGTCCCTGACGCGCACCTCGCGGCGCCGGCTCGCGGGGGCGGCGGTCGTCATCGGCCTCGTGGCCGCGCTCCCCGCCGCCCCCGCGCCTGTGGGCCCGAAGCCAGGCGGGATCTTCCGCTTGGCGTTCGGCACCGACCCGCCGACGCTCGATCCGGCGCAGGCGAGCGACACGACCTCCTCGAGCGTGATCCGGCAGATCTTCGACGCGCTGCTCGAGCTCGACGAGAGGCTCGAGGTCAGGGGTGCCGTGGCCGAGAGGTGGGCGGTCTCCGCTGACCAGCGCGTGTATACGTTCCACCTGCGCCGTGGCGTCGGGTTCCAGAACGGGCGCGAGCTCGGGGCGAGTGACGTCAAGTACTCGTTCGAGCGCGCGGCCCGGGGCAAGCGGCCGTGGGTCTTCGAGAAAATCATGGGAGCCCGTGAGTTCATCCGCGGCCGGGCGTCGGACATTACCGGTATCCGGACGGTAGGCGAGCGCACGGTGGAGATCACTCTTGAGCGGCCGTTCGCGCCTTTTGCGTACCTGATGGCCTACGACGCGGCATCGATCGTGCCGCGCGAGGAGGTCGCCCGGCGCGGCGCGACGTTCGCCAGCCATCCGGTGGGGACGGGGGCGTTCCGGCTCGGCGAGTGGCGACACGATGATCAGCTGGTGCTCGAGCGCTTCCCCCGGCACTTCCGCGGCGTGCCGCTCCTCGAGCGGATCGTCTTCCGGATCATTCCCGCCGAGATCACCCGCTTCAACGAATTCCGGACCGGCAACCTCGATGTCGCCGACATCCCGACCGGATATTGCCGCCGGGTCCAGAGCGATCCGAGAACGAGCGAGGAGGTCGCGATCTGGCCCACCCTCGGAACGAGCGCCGTCAGGTTCAACGTCGAGCGGCCGCCGTTCGACGATCGCCGCATCCGGCAGGCCATCGCCCACGCCGTCGATCCCCGGGTCGCCGTCAACGGCCTCCTGGAGGGCTGCGTGTCGGCGCCGCGCGGCATCCTGCCCCCCGCGATGCCGGGGTTCAACGAGCGCGTGCGCCCGCTGGCGTTCGATCCGGCGCTCTCGCGCCAGCTCCTCGCCAGCGCCGGCTACCCGGGCGGACGGGGGTTGCCGCGCATCGCCTACTACTACAACACGACCGAACTGAACCAGCGGATCGCCGAGCTGCTGCAGGCCGAGCTGCGGGAGATCGGCGTCCGGCTCGAGCTCCGCCGCCTGGACTGGGCCGCGCATATCAAGCTCGTCGACGACGGAACGGCTGGGTTCTTCCGGCAGGGCTGGATCGCCGACTACCCGGATCCCGAGAACTTCCTGACGGTGCTCTTTCACTCGCGCAACATCGGCCCCGCCGGCAACACGTCCCGCTACCGGAACCCGGCGGTCGACCGCCTCCTGGACGAGGCCGACGCGATGCCGGCCGGCCCCGCGCGGTTCGAGCGGTACCGCGAAGCCGAACAGGTCATCCTCGACGACGCGGTGTGGGTCTCCCTCTACCATTACTCGAGCCGCGCCCTCATCAGGCGGTACGTCCGTGGACTCGAGCGGTCGCCCCTTTCGTCGGCGCCCGAGTTCCTGGCGCCGTTTCGGAAGGTCTGGCTCGACCGATGAGGGCGGCGCGACGATGACGTTTGTCCGCCCGCTGGCGCAACGCTTCCTGGCGCTGGGGCCGGTGCTGTTCGGCATCACGTTGCTCGTGTTCGCGCTCAACGCGGTCGCGCTCGGCGACCCCGCGCGGGCGGCGCTCGGGCAGCGGGCCGATCCCGAGGTCCTGCGCCAGCTCCGCCACGAGTATGCGCTCGACCGCCCACTCGTCGTGCAATACGCGACCTGGATCGGGCGCCTCCTCCACGGCGACCTCGGCCGCTCGTACCGCCAGCAGCGCCCGGTGACCGAAGTCATCGCCGACCGCCTCCCCGCCACGGTGCGCCTGGCCGTGGCGGCGACGCTCGTTTCGGTCGTGCTCGGCATGGGCGCCGGCGCGCTCGCCGCCGTCCGCCCCGGCAGCGGGCTCGACCACGCGCTGATGGGGGCGGCCGTCCTCGGCATCTCCACCCCGGTGTTCTGGCTCGGCATGATGCTGGCGCTGGTGTTCGCGGTGAGCCTCGACTGGCTCCCCGTCTCGGGGTATGGCGGCGGCGATCTCGCGCACCTCGTGCTGCCGGCGCTCACGCTGGGAGCGCTCCACACCGGCACCGTGGCCCGGATGACGCGGGGGAGCCTCCTCGACGTCGTGCGACTCGACTACATCCAGACGGCGCGTGCCAAAGGCGTCGCCGAATGGGTGGTGCTCGGCAAGCACGCCCTCCGCAACGCGCTGATCCCGGTGGTGACCGTGATCGGCATCGGCCTCGCCGACCTCCTCGTCGGCGCCCCGCTGACGGAGACGGTGTTCGCCTGGCCCGGCCTGGGCCGGATGCTCGTGGCGGCGGTGGGCGAGCGGGACCTTCCGGTCGTGATGGGGGCGGTGCTCGTGTTCGCCGTGGTCTACGTCGTCGGCAATCTGCTGGTCGATCTGGCCTACCTGGTGATCGACCCCCGCACCCGGGCCTCCGAGTGAGTTCACCCGCCCCGGATCATTCGCGACGCCGCTTCGCTCGTCTCGGATTACCGGCTCGCCTCGCCAGACTCGGGACTCGCCTCGCAGCGGGCTCGCTGCGCTTCGCGCTTTCTCGGAATCGTCGGCTCGCCTCGATCATCTCGGGCCTCGCCTCGCGGCGGGCTCGCAACTGCCTCGCCGACGCCGCTCAGCTCGAACTTCACGGCTGCGGCTCGCACTGCGGACGCGGCTCAGCTCGAACTGCGGGCGGCAGCTCGCACTGCCATGCCGCGGCGCTTGCGATAGGGAACGGTTGCCGGCGGCTCGCCTCATTACCTGTCCGCCGGTTGCTGCAGCATCGGAGCCTCGTGGCGGGGCTCGTGCTCGTCCTCGCGTTCGCGCTCGTCTCGGCGCTGGCGCCAGTCCTGGCGCCGGCCGATCCGTTGCGCGTGCCCAGCGGCGACGAGGCCGCCACGCTGCTGCCGCCCGGGCCGCACCACGCGCTCGGGACCGACGTGCTCGGCCGCGACCTGCTCTCCCGCGTACTCTTTGCGGGGCGCGTGTCGCTCGCGGTGGGGATCGGCGTCGAGCTCCTGGCGGCCGCCATCGGCTGCCTCGTCGGGCTCCTGGCGGGGTACTACGGCGGCTGGGTCGACGCGATGCTGATGCGGGCGACCGACGTGGTCATGGCCTTCCCGTCGCTGGTCCTCGCCATCGGGCTCATCGCGGTCTTCGAGGAGCCGGGCCTCGACAAGGTGTTCCTGGTCCTGATCGTGCTCGGCTGGACCACGATCGCGCGCGTGATCCGGGCCGAGGTCCTGACGCTCAAGGGCCAGGAGTACGTGCAGGCGGCCCGGGCGGTCGGCGTCCCGGACCCGCTCATCATCGTCCGTCATGTGCTCCCGAACTGCCTTGGCCCGCTGCTGGTCGCGGCCACGATCGGAGTCGGCAGCAACATGGTCGCCGAGGCAGGCCTTTCCTTTCTGGGGCTCGGCGCCCAGCCGCCGACGATCTCATGGGGCGCGATGCTGGCGGAGGGGCAGACCTTCCTGACCGCGGCGCCGTGGGTGGCGGTCTTCCCGGGCCTGGCGCTCCTCTTGGCCGTGCTCGGCGTCAACCTGCTCGGCGATGGCCTCCGCGATCTGCTCGACCCTCGATTCCGAAAGTGGTAGAAATAGCTGCCCGATGTCGTCTGTCGCCCAGACCGTCACCGAGATGATCCAGTGGGTGTTCCCGGAGCACGCCGGCGCCCCCGGGCAGATCCACGGGGGCCGGATGATGGAGTGGATCACGCAGGTCGGCACGATGGCGGCGGCCCGAGTGGCCCGGGGGACGGTCGCGCTGGGCTCGATGGACGACATCGATTTCCTGCACCCGGTGCGGGTCGGGGAGATCGCGATCCTCCGCGCGCAGGTCGAGTACGTGGGCAACTCCTCGCTCGAGGTCGGGGTCCGGGTGTGGTCGGAGAACGTGGCGACGGGCGAGCGGGCGGTCACGCTGAACTCGCATCTCGTGTTCGTCAGCGTCGGCGCCGACGGGCGGCCGCGGCCGGTCGCCGACAAGATCGCGCCGTCGGACGCGGGGGAGCGGGCGATCGTCGAGTCGGCGCGCCAGCGGCGGGACGAGCGCCTCGCCCGCTTCGCCAAGAAGACCGATCGGCTGCGCGACGTCGCCGACGAGGGGAACGACATCCGGTGGCGGTTCGAGTCGGCGCGCAGCGTCTTGCCCGAGGATGCGCTCTTTGGCAGCATGATGTCCGCGGGCAAGCTGCTGAAGGACATCGACGAGGCCGGGGGCATCCTCTCGATGCGCTACTGCCGGGGCTTCGTCATGACCGCGTGTCTGGACGCGCTGGACTTCTACGCCCCCATCGCGACCCACGAGGTGGTCACGTTCCGGGCGGGTCTCAACCACGTCGGGACCTCGTCGCTCGAGGTCGGCGTCAAGGTGCTGGCGGAGCGCCCATGGACGGGGGAGGTCCGCCACGCGTGCACGGCGTACCTGACCTTCGTGCACCTCGGACCGGACCACCGCCCCCGCCCGTGCCCGCCCTTCTCGCCCGTGACCCCGGGCGAGCGGCGGCGCTGGGAGGCGGCGCTCGCCCGGCGGGAGGCGCGGCTCGCCCGCGTGAAGCGGCTCAAGGCCTCCCTGGCGAACGAACCGTCGGCGCCGGAGCTTCCGGCGACCGAGACCTGAGAGGGGTGCGAACGTGTCAGGACATTCACGGTGGTCGCAGATCAAGCGCAAGAAGGGCAAGACGGACGTCCAGCGGGGCAAGCTCTTCTCCAAGATCCTCCGCGAGATCACCGTCGCCGCCCGAAACGGCGGCGGAGATCCGAAGGCCAACATGCGCCTGAAGGCGGCCATCGAGGCCGCCCGGGGGGCGAACATGCCCGCCGACAACGTCAAGCGAGCGATCCAGAAAGGCACCGGGGAGCTGCCGGGGGAGGCCTACGAGGAGATCACGTACGAAGGGTTTGGTCCGGGCGGCGTGGCCCTGCTCGTGCGGGTGCTCACCGACAACCGCAATCGTACGGCGCCCGAGATCCGGCACCTCTTCGAGAGGCACGGCGGCAACATGGGCGCCTCCGGCTCCGTGGCCTGGATGTTCGAGCGCAAGGGCGTCATCCAGGTCGACGCCGAGCGGATGAAGGAGGACGACGTGCTCGCGGTCGCGCTCGACGCGGGCGCGACGGACATGCGGCGCGTCGAAAAAATTTACGAGATCACGACGGCTCCTGCTGAAATGGAGGCGGTCCGCGGCGCGCTCGAGACCGGCGGCGTGCCCGTCCTCGAGGGGGCGGTGTCCTTCGTCCCGCAGTCCACCGTCCGGGTCGAGGGCAAGGATGCGCAGGCGGTGTTGCGTCTCGTCGAGGGGCTGGAGGAGCAGGACGACGTCCAGGCCGTTTACGCGAACTACGACATTCCCGACGAGGTCATCGAGGCGATTTCGGCCGCCTAGGGCACTCGGAGGGGGGCTTCGCCCCCCTTCCGAACCTCCCCCCAGGTTGCGCCGGCAAAGCCGGCGCTCGAGCGCTTTACTCGGACAGGCGTTTAGCCTGGCGCGTCTCCGACCGGGGCTCCGGGTGATTGGCGTCGACCCCGGCCTCATCGCCACCGGGTACGGATGCCTCGAGACCGGGCCCGGGGGCGTCGACGTCGTCGACTCGGGCCTCATCACCACCGTCGCCGGCGAGCCGCTGGAGGGCCGGCTCCACGCGATCCACGACGGCGTGCGCGCGCTCCTCGACAAGCACGCCCCGTCGCTGCTGGTCGTCGAGGACCTCTACGCCGAGTACAAGTTCCCGCGCACGGCCATCCTGATGGGTCACGCCCGGGGAGTGATCTACCTGGCGGCCGCCGAGCACGGGGTGGCCGTCCTCCCCCTGGCCCCGGCCGAGGTGAAACTGGCGATCGCGGCCAACGGCGCGGCCTCCAAAGGGCAGGTCGAGCGCGGCGTCCAGAGGCTGCTCCACCTGTCGAGCTCCCCGCGGCCCTCCCATGTCGCCGACGCGCTGAGCCTCGCCCTTACCGGGCTGTCGCGCGTGGGGAGCCGGCTGTGATCGCGACCTTGCGCGGGCGGCTCCGCCGCCGCTTCGAGGATCGGGTGATCGTCGAGTGCGGCGGGGTCGGCTATGAGGTCCTCCTCCCCCCGGTGGCGATGAAAGGGCTCGGGGCCTTCGACGAGATCGAGCTCTTCATCCACTACCACGCGACGCGGGACCAGCCGCGGCCCGTCCTGATCGGCTTCATCTCCGACCTCGACCGCGAGTTCTTCGAGAAGCTGATCACCGTGAAGGACATCGGGCCGATGGTGGCCGCCCGGGCCCTCGTGGCGCCGGTGGCGGAGCTGGCGGCGGCGATCGCCCGGCAGGACGAGCGGTACCTGCGCCAGCTCCCCGGGATCGGGCCGCAGAAGGCGAAGAACATCGTCGCCCAGCTCCAGGCCAAGGTGTCGAAGTTCGCGCTCGCCAGAGACGGAGCCGTCGAGCGGCCGGGGGAGATCATCCGGGCCGCCGCCCCCGAAGACGCCCCGACCGCCTTCGAGGGCCTCCGCACGACGGTCTGGGAGATCCTCGTGAAGCAGCTCGGGCACCGGCCGAGCGAGGCCTCGCAGCTCGTCACCGACGCCTTCCGCCGGAAGCCGAACATCGAGACGCCAGAAGAGCTGTTCGACGAGATCTACCGCGGGAACAAGAGATGATGCCCGACACCGCCCGCATCCTGAGCCGCGAGGCCCTGCCCGAGGAAGCCCAGGTCGAGCGCCAGCTCCGGCCCCAGCGCTTCGGCGACTTCGTCGGCCAGCGCGCCGCCATCGAGAGCCTCCAGGTCTCGGTGGAGGCGGCCCGGCAGCGGGGCGACGCGCTCGACCACGTGCTCCTCTATGGCCCCCCCGGCGTCGGCAAGACGTCGTTGGCGACGATCCTCGCCAACGAGATGGGCGCGCAGATCGTGCCGACCTCGGGGCCCGCGCTCGAGCGCGGGGCGGACCTCATGGGAATCGTGACGAACCTCGTGGCCCACGACGTGCTCTTCATCGACGAGGTCCACCGGCTGCCGCGGATCGTGGAGGAGCTGCTGTATCCGGCGATGGAGGACTTCGCGGTCAACTTCGTGATCGACAAGGGGCTCCACGCCCGGACCCTCAAGTACGCGCTCCAGCCGTTCACGTTGGTGGCGGCAACCACGCGGCCGGGCATGCTCTCGGCGCCGCTCCGGGAGCGCTTCGGCATCTTCCACCACCTCGACTTCTATTCGGAAGCGGAGCTGGCCCGCATCGTCATCCGCTCGGCCGCGATCCTGGGCGCGGTCGTCGACGGCGGCGGGGCGGAGGAAATCGCCCGGCGCGCGCGCGGGACGCCGCGCATCGCCAACCGGCTCCTGCGCCGCGTCCGGGACTACGCGCAGGTCCGGTCCGACGGGTCGATCACCCGCGAGATCGCGCGGGAAGCGCTCGACCGGGAAGGCGTCGATGCCCGTGGGCTCGACCGTCTGGACCGGCGCTTCCTGACAGCGGTGATCGAACAGTACGGCGGCGGCCCCGTCGGCATCGAGGCGGTGGCGGCGACGATCAACGACGAGGCGGAGACGCTGGCCGAGATGGTCGAGCCCTACCTGCTCAAGATCGGCTTCGTCGTGCGGAGCCCGAGCGGGCGCCGCGCGACGCGGGAGGCGTACCTCCACCTCGGCAAGCAGCCCCCCGCGTCGGCGGCCGGGCAGGTGGCGCTGTTCGAGTGAATCTCGACGATCTCGGCAAGGTCCTGATCGGGTTCGGGCTCCTGATCGTGATCCTGGGCGTCGTCATGCTGGTGGCCGGCCGCGTGCCGTGGCTCGGCCGTCTCCCGGGGGACATCTATATCCGGCGCGGCGATTGGGCGTTCTACTTCCCGCTCGCGACGTCGTTGGTCGTGAGCGTGCTCCTCACCCTGATTTTCTGGGTACTCAATCGCCGGTGACGCGGCTGATCGTGGTCGTGACGGCCTGCCTGATCGCGGGATCGCCGCTCCCGGCCTCCGCGGCGTCCACGATCCGGGTGGCGGTGCTGGAGAACGCCCGCGCCGTCGAGTTCCTCGGCACGGACTTGGAGGTGAGCGGGGCCGGCGCGTGCCCGCACTGCGGACAGCCGATGCGCCGGGGCGGGGTTGACGTCCTCCTCCATGCCGTGTCGCGCGACGGCAGCGTCGAGATCGACGGCGAGCCCTTCGGCAGCCCCGTCCGGGTGCGCAGCGACGCCCTGATCCGCCTCAACGGACGGGAGTATCCAGGCACGTTCGAGGTTGTGACGAGCGGCGACGGCCTCGCCGTGATCAACGAGCTCTCATTCGAGGAGTATGTGGCGGGCGCCCTGAAGGCGGAGGCGCCAGAGACGTGGCCGCGGGAGGCGCTGCGCGCCCAGGCGATCGCGGTCCGCACCTATGCCGCCTACCAGCGCCAGCTCAACGCCAGCAAGCCGTACGACATCGTCGCCTCGACCGCGCACCAGCAGTACGCGGGTCGCGTGGCCGACCCGTCCCCGATCTGGGACGCGGTACGGGACACCACGGGGCAGGTGCTGCTCTGGGAAGGCGCGCTGTTCCCGGCCTTCTACCACACCGACGACGGCGGCTCCACCGAGGCGCCGAGCGCCGTGTTCGCCGCGAAGAACTTCCCGGCGCTCCGGCCCGTGCGCTGCCAGTACGCATCGGGGCCGCACTACTACTGGAACCTCGACCTCCGCCTCGCGGACCTGTCGGAGACGCTCCGCCGGGCGGGATTCGCGGTCGGCGCCGTGACCGGGATCGATGTGGCCGGGCGCAGCGAATCGCTACGGGTGCTGGAGCTGGTCGTGCACGGCACCGGGGGCACCGCGCGCCTGCGGGGCACCGAGTTCCGCCGGCTCGTCGGGTACGACGTCCTGAAGAGCACGCTCTTCGCAGTGGCTGTCGACCAGCAGTACGCGCACTTCTCGGGGCGTGGCTGGGGTCACGGTGTCGGCATGTGCCAGGCGGGCGCGGCCGGGATGGCGGAGCAGGGCTATACCGCAGCCCAGATCCTCGCCTACTACTACGCCGGCGCGATCCTCTCGACGCTCGCGGAGCCGTGAGCGGGCGCGGCCCACTCCGGGGGCTGCCGGCTAGGTTCGGGGGGCGTTGCCGATCACTGGAAGACGCGCTTGATGGCGCCGAAGCCCACGCTGAAGGGGCGCGTGCGTTTTTCCTCTTCCGGATGCGGGGTGAGCCCGATGCGGATCCGCGCTGTCTGCCCCCCGAGGACGAGCACCTGACGGACCTGGGGGTCGTAGCGCGGGTAGGTCACGCGCAGCCGGTAGATTCCCTCCTTCAGCGCCTGGCGGGCCCGCCCGTTCTCCGTGACCAGGGTGGTGACGATCGCCGCGTCCTTGGGCGTCAGCACCTCGATCTGGGCGCCGGTGAGCGGCCGCATGGAATGCGCCACCTGGACGAGCGCCACGACCTCGCCGGTCGTCGATAGCGGCGGCGCCGGCGGGCGCAGATACGAAAAGAGGGCTCCGCAGATCGAGATCAGCCCCGCCAGGAGACCGACGAGCGCTTGGGCGCGCGAGAACGACGCGTGGTGGGTGAGGGCCTGGCGGAGTCGGGCAACCTGCGCCCCACCCGGTGCCTCCTGACTCGATTCGAAACCGGCCTCACTCACTATAGCCAGAGTAGCAGGGGGCGACCGAGCGAAACAAGTCCAAGCCTCCCCGGGGGGGCGGGTGCGCGGACTGCTACACTACCCCCCGTGGATGTTCGCGATTTCGATTACGCTTTGCCCCGTGCCGCGATCGCTCAGGAGCCGGCCGAACGGCGCGACGGCTCACGCCTGCTCGTGATCGACCGGGCGCGGTGCATGTGGCGCGATCGGCGGTTCGCCGACCTGCCTGATGTCCTCGGTCCGGGCGACTGCGTCGTCGTGAACGACTCGCGCGTGATTCCCGCCCGCGTGGTCGCGCGGGAGTCCGCCGACGGCACGGAGATAGAGCTCCTCTTCGTCGATGCCCGAACGCCGACCTGCTGGGAGGTGCTGGCGCGCCCGGCGCGCCGGGTGCGCATCGGAAGCCGCCTCACGGTCGCCGACGGGGCCGGCATCTTCCGGGTCGTCGGGCTCGGGGAGGCCGGGAGCAGGGTGCTGGAGTCGGAGAGTGGGGACGTTCTGCCGCTGCTGGAGCGCTATGGTGCCCCGCCCCTTCCACCGTACATCGCCCACCACGCCAAGCCAGGGGTGCGCGACCGCGAGCGCTACCAGACCGTCTACGCGGATCCACCGGGGTCCGTGGCGGCGCCGACGGCCGGCCTGCATTTCACCTGCCCGTTGCTCGACGGGCTCCGGGCGCGGGGCGTCGAGGTCCACGCGATCACCCTGCACGTGGGGCCGGCGACCTTCCGCCCCATTCGGGCCGCCCGCGTCGAGGACCATCGCCTGGCCCCGGAGCGCGTGCACATCCCGGCGGCCGTCGCCGATGCGGTGAACCGGGCGCGCGCCGACGGCGGACGCATCGTCGCGGTCGGTACGACGACCACGCGCGCCCTCGAAGGAGCGGTGGACGGCGCCGGCCGGGTCCGGCCGCTCCAGGGCACCGTCGAGCTCTACATCACGCCCGGGTATCGGTTCGCCGTGGTGGACGCGCTGCTGACGAATTTCCACCTGCCGCGGTCCCCGCTCCTCGTGCTCGTCGCGGCGTTCGCCGGTCGCCAGCTGATCCTGGACGCCTATCGCCACGCGATCGCCGCGGGCTACCGCTTCTACTCGTACGGCGACGCCACGCTGATCGCATGAGCGTGGGTGGTCCGGCCACGGAGAATGATCGACGCCGTGGGAGTGGCAGGACGGCATCCCGGTTCCCGCGGGGGCTAGGCCCGCAGGGCCGTCGATGAAGTTCGCGCTGCTCGCGATCGACGGCACCGCCCGCCGCGGCCGGCTTGAGACCGCGCACGGCGTCGTCGACACTCCGGCCTTCATGCCGGTCGGCACCCGCGGCACCGTGAAGAGCCTCACCCCCGCGGACCTCGAGGACACCGGGACCCAGATCGTCCTCGCCAACACCTACCACCTCTCCCTGCGGCCGGGCCACGAGGTCGTGCAGGCACTCGGCGGGCTGCACCGGTTCATGGCCTGGAGCGGGCCCATCCTCACCGACTCCGGAGGCTTCCAGGTGTGGAGCCTGGCCAAACTGCGGCGGATCAGCGACGAAGGCGTATGGTTCCGATCGCCGATCGACGGCTCCGAGCACTTCCTGAGCCCTGAACTCGCGATCGAGATCCAGCAGGCGCTCGGCGCGGATATTATCCATCCCCTGGACGAGTGCCTCGCCCACCCCGCCACCGCCGCGGCCACCGAGCAGTCGCTCGCGCTCACGCTCCGCTGGGCGCGCCGCTCGTGGGCGACACACCGGCACGGTCCCGCCGGCGACCAGGCCCTCTTCGGCATCGTCCAGGGTGGCGCCTACGCCGACCTTCGCCGGCGGGCCGTCGAGGAAACCGTGGCCATCGGCTTCGACGGCTACGCGATCGGCGGAATGGCGGTGGGCGAGCCCAAGCCCGTGAGGCTCGAGCTCACCGAGCTGACGGCGAGCCTGCTGCCGCGGGAGCGGCCCCGGTACCTGATGGGGGTCGGCAAGCCGCCCGATCTCCTGGAGTCGGTCGCCCGCGGGGTCGATCTCTTCGACTGCGTGCTGCCGACGCGGAACGCGCGTAACGGCCAGGCGTTCACCGCCGACGGGCCCGTCGTGCTCAAGCAGGCGCGCTTCCTGCGGGAGGCGGCACCCCTCGATGCCGAGTGCCGCTGCTACACGTGCCGCCACTTCTCGCGCGGCTACCTGCGGCACCTGTTCACGTCGGCCGAGCTGCTCGCCTACCGGCTCCTCACCCTCCACAACGTCACCTTCTTCCAGTCGCTCATGGCCGACGTGCGGGCGGCGGTCGAGTCGGCGCGATTCGACGCATTCCGCGCTCGGTTTTTCGCACGTTATGGAGTATCATCCGCAGATGTCTCGGCTGACGACGACGCGGATCCGGAGGCCTGACCGTCCATGAGTCACGCGGTTCCGCAGGCGCTCGCGGCCCTGGGACCGCCCAGCGG
>Ga0070699_100001738_pt1 | contig 19882 bp, 15 predicted proteins | sample KBSK1503metaG_FD_65473 | JGI IMG/M metagenome (GOLD analysis project Ga0070699, IMG submission 65473) | Corn, switchgrass and miscanthus rhizosphere microbial communities from Kellogg Biological Station, Michigan, USA - KBS K1-50-3 metaG | ecosystem: Host-associated > Plants > Roots >... | reverse complement strand
GATCTCATCCTCGACCCCTTTCTCGGATCCGGGACCACACTCAAATCCGCGATGGCACTCGGCCGACGATTTGTCGGATACGAGAAGATGGAAGAGTTCCTGGGGATTATCCGGAGAAGGATTGGTCCGGACTCTGACAGAATCGTCTTTCGAAAACAGCCGGGTATTGAACAGGTCAGTTCCGCGTTAGCAGCCTAGCGGCATCGCTCAACGAGCGAGCGAGGTAGTCCGGATGTCCGCCCCTCGGGCCTCGACGTTTTACAAGTATCATCATCATTCCGACCCCTTTGGCTCCTTCAATGTCGGTGTTTGGATTGTCGCCGATGTAGACGCAACTTCTGGGTGGTAGGCCGAGTCGTTCGGCGACTAGGCTGAAGGGCTTCCTGCTCGGTTTCACACTCGACGTGTCCTCCCCTGCCACAACTATTGCTTCTAGAAATCTCAGAAATGGCTGTTGGCGAATTCTCTTCATTTTCATTCCCGGCGTCCCATCCGAGTCGGAGACCATTCCAAGTCTGAACCCCGCCTTCCTTAATCGATGGATTGTCGACATCGTGTCCGAGAAAAGCGGACTTCCTCTGGCGTACATCTTCCAGTAGAGAAGGGTCGTCCTATGGATCCATGGACCTTGTAGCTTTGACAAACCTAGCTCTTTGAGCAGGGTCTCCCACCAGACATCCCTATTGTACAGAAATTTGCGACCGTGCATTTCCATATCGATGAGCCGGAGCCTTCTGAACAGGCTCCCTTCGGTGATCGGGTATCCTTCCATTCTCAACCGTTTCGCGAATACAGTTGCGACTGTCCGGAGACCGTGACGAGCCCCCTTCTTGGACTGGATGAGAGTATTGTCTAGGTCGAAGACGACTCCGCGAATCTTCCTCTCATTCAGTATCTTCAATTCCAGACATATGTTTCTGGCCGGCGATCAGCGAACCGTTCTTTACGCAATCGAGAATGAAGCGTGAGATCGATATCCTCAATGATAATTCCTTCTCGCTGCTCTTTGAGCACGTGCATCCTCGGGTGAGATATTTTCATCTTCGGATCCTCCTTGAGACTGACAATAATACTGTATCCTGTGAATAGGGGTGGAGAGTAGACGTTGGGTGCCACCACTGCTATCCGGTTTTCAAGCGATCGAATCGTGACGTATTGATGCCACGGCTCGACTCCTTGTCTCACAATTCTTGAGGGACACATCAGCAGGTCCGCGCCCCTTAACGTCAGGATTCTGGAAGCCTCTGGAAAATCAACGTCATAGCAAACTAGGACTCCGATTTTGAACCCGTTCAACTGGAAGACTTTGTAATCATTTCCTGGGTGAGCAATCTTGTTCTCGAAATGAAACAGATGGACTTTCGATTGTCGTCCGATGATTCCTCCGTCGCGACCGATCACCGGGCAGTTGAGATACATTCGTCCCCTGACCTTTTCGTAGAAAGCTCCTCCGACCACAACGACACTGTACTCCTCAGCGATCGATTGCAATCCAGGAAGAGGGCTCATCGGCGACGGAATGGTCTTTTCAGGCAACCAATGCTCTGGTAAGCAAATAATGTCCGCTTCCTTCTCCGCCGCTCGTTTTGCCAGCTTTACCGCTTGAAAAATTGTTTCTTTGACGGAAACTGCTACAGGCCTAGTTTGCACTGCCGCTGCTCGAATAATTTTTTTCGACGTTAAGGAGCGACCTCTGAGCCTTAGCCTTTCAATCTCTTAACTGCAATGTCCAGTAGTTGGCGCGCGACCTCACGTTTGGGCGCTAATGAGATATGGGTCACCTTCTTTCGCTCGTCAACAACGAACAGCTCGTTAGTGTCGGTCTGAAACCCCACACCCTCAACCGCGACATCGTTGGCCGCGACTAGATCCGCGTTTTTCTCGGTGAGTATCTCAAACGCTTCTGTCACAAGCTGTTCGTTCGAAACGCCGTATTCCGTCTTGAAGGCAACGAGAAACGATTTTGGGTTCGCAAGGCGAATCTCTCGTATTATTTTCGGGGTGGCCTCAAGTTCCAGCTCGACAGTCTTCTCCTTTCTCGTGCTAATTTTTTTGCCAGCCGGTTTCGAAGACCTATAGTCGCTTGGCGCTGCTGCGGCGAACACTAGATCGTGTTTGCCTTGCTTCAACTCACGAAGCGTTGCCTCAAGCATCTCCTCCGTGGTTTCAACCTTGATCGTCTTCACACTAGAAGGGGGTGTGACTGAGCCGGGTCCTAGAATCAACGTTGTCTCGGCACCTCTTGACCATGCCTCCTCTGCAATTGCTACACCCATTTTCCCCGAGGACCTGTTAGTAATGACTCTGACGGGGTCGATGTGCTCGATCGTGGGACCCGCGGTGACCAGCACTCTGTGTCCCTCGAGATCTCTCTTCTGAGAAGATAGCTGAGAAGAGAGGCGTGTGATGACGGCCTGGACAATCTTGGCGGTTGGTGCGATCTTCGCCTTTCCCTCCACGATCTCTGGTTCGATAAATTCGACACCTATCTTCTTGAGACGCGTAATATTCTCTTGGGCTATTGGATGATCGTACAGTGGTTCGTGCATCGCTGGAGCAATCAGAACCGGCAGCTTCGAACCGATAGCAGTTGCAGCTACTGTGGTGACTGGCGTATCATCAATTCCCGAGGCAAGCTTCCCGATCGTGTTGGCAGTCGCCGGAGCGATTAGAACTAGATCAACGTGCCCAGAGCTCTTCCCAGCGAGAGCGATATGCTCGAGTTTGCCTGTAAGTTCTCGGACTACTGGATTTCCTGTCGCCCATTCTAGAAGATCAGATCCGATCATCTTCTCGGTTGTTGGGGACATTACGACGTACACCTCTGCTCCATGTCTCATTAGCTCACGGGCGATCTCAGGTGCCTTGAAAGAGGCAACGCTGCTTGACACTAGGAGCGCGATCTTCTTTCCTGAGAGTTGTATGCCGGACGTTCCGCTAATGTCCTTGGAGGGATGGGTCATTTCCGACCTTCTCTATTTCTTCAATTGTCCACTTTCATAGGCCCAGTCTAGGAGCTGGATGATGTCGTTGAGAGTATACTTTCCAGCGCTCGATGGAATGCGTCGGAGAATCTCAGGGAGACTCGGAAGCATGGGCCGAATAAATCCGGGAATCTTGTCGTACATTGCCTGAACCCCTGAAATGATCTCTTTAGCGTCCTTCTCTTCGATGCTGGTTCCTTTGAGAGCTGACTTCATACTCTTGGTGCTCATGTTCTTTCCAACTTCTATCGCTCGATCTATCTGAGACATATACAGGTTCTTCAGACCTGCCAAAGTCCCTTCCCGGTTGACACTAAGCACATTGATCCCTAAAACGAGCTGGTTCAACCGTTCCTCTCTTCTGTTGAGAGACCTTCAAAGACTATGACGGGACTTTGACTAGTCTTGAAACAGTCCAGCAGGTTCTTAGTACGAATTTGATAGGCTAGGGGACGGAGCTTCCATCGCCGCCCAACTTTGGAAGCCCTTGCATGAACGAATAATGCTGGTTGAGCGTCCATGCCTTCCATTTTGTCCACATTTTCTTGGAGAAAAGAATGACCAGCAGGTCGTTCACTATAACGAGCGGGAACGATGCGCTGGCGGCGATGCCGAAGATTATGATCGGGGAGATCAGTCCGAAAGCGAAGGCGACTTTGTGGCCTTGATTCAATTTCGTTCCCATTGACCTGAAGACGAGCCGAAGTATCCATAGCGAGACGACGATATCGAAAACTATGACGATTGGCGGGAAGAGGTTAGCACCTGCGGCGAAGCCTCCTGCAAGCAACCATATCGGAAAGAACGCAACTCCAAGGAGGAAGAATGCTCGGGGCCTCCACCTCGGCTCGGCTCTGACAATCTTCAGAAAACCAGCAGGCAATTTCCTCGCAGCTACAACAAGCAGTGCAACTGCGATGCTCGAGAGAATGAGTAGGCCCCATATCTCTGTGGGCCAATAGTTCACGAGTAACGAAAGGAGGACAGAGTCGATAGCTAAGGTGAGTATGCTGATTCGTATCCCCGTTGTCGACACGAGACTCTTTGACTTCAGATCTGGAAAAGCTAGTCCGAAGATGAAGATCGGGAGACCGATACTGAAGACTGAATGGAAGATCACCAGTCCAACGGTCCAGACCCAGTTAACTCCGAGCCAGTGTCCGTAGACGCCTAGATTCCCTACAACTGATGATGTTGGATTGAACAGGGTTCGCAACGCGAGTCCCTCTTCCACAATCCCGTAGGCTGCACCCAAGAAGAAGACAGATGCCCAGCCTTTATTCCAGCGAATCTTGGCCTCACGGATCAATATGACACCCGGACCATAGAGCGCGAGATTCGCAGCGAGAAAGAGAAAGAATACAGGAGGCGATAGAACCAGGAAAGCCATGTTGCTTGAACCTGAAAGATACTCAGGAATCCCGGGGGAAAGAATGAGAAGGCAGAGTAGCGGATGTGCCTTGAGATAACTAATTATCCCGGCTACGCGCCCCTTTTTCTCCGTGACTTGTGGGTACCACGTACTCAATGGAGACGTCTCGAAGACCCACGAGAAGCCGGTTCTACAGTATTAGTCGTCTAATACCAAGGTCAGCGTTTCCCCGTTACTAGGGAAAGTCATCTAACCGAACAAGCACGCTTGTTGAAAAGCCAGCCAATGATTCTTCCTCGCACCACGAGCTCTCGCCAGTTATTCTGCGAGAGATCGTGCTGTTCATCGCGAATTGGCACGACTAGGAGATCTGCCCCGACTCCATTCGCCAACCTTTCCAGCCCAGGCAGGATCTCGCCTGGGGGATGAAGGCAGTAGATGAGGGACGCACCTCGGTACAAGTTGAGGGTTGGAAACATCACGTCATCTGCGATAGCTCTGATTCGTCCAGCGTTTCGTGAGCGCACCCATGACTCGTCCTTGTCGGTCACGAGTATCTCTGCGTTTGGGAGGGCCTCGGATATTCGCGCGGCCACGTCTATCCGGTGGCCTACCCCGATTTCTATGACCTTTCTGGCGTCGCTGTAGTTCTGCTTGATCCAGTCTACGAGCGGTTCGAACAAAATTCTGGATGTATCCGGGATCACTTGGGCCAGCGCGGCTGCATGGCGCCTTGGTCCCCGTTGGCCTGACGCATCTTTCTCATTCCTTCAAGGATCAGCTTCTGCTCAATAGCGGCCACCAACAGTTTTGTCTCGATAACCTTGTCGGGGTTTACGCTCATGCTGACGGCTCCTTCGCGAACAAGGAACTCGACCACTTCAGGATAGTTCGATGGTGCCTGACCACAAATCGACGTGGTCACGCCTTTTTCGCTGCAGACCCTGATAACATGGCTCATGGCGCGCAATACAGCGAGATTGCGTTCGTCGTAGATTTCCTGGATTGACGCATCGTCCCGATCGATTCCGAGAATTAGCATTGTGAGGTCGTTGGTGCCGAAGGAGATACCGTCGATTCCCTCGTCGACAAACTTGTCGATCAACAAAACTGTTGACGGAACTTCTACCATGATCCAGAGCTTGAAGTCGGGGCCTCTCTTCAGTCCCTCTTCTTCGAGGATTTTCTTTGCATTCCGAAAGTCTTCTAGTGTCCGGACGAATGGTAGCATCACGTGGACGTTGGTAAGCTTGTATTCCTCTCTGACCTTCTTGATGGCGCGACATTCTAATCGGAAAATGTCAGGCTCCTTAACGTATCGGAAGGTGCCCCGGAATCCAAGCAATGGGTTGGGCCCTACGTGTCCTGCTTCTCGTTCGTACTTTTCTCCGCCTGGAAGGCCGAGGAACTCGTCAGGTTTGAAGTCGAGGCATCTGTAGACGACGGGTCTTGGAGCAAAGGGTGTCGCGACCTTTCGCACTCCCTCTGCGAAGGCATCTACCATCTTCTCGCCGCCGCCCTCTTCTATCAGCAATCGAGGATGTTTCCCGACTGAGAGCATCATGTGTTCTGCTCGGAGGAGGCCTACGCCGTCGGCGTGTGTCTCTCGCGCGACCTTGTCGGCGAGTTCGGGTAGTGAGATGTTCACGTAGATCTTGGTCGAGGTTATTGGTATGACGGTAGGAATCTCGTGTTGGGGCTGAGTTGCCTTAAGAATTTCTTCGACGAGGCCGTTGTAAACGACCCCTGACTTAGCGTCAACCGTGTACTCTTGACCTGTCTGCATGAGTTTCGTTGCGTTCCTTGCGCCGACGATGCATGGGATGCCCATCTCTCGGGAGACAATGGCTGCGTGGCAGGTGGTTCCCCCGTCTTCTGTGACGATCGCACCTGCGATTTTCATGTAAGGAACCCAGTCGGGGTTCGTCATTCGGGTGACGAGAATGTCCTTGTTTTTCATCAAGCGCCCTGCTTCAAGGGTGGTTGGAACGACCTTTGCCCTTCCTGCGTGCATTCCTGGGCTAGCGGGAAGACCGTGTACTACTGCAACCCTGTGAATTATGTGGGAGTCTGTCTCTCCAGTTGGAGACTTCATTTTGCTCCAGAAGGTCTCGGGCCTGGTCTGGACAATGTAAAGTGAGCTTCCTGCGGTCCCGTGCTCGACAGCGAACTCGATGTCCTGGGGAGTGTGGTAGTGATCCTCAATGTCTACGGCGACCTTTGCGATTTCAATAACTTGTTCGTCGGTCAGGCTCGAAACATTGCGGCGCTCGGCTGGCACATCGCTTTGTATCGTCAGCCCGGTCTTATCGTTCGGGACGTGCTCGATCATCTTAGGCACGATCTCCTTGTGGATAAGCTGCATCGTGCCCTTATCGACGATGAACCTGTCAGGCCGGACGATTCCGGCAACTAGAGCTTCTCCGAGCCCCCAAGTCGATTCGATGACAATCTTGGACGGGTCGCCGTTGATCGGGTCTAGTGTGAAGGCCACGCCTGAGCAATTTGATCGCACCATCTTCTGAACCCCGACGCTGATGAGCACCTTGTCATGCGGGAAGCCCTTCTCTTCGCGATAGAATATTGCCCGGGGAGTGTAGAGGCTGCCCCAGCATTTCTGGACGTAGTGTACTAACTGGTCCTCCCCGCTGACGTTGAGGTAGGTGTCCTGTTGCCCTGCGAATGATGCGTCAGGCAGGTCTTCGCTGGTGGCGGAGGACCTGACTGCGACTGTCACATTCTTGTCGCCAGTTTTCTCGCAGAGATCTCGATATGCGGTTCGGACCTTGCCTGCGATATCCTCGGGCATTGGGGCTGATTCGAGAATCTTGCGAATTTCCTCGGATGCCTCCTCGTACTGTTTTGGGTCTTTGGAACCGTTAGAGCTTCCGAGGGTCTTGTGAATGATCTCGCCGATCTTTGTCTCTTCTAGAAATCGGCGAAATGCTTCTGCCGTGACAGCGAATCCTGGAGGGACGTGGATTCCTTTAGCGGTTAGTTCGCCGAGGTTGGCGCATTTTCCACCGACTAGTGAAATGTCGTCTTTTCTTACGTCTTCAAGCCGGACAACTATGGCGTCAGGCTTCGGCAAGAGATCAGGCTCCGGCGGGCATCTGTGGACTGACTGGTTCTTCGACTAGGATCCGTGTTTTCATCGGGAGTTTTGTTCCGGCGACTTCCATTGCCTTCTTCGCGGTCTCGATGCCATCCTCGGGGACGTAGATGATGAAGAGGTCCTGGCCGTTTTCGACTCTGGCCGCTCTCCCGGTTGGTTTTCCGAAGGCTCGCCGCATGCCTTCCTGTAGCCTGTCAGCTCCAGCGGTAGCGATCATCTTGTTTTCTCGGAGGATAATGTGCGGATACACGCACAGTTGTAGTCGGTATCCTGTTTCTCCCCATCTGTCGGTTAGAACCTTGTTCGCGGATACACGGGCTGATTCTAGTGCGTTATGTCGGATCTGCACGTGCTCTCTAGCCACTAGCCGGACTTTTCGGGAGAATTGCATGGACAGGTCTCCCATGTTGAACTTGGAAACCTTAGGCGCGGGGGATCCGTGGATATATTTCATCCGGGTGAAAGCCTGGCCTGAGGGGGAACGATAGTTACGACCCTTCATGAGTGAATGCCATACGGGCATTAGCGAGGGGTGCTAATGAGGATTGTTGCGCTGAACGGGCTGAAATGAATCCGGGGATTCCGTATTATGCCGATTTATTCATGGTCTATCGCGGACGAAAGCGGCGCGCTTTACCAGGTTTTCCGGTGCCAACAGAAAACTCGCCCATTATCTGCCCTGATCTCGATTCTGAACATACATTTTTGAAACATGGGACAACTCACGCTGAAAAGCGAGATAATTCTCGAGCCATCCAAGCATAGACGGTGCCCTGACCCGCCAGACTCGCCCATTATCCATGCCAGAGCGAGCGTTTCTGGAAAAGGGGTATGTTTCAAGAGTTTGCATTGCATGTGAGGTACTCGCGGGCCCAACGAAGGTAAAGCGCCAACCACATCTTTCAATCTGCATAGTTTACAGAACGAGAAAACAGTTGAAAACTACTCATTCTCGAAATCAGTTCTCTAGAAACGGTTCTTAACATCAGATTATTGAAACCAGTTTCCGAAATCATAGTCTGAAAAAATCAATCATTGAAATCAACAATTCAGAAACAGCTTCCTGAGATCAGGCTTTGAATACGGGTAACCGTGAATTTTCATCGGGGCCCCTGGGCCTCCCAAGTCTCGCTTCGCCACTATCCACGAACCCATTGATTCTACGCTTCCCTGCTCTTGACTCTCAGTTGATCAAACAAGCCCGGCTCGAGGTCCTTTATCGTCGGAATAAACGCCCTAGCCCGAGAAACCTCGTCCAGATCCACCTTACAAGTCTGAAACTCCTCCACATCATACTTGCACTGAGCTAGGATGGAACCATTAGGTGCGATGACCCGGCTTCCACCCCAGAACTGCAAGCCTTCCTCAATGCCAACCCGGTTGACGTAGGCGAGGTAGACAGCGTTCTCCATCGCCCGGCTCAAACAGAAACCCTCGAAAAACCTCCGCCGCAACCCAGGACTCGCGGAAATACAGACGACCAGCTGTGCGCCCTGCAAAGCCTGCAAGCGAGTCAGCTCGGGAAAGTAGAGATCGTAGCAGATGTTCAAGGCGATAGTTCCGATGTCCGTCTTGAACACCGACGCCTCCTGTCCCGGACGATAATAGCGACGCTCCTCGAAAACAGAATGCGTTGGAAGATGTATCTTCCGATATCTCCCAATCAGGCCCTTCGGCCCGACAATAACGGCTGTGTTGTGGATTACTCCCTTGACCTCGCTTTCCTCGGGCATGCCAAAGATAATGTGAACTCCGTTCTCTTTCGCAATTCTCTCGACCTTCCGTGTGCTTGGCCCCGGAATCGGCTCCGCCAGATGGGAGACTTCATCCCGCATCGTATACCCTGTCAAGTGCAACTCAGGAAAGATCAGCAGGTCAACGTTCTTCTTCCGAGCCTTAGCTGCCTGTTCCGAGATCTGCCTCAGGTTTCGCTCCTTGTTCCCGAGTTTGGGACCAGTTTGGGCTAGTAACAGGCTGACCGGCTTCATCCACGCTCGCCTAGCCTAGATCCCGCTCAGTATCGCCATATAGCCATACCCAACGCCGCGGATTCGCCTCGGCGCAGAGTTCAGGGGTTACGGTACGGTTTTATGACGCTCAGCCCGTTCCCCGCTCGTTTCACCCTCAGAGAGGGAATGGATTTGCTCTTCACAAGGCTAGCCCGCACCATCATCAAACACAACCGGGCCGTCTTCGTAATCTGGCTAGTGGCCCTCGCGCTAAGCGTCCCGGCAATCTTACAAGTTCAGAGCGTCATCGTTTACACCGAGACAGCGTACAACCCTAAGACCTCGGAGTCCAGCATCGCTCAATCCATTGTCAGCAAACAGTTCAGCATCAGCCAAGGCAGCAGCGTCGTCGTTGTAATCACATCAACAGATGTTCGAGGAAACGATGTTCGCGATTTCACTCTAACGTTCAACAAGACCCTCCATAACGACCGAAAGATAACAAACCTGAGCAACGTCACAAGCATCTACGAAATCTACTACCAGCTACTCGTCGGTTATACGAGCCTGGTTCACCTCCAGCTCTATCAAGAGAAGAACCTGACCAGTCTTGCCACGTCTCTCGAATTCGGTATACCTGCAATCTACGTAAACCAGTGGACGACCCTAGTAAACTCAGGACCTTTCAACATAACACAGGCACAGATTGCCGTCTACAACCAGAAAGCCAACCAGTCCACATGGCTCATCGTATCTTCCCAGACCCCCCAAGCCTATCTTCCCGTTGCCCTTGCCTATCAGAACTTGTTCTACCAATCCTGGAACATGACATTTACAGCAGCCTCGTACACCCAGACACAGCTCACAATAGTCGCTCCTCCGCTAGCCCGAGCTCAAAATGTTACCAGGGGAAACCCTATACTATCAACTCAGCCAGCGTACTACAACATCACTTTACCATTCTTCCAATCCAGCATAACAGACCCTACAACCCGCGCTCTTTTTGTCGACTCCGCCTCGTTCTTCAACCTCTACAACTTCTGCCCCAGTACATGTCCCAATAACTACTGGAACGACCCAGCGGCGCTTCAGATCTTCGTTGTTGACACTTTCTCGGAAGCGGTCAACGCAACTCCGACCCAGACCTTCATCATCGGTCAGATCTATTCGCTGGGTGCTTCTGCAAGTTTCGGGGATTTTACAAGTCTAGCCGGCGCGCTCCTTCGGAACTATAACATCAACAGCTACCCGGTCCAGCCGAGCAGGGACGTATACACCCAGTTCGTCTCTGGCTCCAACGACACCATGCTGGTCATACTCGACTTCAGGACAACTGGACCTGACCCGAAAAACAGTATCGCCAGCATAAGGGCAGACGTTGGACATGCAAACTTCCTCAGCAACACAAGCCTCCTAGTCTACGTTACAGGCGCTCCAGCATTCAATTATGATATTGAAACAGAGTCGATCAGGGACGTTGAACGGATCGACCCGATCACCATTATTCTGATAATGGTCATCGTCGGCTTATTCTTCGCGTCGCTCGCGGCTCCACTAATCCCTGTTTCAGCTATCGGAATATCAGTGGGCATAGCCTTCGGCCTAGTCTACGTAATCGGCAGTTGGTTCACCAGCGTCCACTTCCTGATCTTGACACTCTTGCCCGTCGCCATGTTCGGGGCAGGATCGGACTACTGCATATTTCTCGTTAGCAGATACGCGGAGGAAAGGCGACTAGGAAGAGGAAAGAAGGACGCAGTTGAGCGAGCAGTGACATGGGCTGGCGAGAGCATCGCCACGAGTGGAGCAACCGTCGTCATAGCATTCGGAAGCCTGGCCATTGCCGGCTTTGGAATGCTACGTTCTATCGGGATTGCAGTGATGATGGGCATATCCATAGCACTACTAGTCGCCCTTACTCTAGTGCCAGCAATTCTGTCCATGTTCGGGGACAAGATGTTCTGGCCCGGCGGACTAGGTCTTTGGAGAAAGAAGAAAGCCAAAGGAACCAGCTACTATGCCCGGGCGGCAAAATTCACCGCAAAACACTCGAAGCTAATCCTCATAGTCGCCTTAGCCATCAGTCTGCCGGCAACCAGCACTGTCCTTTCCTCACAGACAAGCCACGACCTCATCTCGCAAGTTCCAAACTCGCTTGAGAGCCGCGCCGGCTACAATAGCATGGTCCGAGGATTCGGACCCGGCACCATAACCCCAACCTACACGATTGTGCAGACACCCGTCCTGCTCGCAACTGACAACTGGATCAACGTCACCGCGCTCCGATCTCTGTCCTACGCTGAGAACTCTACACTATCGATCTCCGGCGTATCCAAAGTCTACGGGCTCACACATCCTTCAGGAGACCCGATCCCGTATTCAACGTTCAACCAGCTGAATATAGCACAGCAGCAAGCAATGATCCGGAGCATGAAGCCCTTCCTCGGGAGCGACGGGAAGTCGGCAATGGTTTGGGCCAACCTCTCCAACGAGCCCTACACAGACCAGGCCATCACTACGCTCACTAGAATCCGACAGAACATCAACATTCTCCAGAGCAACGACAAGCTACTCGCCGCATCCACAATGTTTGTCGGAGGAGAAACTGCTTCCGTCGCAGACCTTGCGAACTCAAGCGCGGCTGACTACTTCAATATGACAGCGCTCGTCCTTGTGGGAGTCTTCGTGGTTCTGATGATCGCCTTGGGTTCTATTTTTACTCCATTGCGGCTCATCTTCACGATACTCCTGAGCATATCCTGGGCAATGGCCGCGGTCATCTACATCTTCCACACATACGTTGGGATGGAACTGATCTGGATACTACCAATCATGCTACTTGTGATAATGCTCGGACTGGGACTCGACTATGACATATTCCTAGTAACCAGGATCAGGGAGTACGTGGTCGGCGGCGCAAAAGATGATGAGGCCATTGAGACCGCGGTAGAACGCACCGGAGGCATAATCACAGCTACTGGCCTGGTAACAGCAGGTGCCTTCGGCACCATGATGCTCTCGCAGATACCCATGCTGCAACAGCTCGGACTTGCATTCTTTGTGGTCGTCATTCTGGACGCGACCCTAACAAGAGTTTACCTGGTCCCCTCCATAATGAGGCACATGAAACGACTCAACTGGTGGGCTCCAGGCCGGATACGAAGAGTCCCAATCACTCCAGCGGAGAAACTCATACCTCCTATTCCTATGACAACAAAACTCGCTGTAACAGTCGAAACCTTTGCGATCATAGGGCTTGGACTCGTACTCTATCTCGACTACATCAACAACCAGTATCTCCAAGGATTCGTTAATCAGACGAGTTCAAAGCTTCTAGCGGGGATCAATGTCTGGACTGGAGTAATACTCGGAGTTACATCATTTCTGACCACCTACATTCTTCTCCGTGGCAAACCAAAGCCGGGAGAATCAGAACAGCCGACCTTGCTTCGCAAGGTGGGCCGGCAGTTGGGCAAACTTCGTCCGAGACGTGCGAGATTACCGGTAATCACGACCGTTCCACCAACAAGTCTACCCTCACTGGTATCCTCAGCCGCAATGGAGACACCCACCAAACCAGCTGTCCAAAACCAAGAAAATGCTTCGAGCACATCTTCCAACTCAATTGAGGAGAAGAAGCAAGAGGGCTAGGATACTATCCGATACAAGTCGACTTTGACATTCTCCCACTTCTTGTGATGAAATGGGAAGATATGGGGAATGTTTAGACTCATGCTACGGACTGCATCAACCTTCCGTCTCTTCTTTGAAATAACGGCCCTGAGATAATTTCTAGTTGAACTCTTGTGAATAGAATATGAAATGGGGGCAAGTTCGAACGCTCGCTCAAGAAATCGGACATCAAGATGCGGAGACCGGGTCCCGTATGGAGGATTCATTATCACGGCGTCATATCTTCCTTCAACCTCATCGATATCAGACACAAACCATTCGACCTGAACCCCAGCAACTACCGCGTTCTCTCTCGCCAGAGCAATAGCTGTCTCATCGATATCTACGCCTACGACTTTATTGGATCCCATCATAGCCGCACCAATCGCTAGACGTCCAGTGCCGGTTCCAAGATCGATTGTTTGACCTTGTAGGTCCCGATGCTCGAATCCTGCCATGTAAAGCAGTTCAGCCGCGACGTCAGAAGAGACTGGGTATTGTTCTAGTCCTAGTTTGGGGGTCTCGAGGATTTTCAGCTTTCCTAGCTGGATTTCCAGTTGGCGTTTAGAGACTGGTTGTTCGTTTGCCAATTATAGGCGGACCAGTCCGCGCTCCAAGAGCTGCTCCCAGGTCCAGGCTCCAACTGCAACCATGATCTCGTCCCTAGTGATGATCGGTTTCGGAAATCTTTCAGGGTCGTCCAGGGCAAGACGGGGACAGGCGGTATCAACGAAGACATCGATGTCGGTGAAGTCGAGTAGTTTCTGTGGCAGAATCTCATCCGCGTAGAGGATGACCGCTTTCTTGCCTGCTTCCTCGATTTGCTTGAGAATTGAGAGAGCCATCTGTGGATTGCTCTGTCCTGGTTTGGTTGAAACGATTATTCCGAAATTGTTGGCTCTCCGGGCCTTGTCCACCATTGCATATCTCTGCCTAACTATCCGATCCCTATCTCGATCTAGAACTTTGACTGTTCCGTCATAGGGGTCCGCAAGAATTGTCGGTTTTTCCACGGAGAGTGCTGCACCTAGACCATGGAAGTAGCTACCTATGATCAGAAATGAGTCGACCTGAGACTGAATCCTCTTGAGTCCAAAATAGTCACAGCCGAGAACCTGGCCAGTCTCGTGTGACCATGGACCGCGTCCAGGAACATGAACATTGAACCCTCTCGCCTCTAGAAGTTTTGCCGCCTCAGCCAATTTGTGGAGATGCTGAATTGTTGTGGCTAGCCCTATGCTCCTGCCTTGGAGTACGCAAACCGCCTTCTCTACGACAGGAATGATCTCGTGATTGCTCCTCGCGGGAATGTAAACTACAGGGACGCCATTGGAACTGTCCCGTAGGAATTCGTTGTGCCCGTAGTGGACGAGTAGATCTGCTTTGAGGCGATTCGCTGCATCTAACGACAAGTCACATGCTCCCCAAGCAGGAACCGCGGAGACAAACACGTCCACACCTGTCTTCCCTCGGACTAGACCCGCAAGCCGGGTCCCCTCGTTCTTGAGACCATCGGGTAGCTGGATCAGTATCCTTCGGGCACCTCTCCCCGTTATCTCAGCTAGGAGCCTATCCTCATCAAGGTCAAACATGGACATGTCAAATTCGCCGGCGAGAAGCTACCAAAAGCGTGGAGCTCAATATAAACACCCGAGAAAACCGATCGATTTCCTTCGTGGCAACCTTCTGGTAACACGATTGTTAAGCCCGATAGCAAAGGCGGTCTGAGGCTATGACAGAGAACCAGAAACCGCAGTCCAGACTCGATACCGGATTCGCAGATCCAAGGTCACCGGCAGCAGTGCTTGACGCCTCCTTGAAGCGCGGTTCTAGTCTTTCGATTGCTCTCTCTGATGCAACTATAGGAGTCAACCTTGACAAGCTAGGCGACTGGACGATCACTGTTGGTCTCTCGTCAAGATCAGACCGCTTCCACCAAATAGCATCGTCCCTCGAAAGTTTGGGATTCTTTCAAGCGACCGAGAACGAAGGTAGCATTTACATGCTCTGGACATCCCTCCTCTCAGAAGTCTGCGATGTCAGAACTACTGCGGAACAGACACTCCTGCTTGCCTTGAAAGCTCTGCAAGCGCCTGCCGCTCAACCGTACATTTGCTAGTAAGAACGATCCTGGAAGGTCTCACGCGGGAACCTCGACGGGTTGTCGTGGTAGAGATTTTCTTCCTATGACCTCGCGAACCATACCATTGTCCATCTGGATTATGGTATCTGCCTCCGCTTCGAGGTCTCCAACGTGGCTGATGAGGAAGATTTGTTTGAAATTCTGTGACAGTTCTTGGTGGAGTAGTGTGAGAATTCCTTCTCGGCGAACTCTGTCAGAGCTGCCTAGAGGCTCGTCGAGGAAAAGGAATTCGGGATTATGTCCCTTGGCTTGAGGTATCAAGGCGAGAGCGAAGGCTAGCCTCATTGCCAGTAAAAGCTGGTCTTCGGTGCCTCCCGAGAAAACTTCTTTGGGCTTGAACTCTCCAGCCTCTGGATCGAAGACTCTAACAGTGTAGTCTTCATCGAGCTGCACAGCCTTGTATCTTCCTGAAGTTATGACGGGAAGTATGAGCCCCATGTAGCGTTCGACCTGAGGCTTAACACGATTTCGTAAGGACTCCGAGGTTTGCTCCAATCCTTTGACGGACATCTTAACGACCGCGCAGTCCTTCTCAAGAAGCATAACTTTCTTAATTTGGACTTGAACCTGATCATCAAGTCCGCTGTTCTCCTCGAGCAGCTGGCGTAGTTCAAGCTGTCGGGAAATTGAGTCTTCGATCTGGGCCCTGTTTCTCGAAACGGATTCCTTTAGCGTATCTCGCGATTCGGCGGTCTCTTCAAGCAGCGTCTCGGAGAAGGATAGGCCTTCTGGAAGAACGGGCAGCTCGGCCTCGCTGAATTTCTCTTCAACCTGTTCAACTTCGCCTTGGATCAGATCGAGGCGCTCTTTGATCTGGGGCTCCGTGTTCAGTTGGTTGCCTAGTAATTTGACCTTGTCTTCAAGAGACTGACGCGCATGTTTGTCATCGTCGAACAATGAAGATATGATCTCGAAAGCAGCCTTAGGATTCTTCTCCGCTTCGATCTCGGCTGAGTATCGTGTGATTGAGCTCAGTGTTCCGAAAAGTCCCTTGGACCGTTCAGTGATGTCCTGCCGGACCTTCGTCAGGTTTTGTTGGTTCTCCGCAAGTTCGGTTTCCCATGAGCGGACGAGGTGGAGGCTGGCTAGTTGTTCCTGCTCGTATCTCGAGCTGCTAGCTTGTTGCGAGAGTGAGACAATCTGTCGTGTCAGCAAGAGAAGGGAGATGATAGCCAGGGAGCCAAAGGCAACCGCAACTTGGGGGAGCCCTAGAAAGAAGGAGAGAATAGCCCCGGCGCCTAGGGCTGAGGTTGAGATGAGGTATGTCCAGACCCTTCTTGGCTTGGAGTCGAACGGTTTTGGACTTCCAAGATTCGAGACTTCCTTTGTCTTCTCTGCAATCTTGTCTTGTAGATTATGTTCGGACTCTTCCAACTGGGCTCTGCGCATTTCGGCGGATTGAAACTCTTCGAGCGTATCCGACGCTTGGGCGAGTTGGGATTCTATCTGGGGAAGTCCGGAGAACTGGTCGAGTTCTAATCGGGCTTTCTCGAGTTCTTCTCTGTGAGATGAAATCCCCGATAGTTCTCTCTGCAGGTTCTCCGCAAGGCGAGTCTTGTCCTGGATTTCCTGTCGAAGAGATTTTTGGATCTTCATCGCTTCATCGTATTTGTTCAGGGTTTTGTGGAGGGAATCTGTGGTCGCGAACTTTTTCTCCACGTCCACAAGTTCGGACTTGAGTTTCTCGATTTTCCCTGCTAGCGTTGAGAGTTGGGTTTCTGCTTCCTTGTACCTCTTCATTTGGTCTTGAAGAGATTGGAGACGCTCGCGTTCAACTGTTAGCTGTCCTGGATTCCGGGTCGTGCCCTCGATTCGAGCTCTCTCCGCATCAAACTGGTCCTGCACTCTGTTGAAGCTGTCTAGGTTCAGGAAGACATTGACGACTTTCCTTCGGTCGTCGAGTCTTTGTTTGATTAGTCGCTCAAGATCTTTCTGTGCGACTACACTGCTTGCGACGATTTCGTTGTAAGTAATGCCTCCTAGGAGGCGTTCGACCTCGCTCGTGGTATCGTTTACGGTCGTGGCTAGAGTCTTTTGCCGTCCGTCGTGCCCTAGCTCGTATAACTGTGCCCTGTTCGGTCTCGTCTTGTGCACCTCTCTTACGATTCTGTACTTGAGGTCGCCTATGGCGAATTCGAGTCTTACCTGGGCCTCGCCTGTTCCGTAGGTGAGGATTTCTTCATTGCTCGGTTTCTGGCTTGGCCGTATCATGCGTCCGAAGAGGGCGAAGAGGATCGCGTCGAGGATGGTGGATTTTCCGCTCTCGTTCAATCCTGTGATTAGCGAGATGCCCTCAGTGAAGGGTAGCGGTTGGGAAAATTTCAGTTTCTTGAAGTTGTGAGCGTACAGGCTTAGAAGCTTCAGTCGACTCCTTCCTCCTGAAGCTTTGCAACTGTGAGCTTCCAGGCTTCTTGGACTAGTGGTCTGTCCTGATCGCCTGCTTTTGCCAATAGATTCCGGAATGTCCGGTCTAGCTCTTGGAGCGGGGTAGTCTTTGGAAGCGACTCCAAGGGGACCATCGTGAGTACGTTGAGCTGTTCTTCATCGAACTCAATGTGGAAGAACTTGTCCTCTGCGTAGGTATAGAGTGTGGATCGCTTGTAGGTGGAGAGTTGGTTCAGTGTGACTTTTCCGGAAACTTTTACGCGAAGTATCTTTTCATCATCTATTCTCTTTTCTAAGGCTTCTTCGATTTGTCGTGTGAGGCTTCCCTCGCCGACAACTCGGAACTCTATGGTTTCCATGGGCCGAGCGGGTGTTGGGTGGAACTTTTGCTGGACTATTCCTGACTTGTCAAGTTCAAGCCATACGAATCCTTTGGTCTCACCTTCTTCGTTGAACGAGGCTCGCTCGGTACTACCAGGATAAATAACTGGGGTATCATTGATGGTTTTTCTCTGATGATTGTGCAGGTGGCCGGAGGCGAAAAGTTGAAGGTCTCTCGGGATCGATGATTTTTGAATGTGGACTTCTTGTCCAAAGTAGCCGTCGAAGCCTTCGATTGGATAGTGTGTCAGGAAAATGTTGACGTCGCCGTCTCGGCTGATCTCATAGCCCGCGAGGGGATCTGCGTCGGCTGCTAAGGATGGATTGAGACTCATCCCCGTCACGTTGACAGTTTCACCTCCGAAGTTGAACTTCTTGGTCGTTGGATGTTGTTCTTGTATGAAGTAGACGTGTCCGGACCTCGCGTGAACCGCCAGAGGGGATGCGCCTTGTTCTGCACTGCGTGGGGTATCGTGGTGGCCGCTTACGAGAATGGTTTTGATGTTCTTCTCATGCAGACGCTTGAACTGTTCTGCGACGAACGCCCGCGTAGGATTGCCGGGCAGAATACCATCGTAGAAATCTCCGCCGATTAGTAGAACGTCGGGTTTGTTCTCCAAGGCGAAATTGACAGGTATTTCGAAGCAACGCTGGAAGTCGCGCTTGCGTTCGAACCGCTTGGGACCGTACTGGACTGCGGATGGATCTAGGTGGTTGTCGGCCGTCAGGAGAACGTGAATTGTCATGGTAATCGAGCTACTGAAGTCAACCGGCGCCTTCGGATGAACTGGAACGATATTAAGAGTTGGAGGTAGCCGAACCTGACCAATCGAATCTCGGACAGGGCAGGAAATGTGAGGGATTCGTTTGAAAATGGGAAAGGAATCGTTGCGAATGAATACGATTAGAATAGGAATCGATATCGGTGGGACCTTTACCGATCTCGTTGCTACCGACGAGAAAGGCAGGGTCTGGAAGATCAAAGTCCTGACCACGCCGACGGATCCATCGGTAGGAGCGCTTGATGCTCTTCGAGGATTGTTGGAAAAAAATGAGGTCGATGCTGGTCTTGTTGGAGTAGTTATTCATGCGACTACGCTCGCATCGAACGCTCTGCTGACGGGAAATATTCCTAGGGCGGCTCTCGTCACGACTTGGGGTTTTCGAGATGTTCTTGAGATCGGACGGCAGAACAGGCCTGAGCTGTACAATCTTCAGGTCGAGCGTCTACCTCCATTGATCCCGAGGCGGTACAGGTTCGAGGTCCGCGAGAGAATCACGTATGATGGGAGAATTCTGGAACCGCTTGACGCATCGCAGGCTCTTCAGGTTGCTAGAAAGATACGGAGACTCGGTATTGGAACGGTTGCTATCTGCCTTCTTCACTCCTACGCGAACCCGAGACACGAGAAGAAACTAGAGAGGATTTTCAGGAGAGAGCATCCTAGCGCGAAGTTGTCTTTGTCTTCGGAACTTCTTCCCGAGTTTCGAGAGTACGAGAGAACTAGCACTACAGTGGTTAATGCGTGTTTGCAGCCGTTGTTCTCAGACTATCTGGAAAAACTAGAGCATGGGTTGGAGGAACTTGGGGTTCGCGCGCCTCTGTTTGTAATGCAGTCGAACAGTGGGACTGTGCTCTCTCGCCAAGCAATCTTTGAGCCAGCTCGTCTCATAGAATCAGGACCTGTTGCCGGAGCAGTGGCGTCCAAGTTCTATTCCAGCCGATCTCAAGACATTGTATCTCTTGACGTTGGCGGAACCACGTCGAAAGCAGGAGTCTGGTCTACCAATGGGTTCCAAGTAACCAACGAGTATGAGGTCGGTGGACGTTTGCATGGGACAAGGCGAGTTGAGGGATCAGGATACCCTGTCAGGTTTCCG
>Ga0070699_100001737_pt1 | contig 19888 bp, 14 predicted proteins | sample KBSK1503metaG_FD_65473 | JGI IMG/M metagenome (GOLD analysis project Ga0070699, IMG submission 65473) | Corn, switchgrass and miscanthus rhizosphere microbial communities from Kellogg Biological Station, Michigan, USA - KBS K1-50-3 metaG | ecosystem: Host-associated > Plants > Roots >... | reverse complement strand
GGCAGCAACTTCATGATCTCGGCTTGAATATCGTTCGAGGATTCATACTCCCATTGGCAGCCCAGCGCGTTGGCCAGCGCCGTCATGATATGCCAATCCGGCAAACTTTCCCCGAGTGGATCCATGGCCTCACGGACGCGCAGTACTCGGCCTTCCAGATTGGTGAAGGTGCCGTCCTTTTCCGCAGAGGTACAAGCCGGCAGGACGGCATGCGCCATACGTGCGGTTTCGGTCAAGAATGGATCTTGGACGACAAGCAATTCCAGTCGATCCAACGCGGCGCGGACTTCCATCGATGCCGGCAACGTCGCAAGCGGATTTTCTCCGATCACATAGAGCGCGCGGATCTGGCCGTTCCTGCAGCGCTTGAGAATCTCGACGAGACTCCCACCTGAATCAGCCGCCGGCAGCGTGACGTCCCAAGCCTTGGCAAAACGATCGCGAGCAGTCTGATCGTTGAATGAGGCTTGACCCGGCAGGAATTCCGGCGCGACGCCCATATCTACGGCACCCTGTTCGTTCGGCTCCTCCGTCAGCGTACTCACCCCGCAGCCTGGTTGGCCCAACTTGCCGGTGATCCAGGCGAGGTCTATCAGTTTCAAGACGTTCTGATACCCATCAGGCTGGCGGACGATACCTTCAGCGCAGAGGATGATAGATCGAGGCGCTTCGGCAAAAATCGTCGCAGCCTCTTTCAGAGCCTCGACCGACATGCCGGTTTGCGCAGCCACCTGTTCCAATGATACGTGGCCCACAGCGCTCTTTAGAGCCTCAAAGGCTTTCGGGTGCTGCTTGGTGCTGTCCTCGTCGATCAAATCCAGTCCCAGGGTGGCCTTCACGAGCCCGTCGATCACGAGTCCTTCCGTTCCTGGTTTAATTAAGACGGGATGGGATGCGAGCTTGGCCATATTCGTGATGGCGGAATCGATGACCACCACTTGCGCTTTATAGACGCGAATCGCTTCTTTGATGCGCACGGCCGTGAGCGGGTTTGTCTCCGTGATGTTGGAGCCAATGATTATCACGGCTTTGGCTTTCGTCAAGTCTTCCCAGTCGTTCGGGCTTCGCCCGATCCCCAAGGCGTGCCGGGAGGCATGAACGAAGTTAAGATGGCCGTAGCGCGCGCTGCTGTCGAGATGGTTAGTCCGAAACCCGGCGCGCATGAGTTTCTGGAAGAGATAGAGCTCTTCGTTAGTGCAGCGGGCGGTGATCAGGCCGGCAATCGAATCTGGTCCATGCTTGCGTCGGATTTCTGAGAATCGATCGACCACCTGGTGCATGGTTTCGAGCCAAGGGGTTTCGACAAGCTGATTGCCTTTGCGGAGGAGCGGCTGCTTCAAGCGTGCGGCGCTGTCGATGTATTCGAACCCGAAACGCCCCCGCACACAGAGCCCTCCGTGTCCTTTGGCTGTGTCAGCCCGGTCACCCCATTTGTTCTTCCAGGACAGAGGCGAGGTCACACGCACGACTTCAGCGTCCTTGGTCTCAAGGTACATCTGGCAGCCATCCCCGCAATAATTACAGGTCGTGGTGGTTTTCTTTATCTGCCACGGCTTGTACAGGTATTTAGAGAATTTGTTCGTGATGGCGCCAACCGGGCAGACGGCAAGGCAGTCCCCGCAGAATTCGCAGGAGAGCGCGAGATCTCCCTTCGGTACGACTTGATTGAATCCGCCCTTCTTCATGAACTGGAGCGCGTCGATCATCAATACGTCTTTGCACACGTTGATGCACTCCGCGCAGGCAATGCAGCGGTTCATGTTAAAGTCGAGGACCGGGCTGCGCGTATCTTCCGGAATAAATTTCTGCTTCGCGTTGGCCAGGTTCGTGACCCCATGCTGGAAGGCCATATCTTGCAGTTCGCAATGGCCATCGGCGTCGCAGACCGGGCAGTCGAGCGGATGGACCGAAAGATGTTTTTCCACCGCTTTCTTTCGGGCCAGAAAGAGATCTTCCCCCTCGGTTCTGATGATCATGCCGGCTGTCGCCTTCGCGGTGCAGGAGCGAACCGGCGCCTTCTTGCCTTCCTGCATGACCAGACACATACCGCAGGAGCCGAAGGGATCGAAGGTATAGTGGTAGCACATGGCCGGGATGATCTTGCCAGTGCTCGAGATCACGTCGTAGAGAGAGACCCCGTCCTTTGCAGCAACAGATTCCCCGTCGATCGATAGTTCGATCGCGACTGCTTCAACATCAGGATTGGTTGCCGGCTTCAGTCCCATGTCTTCTTCCTCGTGAAACGTAAAACGTGAAACGACATCGATGCACTACCTTTAACCTCCCATGGTTCACGTCTACCTATCACACTCGCCCATCACAATGTCGTAGGTCCCGAAGAGTGTGATCGCATCGGCGATCATATAGCCTCGGGACATATGGTCGAATGCGCCCATGTGAATAAACGAAGGGGCGCGAATCTTCAAGCGGTAGGGTTTCCCGCCGCCCGTGCTGACGATATAGAACCCCAGCTCACCCTTGTGTGCTTCGGTCCCGCAATAGATCTCTCCTGGAGGGGCGTCGAAGCCCTGCGAGAAGAGCTTAAATTGCTGGATCATGGATTCCAGGTTCGTAAAGACTCGTTGTTTCGGCGGCAACGTGACGCTGGGCACATCGGCCATGATGGGGCCGTCCTGCATCTGCTCCAGGCATTGCCGTATGATTTTCACGCTTTCATAGAGTTCCTGGACGCGGATCCAGTACCGATCATAGGTGTCGCCGTTCTTGCCGAGCGGCACGCTGAATTCGCACTTGGGGTAGGCTGAATAGGGCTCGGCTTTACGCAAGTCGTAGTTGACGCCTGAGCCACGGAGCGTCGGCCCACTAAGACCGAAACTCACGGCATCTTCTGCCGAAATGACGGCCACTCCTTTGGTCCGCGCGACCCAAATTCGGTTTTTCTCAAGGAAAACCACGTACTCATCGATTTTTGGCGGAAAGTAATCCAGGAATTGCTTCAGTTTCTCGAACAGCGAAGGCGTGAAGTCCCGCTCGACACCGCCGATACGGTACCAACTGGTCGTAAGGCGCGCGCCGCAGAGTTCATCGAACCAATCCAACAGAATTTCCCGATCCCGGAAACAATAAAAAAAGACGGTCATAGCCCCGATGTCGAGAGCCTGGGTGCCAAGCCAGAACTGATGGCCGATGATACGTTGAACCTCCGCTACGATCGTGCGCAAATAGTCCGCACGCTCCGGCACGGCGATATTCATGAGTTTTTCAATCGCACGACAGTATGCAAAATTGTTGTACATCGCGCAGACATAGTCGAGCCGATCGGTATGAGGAATGAATTGGTGGTAGGTGCCGTCTTCCGCAAGCTTCTCCACGCCGCGGTGCAGGAATCCCAACACCGGTGTAGACTTGACGAGCCGTTCTCCTTCCAACTCGAGGATCACTTTCAGCACCCCATGGGTGCTCGGGTGCTGGGGACCCATGTTGAGCAGGAGTTCCTCCGTGCGGAGAGTCGGCAGGCTCTCGCTTTCCGGATGGGCCGGGTCAATCTTGTAGACGGTTGTTCGTTGATCTTCAAAGGCCATCGTCTGTCCTACCGAGCCGTTTCGTCCAGGAATTCGAACGTGTCGCGCCAGCCCTTGCCACGGAGAGGGAAATCCTTTCGCAACGGATAGCCTTCAGTATAATCGTCTGGCATGAGGATCCGACGAAGATCCGGATGGTGTCGGAAACGAATTCCCATCATGTCGTAGACTTCGCGCTCCATGAAGTCTGCGCCTTTCCAGAGGTCCGTCAGAGAATCCACGATACAATCCGATTCGGGCACCCTCGTCTTGAGCCGGATTCGTTGGCGTTTTTTGATCGAATAGAACTCATACACGACTTCAAACCGTTCTTCGTCATCAGGCCAATCAACGGAACTCACGTGCACAATGTAATCGAAGTCCATTGCAGGATCGTCGTGTAAAAATTGTGCGACCTCATGGAGTCGGTCCCGCTTCACAGTCACCGCAAGATCGCCACGCCATTCGACAGCTTTCACGAAGCCGGTGGCAAAGCTCTCTTGAAGACGACTGGCCAGTTGCTGCAATGACATCGATCGAGACCTATATTTTAAGCCTGGGCTTGACTTGATCCGGTTGTTTCAAAAACACACGTTTCAGCATGATCCGTTCCTGTAACTTAAGGATGCCGTCAAAGAGTGCCTCGGGCGTCGGAGGGCAACCTGGCACGTAAATATCGACCGGCACAAAACGATCGACACCCTGGACAACGCTATAACTGTCATAGATATTCCCTGACGTGGCACAGGATCCCATCGCAATGACGTACTTCGGCTCGGGCATCTGATCGTAAATTTTCCGGATGACCGGAGCCATCCGCCGGCAGACGGTACCGGCCACGATCATCAGATCGGACTGGCGCGGTGAGGCCCGGAAGACACCGGCACCATAGCGGTCCATATCGTACCGTGACGAAACTGCGGCGATCATTTCGATCGCGCAGCAGGCCAGCCCGAACGTCATGGGCCACAGTGACCCCTTCCGAGCCCAGTTGACGGCTTTTTCCACTGTCGTGGTTACGATATCGGGTGTGCCGTCCTTATCATGACGACCAATTTGGATCAGTCCCATTCCAGCGCTCCCTTGCGCCATGCATAGACATAGGCCACCAAGAACAATGCGATGAAGACCAGCATTTCAATCAATCCGATCAACCCGATCTTGGTGAAGACCACTGCCCAGGGATATAGAAAGATGACCTCGATATCGAAAATAACGAAGAGCATCGCGAAGATATAATACCGAACCGGAAAGGGCATCCGAGCATCCGAAAATGGTTCCGATCCGCACTCATAGGTAGAGAGCTTCTCGGTTTCTGGATATTTCGGCTGGACCAGGTAACTGAGGAGCAGCGTCACTATGCCGAACATCAGCGCCACGAAAATAAACAGTAGAATCGGAAAGTATCTGGTAAGGTACTCGAGGAGTAACTCATAACCACTCATAGGGCTGACCTTTCAACACCTTGAGATACATGGAGAGCGGGATCTTAGACTCTGAGTTACGGGGATAGCAAGCGTCCAAAGGACCTACGGTAACGACCCGAAAGTCCTAGGCTTTATTGCTCTGTGAGCCGTCATCGGCGAGAGTGGGATGTCGGGTGTTGCGGCATCTGTGCGACCGGCGGTATGGCAAAGGCATAATCAAAAAAATCTGTTCCACTCACGTACTGCTGTAGTCCGGCTGGGCTGGCTTGTTTAGGAGTGATGCTTCGCTTTGTTGGGTGGGGTGGGTGCCATGCGGCCTGATGGCATGCGCAGGTGGGAGGGCGGTAGTTGGTCAATTTGATCCCATTCAGACTTCAAGGCCGAGAAAGCCTTAGCTTTTTTACGTCGGTGAATCTGGGTCTCGATACGATGATGATCTTGGCATTCAGTGTCATGGCTCGGAGGCTGGTCAGGCACCATATGATATCGCTCTTCTATAAAAATCATTTTGCCCTCCACCGTATCATCGGATGAATCAGCGAGTCAATGAGACAAGGCCTCAATATTCTTGACAATACAGGACTATTTGCTATGGTTTAGACAGCAATGCTTGCCTTACATGAAGGACAACCACCATGCGTCACTATTCAATAAAATGTGTCGTCTCTCTTATTATGGCCTGGATTCTTGCCATCCCGCTCCTTCCTCTGGCCTGGGCAGCAGACGATCTCAATTCGATTCGATTCGGAGAACAGGCCTTGGCCTATTCGTCTGGTTCCATTCAACGATCGACTCCACAAGATGGCTTCGTACATGTGATTACCGGTGATAATCAGACCACCGGAGATCGCATGATATTGGGAGGCTGGGATGTCCTGTACCTACGACTGAAGAATCCCAGTGAAGTCGCGCCTGGAGACCTTTACACGATCTACAAACGAGCTCATAAAGTATTCCATCCAACTACTGGTCAATACCTGGGCCAGTTGATCAATAGGCTCGCAGTGGCTCAGGTGAGCCAAATCGACCAGGACCTGGCTACTGTTCAGATCGTCCGGGCCTTTGCATCTGTATCGCCGGGTGATCCAGTGATGAAGTTTGTGTTTCCGACTGAAGAGGACGTAACGGTTGACCAGTCTTCTTCTGTGGATATCGAGGGGCGGGTTGTGGAGTTTCAATCCAACATGGGGATGATGAACCTCGTGGCACAAAGGAATATCGTCTATCTGGATAGGGGACGGGCAGATGGAATCAGGCCTGGAGTTCTAATGGAGGTGGTTCGGTCGGGGGGAAGTCTTCCTCAACGGGTCGTGGGAGAATTAAAAGTCTTGTCCATGGAAGACCGAACAGCCACTGCATTGGTTACGAAATCGATCTCCCGCATTCTCAAGGGGGATCGCTTCCGAATGAAGGTTCATGCTCCTGAGATCATGCCGGTCTCTCAATTACCACAACCGTCTCTGGATGTTTCCCCTGCCTTGGCTCCTTCCTCAAGCAAGTTTCAAGTCCAGAATGTTGCCCGTGAAACCCGAATAAGTATCAGTGACTTGATGAAGCAGCTCCGGTATGAATCAGGCGAAGCCACAATCAAGCCTGAGGGCTATCAGATACTCGATGAACTGATTACGTATCTTAAGACCACCGCCGGCGAACGGTTCATTCGAATTGAGGGTCATGCGGATAACAGGGAGATCGGCCCCTCGCTCAAATCGCGTTTCCAGACGAACTGGGACCTGTCGAAAGCACGGGCTGGTGGCGTCCTTCGCTATTTGATCGAGAAGGGCGCGATCGACTCCGCGAAGCTTTCGTCTGTCGGCTATGGCGATACGAAACCACTGACCAGCAATGCGACGGAAGTGGGTCGCCAGAAGAACCGTCGTGTGGACATCGTGCTCTATTCGCCTGATTCGGCCAGGGAACAATCTGAGCCAGCAACAAAGCCAACTGAGACCAGCGATAGCGGATACAACTTGTCCCGTCTCAGTTCAGAGCAAAGCGGAGCTCCGACCCCATCAGTGGACAAGGCAATTCCCTTGGCTTCAACTGGTCAGTCCATGATGGAGCCTTCATCGGTCCCCGCAGACCTTGCTCAGACGACGACTCCAGCAGTTGGCAAGGGCAATTCGGATCAGAGCCTCCCTGCTCCAGTCACCTCGCAACAATAACGTCTTCAAGCATTGCGAGGAGGGTTGACGGTTCAGCGTCAGCCCTCCTCGCTTCCTTTCAGAACTGTTCTATTCTCTTTCGTTGTTCCCACTTTTCCGGTGCTGTTACAATGCCCGCATGATTTTGGCGCAGGCAGCCTCTCCTCGCACGGATCCTGAGATCCTATTCGCAGATGTTATTGTTCCGCGGCATCTGGCAGGTCCATTCACCTATACCGTGCCATTGTCGCTTCGACCCACGCTCCGAGTTGGACATCGAGTCCTTGTGCCTTTCGGGCGGTCGATTCTTCAGGGGGCTGTTATCTCCCTTTTCCAAATCCTTCCCCATGGTCTTGATCGCGCACGCCTTAAGGAGATTCATTCGTTGCTTCCGGAGGGGGCCGCGACAGATGTGTCCTCGAATCTGTTCCAGCTCTCACGACAGGTGGCTGAACAGTATGTTGCACCATGGGGACAATGTCTCAGATTGGTATTGCCTCCGGCACCCAAACCACGAGAGCAAGTCAATCACTACGAGCTGACTGAGCAAGGACAAGCCGCACTCACGGCCCACGAACCCTGTTCGGTGAAGGAGCGGGCATTCCTCACAAGGCTTGAGAAAAGATCGTCGGGAGTTCGACAGTCGTCTCGCAGTCTTGGTTCTGACGACTTGCTGCGCGATCTCAAGGCTCGTGGATGGGTAACGGAGGTCCAGGGCTTGCTATCTGCCTCGACAGTTTCTCTCGCTCGACCGTCCAGACAGGCGAGCCAGAATGATTCCGGTGTCATCGCACCGCTCATTCCTGATTCCTCAATTGGTTGGGCTGAGCCACTATTCGAAACACTGAGAACTCAAGGACCGTCTAGGGTTCTGGTGCAGGCTCCCTGGACCGATCGATTGGGGCTATTGCGGCAGGTCATTCGTCTGGTGCTCGCCCGTGGCCAGACTATCCTCATCATCATTGGCGAAGCAGAGCGGGCCCAATGGGTCGCAGGTTTGATCCGTGATGATGAGACAGGCATATCCCCTGTCTGTTTCCATAGCGGTCTTTCAGACCGGGTGAAATCCGAGATGCGGGATCAGATTTATCGGCAGGCCGTTCGAGTGGTTGTGGGGACCCGTTCGACCATTTTTATCCCGCTGACTGCAGTCGGGGTGATTTGGGTCGAGGGAGAAGAAGATGCGGCGCTCAAAGAACCACAGGAGCCGCGCTACCATGCACGGGAAGTGGCTTGGTTAAGAGCGCAGGATGAACGGACGGTCCTGGTCCTGAGTTCTTCCCACCCCTGTCTTGAGACCAGAGCGGCGGTGGAGCTACGAGGGATCGTTGTACGCAAGCTCCCGTCATTTGACGCGCGACCGAGCGTACAGATCGTTGATTTACACGATCATGGTCGCGGCACGGTGTTGAGTCAACCGCTCGTTCAGGCAATCGAGCAAGCGGTGGGTCGCAGGGCAGGCGTTCTATTGTTTCTCAACCGGAAGGGTTATGCGGGCGCTCTAGTCTGTCGGGACTGCGGCCAGGTTCCCCGCTGCCCTGCATGTCGCGTGGCGCTGATGTACTCTCGGCAGGCGAGCCGTCTGCTCTGTTCCTATTGCGGTGGCGTGGCTCCCATCCCTGAGACCTGTGTTTCCTGTTCCGGCCCTCGCATGCAGGTGATCGGGGAGGGCACGGAGCGGGTAGAAGAGGATGCGAAGCGACTGTTTCCTCATGCGGCAGTGATGCGGCTGGATGGAAATACCATGCGGAAACCATCGCAGGCAGAAGCCCTTTGGCGGAGAGTCGAGCAAGGGGAGTGGGATATTATTGTTGGGACACAACTGCTGCTGCGGCGTGGACCTCTCCCGGCAATGGGCTTAGTAGGGATTGTGCAGGCGGACGCTGGACTCAGCGTGCCGGATTTCCGATCTGCTGAGCGTACTTACCATACGCTTCTCGATGCAGTCAGTCTCGCTAGTTCGACAGGTGCTGGTGGTCAGGTTATCGTGCAGACTTATCTGTCATCTCATCATGCGATTCAGGCTATGGCGCAGAACGACGAATCCATCTTCCAAGGGGAGGAGCTATCCCATCGGACTGCATTGGGGTATCCGCCCGCGGTGCATTTGATTGCCCTCCTCGTATCAGGGACCAACGACAAAATGGTTCGCGACGCTGCCACGGCCTGGGTGGCGCGACTCACTGCCTGTTCTTCACCGTCCGTGGTTACACAGACGGTCGAAGCAAAAGTCCCTTCGATGGCTCAATCGATTGGTCCAACCGGCGGTCTCATTATTCTGGGTCCAGTGCCTTCTCCCGTGTCGAGACTCCGGGGACGGTATCGGTGGCAGATTCTCGTGAAATCGCTCGAACGGGAAGCGGGGCTCGAAGCGGTGCGGATTACGGTCAAGGAAATGGAACGGACTTGTCAACGCCGGGCCATCAAGTTCGATGTCGACGTCGATCCGATCGAGATGTGGTAGGTGTTACCTGTTCCTGCTGATGACATACCGATTGCGTGGTAGGTGGCTTGCTGCCGGTTATACCGGTTGACGAGGCGACGACGGGCTGACCAGCTCGCTTGAAGAGCCCATAGGAAAAAGTTATCCAAAAGACCGCCGAGAAGAGCCCAGTCAGAACAGCTGAGAGAATCGTTCCCATTTGTTCATCAGTGGGTTCTAAGGTGGTCAAGCGGGCCTGAACCATTGTGACGATGGGCCATGCAAGACTTTCTAGGCCCAGTAACAGAGTGGCCCAGGCCCAGACCAGTCCAATCGTGCGACCTTGCCAGATCAGAAATCCTGCAATGCCTCCTGCGACGAGAAAGGTTTCCGCGGGTGAGAACGAGTCCCACGCCAGCCATGCACCTACCGTCACAACGAGGCCGCCAAGCAGCGCATTGAGTTGAGGGCTCCACCAAGTGGTGACCATACCGGGGGGTTGTTCTCCGTGGACTATGCGCGGGACAGTCTGATTCCTGACGGCGTAGTTGTCAATGAAAGTGTACGTCGCCGAGACAGGAACGAAACAAGGCTAGGCCTGCAATTCAGCTTGGACAGTGTCGAGGAGGGTCTTCATCTCAAAGGGCTTCTGAAGGGTACGGTGGGCCCCCAACATTTTGGCGACGTCAAGGAAATTGAGGATGCCAATCATGTCACTGCCGCCAGTGATCGCAATGACTTTCACGTTGGGGAAATCCCGTCGCAACGTTGCAGTGGTCTCCAGACCATCCTGGTCGGGCATGAGAATGTCCATAATGACCAGGTCAGCTGGGGCCAGCCGATATTGCTGTAGAGCCTCCTTCCCATCACGCGCCTCCGTGACGTGATACCCGGTCCGCTCCAGTGTTTCGCGAATCAACTGACGGATTTGGTCTTCGTCATCAACAACCAGAATAGATGGCATCGTGTCCTCGGCTTCGGTGAATAACTCCGGGCCTCGGTCCCCGGCGCTGTCGTGTCTCGCAGAGCTGATTCTGGACTTTATCATCTCCCTGCTAAGCGGGCAAACAAACAATGCGTCGTCGTCGATGGCCTATCGACATCCATCCGATGGCGAATATTGATTCGTTAGTTGAGCTTGATAGGGCCGTTTAGCTCCGACAGGCCCAGAAAAACGCTATGTTGGCAAGCGAGAACTTCGATGCCACGTACGTATAGTGCAATACGTGAATACTCCTGCATGATAGAAGAAGAGTCAGCGGAATCAAAATGTGCGCGCCGCATGCAAGAGAGTGACGGCGGACTGTTTCGGCCTCTTGGTTCTAAACGCGCCGGTTTGGGAGTGTCGTCAGGCCTGACGCTTGACGAAGAGGGCAGCGGCCTGTGCGCGTCGTGAGATACGCAGTTTTTGGAACACGTTGGCGAGATAATTCTTGACCGTCTTATCGCTGAGTTGCATCGTGGCCGCAATTTCTTTATTGGTCATTCCTTCCGCCACCAACGCGAGCACGCGCTCTTCCTGAGGGGACAGGGATTGTCCGCGCACTGGGCCGGCTTGGGCCGGCCAACCTTTAATCCAATTCAGCGCCCGTTGGGTGAGGGCGGGATTGAGAATTGATTGACCATTGGACACGGCACGAATCGATCGAATCAGCAGGCTAGAGTCAATATCCTTGATGATGTATCCATACGCGCCAGCCAGCACGGCCGCCAAGACGGACTTATCATCGGCATACGATGTAAGAAAGATGATTCGCATGGTGGGATGCCTGGCGAGAATTGCACGACAGGCGTCGACCCCTGAGCCATCCGGGAGGCGCACATCCATCAGGATGATGTCCGGTCGGAGCCGCTGGGCCGCCCGTATCGCGGAGGCTTTGGATCCTGCCTCACCGACAATGGTAATGCCGTGGTTTTCCTGTAAGACGGTTCGCAGGCCGACACGGACCACTTCGTGATCGTCGACCAAGAGCAGGCGAATTGGTTTGGGTTTAACGGCGGACAGAGAAGGCCTCTTTCGGCAAGTCGAGTACGACGCGTGTTCCCTCATTTACCTTCGATAAGACGGTGAACCGTCCTCCGATCTTCTGCGCACGGGCGGCCATGTTGATCAATCCATGCCCGGTTCCCTTAACGGCCTCCGGGTTGAATCCACTGCCGTTGTCGCGAATGCTCAGCCGGACACCCTGCTTCAACATCTTCAGCGATACCGTGGCCTCTTGCGCGCGGCCGTGCCGGATACAATTACTCACGGCTTCTTGGATGACGTGGAGCAGGTGCAGGGACTGTTCAGCCGACACGGCCTGCGCGGCACGGTTCTCAACCGCGAGACGTACGCGCGTGGCATGGTTCTGCGTCAGCGATTCCAGCATGTGCTGCAACGCCGTCGGCAAGTCCTTCCCCTGGAGCAAGTTTGACCCCAGCCCCGCGATGAAGTTCCGGATCTCGTGCATGACACGGTTCAACTGATCGATGGCCTGATCCAGTGGTGGGCCGGCCGTCCTGCGATTCCCTGGAGACATCATCGATTTCGACGTTTCGAGGGTGAGGCCCACGGCAAAGAGCGACTGGAGGATCCCATCATGCAGGTCTTGGCTGATCCGCTCGCGTTCCTCGATCGCGGCTCGCAGATCACGCTCTCGTTGGCGGAGGGCTTCTTCCATACGCTTGCGGTCAGTGATATCCGTCGCGGCGCCGAGTATCATGATTGCGTGACCGGTGTCATCCAGGATGGGCCGTTTCACGGTTTGGACCCATCGTCGATTCCCGTGAACATCGGTCACAATTTCCTCCGGGGTGAATCGTTCTTCGCGTGTGCTTATGACGTCCGGATCGATTCCGCGGAAGAACGTGCCTTCGTCGGCTTTCCTGTCGAAGTCGGCGTCGGTCTTGCCGACGAGATCCTCTACCGTGCTGCCATATGCGTCGGCCACCGCCTGATTGACCAAGGTGAAGCGTCCTTCCCTATCCTTGGTAAAGATGAAATTCGGGTCGGTATCGATGATCTGGCGGATGAAAGCGTGGGACTGCCGCAGGGCATCTTCCGCGCGCTTCCGTTCGGTGATGTCGGTGGCGATTCCACAGACGGCGTAGGGGAGACCATTAGCGTCTTTCAACGGGAATTTTGTCGAAATCACCGTAAGAACACCACTGTCAACAGGAACGGTTTCCTCAAGGGACAAGGGACATCCCGTTTGAAGAACCTTCCGATCGTTCGACTGGAGGCCATCGGCTGTGTCGCGATCGAACAGGTCGTCATCCGTTTTCCCCATCACCTCACTCGGTGACAGATGATGCAGTTCTTCATAGCGCCGATTGATGAGGAGGTAACGGCCCTCCGTGTCTTTGACGAAAATCATAGCCGGACTATGGTCCAGAATCGCCTGCAACTGGTTTTTTGTGGATCGGAGCGCGGTCTCCGCCAGCGCTCGCTCCTCGGCCTCAAGGCTCAGAGCAACTTGATCCGCTACCGACGCGGCAAAAGACTGTTCTTCGGAAGTCCATTCTCTCAGTGGACCCGTGTGCTCGTGGCAGAGTACACCGACCACTTTCCCATGCAGGTGAATGGGCGCATCCATCATGGAGGTAATCCCAAAGAGGGGCAAATAATGCTCTCTGAATTCATCGGTCCGTGGATCGGTTCGCGCATCGGAGGTGCTCAGCGCCACGTCGGACGCCAGAGCCTCGAAATATCTGGGGTAGTGTCTTGCCTCCAGGACGGTTCCCTGCTCATGGCTATTGGTGCTCAGCACATACAGGTCACGGCAGACAATGGCCGAGCGATCCTCGTTGAACAACCAGATACTGACCCGCTCCACTCCTAAGGCGGATCCCCCCGTCTCGGTGATGGTCTTCCACGTCGCTGCAGGATCCACATGATCGTCTTTCGCCAAACGCAGCCGGGCCTGTTGAAAGCGGATGATGTGTTCCGACCGTTGCCTGATCGCCGCCTCCGCGGTGGTCCGTTCGGTGATGTCTTCGGAAATCGTCAAGATATATTGCGGCTCGCCCTCTGTGTCGAGAAGAGGGACCTTTTTCGTCCGAAAGATACGACCGGGTTCCCTTTCCCGTTTCATCACGTGTTCGGGCACTTCCACGAGAGTCCGGCGTCGGAGCGCGTCGAGGTCCGCGTCCCAGAGCGCGTTCGCCTCCTTCTCGGGCAAGCAATCGTAGAGCGTTTTGTCAGCGAGTGCGTGGCGGTCAAGTCCTAACACCTGCTCCGCCGCGCGGTTCATCTGCACGATCTTCAAGGTTTTGGCATCTTTCACGGTAATGACATGCGGGATGTTCTCCAGGATCGATTGCAAGAATGCGTGGGTCTGCGCCCGATCACTCTCCAGAGTTTTTCGCTCCGTGATGTCTTGGTTGACGATGATGGCGCCGCTGACATGGCCATCCTCTCCGAACAGAGGCACGGCGGAGTTGATGATCACTTTACTCGTGCCGTCCAGGCACTGAATGGTCAGTTCCTCATTGAGCGTGGCCTCGCCTTTCGTGAGTGCGCGGGCCAGCGCCCACCGGTGCGGGTTGCCGGATGAACTGACGTTTTCCCACCATCCGGGGTGACCCTCCGTGTTTTCCAACCCGACGTGCTGAACTCCAGCCCAGATTCGGCGCCCAGCAGGATTCGTGAGACGGCCTTTACCGGATGCATCGGTAAACCATACCCCTACGGGAAGGGCATCGAGGACGGCTCGCAGGTCCCCCTCGCTTCGCCGGAGCGTCTGCTCCGCCCGTTTACGTTCAGTGATGTCAGTGATAGTGCCGACGTAGCCGATGATTTCACCATGGGAGTTCTTCTCGGTTACGGCTTGACACAGTACCCAGGTCGTCACGCCATCGCCACGTTGGAAGCGATATTCCGAGGAGAACATTTCCTGCCGTGTGAGTGCCCGGTCCCACTCATCGATGACGTGCTGCCGATCTTCGGGATGGGTCGCGTCGGCCCATCCGTGATTCAGGGCCTTCTCGTGGCTGAGGCCTGCGATCTCACACCAGCGCGTGTTCACATAGAGATACGAGCCCTCTCGGTCGGTTCGGAAAATACCGACCGGTGAGGTCTGAGCCAACGTGTGATACCGCTCCTCGCTCCGGCGGAGGGTCTCCTCCGCCAGTTTGCGCTCAGTGATGTCCTGGACCATGGCCAGCAAATGCAAGGGCATGTCGTCATGGTTTCGTATGACGGAGAGACCTACTTGAGCCCAGACGGTGCCTCCACCTTTCCTGGTATACCGCTTCTCGAAGACCTGATAGACAGCCGCCCCGGTCAAGAGCTGTTGAATTCGGTCGACATCGCCGGACAGGTCCTCCGGGCGCGTGAGCGACTGAAAGTCTTTGGTGAGCAATTCCGGCTTGGGGTAGCCAAGGATGTCGCACAGTGCCTGGTTCACCTCATGCCATCGGCCCGTAAGATCGCAAATGGACATGCCAACGGAGGCATTATGGTATGCAGCGCGGAACCGTTCTTCGCTGGCCCGCAGGGCCTCTTCCGCGCGCTTGCGCTCGGTGATATCTGATGCAGAACCGGCCATTCGGAGTGGTGTCCCATCGTCAGCCCACTGGGCCACACCTCGATCAAGGACCCACATGTAAGAGTCGTCTCTCAGCTGGATCCGATATTCTTGACAAAACTCCGGACTCTGCTTGGCCAGATACCGGTCGAGGCTTTGGAGCACCCGGTCGAGGTCGTCGGGGTGGATGCGGCTTCGCCACTCCTCGAGCGCGTAAGCAAGTTCGTGGTCCTCATACCCGCGCATCTCTTTCCATCTCGTCGAAAAGAACACGTCGCCGGTTTGAAGGTTCCAATCCCAAATCCCGTCAGTACTGCCGCGCACGGCGAGCTGCCATCGTTCTTCGCTTGCCCGGAGCGCGTCTTCGACGTGTTTGCGTTCGGTCATGTCGAGGGTGGTGCCGTCTATCCTGATCGGGCGTCCTCCTGTTGCATCCCGATGGACTTGGCCGCGACTATGGAGGACACGGACTTCGCCGCTAAGCCGCACAATGCGAAATTCCAGATCAAAAGGGGAATGGTTCACACGCGCGGCGTTCATGGCAGCCAGTACCCGGTCATGATCATCCGGTAATACGGCCGCCAGAAAGGTTTCATGAGTTGCGGCAATTGCGCCAGGTTTGTAGCCGAAGATGCGAAATTGCTCGTCAGACCACCCCATCCTGCCGCTGTCGATCTCCCAAGACCAGCTACCGAGATGGGCGAGGGCTTGCGCATGGGCCAGGCGTTGGGATTGTTCTTGGAGCGAGGCTTCTGTGTGCTTGCGCTGCAGTTCCGCAGCCACACGTGGGGCAAATACCTGGAGAAGCGCCTGCAGCCTCTCCTGGTTCGTAATCGGCTTGGTGTCCATGACGATGATCAAGCCTACGACGTTTCCCTGCTTATTCCGGATAGATACGCCCGAATGGCTGTCTACCCCCAGCGTGGCTAATGACGGGAAGTTAGGGAAAAGAGTCTGGACGCCTTGCTCATAGCACCAAAAAGATTGGGTGAGTCCTGTGCCACAGGGAGCATGCGTCAGCTCGTACGCGAAATTATCGAGCAGGGCTCCTCCGGAGGCGACTGCCACCGTACGAATGGTCACAGGTGTGCCGTCCTCAATTTTCCCGATCACCGCGTACTGCACGTGCAAGGAGGCCGTGAGGTGTGTGGCGAGTGAGGCAAAGAACTCATCGCCCGTGTCGGTGGCAGTACCCTCCATAATGGCTTTCAAGAGGTCCGACTGCGCGCGAAGGTCCTGCTTCGCATGCTCGAGGCACTGATGTTGAGCCTGCATCGACTGGTCTCGCGCGGCAAGTTCGCGTGTGAGTTCGGCTACCTGCACTCGCAGGGATTCGATCTCTGAAACGTGTCCGGTACTACTCATAGAGTGATACTCCTCGCAATGAGAGACCTATCTGTTGCGGTCCAAGAGCATAGATGTGCAATCCAGTTTCTGAATAGATCGACGATTGCCTTCGGAAATGAATAGTATCCGGTGTGATCGGCATGATGGATCAGCGGATTAAAGCGCGCGGGAGAACGGGACGAGTCATACCCGAGGGGTTGACGAAGGGGGGCCAGGACTGTGGGTGCAGAATGAGCTGCAAGAACCGCATCGCCTCAGGCCCTCGCTAATAGTCCTGCACAGGTGTATCAGGCGGTCCGTAGTGTCCTACGGACAGTCCCCGTATGTCTAGATCGGAGCGGGGAGAGAATCGAAGCATGAGACAAAACGATTTCGAAAAGAATCGGGGGGATTCTCTGGCGTCGGAACGAGCGAGCTTGATTGGTGCCGAAGGCGGGACTTGAACCCGCACGGCTTGCGCCACACGCCCCTCAAACGTGCGTGTCTGCCATTTCACCACTTCGGCTATAAGGTCACTTCGACGACAAGGGAAGCGTATTATAGAAGTGGGCCAAAATCCTTGTCAATCAATAGACGGTCCGGTAGAATCATGCGGCTTGAACTCACCAGGTCTTCCAACGTTGTGCAGAGTCACCACATCCTGACTCCCATGCTAGAGATCGCTGAACGACGGATACAGGGAGCCGTCGCTGCGTTGTTCGACGTCGACAACACGCTCCTGCCAGGAGAGGCCAGCGAAGTATGTTTTTTCCGGTTTCTCTGGCGGCGTGGTCTCGTGGGATGGGGCGAGTTGAGTCGGAGTGCAATCTGGCTGGCGGGGCACGTGCCACCGTTCTCACTGCACTCGCTCCGAGAACGAAAAGTGTATCTGTCGGGCAAGTGTCCCGCAGATATTGAATCGTATGCACGGGAGTTCTGTCAGGCAGAAATGATCGGGAGGTTGTCCCTGGAGGGTCGTGCCAGGCTGGATGCGCACCGACAGGCCGGTCACCAACTGATTCTTGTCACGGGCGCGCCTGATTTTTTGATCGTACCCCTTGCGGAATTTTTAGAGGTGCCCACGGTCTTCGCGGCGAAGCCGGAGCAACGGGATTCAGTCTATACCGGTGCGTTGATTCCCCCATTGCCCTATGGTCGTGGCAAGCGTGAATTGATCCTCGCCCACGCTCAGGAAATGGGCCTCGATCTGGCCGGTTCCTATGCGTATGGCGATAGCCCGGGCGATCACGACATTCTTGAGTTGGTCGGGTACCCCTTGGTGGTCAACCCGATTAGGGGCATGGCGCGGACAGCGCGCCGCCGAGGCTGGCCCGTTACGAAATGGACATAAGAAACACGATCGGATTTCAGCGACCAGTCGTCCGACTTGAGGTGGTTGTCTGAAGGCTCACGGCTCTGTCTGGTTATGCGCATCACCGAGATCTTCCATAGTATTCAAGGGGAGTCGAGCTACGTTGGGCAGCCCTGCGTATTTGTACGGCTGACCGGATGCCCGCTCCGTTGCACCTGGTGCGATACCGATTATGCCTTCTATGGCGGGAATGATTGCCCGATCGATGAGGTACTGGCGAAGGTCCGTAGTTATGGGTGCCGCCTCGTGGAGGTCACGGGAGGAGAACCGCTTGTCCAGCCTGAAAGTTTCTCATTTATGGCCAAACTGTGCGATGCCGGGTACACGGTTCTCCTTGAGACCAGCGGCGCAGTCGATATTGCACCGGTCGATCCACGTGTGCATGTCATCCTGGATGTGAAATGTCCGGGGAGTGGTATGACCGACCGGATGCATTGGCCGAATCTCTCTACGTTGTCGGCCAAGGACGAGGCGAAGTTTGTCCTAGCTGATCGAGTCGATTACGACTGGGCCCGTGAGATTCTTGCCCGGTACGACTTAGCCAGCCGCTGCATGGTGCTCTTCAGTCCGGTCTTCGGCGTACTCGATATGCGGCAGTTGGCAGAATGGATTCTGGCCGATCGTCTGCCCGTCCGTTTCCAATTGCAGATGCATAAGTATATATGGACCCCGGATATGCGAGGGGTGTGAGGAGTCGCGATCAGTTCGCAAGAGTCAGCGATCTAGGTTAGCCGAGGACTGTGTGCTCACGGCTGGCCACCCGAACAAGGAGACATGAATGAAGATCATGCAGGTCAAGGTACAGGTTGGACAAGCGGAGACCGCATCCGCAGAGGTGTTGGTGCTGACGCATTGTGAAGGAGAGGGCTTGGCCAAACAGGATGCGGCCCTCCTCGATCGAGCCCTTGGGGGCGCATTGCGAAAACTGGTGCAATCCAGGGAATTCGAAGGTAAGGCCAACGAAGTATTGCTGTATCACACGCAGGGCACAGTACCCGCGAAGCGATTGGTGCTGGTCGGTTTGGGCAAAAAGGGCGAGGTCACACTCGAGACAATCCGCCAAGCAATGGGCTCGGCTGCGAAGCGCGTTCGTCAGGCGAAGGTGAGTTCCTTTGCGGTAGCACTTCCAAGCGTGACGCCTGGCGGGATGTCAATGGTCGAGGTGGCCCAAGCGATGGTGGAAGGGGCGATCCTGGGCAGTTATCAGTTCGCCGTCTATCGGAGCGAGGTTGCCTCAGTGCAAGAGGTCGCGGGAATGAGGATTCTCGTCCCGGAGAAGGGGCAGTTGCGGCAGGTCGCTGAAGGGGTTCGGCGCGGGGTTGCCACGGCAGAGGCAACCGTCTTTGTTCGGGATCTCTGTAATCATCCCTCCAACGTCCTCACCCCTACCAGGGTGGCCAACGAAGCGAAGACCATTGCCAAAGCTGAAGGGATCACGATCAAAATCCTCGACCAGAAAGAGATGGAGCGCTTGGGCATGGGTGCGCTACTCGGCGTGGCGCGCGGGAGCCAGGAGCCGCCCAAGTTCATCATCCTGGAATACAACGGAGCCAAGAAGAAAGACGAGCGTCCAGTCGTGCTGGTGGGGAAAACGATTACCTTCGATACCGGCGGGATCTCTCTGAAACCGGCCGAAAACATGGAACACATGAAGGCCGACATGACAGGGGGGGCCGAAGTCCTGGCCTCGATCCGGGCGGCGGCCAGACTCAAGCTTCCTCTGCGTCTCATCAGCATCCTGCCTGTGGCGGAAAACATGCCGGGTGGCCGGGCGATGAAGCCTGGCGATATCGTGAAGACGCTTTCCGGGAAGACCGTCGAGGTGCAGAACACGGATGCGGAAGGCCGGCTCATCCTGGCCGACGGTCTCGCTTATGCGATGCGCTACGAGCCGGCGGCCTTGATCGATATTGCGACACTCACGGGGGCCTGTGTGGTGGCGCTCGGCCAATTTGCGATCGGGATGTTCGGGAATGATCGGGCACTCAAGGAACAGGTGAGGAAGTCGGGGCAGAAGTCCGGTGAGCGAGTGTGGGAGATGCCCTTGTGGGAGGAATATTTCGAACAGCTGAAGAGCGATGTCGCCGATATGCGCAACATCGGTGGCCGAGGCGGGGGCATGATCACCGCAGCGCTCTTTCTGAGCAAGTTCGTGGGAGACTGCCC
>Ga0070699_100001735_pt1 | contig 19898 bp, 23 predicted proteins | sample KBSK1503metaG_FD_65473 | JGI IMG/M metagenome (GOLD analysis project Ga0070699, IMG submission 65473) | Corn, switchgrass and miscanthus rhizosphere microbial communities from Kellogg Biological Station, Michigan, USA - KBS K1-50-3 metaG | ecosystem: Host-associated > Plants > Roots >... | reverse complement strand
TAGTCGATTAGAAATGGAGGAGCATTGGAATAGGCCGGCCCGGCTAGAGGGCAGCACCAGGTTATTTACGAGGCGAAAGTTTGAGCTTGTCGGCCATACGAACCAAGTCAGCCAAGGATTCGGCCTGCATCTTCTGCATGACGTGGCCTCGGTGGATTTTTACGGTGGCCTCGCTGGCTCCGATTTCGTAGGCGATCTGCTTATTGAGCTTTCCGGAAACCACGAGAGTCAGAACCTCGCGTTCTCTCGGGGTCAATGCCTGATAGCGCTGCCGCAACTCGAGGATCTCGGCCTGTGCTTCCTGCACGGTGCGATCGAGCAGTAGGGCCTGGTGAATGGCGTCCAGCAGATCCTGGTCCCTGAAAGGTTTCGTTAGGAATTCAACGGCGCCCGACTTCAATGCTCTGACAGACATGGGAATGTCTCCGTGCGCCGTAATAAAGATGATGGGGATCTGAATGTTGGTATCGGCTAATTGTCGTTGAAAATCGAGTCCACTCATTTCAGGCAGTCTGACATCGAGAACTAAACAACTCGGGTTACTAGGGCGTTGCTTACCGAGAAACTCCTCTCCAGTTGCAAAGGACTCGGCGCGCAAGCCAGCTGACTCCACGAGATCGGTGATCGCCTCACGCATGTCGCTGTCATCATCGACGATGAACACGGTGGGAAGCCCTTCGGATTTCATGCCTGTGCCTCAGCTTCCACGGGAAGAGTGAAATGGAAGGTTGCGCCAGCGTCCTGATTACGAGTGGCCCACACTCTCCCTCCGTGGGACTCCAGGATCGAGCGCGTAATCGCCAACCCCATACCCGTCCCCTGTGGCTTTGTCGTTTGGAACGCCTCAAAAATCTTTTCGGTACTCTCCATTGGCAATCCTACACCGGTATCGCTGATTGATACGATTACCTGACCTTCGGAATTCAGTCGCGAACTAATTGTAAGTTCACCTCCGTTTAGTTTCATGGCCTCGATCGCATTCAACATCAGGTTCATGAACACCTGTTGAAGTTGTACTCGGTCGGCGAGGATGTCAGGCAAATCTGCATCAATGTTGGAATGGATGGTTATGGCGTACCGAACCGTTTCCTTCCTGAGCAGGACGGTTATTTCTTGAACGATGTCTGCTACCTTCAGCATCTCACGTTCAGGGGGAGTGCCTTTTTTGTAGAAGGATCGCAAACGATTCATGACATCAGCGGCGCGGTTCCCGTGTCGCTCAATTCTAGTTGCGGCGCTGCGGGCCCTCTCCAGATCGGGGGGATCCCGCGCCAGCCATCGCAAACATGCGCTGGCGCTTGTGATCGAGGCGGCGATGGGCTGCTTTATCTCGTGCGCCAGCGCGGCGGCCAGTTCTCCCATCATATTGACGCGGTTGATGTGCGCAAGATCAGCTTCTAGCTGGCGCAGCCTTTCGCGCTCCTCCTCGGCGCGCTTTCGTTCCGTTATGTCCATCGTGATGCCGACGTATTCACCGAGTTCCCCAGTGCGATTGTGATGTCCGATGGTGCGCAGAAATCGTACGCTTCCGTCGGGACGGCAAACCCGGAACTCGCGGATGTCATAGTCTGTTCTCGTGCGGATTGCATTCTCAAGAGTTGCCCTCACAATCGGCTCATCTTCCGGGTGAAGAGTGTCCCAAAAACGTTCGAGTGCTAAAGGGCCTTGGTTGGGTTCAAAGCCATGCAGTCGATAAACTTCGTCCGACAAATGGAAATTTTGCCTTGTGTGGAAATTGGCCGCCCAACTGCCGATGTGGGTGAGGCTTTGCGCTTCCGCGAGGTATGCTTTTTCCCGTCGCAACTCCTGTGTCAGTAACTCCTGTTCGGTGACATCCATCGTAGTGCCGACAAACCCTTTGAAAACCCCCTGTTCAACGACGGGAACAGCCACGGCGCGAACGTAGCGCAACTGCCCGTCGGGTCGAACAATCCGCTCTATTTGATCGAAGCCACAGTGTTCCTCTAGCATGCGTTTAATAGTTTCAGCAATGGAGGCGCGGTCTTGTGGATGTACGAGGGCCAGATATTGTTCAACCGTGGGTGCTCCGTTGTTCGGATCCAGGCCGTAAATTTTGTATAGCTCGTCAGACCAATAGTGGCCGGCAGCATTGAATGCCCAACTACCCATATGAGCGAGGCGCTGTCCCTCGCTGAGATAAAACTGGGTTCTTTGCAGGGCTTCCTCTGTCCGCTTCCGGTCTGTGATGTCCTGGACCGTACCAAACATTTCATACGCTCGCCCCGATGCATCTCTTTTCACAGCCCCAAGACTGTGGACGGTGCGCACTTCTCCGCTTGGAAGAATGAGTCGGTGTTCAGAGTCGGGGCGGACACCGTTGCGAATGGCCTCTTCTGCTGTCCGGAACACAGACTCTCGATCTTCAGGATGGATCATTTCGCGTACTGTGGCTAAGTCTATGGGACTTTCCTGCGGCCTGAGTCCGAAGATGCGGTAGGTTTCGTCCGACCAGGTCACGCGATCCGTATCGAGGTTCCATACCCAGTAGCCGACGTGGGCGACGCGCTGGGCTTCTTCAAGCCTGGCTTTGCTTTCCTTTAAGTCGCCGTACATCAATTGACTCAAGGGTGGTGTCGCGAGACGGTCTCCATCCGAGAGGGAAGACTCCGCCTGCATCGGATCTTCGATTTTGAGATTGATACCGATCCAATACAACAAAGTTCCATCGCTGGCTCGAACCGGTTCCACGCTGCTGAGGAACCAACAATATTCTCCCTCAGCGCTACGCACCCGAAAACTCATTTGGCCGACGCCCCCAATATGTAAGCATGTGGACCAGACCGTGCTGGTTTCTTCCTGGTCCGCAGGATGTAGAAAGGAGATAAGGGAATCCCCGCCTGCGGCAGTGTTGATGCCGAAGCGGAGCGGATGATCCTTCGGCAGACCCAGATAATCCGAACCACGTTCGTTCACAAAAGTAAGTGCACCTGACGGGTTAGCATACCAAGTGTGCGCGGGAATCAGATTCAGCGCGACTCGCAACTCTGCTCCCAACGGAGGACGTTCTTCAGTGGCGTTATCTGCGTGGTCAATCATAAGCTTCAGGGGTAAGTGGCTAAGCTATAATGCGAAAACCAAAGCCGGAAAATGGTACACCTGGGAAGTTATACCGAGGAGCGCCCGCTTTCAACTCCAGGTGGACATCTTTGTTCTGAGGTTGGAGCGCCAAACATCTACCGCCATCCGCAGTCGCGTTTCGAGTCCACGCAATGCGCTCTACGAGACTCTGGAAAAGATCCCTTTAGGAAAAGAAGGTTTCGTTGGCTTGCGGCGTTCGTGACGGAGCGAAAAAATACCTCTCCGAAGATAAGTCACATTCCAAGACGGGAGGCAAAGCTGCTCCGGCAATCCGCCGCTCTTTCGCTTCTTCTGACTACGACCTAAGTAGTAGTTGGCTCGACCAAGGCCTAATTGTGCCGGCTTCCTGCGCGGCGTTAACCTTCGCCCAATGAGCATCGGGCAAGACTCAAGACACGTAGCAATAATCGATGACGACGATTCGGTTCGGCGTGCATTGCAGGATCTAATCGAAACGGAGGGACTGTCCACACTCAGCTTCGCCTCGGCGGAACAATTCCTTGATTTCGAAGCCCGACACCAGGCCGCGTGTGTGATCTGCGACATTCGCATGCCGGGCATGTCCGGCCTGGACCTGCAAGCGAAGCTCAAGGCCGAACGATTCCGCGTACCGATCATATTCATCACGGCGCATGGCAACGCCGAGATGCGAACTCGTGCCATTCGTGCCGGCGCCGAGGAGTTCTTCACCAAACCCTTCGACGACGCAGTTTTACTGAAGATTCTTAATGCCACTCTCGAAAGGTCAGCGCCAGCCAAAGGCTCCGATGAAGATCGTGAGGTGTCGGTTGGCAGAAGCGCTCAAGGCGTGAAAGGAGTCACAGATGAAGGGTCTAGTACTTAAGTTCTCAACAGGAGAGACGCGATGAAAACAACCATGAAGAGAGACGCGATAACAACAATCAATACACACTACATCGATGGCGCGTTCGTTGAATCCCATGGCCGCGAGGTCATGGACATCATCCGTCCGACCGACCGTCAGATCATCGGACGCGTCACGCTGGCCGACGAGAAAGATACGCGGCGATAGCTGACCGCCACAAATGCGGGCGTCTTCCCGTGGTTTTTCCCGAACGCAATGACGTTCCCATTCAGAGGCAGCTCGTGTATGCGCATTTCTGGAGGCCCGCAACTCGCGCTAATGCATCGGTACCGGTCGATAAGATAAGGCACACCTTCGCCAGCTAGCAGCCTCGACGAGGTGGTGACTTCGAAATGCAGATGCGGCTCGCGGGCATCCCCGGAAGAGCCGATGCGCGCCAGCACTTGGCTGCGCCGTACGCGGTCTCCTGCCTTCACACCCACACTTCCAGGTTGCAGATGCATGTAATATGCAAACTGACCACCACCTATGTCGAGAGTGATCATGTTTCCCGCAACTGTGTCCATCGTAATCGGCACAGCAGGGTGGAACGACTCGCCGTGTCCGGGAGTGTTATCGGAAAGACCATCTCTTGCCGAAACAACACGGCCGTCGGCGACAGCCAGCACCGCCCTCCCATACGCATAGTAAGATCGCACATCCCGCGGGTCACCGGAGAATGACGCACCGTCTTTGATCTGCTTCCAGTCGATCGCGTAGCGTCGTGAGTCCACTGCCCGGCCATCAAGAATGAAAACTCCACGTCGATGATGATTGTCCTGATCATTGCTGGGGCCATCGGCTGCAAGCCAGTTCGCTCCTTCGACCGGAGGCCCGAGCACATGCAGAGTAGTGTGATGTGTGGTGATGACGGCTCCTGTTGCTACTGAGTTGGCCGCGATCACGTGATGTAGCAGTCTGTCCGGAATATGGGAGCCGCGCTCGAACGCAATGGACATAAAAGCGATAGTGGTCTGGCCGTCGCCAATTACGAGTCTTCCTTTGGGGTCAGAAAGTGGCTTGCCGCCTAAAGGCTGCAACATGGTTTCGAGCTGCTGTGCCTCAAAGGCCACAATTGGTTGGGCGGTGGCGCCATCCGCGTCGCGCACCTCAATGCGGCTCACGGAAAGGGGAGCTGTCCCGAAGTTCGTCAGATGCAGTTCGTACATGAGATAGATGTGTCGTCCACTTGGGAATGCGGTGGGCTCGAATGGCACGCGCATCTCGAGCTGGACTGGCCATGGAGTGGACTTGGCCGCCGACTGCTTGTTATCAGATATCGCCTTCCAGATGGGACGCGATCTGTAGCTCACAACTTGTTCGTTACACTTCGGATCGATCTTCGGTGTTTGTTGAGAAGTGACCACTGAAGCGGCAGCAGCGCACGAGGAGAGGCTAAGTAGCAAACCTAATGTTGAGAGTAAACCCATCTTCTTTCACCCAGCGGATGATCTTTGATCATAAACAAAACACCCGCCGTCTGGATTTTATAGCTAAATTTATCGAAGCCCCCTCTAACGTTAGACACGCAAAGACTCATGAAGAAACCAACCTAAAGGGTTTTCAAATGTCCTCAGGGCTCAGCACTTATCCTCAGTCGCATCCTCTTCTGGAAATCACACGAGCGCACCGTTACCTAATTTGTTGTTGCCTTGCATCTTCGTGAGCGTCAAAGTCAGTAGGACGCACTCTCAATTCTCTGTCAATAGTAGAGGACTCGCTAGCAATGTTGCGCGACGTTCACCTTTTAACCAAAAGGCGAAAGGATTTCTCGCCGAAGCGGCTTACGACTCGAGATGTGCGACTGATATTTAATCTTTTCATTTTGATCTTTGCTTGTCGAGTTTTAGGCTTTGCACAACCAGAAAAGGCGGTCGATCTTTATAACCGGGCAAATATACAGGCCGCAAGAGGCAATTTGGACAAGGCCCTTGATGACTATACGAAGGCCCTTGAAACTGTCCGACTTCGAATCGAGGAGAAAAACAGCCAAGATCATTTCAGCAAAAATTTGAACCGCCTCGATCGTTCTGTTGAAGACGCGTCGCAAATAAACGCGAACGATTCATTCACTGCCAAGGTTCTTATGAATTGCGCCATTGTGCGTTATCGAAAGGGCGAAATTGATGACGCGATTGCTGACTTGTATGCGGTTCTCCGAATCAATCCCGGTTCGTTGGCGGCCTATCTCGCGCGCAGCGTTGCGAAGCGGGCGAAGGGCGAACTTCAGGATTGCACTAGCGGATTTTAATCGAGTGCTCGGCATTGATGGCGAGTCGGCAGAGGCATATAACGATCGAGCGGATGTGCTGCTCGATTTGGGTAGCGTTGACGGAGCATTCGCTGATCTGAATCACGCGCTCGCACTCAATCCTCGCTTTCCGGGAACCCACTATCAGCTAGGGTATGCGTGTATTGCGCAACGAGATTTTAGCGCTGCTATCGTGAATTTTGACAAAGCCATCCAACTTGACGCGAAGATGTCGGGAGCTTATCAAGGCCGAGGGACTGCTCGAATGGCTAAAAGAGAACTCGACAGCGCTATCGCTGACTTTAGTCGGGCACTTGAAATCAATCCCAACCGGGCCGAGACATATGAAAATCGCGGTTTAGCGTTTCTAATTTTAGGTAAGACGACCGAGGCGGAAGAGATTTCCAACGCTGCCTCATCCTCAAGCCAGAACTCGAAGTAGACTTGCGTCACCGTATCCAGCTCGCCAAAGAATTGCGAACGGTGGCGATGCCATAACGTCGCCACCAATTAGGACGCTTTGAGTGCGAATAACGTTAAACCAACGTCCCAAGAACAAACCAAGGCCGGGAACGAAGATCCGGCATACAGGTCGTTTATGGATTTCGCTAAACGCTCGGGTCAATCCTGGCCCACTGGCTGCGTCGGTCGAGCCGCCGGCTGCAGAATGGTTTATATTTCCTCGCGTCAGCGTAGACTGTATTAATGTCGTCCCCGACGTTTCTCAAACGCAATCGCTTCTGGCTCATCATCGCCGCCGGATGCGTTGTGCTGGCCGTTCTCAATTCTTTCACGGTGTACGTGAATTCGCGCGTGGCCGGGCGAACAAACTGGATTGATGTCATCTTCACCGCGAGCTTGTGGCTGGTTTTTGCAGGGCTAACACGAATTCCTTATGTTATCGCTCGCCGTTTCCCGATTGGACAGGAACGAATCGCGCAAACGATTGCGGTGCATCTTGCCGGCGCGCTGGTGATGTCTTTGGGTTGGACGTCAGCGGGTGTGGTGTTGTCTTTGTCTTTCGGTCGACGCCCGGCCCAAGTGTCCTTCGTTCGTTACTACCTAAGTTCGCTACTTACAAATCTGCCTTTATGCGTCTTCTTGTACTTCGCAGTGCTTGGTTGTATTTATGCGTTCTCCTACTATCGTGAAGTGCGCGAGCGTGAGGCGCAGCAGGCGCGACTTACGGCGCAACTCGCGGAAGCCAGATTAAGTGCGCTCAGGATGCAGCTCAACCCTCACTTTCTTTTCAACAGCCTGAATGCCATTACGGTCCTCGTACGCGACGAGAACACCCGCGATGCATCGCGAATGCTCGAACTGCTCAGTGGCGTCTTGCGTCAGGTATTGCATAGCGAAAAAAGGCAAGAGGTAACGTTGGACGAGGAACTGCGGTTTATTGAAAAGTACCTGGCGATCGAGCAAGTGCGTTTTTCAGATCGATTGGAAATTAAATGGTCAATCGATCCTGCTCTTCGTGACACGTTGGTACCCGAGTTCATTCTTCAACCGCTGGTGGAGAACGCGGTTCGTCATGGGGTGGGAAAACGAAGCGAGGAGGGAGTCATCGAAATATCGGCAGCCGCGGTAAATGGCGATCTCCTGTTAACCGTAATGGACAACGGACCTGGTTATGTCACGGTGTCGGACGCTGGAGTGGGTCTCGCGAACACGCGCGCCAGACTTGAAACGCTATTCGGCGAAGCTGCGAAACTTAATGTCAGCAACGCAAGCGGAGGTGGAACGGTGGCGACAGTGCGCTTTCCATTACGGAGACGAGTTGATGCCTAGCATTCGTGCAGTAATTGCGGACGATGAGCCACTCGCACGTCGCGGGATACGTCAACTTCTAGGCCCACACTCGGATATAGACATCGTTGCCGAGGCGCGCAATGGACGTGAGACAATCCGTGCCTTGCGTGAGTTAAAGCCCGATCTGCTGTTTCTTGACGTGCAAATGCCCAACTTGGATGGTTTTGATGTGGTCAAAGAAATTGGCCCGAAGTCCATGCCAATCTTGATATTTGTAACTGCCTACGACGAATTCGCCGTGCGCGCATTTGAGGCACACGCGCTCGACTATTTGGTGAAACCATTAGAAGTAGCGCGATTCAGGCAAACGTTAGAACGCGTACGCGAACAGCTTCGGTCCGCCAAAGCCGTAAACCTCTCGCGCAAACTATCGGCCTTGTTGGCGACCCGCGAGAACGAGCGTGCTAAGGAGAGAATCGTTGTACCTACGTCTAGCGGTAAGCTAGTCTTTAATGCAGACGAAGTCGACTGGATTGAGGCCGATGATTATTACGCGGCGATTCATGCACGTCAGGGCCGGCATCTCGTTCGAGAGTCCCTCACTTCACTTGAGCAACGTCTGGATCGCAAACGATTTGTTCGCACGCATCGCGCAGCAATCGTCAACATCGATCGCGTTAACGAAGTGTGCAAGGATACTGGCGAGACATTCCTCATACTTCGAAGTGGAACTCGCATTCCCGTAAGCAGACGGCGGCGCGCGCGTGTGATCCGGCTGCTACGACTGCAAACAAATTAACCGCTCACTGCTGCCAATCTGCCGTTGCCTGATTCATTGTTGCTAAGCGTCTCCCCGCCAATCAAAATAAATACCTTAACAATTAAGCTTCTGACTCTCTGATGAAGGCGAGGACTACGCACGCGGTCATCATGCTGACAGTCAACGAGCCAGCTCGGAATCGGAGATCGTTATGATCAAACGACAACTTTCCAATTCAATCTCAAAGATCGTTCTGCTCCTGGCCTTGATTGTGATCATGCCAGCCGTTGCCTCCGCGCAGGTTTACACGGTATTGACGTTCGACATCAAAGGCGACGGTCGCGATCCTACTCTGGCTGATGCGGCGCAGCTGGCTTATCGCTACGAAAAGCAGCAGGACTTACTTTGGTTTCGCATCGCTCTCTATGGCAAGCCAAACGAGCAAGCATTTGGCGTGAATATCGTCATTGATACGGGCGGTGACGACGCCACGAAGATGAATTGGTGGGGAGGAAATAAAGCCTTCAAATTCGATCGGCTGATCACCGCATGGGTAACTCGCGGCAACAATGGTTATGAGGGAACGATTGGAGTTGCGGACGGAGCCGGAGTCAACTCGAAGCAACTGACCAATCTGCACCAGAACAACCTGCAAATCCGGGTTGAGGGTGACTCGATCGTCATCGGCGTAAAACGCACTGACATCACTGACAAGATGACAATGAAGTTAATCGCGGCAGTCGGTTCAAACGAGCAATGGAACGATGACCTTCCCAATGCCGGATCGGTCGCGATTGATCTTTCGAAGACAACGCCCGGCGTGCGCGAGATTGACGTCAGCCGCAACAACGTCGCGCTTCCGAAAGAATATAAAACCCTTCCGGACAATCGCCCGCCCGCAGTTACAAAGAAGGGTCAGGGCAAGCGAACTTTGATCTTGGTTCCGGGAATGTATTCGGGAAACAGCTCGTTCGACGGTTTCATCGCGCGCAATCAATCACGATACAACTTCTTTCTTCTAACACCACCCGGAATTAATGGGACGCCAGCGCGTGCAATGCCCGCCGCAGGCACGAGCTTTGGCGAGTTTACCTGGACGCGAAGAGTTGAGCGAGACATTCTCGATCTCATCCACAGAGAAAAACTGAAGAAGCCTGTGATCGTGGCGGAACGCCAACCGGGGGCGCAGGCTGCGATTGAACTTGCGATTGAGCATCCGGAAGAGGTTGGTGGCATCGTGCTCGTGGGGACGAACCTGGTGCAGTTCTTCTCTGCTCCGAAAGATCCAACAAGAAAGACTCCAATCGCCTTTTCGGATCGCGGCGGTTTTGTTGATGAGAGTTGGGCAGGCAAGTGGTTCAAATACGTGACGCCGGAAACATGGAAGAACGGTGACTTAGGGAAGCAGTTATTGAGCGTCGATCCGGCTAGAGCACAGACGACTTGGGAGGAACTTGAAAGTGCACCGCTTGAAGTCAAGATACGCTATCTCTGTGAATTCTGGGCATCGGATGTTACGCGGGGTTTTGACAAGTTACAGGTTCCGGTTTTGGCGCTGGTGCCCGGCTTTGACGAGAAGTTCCTCGCCGATCCGGCGAACGGTTTTGCGAAGCTGGCGTTCTTGGATTCATGGGAAACACTCGTTCCGAAACACCCGCAGCTTGAACTAGTGAGGGTTTCAGATGCGCGCATGCTCGTCCTCGACGATCAGCCGAAACTTGCCGATGATGCCATTGCCAAATTCATCGAACAGAAAGCCAACGCACCGCAGGAACGATGAACGCGATGCTTCGTCAGCTGAAAAGCGATTCGCGTGAGCGAGTCCGAAGGGTCTGAGGAGGCTGCCTGTTCAAGTGACCGGATTAATAAAGCACGCTGTGTAGGAATAGAAGGGGTTTTATTAGCTATCCGTGGCTAATTTAACGTGGAGACAACGCCTGGTATGACGAGCCTTAACGGAAAGGTTGCTCTGGTGACCGGCGCCACTCGCGGAGTAGGCAAGGGGGTAGTGCTTGAGTTAGCCGCTGTGGGCGCGATGGTCTACGCGACAGGGCGAACAATCGTTGAAGAAGGACCTACGGCCAATTCGCGAATCATTTCGGTCGCCTGTGACCATACGAACGACTCGGAAGTTGAAGCCGTATTTCGTCGAATCATCAAGGAACAAGATCGCCTCGACATTCTAGTCAATAACGTTTGGGGCGGTTATGAGAACATGATGGAGGATGGCGAGTTTACCTGGCTACGCCCGTTCTGGAAGCAACCGACGTGGCGATGGGACGCGATGTTTGCCGCCGGTGTCCGCGCACACTATGTCGCCAGCGCTCACGCCGCTCAAACCATGGTTGCGCAACGTAGCGGTCTAATCGTTAACATTTCCTTTTGGGCTGCCCAAAAACACGTCGGTAACGTGGCGTACGGAGTCTCTAAAGCCGCGACGGTAAGGTTGACCATTGATATGGCTCATGAATTACGCGAGTACGACGTTGCGGCAGTCTCGTTGTACCCGGGACTCGTGAGAACCGAAAAGGTAATGGAAGCGGCGTCCTTTTTAGACCTAAGCAATTCTGAATCGCCGCAGTTCATCGGTCGAGCGGTTGCCGCCATGGCTCATGACTCAAACATCGTTCAGAAAACAGGTAATGTGCTGATCGCGGCAGCATTGGCACCGGAATATGGGTTCAAGGATATTGATGGAAAGCAACCTCGCCCGCTCACACTCGAAGAAGTTTAGGACCCTTATGCAATTGTCGATCAACGCAGGCGTTGCCATTCATCCATGCTTTTTAACCATCGAATTGAGGCAGTTCTGCGCGGAGCATCAGACGCTTAATTCGTACTTAGGCCACACCGCGTGGTCCAATATCTAGTTAGGCGCTTCGCACTCTGAATCTAGCGTAATGAGGGAATTGATGAACAAAACCCTTTTCTTGCCAGTCACAATCGTACTACTGACCATCACGTCATACGCTCAAGACAAAATTGACATCTCCCTTAAGAATGGGAGCGCGGGAGAAATCCAGACAAGAGATCAATTGCAAAGGCTCCTTAAGACGTATGACCTGTCGAAGTGGATATTCACCAAGTCAATTCTGATTGATGAAAAGGCGATCCCCCACAGCCACCCGATTCTCACTTTGCATACGCGGCATCTAAAGGACGATGACTTACTCCTTTCAACTTTCGTCCATGAACAACTTCACTGGTTCTTAGTGCAAAATGATAAAGAGACGAAGGAAGCTATGAAAGACCTACGGGCACTATTTCCAAAAGTGCCAGTCGGCTTTCCTAACGGGGCAGAAGATGAGGAATCCACCTATCTACATCTGCTCGTCAATTGCCTGGAGTATCGAGCCGATAGAGAATTACTCGGAGAGTTGCGAGCTAAACAGGTGATGGAGTTTTGGGCAAGCGATCACTATACGTGGGTGTATAGGACTGTTTTAGATCGGATCCGGGACATCGGCAACATAATGTTCAGGTACAAGCTGATTCCGAGTGCCCGCGCATAACGTATTAAGAATTAGTGTGGCGCGTTGTGCGAAGGGGAGCGTGACGGAAGAGGAAGCCGCCACACAATTCTGTAACAAATCGTTGGACCGGAGCGCGGATAGCGTTTTCTTAACTTGATTGTTTGATTCGGCAGTTGGAATGAATCGCCGCACCCGGTCAACTCAACCGTTAGGCAGCATCACATTACTGAACACGGACACTCATGACTACCAACAAGACGAAGCCGCGGGTGACATCCCTCGCTCCACAGTTCCTGGTCGACGACCTTGCCCGCTCGATCACCTACTACCAGAAGCTCGGCTTCACATTCGGCGAGCCGTGGAACGGGTTTTACGCGATTGGTCAGCTGGACGGGCTGGAGCTCCACCTGAAGGAAGCGCCCAAGAACGACGACGAGCGCCGATACCGGCGTGCAAACGAGCATCTAGACGCCGCGGCCGGTGTTGAGGGCATCGAAGCGTTCTATGCGCAGTGCAGAGCGAACGGCGCAACGATCATCAAGCCGCTTACGGCGACTCCGTGGGGCACGAAGGACTTCTACGTCGAGGACCCCGATGGCTATATCGTCTGCTTCGGGGGTCGCCCGGCCGCAGACTGAGCGGAGCGCCGCTTGCGCCGCACAACACGGACGCCGCCTAACAACTCGTCGTTGGACTGTATTCAGATTGCCAATGATTCATGTGCCCATGTGCGCGCGACTCCCGGGCTGGCATGACCGAAAGCGACGAGGTGCGATTATTCAAGTTAGTTTGATGATAGGTCTGAGTTACATTTTCAAGATGACTAGAATAAGGCCGCGAAGGCGAAAGGGCGCGGCTTCGCACCTTGTCCGAGCCGTTAGAGCACACTTCAAGAAAATCGCGAACCGGGAGAAGACCGTCGAAGAGAAATGAAGAAGTCTCGTTCCGTTGAGAAGCTCTTGGGATCCTATCCTCCTGATGTGCAAGCGTTGGCTCAAAGAGCACGCGGCCTGCTTCTGAAGTTGTTACCTGGAGTCCAAGAGGGCGCATCCTCGTCGGCGCCGGCATTGGCCTACGGCTACGGCCCGGGCTATCGCGGCATGGTTTGCACGCTGATCCTGAGCAAGTCCGGGGGTGAAACTCGGGCTCGTTCGTGGAGCGGAACTCGCGGATCCAAATGGCCTGCTTGAAGGGAGCGGTAAGGTTCATAGGCATATACAACTGTGCACGGAGTCGGATCTCGATCGTGCGGCTGTCAAGCAGTTGGTTAAGGCTGCGGACACGGCGTGGAAACAAAGGAATTAAATAGGTGGCGTTGAACACGTCGATGAAGTGTCTTGTTGCTCCTTTCCTATCTCACCCCGCCGAACAAATTTGACCGGAGCGCGGAAACGGCGTACCCATCCCGTCCTACTTTTCGAGTCGTCGCGCGCCGTTCGCTGCGTCCCTACAGCCGCTGGCTGATTGTTTCTTGTCGGAGTTGTACTTGAACCTCAGAATGCTTGTCAGTGACGAGTTTTCGGAGAAAGAAGGCGGCACCTGCAAGATGCCACAGACTCTTGGTGGCACGTGCGTGCGCATTACCTTGCATACCGACGACGCGGACACCATTGCGGAACGGGCGGTTGCCCACGGAGCGCGGATGCTAATGCCGGTGCAGGATATGTTCTGGGGCGCGCGTTACGGAAAGCTTGTCGATCCGTTCGGTCTTGAGTGGGGCATCAACCAACAGTTGAAGGAGCAGACCGATGAAGAGACGCAGGCGGCGGCATACTTCATTTCGGTTTTCAGTTGCAGAACAAATCTGATCTCGAAAACGCAATCAGCCAGGTCATCGCCGCCGCCGGTGCCCTGGTAAAACAGGGCGAGTTCACGCCGGGGCTGCCATTTGCTTACGTTACCGATCCAGATGGATACAAGATCGAACTGTAATCTGATCGACCAGTTATGGATTGAGTTCATTACATCGACGCTTCGCTATTTTCCATTCCACACAAATGAAACCAAGGAGCATAGTGATGGCCATCACAGCTTATCTCTACTACCAAGACGTTGACGCCGCGCCGAAATTCTTAAGCAATGCCTTCGGTTTCCGTAAATACGGTGCGCAGATGCGAGGCCGTGACGGAAAGACTAATGATGCCGCGATGCGCTTCGGTAAGGACATGGTTATGATGGGCAGGCCACCTGCGAAGTACCGGAATCCGAAGCAGCTCGGGCAGACAACGCAGAGTCTCTAGTTTGCGCCACTTATTTATTGTTGAGCATCTCGTAATGCAAAACGACCAGATGAAGCCAGCGCCAAGCAGTCGCTAGGTGCCGATTCGAGAGTGTTCTTAGGTAGAATACTTGCGTGGCGACCACCGAGAAGAAACCGGGGCTACGCATGCTAGCTTTAGGCGAGCGTCAGTTCTCCTGCTGATTGATCCCAAAACCTGACTCTATTGACCTAATCGCACTCCGGTGAAGCATACGTTTGAGATGGGGCTAGTGCGAACGGGTCTGGGTTCGATTTTGCTTAGGAAATCGAATCAAATAACCAGCGCTGCGGAGTTTACTCCGTTGCGCGAATTCAACTGAAACAAAGAGGATCTGTAAGTTATTAATATGATTGGTGCTGAGGGCGGGAGTCGAACCCGCACGACCTTACGGTCAACGGATGCTATCTATCGTATTATTTGTGCGAGCATCGTCTGCGGGAATCAGTTGGGTTGTTCGTTCGGTAATGCTCGGGACTGAAGCAGGAATTGGATTAGTGCGAAGAAGCTTCGGCTCAAGTGATCGTGAGATCTGATCATTAGGCTGCCAGCCCGAAACTCTCACGCCTTGCCTGATGGCATTGAGCACGCCGGCGGTTGCAATGGTAGTGCCTCCGAGCAGTAAAGAGGCAGACACCAGACTGAACCACTTACCTAGGTCAAAATATTTGTTCACGACCAACATAGCGATGCCAACGCCGATCACAATCATCCCCAACATAAGCCAGTTGAACATCGTTCGAACCATTGCTTGTTCGGGTTCAGTCGTGTCAATTTTCTTTTGTTTCTCGAGAGGCGACGATGAGTATTGGGCGACTAGTTTGCCGACAGTCTCCAGGCTCATGCCACAGGCACGGCAGAACTGTTGCTCCGTATCAGAAGGTTTTCCGCAGTTTGGGCAGTGCATGGCTTAGAGTCAATCTTCCAAAGCTCGCCACCATCCGTTCGTAAACCTTGCGCGTCAGACCCACGTCATCAAGATTGTACCGCTTCTTCAAGCGGACTGCTCCAGATTGAAAGCAGATTGGGCCAAGGTACAATCGTGCGGCTGACCTTTTTAGTCCCCAGCTCATCGATATTGCTGAGGTGCTGTGCTCCAATTCAAAAGAAAGGTTAGTTGAAAGTGTCACCATCTTAGCCCCATGTTTGCCTCATTGGTAAGGTATATGAAAGCGGCGCTCCGCCAACCGGCGATGTCGGAAAGTTGTACTTCGAGGCGCAAACTGGTTTGCTGTACAAGACTATCGAGAGGTTCCTTATCAAAAAGGCCTTTTCCTCATCCGGTAGTCGATTCTCTTTATTTCGGAGGAGCGGCGAATAAGGTATCCTCAACCGCAGCGTTGCGTTTTATGTCGGTGAATGTCCGAGTCCAACTATTGAAGGTGTCGATCGCTGAGTAGTGGATCGTGAACGGAACTTTCACACCGTCCACGTCGCGGTAATCCTCAAAGTCGATTTGTTCGGGAAATGGCATTAGCACTGTTTTATTAATCGTCATCTTTCTCAATAGCAGGCCTGTTTGCGAGTCGAAGTAATGACGTTCAGTCCTGGTCTCAGTGACTTTCTCAACAACGTAAGCGTCGCGCTCACCCACCTTTTGCATTCCGCCAAGTCTCATGCCCTGGGACGGCTTCACTTTGACAACGTTGAAGAGTTCTTCCCAACTACCTCTAGCCTCGACCGCTTCCGCCGGCGTCAGGCTTCTCACGTTAGTTCCGTTCACTACCCAACCTTTGTCGCCGTTGACGACCTGACGGATTGTGCCTTGTGGCGTGGTCGCGATGATCAGGAATTTGTCGGGACCAGCCATAATGATCTCATTCGGCCAATTGCGATCCTGCGAGGCCACGCGCTTGCCCTTCGGCACAAGTGTTTTCGTGGCAGTCGCTGCGCTACCACCCACGGCCGTGACGTACTTACTGAAGATCTGCTCCATTGAGGGTAGAGTAGGCCGCGCGGTGGGAACCGGGTCGTTCGGCCCCGTCTCATGACCCGAACGGGTCAGCGGCATGGAAGGAAGACCGACCGGGTGCCGCTGTCCGCGGTGACAGGTGTAACAGGTCACTTCGTTCTCTCTGAAGTCAACTTTGTCATTTGCTTTGATAGACAACACCATCTGCATCATCCGGCGAGCGGTTTGCTTCTCCGGCTTGTCATCACTTTCCCAAACCCACTTAGTGAATCCGGTCTTAGGATCCTTGCCTTGCTCGACGTGACAGAAGTTGCACTTCTCGCCCAGCGACGTGGCGACAAAATTCATCACGAGGAAAAGATGCGATTGGGGCAGGCCCTTGAGGACTTGTATGTTCTTGCCAGTCTGATCGACTGTCTTTTCAACTTGCGCACCCTGGGGAAACCTGGAGAGATCTCTGGCGCTGAAATTCTCCCGCCAGTCGTCTGGGGAAAGATCGACGACGGCTATGTTCGCGAATCTAGTCTGTTGCCCGTCGCCGCTTGCTGTGACCTTTGAGTCGCGACTTGCCGTTGTTACACAGACAAGGACTCCTAAGCACAATGCGACGCAAACTAGACTTCTAATCTTTGTTTCAGCTGACATTATTGGGCTGTCCTTTGTTACCATGTAGCAAGAGACCTACTGAAAGTCGATCGCCTTCGTGATCAAGTTGATTTCTATCTCAACATTGTCGCCAACGAAGTTTGGAACTTTGGGGTGACTCCAGTTTACTCCATAGGTCCTTCGGTTCAGCACGATGCGTGCCGAGTACCCGAGGTCTCGGTCAACGATTTCAAGATCATTCAAGCCCGCGCGATGCGCTGCTTTGAGCTCGCGCTCGAGGATTTTCTTTGAGTCGTCAGGAGGGACAAAGAGATAGCTGTTGAGTCGTTCAAACTCACAACCGATCTTCTCGTCGTTAACTATTCTTTCAACTTGATCGATTGAACCACGATTAGCTATCCGATGTCATTGCCAAACTTTAGTCGTCAACTAGACAAGACTAGCCCTTACCATTGCTGCCAGACTCCTCAGCCCAGAACACCCAGTCGACGCCATTCCGGTGTGGCTTGGCAGGAGCCAGCAAGCCATCTTTTTCCAGTTGTTCGCGTGCACGCCTCTGCACACTTGCAAAAACGAACTGCGCGACGTCCGCGAAAGTCCATCCGCGATCCGAAAGCGGCGTTTCACGAAAAGCTTTTTCCAACTTGCGCCTTTGCTTCTTGAAAAGGTCCGCGACTGTCCCGGCCAGACTGTCGCATAACTTGCAAAGCTCTTTCGCCTCGTCATCCTTGATTACCGGAAAGTTTGGCTCGTAGTAGCGTTCGGCCGGATGGGCTTTTTCCCATTCGACCGCCTCGCGCAAAAGCTCACTGCGCACCATGTCGCTCACATGCGTGTGGACGCTGGGAGGAGAAAGATCGAGTTCCTCTGCGATTTGGGTAATAGTGTTTGGTCCCTGGGACAGAATATTGAGAATCTCTTCCTTGGTTCCGTTTGGCAATAATTTGTTCTTGGTGATCCCGGCCCAGGGATCGCTGTAGCCACCCGGCCTTGATGAAACACACTCACACGGAAATCGCAGTCCTTTGTAACCTGAAGGTACAGTCATCGTCGCGTCCAAGTTCCTAGGAGAGTTTGTCTTCGTTCAGGGTCTAATATTGAGGGAACGCCGAGGATTATATCAGGTTGCAGACCATTCAGAATGACACAAATTTTTGATATTTCCTAAAGATCCGGCGCTTTACAATTTCATTTTTAGGGCTTACCCTAAGGGCGTTCCCTCCAATTAAGAGTTCCCTAAAGAAGCCTCTTTGAAGGATAGGTTCGTTGGCCAAACGGCTAAACGGAGCTAGCCGAGAACACGCGCGCGCCATTGCATTGCGAAAGCCGAGAAAGATTGAAACGAATTAGAACAAGCAGGTAAAAGATGAACCGGCAACTCACGAATTTAGTTCTTATAGTGCTTTTAATTTGTTCTGTGTCATTCATGCCGAATTCGAGTTCGGCTGCATCTTCAAGAGATGAGCATGAATGGTCGAAGCGAATGGCGCTTCATGATGCTATGCGAACACTCTGGGAGGATCACATTACGTGGACCAGAGTCTTCAGTTGCTGATTTTCTGAGCGGCGCTAATCCCAAGAACTGGCCGCAGGCTGAGATGAGATCGATGATGCACGATCATCTCAATCTGACCAAGGAACTCGTAGCCAGGCTCCACGGCGATTGGACTGGTGATGTCGCGGCTTACGACGCCGTGCATCAACAGATTCTCCATATGGCGGACGGACTAAGCATGGGAATCATTAACCAGTTCCCAAACAAGTTTGACTAATTGATTTCAGATCGCAGGGAGCAAGAGAGAAATAATTTGCAATTGGGAGGTGATGTTATGGCTAGCAGAGCGAGTATTGGAGGACACCCAATTCATCCGATGCTGATTCCATTTCCTATTGGGCTTTTGGTTTTCTCATTGATCGCCGATGTGATCTATCTGTGGCGTGGCAATCCCGTATGGGAAAACTACATTGCGTTCTACACGCTGCTCGGAGGAATTATCGGCGCGGCGGCCGCAGCAGTTCCCGGGTTGATTGACTGGGCCACGTTGACTGATCGCGCAGCGGTAAAAGTTGCGAACTGGCATGCGCGGGTGAACATCATTGGCTTGGTCATTTTCATTGTCAGCTTTTACCTGCGGACCACGAGCGGAGCCAAGTGGATAGCCGGCATGCCAATGCTACCGATCATTCTTTCATTAATTGGGGTGATAGGCTTAGCGATCGCCGGATACTTGGGAGGTGAACTTGTCTTTAGACATGGCGTAGCCGTAGAAGCACATGCCACCGCGCCAAAAGCGGAAACATCAAGTCGCGTGCATGCGGCCTAATTTGAAAGATCTACCTGGCGGGCGACAGGACCGCGAGCGGCACTATTCAACTATCGTGTGATTGGGATGGGGCTACTCTGGATGTCCTGCCAATGAGATTTTTCTCAACGATTCTGACCAAAATCGAGCGCGCAACGGAGATAACTCCGTTGCGCTGGTCCATCGTCAGATGATGATTGACTGTAAGTTATTGAAATGATTGGTGCCGAGGGCGGGAGTCGAACCCGCACGTCCTTACGGACAACGGATTTTAAAGTCGTTGCAATTAGCGGGAATCGATAACGGAACGCTCTAACAATGGCCGCTTCAAATTACGATCTTTGCTTCACGCATGATGCAGAGTTTTCAAGACGAGTGCGCTTGGCGAAATCAGCGGCGCGCTTAAAACTGGTTCATGTACTCATCCCGCAGACCCGGCAAGACGAATTCGTCCTGCAATTCAACCAATCCCCCCTTTTTCAAACCTCCGTTCGAATCCTCAAAAAACTATAAACGTATTGTTCTGATCGAGACTAACGGCATTCGATCCAGGCCTGACATCGATCCTCAAATTCCAGACGTAATGTTTATTGTTATAGCGAAAATCTGTCAACACCCA
>Ga0070699_100001734_pt1 | contig 19899 bp, 12 predicted proteins | sample KBSK1503metaG_FD_65473 | JGI IMG/M metagenome (GOLD analysis project Ga0070699, IMG submission 65473) | Corn, switchgrass and miscanthus rhizosphere microbial communities from Kellogg Biological Station, Michigan, USA - KBS K1-50-3 metaG | ecosystem: Host-associated > Plants > Roots >... | reverse complement strand
GACCCAGTCGCCGTCCTTCGTGAACTTCGCGACGCGCGAGTTGATGTAGCCGTCGCTGATGTAGATGTTGCCTTCGGTGTCCCACGCGATGTCGGTCGGCTGTCGGAACTGACCGGGAACCGGCGCCCGCGGCGGATTCACGCGCTCCCACGGCTCGGCTTTGTCCGACGCTTCCTTCTTGCGCCCGAACACCATCGTGATGCGGTCCTGCGGGTTGAAGCGCACGACCATGTCGGAGCCTTTGTCGACCGCCCAGAGGTTATCGTCCTTGTCGAAGCGGACCGTGTGCGCGTACGACCACGCATACAGACCTTTGCCGACCTCGCGCAGGAACTTTCCTGTCTTGTCGAACAGCAGGATCTGCGACGCGGTCGCGCCGTACGCCGGTCCACCCGCGCTGTTCGATCGCGTGAAGACGGCGATCTCGCCCTTCGAATTGACGGCGAGGCCAGAGGCTTCGCCAAAGTTCATTCCCGCGGGCAATTTAAGAAAATTAATGTCGGCGTCGAACGGGATTTCGGGAACCGATTGCTGCGCGATCGCTGTCGGGCCCAGGCCGACAACGGCCGCACTCAGCAGTGCAACCAGGCATTTCTTCATGATGGCCTCCTCCGGCGGGCCGTCAGTATATCCGTAGAAGAATCAGATTGATAGCTTCGGATCCGGCCATCCGGCGCGGTCAGGTTACCGGTCGTAGAGTTGGCGCAGTGCCGCGACGTCGGCGGGCGAGAGCCCGCTCGCGGATGCCGATCCGATGTCGTCGGCAGACCGCAGACGCTGCCGGAAGGCGCCGAAGTACCGCTCGCCATCGTCCGGCCTGCGGAAGCGATACATGATGTCGGCGAACTCGTCGGTGTGGGGAAGCCCGAGCGCGTGGCCGAGCTCGTGCAGCGCGGTCAAGTAAAGAATGATGTGCGCCGTCAGCGCGTCGGCCGGCACGTCCGCGTTGATGGCGACTTCGGCCGACACAATCGTTCGCTTCGCACGATCCACGTGCGGCGCCGTTTCCCCGTAATTGGTGTTGCTGCTGATGAAGAACACGCGGACCGGCGAGCCGTCTCGCGACGCCGCGCGCGCCAGCGTGAAGCGGCCCGCGGCGGCGTCAGTCCATGTTCTCATCGCGCGTTCCACGAGCCCCGGGCCGTCGGCCGGCGCAGAACGGGTCTCGATCCACACGCGAATGACCTCGCCCTTCGCCCAGTGCGGCGACGACAGCGGCTCGGTCTGCGCGGCGGCGAACGAGAGAACGACCGCGAGAACGGCGGTTTGCGACACCTCTGCGAATCAGGACGTGCGCGTGTAAGTCATCGTTCTCGTCGTCGACGCGCCACCCGACTCGAGATCGCGGACGATCGTCAGCGTCGGACCGTCGAGCGAGAGGACGTCGCGGCCCCAGTTCATACCCTGCTTGAAGTGGAGATGCAGCTTCGCGCCGTCCCAGTGGGCGCGCGTCTTCAGCGCGTTCACATTCCCCGGCGTCGACCATGTTGTCTTGTTGTCCAGCGTGTACGCCGCCGACGCCGAACCGATCTGAACCGACACTTTTCCGGGCGTCTGGGCGAGCACGATGGAAGACGGCGCCTGGTTGAAGATCGTTTCGGCGTACGGACCGCTGATGCCGCCGCCGCGGGCTCCGCCGCCGCGACCTGCGGCCACATCGGGTTCGGCCTTCACCAGCTTCCACGCTCCTGAGAACTTCTCCGCGCCCGGCGCGTTGGCGACGGGCGAGTCGAACACGGGCGCCGCGATTCCCGTTTGCGTCGACATCGACGCCGCCTTCGGCATGAGCGGCTGCGGCTTGTAGACGTGCGTCGGATCCGCACCCTCGCGCGGCCGGAACTTCTGCGAACGGCCGCCGAAGACTTCCGCGGTGTAGAGATTGCCGTCCGCGTCGGCGCCGAATTCGTGCACCGCCCAGAAGAAGCCGGGAGTGGTTCCGTGCGTGCCCCACGCGTAGAGCAGGTGGCCGTCGAGATCGTATTTCAACATCTTGTCGAGCGGACCCGAGAACACCCACAGGAACTGATCGTCGCTGATGCGGATGTTGTACGGCTGCTGGATGTTCGGGAACGCGTCGAGCCATTTTCCGCTCTCGTCGAACACCTGGATGCGGTTGTTGGCGCGATCCGAGACGTAGACGCGCCGATTGCGATCGATGGTGATCGAATGCGGCGTGTTGAACTGGCTCGGTCCGGTTCCGCGCGTGCCCCACGTCAGCAGGAACTTCCCGTTCCTGTCGAACTTGGCGACGCGCGTATTACCGTAGCCGTCGCTGACGAAGAACGTGCCGTCGGGCAGCCACGCGATGTCGGTCGGCCGCTTGAAATGCGTCGCGTCGCTGCCGGGCTCGTCGCGGACGCCGAGCGCCATCAACATCTTCTTGCCGTCGTTGGTGAACTCGAAGATCTGATGATGAATGTCGTCGACGATCCAGACGTTGTGCTCGGGATCGTACGGGCTGATCAGCACCGAGTGAGGTCCGCGGCCGTCTTCGAACAGGTAGTCCCACTGCGTCCACGATTCGACCGCCTTGCCCGCTCCGTCGACGACGACGATGCAATTGCGGAACTCGGGTGTCGGCGTCGTGGCCTGTTCACCGAACGATCCCCAGAAGCCGGTGAAGTTCGGCGGCAACTTCTCGGGCAGCTTCAGCTCGCCGCGATTGGCGATGATGATTCGGTTCGTCGATTCCGCGAAGATGCCGCCCGTCGAGCCCCAGATGTAGCCCGGCTTTGCGAACGCGAGCGGCTGCGGCCACCCCTGCACCACGTCGTACGGCCCGGTCCGATCGTCACCGCCCTTTTCCTGCAGGAGCGCGGGAGCCGAAACGGATCCGATCGCGATCGCCGCCAGCAAACCGATGATCGCCGCGCGCATTTGCAGACTCCTTATGCGAATTACGGATTCTTGAAGCCGCGCTCGGTCGTCGCGCTCGCCGAAGCATCTCACGACCGCCGGCGCCGGACAACGAGCATATGATGCGCCGAACGAACCGAGGTTGGTGTTTCGTACGAGGAGGAATCATGGCGATTGGCCGGCTGTTCCCACGGGTCTTCGTCGGCGTCCTCGCACTCATGCTGCTGTCTGTTTCGTCCTACGCCCAGAGCGCCATCGCGGGAGTGGTGAAAGACACGACGGGCGCCGTGCTGCCCGGCGTCACCGTCGAAGCATCGAGCCCCGTGTTGATCGAGCAGACGCGTTCGGTAACTAGCGACTCTCAGGGACAATACAAGATTCTCGACCTGCGTCCCGGCACGTACAGCGTCACCTTCTCGCTTCCCGGATTTGCGACGGTGAAGCGGGACGGGATCGAGCTGCCGGCGAACTTCACCGCGCCGGTCAACGGCGAGCTGCGCGTCGGCGCCGTCGAGGAAACCGTCACGGTCTCGGGTGCATCGCCCGTCGTCGACGTACAGCAGGCGGTCACGCAGCAGGTGTTGCCGCAGCAGCTGCTCGACGCGGTGCCGACCGGCGGCCGGAACATTCAGTCGGTGGGCGCCACGCTCGTTGGCGTCACGCAGTCACAGCCCGACGTCGGCGGCGCGCAGGGGATGCAGCAGACCTATCTTGCCGCGCACGGCAGCGATCCGAAAGACAACTACATCATGGTCGACGGCATCCGCCTGAACGGGATCGAAGGCGACGGCGCCATCCAGCAGTATTTCAACGAAGGCATGTTCTCCGAGATGAGCTACCAGACCGCCGGCATTTCGGCCGAGAGCTCCGGCGGCGGCGTTCGGCTGAACATGGTGCCGAAGGACGGCGGCAACACGTTCAAAGGCGACGTGTTCTTCTCGAGGACCGGATCGTCGCTGCAGGCGGATCCGTTGCCGCAGGAGCTCGTCGACAAGGGTCTCAAGGCGGGCAACGCCCTCGACAGCATTCACGACCTCAATGTCTCGCTGGGCGGACCGCTCAAAGTGAACCGTCTCTGGTTCTACGGCTCGATGCGGCACTGGGGCGTGAACCAGACGGTCGCAAACGCCTTCTATCCGGCGAACCAGTTCCAGCCGAGCGACACGGCCTTCGCCCCGGACACGGCGCGTCAGGTGCCCGACGACAACCTGATCAAGAGCTTCATGACGCGCTTCACGTGGCAGGTGAGCCCGAGGAACAAGCTCGCCTTCTACATGGATCGCATCATCAAGTTCCGCGGGCACGAGCAGAACAGCGTCGCCGGCACCAGCACGATCTGGTCGGAGGAGACGTTCAGCACGCGCCAGCCGAAGCAGTACTACATGACCGAGGCGAAATGGACCGGCGTCTGGACGACAAGGCTGCTGTTCGAGGCGGGCGCCGGGATCAACAACGAGTCGTACATCACCGGCGAGTTGGAGCCGGGGCTCGAGGAGTGCGTCGCCGCCGGCGCATGCAATCCGATCCCGAAGGTCAACCTCACGAACGGGCAGACGTGGGGCGCGCCGATCAATCCTTTCTACGTGCACACGCCGGTCCGCGGCACGGCGGTCGCCGCGCTGTCATACGTGACCGGATCGCACGCGATCCGGACCGGCATGGAGCTCTCGCACGGCAAGAGCGGACTGCAGCGGCGGTTCCAGAATCCGAACGTCAATTTCTACGAGCGGTTCCGCACCACCAATGGCGTCACCGCGCCGGTCCAGGTGACGCTCTACAACACGCCGACCGAGGAGTTCGACAAGCTCAACGCGGATCTCGGCGTCTACGTGCAGGACACGTGGACGTTGAAGCGGCTGACGCTGACGCCCGGCGTCCGCTGGGAGTACTTCAACGCCAGCTACGGCGACGAAGGTGTCTCCGTGCAGCAGCAGGCGCTGATGATCGCCGAAGGCTACTCGCAACGTCCGCTCTTCCCGGGGCAGACGATGCCGACATTCAAGGACGTCGCGCCGCGGTTCGGCGCATCGTACGACCTGTTCGGCAACGGGAAGACGGCGATCAAGGCCAGCATCGCGCGCTACAACGCGGCGTTCTCGACCGTCACCTTTCCTCAGGCGTACAACCCGATGGTCCTGTCGACCGACACGCGCAACTGGCTGAACCCAACGGCGACCAACAACATCTTCGTGCCCGGCGTCAGCCAGCTCGGGCCGTCGACCAACTCGTCGTTCGGGTTGCTCACGCGCACGCCCGATCCGAACATCACGCGGCCGTACAACGTGGAGATGACGGCGAGCGTGCAGCGCGAGGTGATGCCGGGCATGTCGGTCAGTTTCGGCTACTACCATCGCCACTACTACAACCTGATCTACACCGACAACACGGCGCTCGACGTCGCCGGCGCGTTCACACCGGTCACGATCGACAACCCGTGCGCCACCGGCACGATTCAGTGCGGCGGCACGCAGCCGCAGACGCTGACCGTGTATAAGATTCGGCCCGACCTGATCGGCAAAGGCGCGCCGGTCATCGATCGCAACTCGCCGAACAATTACCGGGTGTACAACGGCGTCGAAGCATCGTTCATGGCGCGTATCACCGGCGGCGTGCAGGTGTTCGGTGGCTTCCTGATCGCGCGGCAGGTCTCGAGGCTGTGCGATTCGGCCGATGGCACCGCAACAATCACCTTCGCGCAGGCCGGCAACCCGAACTACACGATCTACTGCGACCAGACGCAGTTCGACATCCCGTTCCGCACGCAGATGAAAGTCGGTGGGACCTATCCGCTGCCGTACGGATTGAACATCAGCGGCACGTTCCAGAGCTACCCCGGCACGCGCAATTACGGATCGGGAGCGACGAACTTCGACTACCTGCAGCAGACGTTTCTCGTGTCGACGGCGCTACTGACGCCGGGACAGGCGCAGGAGACGGTCAATCTGAACTATCCGGGCAGCCTGTATCTGCCGCGTTGGAATCAGCTGGATCTGCGCTTCGCGCGCAAGTTCAAGCTGCCGGCCGGCAAGGGGACGTGGCAGATTCAGGGCGATCTGTACAACGCGCTGAACGCGCATCCGATTCTCGCGGTTGGGACCAACTACGGATCGGCGCTGGGTCAGGCGACGCAGGCGCTGCAGCCGAGAATCCTGACGCTCGGCGCGCAGCTGCATTTCTGAGCTGAATCGACACGGAGTTTAAGGAGACACGGAGGCGAGCAACCACAGAGACATAGAGACGCAGAGATCATTTTGTACAAAGAAATTCCGTACAAAGAAAACTCTGTGCCTCCGTGTCTCAGTGGTCATCGTCTCCGTGTCTCACTCAACTCCGTGTCGTGTCGAGTCCAACTCCTCTGTCAGAAACTCATCTGCGCGCCAAACGCGAACAGACGCCCCTGCAGAATCGACGTCGGGCGATCCAGCGACGTGCCGTAGGTCTCGTTCACCGTCAGGATCGAGCTGGCGTTGAGAATGTTGAACATGTCGAGCTGCCCCTGGAAGTTCACGTTGCGGACGCGGAACTTCTTTGCCAGCCTTACATCGATCTGATTCCAGCGGCTCAGATACTTCGTGCCCGGTTTGACGAGCGGCACGGTGACGCTCGAAACCGTCAGCGACGGGACGATTGTGCGGTCGACGATGTAGTTCACGTTGAGCGACGGATCGTCGACGCGGTTGTTCGTCACGTTGTAGTCGCCGTCCTGACGCAGCGTCGATTGCGGAACGCCGGGATAGCCCTGCCAGTTGCCGCTGATCTGGACACCGTACGGGAGCGGATACGCGCCTGAGATCTTGAACTGTGTGACATAAGGAATGTCGAGATCGCGCTGATCGCAGAAGCGCAGACTGTTTGGATTGTCGACCTCGCAGTTGACGATCAGCAGACGGCCGGTGCTCACGCCGCCGTAGATGTTCGCCTGACGGATTCTGGCGGTGAAGCCGACGTCGTAGCCGTTGTACCACTTCTGATTCTGATCGGAGTTCTTGTCGATCTGCGTCACCTGGCCGAGCTTGGCGGCGCGCAGGTTGTAAATCGGAATCTGCTCGGACGAGTTGAGCGGATTCGGCGTGTTGACGACGGTGTAGTCGTCGAAGCTCACGAGCGTGTTGTCGGTCCAGATCAGCCGCCGCCAGCTTCTCCTGACCCAGTTCGCCGAAACCGACACGCCGCGCACGAGCTCGCGCTGAGCGCCGACGCTGTACTCCCACTGATACGGCCGCTCGATATTGGGATCGGGAACGCGATTGAGCGCGCCGGTGGTGTTGAACGGCGTGTTGATCGCTCCGATCTCACTGTTCTGCGCGACGTCGTCGCGGTTCGTGTCGGTCCAGTTGCGGCGATCCGTCTCCTGCCGCAGCGGGTTGTACACCTGCGCGAAGCCGACGGTCGAGAACGCCGTCATGTATTTGCCGACATGACCTTTGATCGCGGTCTTCCCGTCGCCCGTCAGGTCGTACACGCCGCCCAGGCGCGGAACCCACGGGTCCTTCCAGTTCGGCAGGTCATAGATCGGGCCGTACTCGCGCAGCGGCACGAACCGCCCGGGAGGCGCCCCTTCCTGCGGGATGTACGTGTTGAAGAACTCCATCCGCAGGCCCGGATTCAGCGTCAGGCGGTTCATCGTCCACGAATCCTGAACGTAGAGTCCGAGGTCGTACTTGATCCGCTCTGCGGACCACTGCGTCGTGTTGTACGTCTGCACCGAGACGGGCGCGCCGTTGCGATACTCCTGAATCAGATCGACGCCGTTCTGCAGCGATCGCTGATGGCGGTTGCCGCCCGTGCCCCACTGCAGGCCGCTCTTGATCGCGTGTGTGCCGGTCACGTACGACATCGCTCCGGTGTAGGTGTACCGATCCGGCGAGCGGAAGTAGTACGGACCCTGCGGCGCGCTCCACGCGGCGCCGGTCGTGCGATCGAATCGCGGAATATCGCTCGCGCCGACGCTCGACTGCGCTTCGTTCGTCGAATAGGTTTCGTCGTTTTCCGAGAAGCCGGCTTCGAGGAGCAGCTTGCTGCTCAGCGTGGCGGTGTACTTCGCCTGCGTCGTGAAGTAGCGCTTCGGGCTGCGAATACCGCACGCTTCCTCGGCGTAGAGCGCGGGGCATTCATGTCCGCGGAACTTGACGATGCGGTCGATGTAGGCGGAGAACTTGTGCTTCGACGCCATCTGCCACGTCAGCCGCACGACGCCGCTCTTGATGATGTTGTCGTCGACGGTCGGCTTCAGCGTCCGTCCGCTCGCGCCGTCCGCTGGAACGTAGGTCAGGTGTGTCGGGTCGAGGTTGTAGAACGAATCGGTGATCGTCTGATCGACGCCCCATCGCCGGAACGACGTGAAGAACCAGAGCCGATCCTTCTTGATCGGTCCACCCAGGCTCGGATTGAAGTCCTGGATCCTTTCGACGCGGTTCGGCGCACGCAGTCCCGTGGCGCGCAGGTCGTCGGTGAAGTTGTTGCTCTGCCAGCTGCCGGGCGTGCGCGAGAGGAACATCGATCCTTTGAACGCGTTGCCCCCTTCCTTCGGGATCATGTTCAGGCGTACGCCGGAGGCCTGCACTTCGGCCGAGAGCGCGCCCGTCTGATAGCTCATCTCCTGAAACATGCCGTCGTTGAAGTAGTTCTGAATCGCGCCGTCGCCCTCGATGCCGTTGACGCTCATGCCGTCCACCTGAATCGAGTTGTCGCGCCGCTGCGATCCGTGAACGGCCATGTAGGTCTGCTGCATGCCGGCGGTGCCGCCGACGTCGGGCGCGCTGAGCGTGACGCCGGTCAGCGTCGAGCCGACCGCCCAGATGTTGCGGCCCGTCGGCACCGCATCGAGCAGATCGCGCGACAGCACCTGCTGCTGCGTCGCGCTCTTCACGTCGACGACCGGCGAATCGCCGGTGACCGTGACCGTCTCCTCGATTGCGCCGACGCGCAGCTCGGTGTTGATGGTGGACGTGAAGTTCGCGGGAAGCTCGATGCCTTCGCGGCGGACGGTGCTGAAGCCGGGCAACGTGAAGGTGACGGTGTACACGCCGGGCCGGAGATCGATGATGCGATACAGACCGGCCGCATCGGTGGTCACGGTCCGCACGCGCTCGATGAGCGCCGGACTGCTGGCTTCCACGGTGACTCCGGGCAGCACGGCGCCGGTCGCATCCTTGACCGCGCCGGCAATCGCGCTTTGTGCAAGCGCGGCGTGAGGAATGATCAACAGACACGCCGATGCGAACAACACAACACTCGCCGCGCGTTTCATGTGTCCCTCCTGGCCGAAGGAGTCACCCCTCGTCGAACGTCACCTCCAATTGGTCGCTGGTCATTGGTCGCCGGTCGATGACGGCCGGACGCTGACGGTTAGCGGACGAAAATGACCGATACGGTATGGACCAGCGGCGAATTTCGCCGCTGGTATAACGCAATCTTTATTCGCTGCGCAAGGCCTGGACGACGTCAACGCTGGCGGCGCGCGCCGCGGGCAGCACCGACGCGACGACTGCGGCGCCGATTAACACCATCGCGGCGCCTGCTATGGGCACCGCTCCGGGTAATTGGATCTGTTGAATGACGCTGGCCAGCGCGCGTGCGGCCGCGAAGCCTCCAAAGCCGCCCACCACCACGCCGATGGCCGCCATCACGAAGCCTTCTTTGACGACACCGGCGAGGATGCTACGGGGCTGCGATCCCACGGCGAGGCGGATGCCGAACTCGCGCGTCCGGCCGCTGACCGAGAATGCCAGCACGCCGGCCACGCCGACGATCGAGATCGCCAGCGCGACGATGGCGAATCCGCCGAACACGATCGTGTTCAGCCGATCGGGCGCGAGCACGTCGGCCTTCACGTCGTCGAGCGTCGCGGCGCGTTCCACCGGTTGATCGGCGGCGAGCTCACGCACCGTTTTCGTGATGGTCGGCACGAGCGCATACGGATCGGTGCGCGTGTGGACGAACAGACGGCCGCCGCCGAGCTCCTGCTCGAACGGGTGATACACCGTCAGCGTCGGCCGCGGATCGATGTGCTCGTCATCGATGTCCGCGACGACGCCGACGATGCGCCGCGGCTCGGTGCTGAGGCCGATGAACCTGGTGAGGCCGTCGGTCCACATCAGGTGACGGTTGATCGGATCGCGTCCGGGAAAGAGCTGTCCGGCGACGCTGGAGCTGATGACGACGACTCGCTCGCCGCCGTTGCGATCCTCGGCGGTGAAGTCGCGGCCGGCGAGAATCGGCACGCCGAGCGCCGCAAAGAACCCTGGTGACACCGATCGGATCTTCGCCCTCGGATCCTCCTCGCCGTTTTCACGCTGCCGCCCCTCGACCGAGAACGCGAGGCCTTCGCCGCCGCCGCCGCCGTCACGCCACGGCACGTTGCTGCCGACGGCGATGCGGTCGACGCCGGGCACCTCGCCGACGCGCCGGAGCACGTCCCGATAGAACGTGCGGATCTGCTCCGGCGTACGGCCGTACGACACGACGGGTACGTTGACGGCGAGGACGTTGTGGGTTTCGAAGCCGGGACGCGTCGCCTGCAGCGCCATCAACGTCTTCAGCAGCATGCCCGCGCCGGCGATCAGCACGAACGACGCAGCAATCTGCGTCACGGCGAACGCGCGCAGGCGGCGGTTGGTGGCGCCGGTGATCCGCACGCCGCGTGCGGACAGACCGAAGCCGTGTGTCGCGTCCGACGCAGGTAACCGCGGCACGAATGCGAGGAGCACGGCGGCGACGAGCGCGAGCGCGACGCCGACCCAGAGCATGCTCGAGTCGAGCTGCAGATCGAGCGCACGGACCGAGAAGCGCGAGGCGTAGCGGGCGAGCACGGCAACCATCGGCCGCGCGATGAGGACGCCGAGCACCGCGCCGGTGCCGCAGAGGAGCACGCTCTCGGCGAGCAGCGTGCGTCGCAGCATGCCGGCGCTTGCGCCGAGCGCGGCGCGGACCGACAGCTCGGACTCGCGCCGCACGGTCCGCGCAAGGATCAGGTTCGCGACGTTCGAGCAGGCAATCACGAACACGAGCGCCGAGGCGGCGAGCAGCACGAGCAGCACCGTTCGCGCGCGCGCGGTGATCTGATCGCGGAGCCGAACGGCATTGATGCGGAACCCGGCGCGCGCCGGATAGGCCTCGGGATGGTCGGCGACGATGGACGCGTGTACCGCGCGCAGCTCCGTGCGCGCCGAGTCCAGATCGGCGCCCGGCGCCAGCCGGGCGAAGATTTCCGTCATCCGATGTTCGCGTCCCGTCACCATCGTCGCCGACAGGTGATGTGGACTCGTGACGATGTTCGCGATCAGCTCCGTTTCCGCCGGATACGGAACCGACGGTTCCAGGACGCCGACGACCGTGGCCGTCCTCGAGCCGAGTCGCGCCGTCTTGCCGATGACCGATGGATCGCTGTGCAGACCGGTCGACCAGAAGCGATAGGTGAGGACGGCGGCGCCTGCGGCATTGGGGCCGTCGTCTTTCTCGTTCAGCAGCCGTCCGAGCACCGGGTGGAGTCCCATCACCTCGAAGTAGTTGCCGTTGACGACGCCGGCGCGGACGACGCGCGGCTCACCGAGGCCGATCATCGTGAATCCAATCGTCGAGAATTCGCCGACGCTGGTGAGCGTCTTGAGCCGCGCGCGGAGATCGATGATCTCCGGCACCGAGAAGGTGGTGTTCTCGTTCTTGAAGCCGGGCGCGCTCTGGCGGACGTAAATCAGCCGGCTCTCGTCGCGGTTCACGAGCGGCCGCAGCAGCACGCCGCGGACGACGCTGAAGATCGCGGCGTTGGCGCCGATGCCGAGCGCGAGCGTCAGGATGACCGTCGCGGCGAGCCCCTTCGAATGCGCGAGGAATCGAACGGCGAATTTCAATTCGTGGAGCATGGTGGCCGATATTATGTCGCGTGCGCCATCGATCGGCACGAGTGCTTGCCCGCATCCTGACGATGACCGTCGGTCATAGGAGGGCCCGCCCGATGTTCAACACCGCGCGCTGTTCGGAAATGAAATGAGGCACCTTCTCTTTCTGACCTTCCTCCTCGGGTGCGCGGTCTCGTTGATCGTATCGGGACGTCTGACGGTGCGGCTGATCCTCGGCGGCGCCGCGGCGTGGGTCATCATCCCGCCGTTGGAAGTCGCTGCGTTCGCGATCGTCCGGCGGCGCGGGCGTCGCCGCGGCTCCTTCGCGCGCGATCTGGATCGCTTCGCGGCGGGCGACTGGCCGTGGGCGGTGTGGCTGATCGCGGTGTCCGGCGTCACGTCGTTTCTCACGCCGATGCAGGCCAACGCCTGGTTCTCCACGTGGACCGTATGGATCGCGATTGACGTCACGGCCTCCGCCGCGGCGCTGTGTACCGCGTCGATCGACGTTGGTTTCTTCCAGGACGTCTTCGCGCGAACGCGTGCGGATGCGATCCGCGACGTACTCGTGCAGCGCGCCATCTCCTGGTCCGCGCTGGCCGTGTACGTCGCCGGCTTTCCGGGCTGGCCGCTCGTCATTGACTGGCTGAGACACGCTGGGCCGATGACGTGAAATCGATCGCCGCGATCGTGATGCTCGTCGTGGCGATCGCCGCCGGCACCTGGTCGGATCGACCGCAGATTCACGCGGCGATGTCGGTCGGCGGTTATCGCGTTCTCGCTGCGGACTTTCACGTGCACAGCACAGTTCCCGGCGCGGCGCTGCTCGGGCCGTGGGATCTCGTGCTCGAGGCGCGGCGGCAGGGTATCGACGCGTTCGCGCTCACGCCGCACAACCAGATCGTTTCCGCGAAGATCGGCCGCTGGTTTTCGCGCCTGGTCCGCGGGCCACTCGTCATCGTCGGCGAAGAAGTCCGCAGGCTGCGCTATCACCTGATCGCCGCCGGCATCGAACAGCAGATCACACCGACGATGCCCGCGGTCGACGCGATTGCCGAAGTGCACCGCCAGGGCGGCGTGGCCATCGCCGCACATCCCATTGCGGAGTTCTGGCCGGCGTATTCCGGCGCCGCGCTGGCGCAGCTCGATGCGGCCGAAGTGATGCAACCGCGTGCGTTCTTCGAGCCGTACATCCAGCTCGAGCTGCAGCAGTTCCTGAGGCGCGGTGGGATGACGCCGATCGGATCGTCGGACTATCACGGCATCGGCGCGCTCGGTCTGCCGCGCACCTACGTGTTCGCGAGCGGCGAGAGCGAGGCGGCAGTCCTCGACGCGGTGCGCGCTGGTCGCACCGTCGTGTACGGCGTCGACGGCGAAGCGTACGGCGATTCGAAGCTGATTCGCCTGGCGGCGGCGGACGGAAGGCTTCCGATCCGCAACCCGGATGACCGACGCGAGACGACGCCCGCGGTGCTCAGCCGGCTGACCGGCATCCTGGCGCTGCTCGCGGCGACGTCGGCTGTTTACCGGAGAGCAACGACGATACGAAGACGGTCGGATGCAGAGCACTAAATCGATTTCAATCAACCACTTGTCCGGCCGATGTTCACTGTGTCGGTCCGCCGTCTCTTTAGGCCATCGGACCAAAGGCGCTGCCAACCTTGGGGCACACATTGTCAGCCCCGGGTGAACCTGTGAAGATGTGAGCTTTCGAAGGAGAAGGAATGCCCGTCCGGATCGTGGTCGGTGGCAACTGGGGCGACGAAGGCAAGGGTCGCATGGTCGATTACTTCGCGAAGGACGCAGACTGCGTCGTCCGGTACCAGGGCGGCCACAATGCCGGCCACACCGTCGTCAACGATCGCGGCAAGTTCGCGTTGCGCCTCGTCCCCTCCGGCATCTTCTACCCGGGCGTCGCCAACATCGTCGGTCCGGGAACGGTCGTCAATCTCGAAGCGCTCGCGGACGAGATTCAGTACCTCTCGGGCAAGGGTGTGCACATCGGTCCTGAGAATCTGAAGGTGTCCGATCGGGCGTGCATCTGTTTTCCGTTTCACAAGCTGCAGGATCAGTACGAGGAGCAGCGGCTCGGCAAGGAAAAGTTCGGATCGACCGTGCAGGGAATCGCGCCGGTGTACGGCGATCGATACATGAAGTACGGCGTGCAGGTGGGCGCGCTGCGCCATCCGGATTACCTGCGCAATCAGCTGCGCCGGACGCTCGAGTTGAAGAACAGCGTGTTCGAGCGTGTCTACGGCCAGCCGCCGGTGAATCTCGATGACATGTGCGACTGGGCGACGATGCACGGCAAACGCCTTCTGCCGCACGTCTGCGATACGGTCGACTACCTGGAAGCCGCTGCCAGAGCGAACAAAACGATTCTGCTCGAGGCGCAGCTCGGGTCGCTGCGCGACATCTTCTACGGCATCTACCCGTACACGACGTCGTCGAGTCCGCTCGCGGCATTCGCTGCCGTGGGCGGGGGACTCTTCGTTCATGCGCCGACGACGGTGACGGCGGTGGTGAAGGCGTTTTCGACGTGCGTGGGCGAAGGACCGTTCGTGACGGAGATTCACGGCGAGGCCGCCGACAAATTCCGCAATCGCACGGGCGAGTTCGGCGCGGCGACCGGGCGTCCGCGCCGCATCGGTCATTTCGACGCGGTCGCCACGCGCTACGGCGTCCGCATTCAGGGCGCGACCGAGGTCGCGCTGACGAAACTCGACAATCTCTCCGGCGAACGCCCGCTCAAGATCTGCATGCATTACGAGATCAACGGGCGGCGCGTCGATCATTTTCCGCTCGTACCGGAGCTGCAGGTGGCGAAGCCGATCTACACCGAGATGGAGGGGTGGTCCGACGACATCGCGTCCGCGCGTCGCTTCGAGGATCTGCCCGGGGCGGCCTGCCGCTACGTCGAGACGATCGAAGATCTCATTCGCGTGCCGGTGAGATTCGTCTCGGTCGGCGCGGAGCGCGAGGCGCTGATGACCAGGTGAGATCGTCGACCGGATATCGGCTCAGAGTGCTACTGGGCTCTGAGCAGCTTGATGCTTCCGTTGACGGTCGACAAGACGAGTTGGTGGCCGCCGTTCCCGATGGTGCCGCGCAGACGGCGCGGACTGACCTGGCCGGTGACGGTCATCGGAAAATCGGACGTGATGCTGCCGTTCAGCGTTTCCGCGCGGAGATCCGCGTCGAACGGACCGGGCAGCGTCAGCGTGATGCCGCCGTTCACGGTCTTGAACTCCGCCTCGCCGGGCCAGTCGGCGCGTCCGGCGGTCACGTTGACGGATCCATTCACTGTCGTCGCGACGGCCAACCCTGTCGTCGACACGCGGATCGATCCGTTCACGGTGTGGGCTTCGACGTCCGCCTGCAGCGACTCGGCGTTCACTTCGCCGTTCACCGTTCGTCCAACGAACGCCACGCCAACCGGCACGCGCACGTCGAAATGCACGACCGTGTCGTTGTCGTGCGTCGACGAGTGGCCCCCTCCGCCGACATCGCAGCGGTTGGGCTCTTTGCCGGGAACATCCGGGTAGACCGCGCAGATCGTCACGCCGCCGCCGTGCGGTACCACGTCGATGCGGACGTTGGCCGGGTTGCTTCTCCGCGAGGATTTCGTTGCGGTGACTTCCACCTGTCCGGACGGGGACGGCGTCGCCCGAACGTCGCCGTTGACCCCTTTGATTTCGATGGTCTGGCCCGACGTGAGCTGGCCGCGCCACTCGAAGGGCGACTGCGCCGCGGCTTCAGCGGCGGCAATCATTAGCGCGGCGGCGGCGACGACGAAAATTCGGCGCATGCTGCCTCCGGTCGCGTTAGACGGAGCTGCAGCGGAAAACGTTGATTGGTCTTGCAGGTCTGGCCTTGATTGAGGCGCCACGGTAAACGCGAGCAACATCATCAGGCCGATCGGCACGTTGACTCCGCGGCACGGCAAGAAATCTTCACGGCGCGGACGCTCTCGCAGCCTTGCGCCCGGCGTGGCGGGCACCTGTTGCCTCCTGCATTCGTTTGTTCCACTGCCAGATGCCAGCGGTAATGTCGCCCGGAAGCCGATGACCGAGCTGACGTGCCAGCATCACGATCTGGCCTCTGTGATGTCCCTCGTGCGCGACAAAATACGTCAAGACGTGGTGAACGTCCAGAGGCAGGTTGCGCCAGACATAAGCTTTCGACGGAGGCACCCGGCCTCCTGCAGCGATGCCGAACGCAAGGAGCGCTTCCATCCCTTGGCTGCTTCGCTTCAGAGCGGAAAGCAACTCCTGGCGCGCGACATTGTGGCGGTCGACGGAAGCGGGGACGGTGATGCCGTGTTCCTTGCCGAGGGTCTTGAGCCACATGCACCGGGCATTGTGGAGATGTCCGGCTATCATGCGGACCGTGCGGCGCGGCGCCCCGGGGATCGGAGCATCCCAGAGTGCGGCTGGTATGCGCTCGATAAGGTATTCGGTGACTCGGTTGTTAGTCCGCCACGAAGCCAGGAGCGTCGCATGCGGTTCAGCGAGCGGGGTCATTGCGTTCGGCGACTTCGCCGAACTCGATTCAACAACGCCTGACTCCCGGTTGGTCGACCCTTTCAGCTGTGGCTCGCGCTGCCGTTTCCCCATTGCCATGCGCGGAATTGTAGTTCAGCAAACTTGAACAGTTGTGCCGTTCACTTGTCCGTATTCTTCCCAGATCTCGGTTCCTCACGACGGCCCGGTTTCACGCCCGCGCGTGAAGGAAAGCCGCCACTATGACGGACGCGGATCGTGTTGGCGGAAGCCATCGAGCGCGATCCTCAGCTACGGCGACCCGGCCGGGCACCTGCCGCTGCGGCGCGCCATCTTCGAGTACATCGCAGTCGCGCGCGGCATCAAAAGAAGACATCGAGTAGTAGGCACGACCAGCGTCGCACGAATTCGAACGAAAAGAGCTCCTGGATGACTCACGCGCCAATGTGGTATCGGCCGGAGCACAGGACCGATCCGCCGGCGACGAGACTCGTGTTTTTCATCACGCCCCAGGACCGGCGAGCGCTGCAACTCCTCGCATCGGAGAGAGCACGTGGCGAGATTGCTGAGTCCTCGATTCAACGAGCGGTGGTGAGCGTGTCAGCGAGCCGCAGCTTGATGAACGCCTGACGAGTGACGCCGATTCGTTTCGCCTCACGGTCGATGGCGTTGAGTAAGTCCACGGGAAAATCGACGTTCACCCGTTGGACCTCGCGGCCGGGCCGCCGCGCCTTCGACCCAGTGCAAACCGCGCCTGCCCGCGACCATTCCTCGAGGCGCAGCCTATTGCTTGTAGGCTGAATCGTGATCCGTGTGAAGAGAGATCACTCGGAGGAAGTCGCCATCTCGAAACGCCACGGCACGGATTCGTTGACTCAGACGAAGCGAATACATCTTCGCGCCGTTCGGCGCCCTTAGGTGCTCGATTGCTTCCCAACGGAAGCCCGTATGGCGATACAGACTGTTCCAATCCAACTCGCGAAGCCGTCCCAGGGACGCCACGACTTGCCTCAGCTCGTCGGCCTGGAGACGGAAGAAGACGTCCTGGAACTCGGGGCTGTTCAAGTCGAGGCGAATACGGCTACCGGCGGCCGCCACGTCCGCGCCGACTCCGAGCCGTTCGGCCTTTCAGCAGACTCCCGAGGTTGGTTTCCCGAGGCGGATTTGATGCGGCCCATGCGAGCCCACGTTCGATTCGAGAGCGGTGCGGGTCCTCGAGCGTCCACAGCTGATTCTCCGGCACCATCGCAACCGCCGTGAGCACCACCGTCCCGTCCTCGTGTCGTTCGAGGCGAAGCGTTTTTCCTGCGTACCGTTTCCCGAGTGAGATCTGGCCGCTCTTGCCGACTACTTTAACCTCGACCTCCTGAACCGGAGACGCAGACGGAGTCTTCATGCGATCATGCTATCATGCGGTGGTGCGTCACGCAATACGTATCCAAAGCCGGAAGCGTCATGCCGACGCGGCGTCGAGTCGACGGAGCGCGCTCTCTCCGACGTTCAGCACATCGGCCGATGCGAGGCGCAGATGCTCGACGATGCCGTAGCCATGCTTGGCGCCGCCGACGAGTGCTTTCAGGATCGGCAGTTCGAGCGTGCCCGGCAAGAGGTCAGAGGGTGTGTTGGTCAGTCCCATCGATGATGGAAACATATACAATGCCCGCGGGCCTGCCAACTGCCATCACTCTCTGAGGGGAGCGCGTGCGCTGTGAGGCTATCGGCCGTCGAGAAGGCCATAAACGCCGACGCCGTTCGATTGCGTCGGCACGTACACTTTTCCATTCGCGACGACGGGCGGCGCGAACTTCGTGAAATCGCCGAGCGCGTCGCGCGCGCTGTTGATGTCGGAGTTGTAGAGTTCCTGGCCGACATCCGACGCACGGAACGCCCGCAGCGTACCGGGTGCACGGCCGCCGCTCCTCGTGGATCGAGTCGTCACCGCCCAGACGATCCCACTGGCGACGTCGCCGCCGTTCGCCGAGACGGCGGGGCCGCCGGTCATTCCCGGCTTCACGGCGCTCACAGCGGCCGGCGTCGTGACGAAGCGGTTGTTGACGAAGTTGTAGGCTCTGAGGACATCGCGCCGATCCCAGACGTATAGCACGCCGTCGTTCTGGCGACGCCAGAACGCCGTGCCGAGCGTCTGCGCGCAGTCCTGCCGGCCGCAGCCGTGGCCCGCCTGGAATCTCTGGAGCGGCCCGCTCGATGCGCCTTCCAGCTTTCCCATGTTGTTGCGATTGAGGAGAAAGATGACGCCTTCCTTGCCGCCGGAGAACATGAGCGGCGAATCGGGAATCAACGTGACGCCGCCGGCGCTCATATCGATGTTCTGCAGGAACAGGTACTCGTGATTGTTCGGCGTGAACCAGTCGACGAGCTTGAGACTGCGCCCCGCGAACTTCAGCGTGCTGCTCCCGAAATTGGTGCCGCCGTCGTAGCTGCCGCCGGCGGTGGATAAATAGATGTTGCCCTGATCATCCGCCGCGATTCCGCGCCCAGCCTGCCAGATTCCACCCTTCCGCCCGGTCGGCGTCGTCTGGAACACCGCGAAGCGCTCGGTCAGATCGCGCGCGTTGAACGTCTCCACGAAACCTTCCTGCGACCAGTGCTGATCGTTTGGATCGGGCACGATGTTCGCGAAGGCGACGTAGACCACATCGTCGATCATCAGCAGCCCTGCCCGCTGGAGCGCGCCTTTCACGTTCGTCAGCGTCCCCTCGGGTCCGGCGAACGGGAACGACAGGAGCTGTGGAGAGTTGTACTTGTGACGGCCGGTCACTATGTCGAGCGCATTCACCCACAGGTTGTATTCGTCGTCTTTCGACACGAGCGCGACGACATAGAGCGTGCCGGTCGGCACATCGATGAAGGGCGTTCCGAGAATGCCGTGATGGATCGGCCCGATCCAGCTGTCGCCGGGCGCCGGCGTGCCGAGGTTGCGCGACCAGAGCGGCGCCGATTGTGCGGGATCGTCGGCGTCGAACGCGTACACCATATTGCCCATCGTGGCGACGAACATGACGTTGTGCCGACTGCCTGAGATGTCGAGCTCGGGAACGATCAACGGCAGCGCGTAGACGCTGTCGTCCACGTTCCTTGCGAAGAGCTTGCCGAAGTGCCCGGCGTCCACTTTCGACGGGTTCAGGATCCGCTCCTGAAGGTTGGCGCCGGTACGCCCGTAGTCGTACTGCGACATCGGCACGGTGACAGGCTCGCCGGCTCGCGCGCCGACGAGCGCGGCTGCCACGCTAATGAGTCCAACCCAGCATGACAGGACTCGCATGCAGGGGGATATTATCGCGCCGTGACACGATCGACTGGCTGCTCGATTCAGATCCGGCCATTCGCTCGCAGACGATGCGCGATCTCATGGACGCGGCCGCGGCGACAGTCGCGGGAAGGCGCGCACGTTCCGGCACGCCCTCGTCGTTTCACAACGCGACGCAGCCGCTCGCACCCGCCTGCCGAGGACGCTCGAAAGGATATCAAGGGTCTGCCGATAGAACCGACGCAATGCCGCATCGCGCTGGGTCGCATGGATCGCCGCCTCGCACCAGAGGAACCGGAGCAGCGAATTGCCTTGCTTGGTGATTTTTCCGAGTCGTTGCCGCCGGCCGCTCGAGTACTTGGAATATTGCCGCTTCCTCCGCACGCAGGAGACTCGGACTCTCAGGCAATTCGCATCTGCCGATTGGACATCCACC
>Ga0070699_100001733_pt1 | contig 19902 bp, 21 predicted proteins | sample KBSK1503metaG_FD_65473 | JGI IMG/M metagenome (GOLD analysis project Ga0070699, IMG submission 65473) | Corn, switchgrass and miscanthus rhizosphere microbial communities from Kellogg Biological Station, Michigan, USA - KBS K1-50-3 metaG | ecosystem: Host-associated > Plants > Roots >... | reverse complement strand
GCCAGCGGCGCAAAGGCGTCCTTGCGCCGGGTCAGCGTGTTGTAGATCCTGATCGTCGCCCGGGCTTCGCCCTCCTTGCGAACCTCCGCCCCCGGGGTCGCGCGGGTCGAGCCGGCGCTCGGGCCCCCGGCGACGTGCGGATCGCCCCCGACTCCGTCACTCCGCCGCTCCGTCACTCCGCGACCTCGACACAGACCACCGCGAGGGCGGCGATCCCGTCCCGGCGGCCGAGCGACCCGAGGTGCTCCGGGCTCTTCGCTTTGACGCTGACCCGGCTCGAGTCGAGTCCGAGCGTATCGGCCAGCCGCTTGGCCATCTCGGGGAGGAACGGCGCGAGCCGCGGTGACTGGGCGAGCACGGTGGCGTCCACGTTGACGATCCTGGCCCCGCGCCCTTCGACCAGCGCCTTCACCTCTTCGAGGAGCGTGAGACTGGCAATGTGCCGATACCGCGGATCGGTGTCGGGGAAGTGGCGGCCGAGGTCTCCCAGGGCGAGCGCCCCCAACAGCCCTTCGCAGACGGCGTGGGTCAGGACGTCGGCGTCCGAGTGCCCATCGAGACCGAGCTCGGACGGGACCGTGACGCCCCCGAGCACGAGCGGCCGCCCCGCGACGAGCGGGTGCAGATCGATGCCGAGCCCCACTCGGGTCACCACCGGTAGCGCCGCAGATTCCGCGCCTTCCGGAGGTCTCCGGGCGTAGTGATCTTGACGTTCCCCTCCAGCCCTGGCAGGACCCGCACCGGGTGGCCGAGGCGCTCGACGAGCATCGCCTCGTCGGTTCCGAGGAAGGCGTCGCGGCGCGCCTTGTCGTGCGCCTCGCGCAGGAGCGCGGCCTGAAACGCCTGCGGCGTCTGGACGGCCCGGAGGGCGCTCCGGTCGACCGTTGACTCGACGTAGCCGTCGACGACGCGCTTCACGGTCTCCTTCACGGGAAGCGCGCAGATAGCCGCCCCCTCCCGGCGCGCCGCCTCGATCACGGCGGTAATCAACGCCGCCGAGACGAACGGCCGCACCGCGTCGTGCACGACGACGATCTTGGTGGCCTCCGGGATCGTCTCGAGCCCGCACCGGACCGAGTCTTGCCGCTCCCGTCCCCCCGCCACGACGGTCACCGGCACGCGACGGGCGAGCGGCCGGACCAGACGCTCGACGCGGTCGGTATAGGCGGGAGGGACCACGACGACGATCGAGCCGATGGCCGGGTGGCGCGCGAAGTGCCCGACGGTCACGACGAGGAGCGGGGACGTCGTCAGGCGCCGGAACTGCTTCGGCGTCCGGCCCCCCATGCGGGTGCCGGCCCCCGCCGCCGGAATGATCGCGGCCACGTCCGTTCCCCTCCCCCCCCGCGATATCTTCATCGCGGCAGCAGTTCTTCCTCGCGCAGCCTGGTGAAGATCATCCGCCCCGCCGTCGTCTGGAGCACGCTCGTCACCATGACATCGACGTTCTGGCCCAGGTGCTTCTTGCCATGGTCCACGACGACCATGGTGCCGTCGTCCAGGTACCCCACGCCCTGGCCCGCCTCCTTCCCTTCCTTGAGCACGCGGACCTGCATCAGCTCGCCCGGCAGCACCACCGGCTTCAGCGAGTTGGCCAGCTCATTGATGTTCAGGACGGGCACGCCGGAGAGCTCCGATACCTTGTTGAGGTTGTAGTCGTTCGTGAGGACCTTGCCGCCGAGGGCCTTGGCGACCTCGATCAGCTTCCGGTCCACCTCCCCGACCTGCGGGAAGTCGAGGTCGTCGATCTTCACCGTCACTTTGGGGTTGCGCTGCAGGCGCTGCAGGACGTCGAAGCCCCGCTTGCCGCGGTTTCGCTTCAGGGCGTCGGCGGAGTCTGCCACCTGCTGGAGCTCCCGCAGCACGAACTGGGGAACGATCAGCGTACCGTCGATGAACCCGGTCTCGCAGATGTCCGCGATTCGCCCGTCGATGATGACCGACGTGTCGAGCACCTTGTACAGGTCGCTCTTCGATGCCCGCGAGAAGAGCTTGGCCGTGAGCCCGTCGAGGTCGGCGCGACGACGGAGCGCCACCGTCGCTCCCAGGTAGGCACCGAGCAGCTCGGGCAGGTCACGCCCGGCGGCGCCGACCCCGGGCACCAGGGACGCCACCGCCGTGCCCGCCACGTAGCCCGCGAGAAGGCCGAGCCCGCCGCCGGCGACGCCCCAGAACGTGTACTCCAGTGGGAGGTGCCCGGCTCGCCACTCGAGCCAGACGGCCAGGGCGCCGAGCAGGCCGCCGCCGACGACGCCGACGACCGGCCTCGCGTCGATGCCGTTGGCGACGAAGAGGCCGGCCAGCGCCGAGAGAGCCACCACCACCACCCGCACGAGCGCGATGATAGTCATCGGCATCACGGTAGCAACGCGCGCAATGCGTCGTCCACGGTTGCGGCTCCTCGCACATCCAGGTCGTCCTTGACCTCATCGCCCAGGTTGCCGGCCGGGACGACGGCGGCGCTGAACCCGAAGGCGACCGCCTCTTTCAAGCGGGCGGCCAGCCCCGTCACCCGCCGAACCTCACCGGTCAACCCGATCTCTCCCAGGACCACCGTATCGCCCCGCACCGGCCGATCCATGTAACTCGACGCCGTCGCGACGACGAGACCGAGATCGGCCGCCGGCTCCACCGCACGGGCACCGCCGGCGACGTTCACGAAGACGTCCTGGCCCTGGAGCGGCATCCCGGCGCGTTTTTCGAGCACGGCCAGCAGCAGGCATACCCGATTGTAGTCGGCGCCCAGCACCGTCCGCCGCGGCGTGGCGAAGCTCGCCGGCGCCACCAGCGCCTGGAGCTCGAGCAGCATCGGCCGGGTCCCCTCGAGGCTCGCCGTGATCACGGATCCCGACGCGTCCTTGGGCCGCTCGGTCAGGAAGAACCCGGACGGGTTCGACACCTCGGTCAGGCCCCGCTCCCCCATCTGGAACACGCCGAGCTCGTTGGTGGCGCCAAAGCGGTTCTTCACCGCCCGCAGCACGCGGTACGAATGGTGCCGTTCGCCCTCGAAGTAGAGCACCGTGTCGACCAGGTGCTCCAGCACGCGGGGCCCGGCGAGCGCGCCTTCCTTGGTCACGTGGCCGACCAGGAACGTCGCCATGCCCCGCGCCTTGGCGAGCATCATGAGCCGCGCGCCGCACTCGCGTACCTGGGCCACGCTGCCCGGTGCCGACTCGAGCCCGGGGAGGAACACCGTCTGGATGGAGTCGACCACGAGCGTGCGCGGCTTGAGCGCGTCGAGCTGGCTCTCGACCACCGAGAGATCGGTCTCGGCCACGAGGTATACGCCGTCGGGCGCAATACCGAGCCGGTCCGCCCGGAGCTTGATCTGCGCCGTCGACTCCTCCCCGGAGACGTAGAGGACGGGCGGCGCGGCCGCGGCCAGGGCCTGCGAGGCTTGCAGCAGGAGTGTCGACTTGCCGATGCCGGGGTCGCCGCCGATGAGGATCAGGGATCCGCGGACGACGCCGCTCCCGAGGACCCGGTCGAGCTCGCCGATGCCCGTCGCCAGCCGATCGCCCTTCTCGACGCTGATCGAGCCGAGGGGCACCGCGACGGTCGGCGGTGGCGTCACCCGGCGGCTCGCACCCCGGTGGGCGGTGACGACTCGCTCCTCCACGAGCGGGAGATAGACCCCCGCGCGGGCGCAGTCGGGGCAGGTTCCGGGCTTGGGTCCGGCGAACCCGCACTCCTGGCATCGGTACGCGGTCGACTCTCGCATCACTTCTGCTCCTTGGCCTTCAGGGCGTCCCGTCCCTTGTTGCCGAGCCCGCGGATCAGCGAGCGGAGAAGGGTGCTCCGCTGCGTTCCCTCGAGAACCGCCGAGAGGTTCTCGTACACCGTGGGATCCACGAGCAGGGCGCCGAGGGTGCCTTCGCCGGAATTGAGCTTCTCGCTGACTTCTTTGAGGTTGGCGACGGCGACCCTGAGATCGGCCGTGATCTGCCGGAAGCTCCCGTCGGCGGAATCGTCCCGGAGCAGCCCGCCGAGCACGCCACGCCCGCCGGCGAGGCGGTCCGACACGTCGCGGAAGTTCCTGGCCACCGCTCGCAGGTCCTCCGCCATCGGGCGGTACTTCGGGTCGAACAGGAGGGTCGGAACCAGACCGCCGTCCCCGGGCTTCTGGTCGACCGCCCGCGCGACGCGATCCATCGCGCGGACGAACCGCCGCGCCGCCTCCGTGCTCTCCCGCGCGGTCAGCACGCCGACGGCGCCCTCGCCGCGCTCCGTACGGTCGAGGATCGCCTGGGTCGAAGCCAGCAGCCGGTCGAGCTTCTTGAGCATCGCCGGCTCCTCGTACACGAGCGCGTGGACGAGCCCCCGCCCGTGCTCGACCTGCTCGCTGATGCGCCGGGCCGAGGCGGCCGTCGCCGCCACATCCGCTATCACCCGCGACTCGTTCAGCGTGAGCACCGTCCGGTTCAGGTTCTCGGAGAGGGCGCTGATGCTCGTGACGACCGCTGACCCCTCGCTGATGATCCGCCCGAGATCCGACGGCTCGCGGGCCGCCAACACGCCGCCCGGCTTGACGGGCGGCTCCTGGGCCGTGCCCACCGTGATCTCGACGATCTTGTCGCCGAGGAGGCCCTGGGTGTCGATACGGGCGACCGAGTCTCGACGGATCCGGTTCGCATACCGGGAGGCGATCCGCAGCTCGACACGCACCTTCCCGCCCGGCTCCCCCGGGAGCCGGACGGCGGACACGCGCCCCACCTGCACTCCGGCCAGGCGCACCGTCGCCCCGCTGACGAGCCCCCCGACCTCGGTGAAGTCGGCGTACAGCGTGTACCTGTCCTCGAACAGCCGCGCCCGCGCCCCGAGCAGGTACACGAGCACGAGGAAGACACCGACCGCGGCCAGCACGAACGCCCCGACCCGGAGCCGCACTCCGATCCCCCGACGATCCTCCATCATGTCACCGTGCCTCGCCGGTCAGGAACGCCTGGACGGCGGGGTCCCTGGACGAATGCACCTGCTCGGGCGTCCCCGTAGCGGCGAACCGTCCGTCTATGAGGATGGCCATCCGGTCCGCGACGGTGCGAGCCAGCTCGACGTCGTGGGTGACGATGACCGCGGTCTCGCAGACGCCCGTCCCTAGCTCGGCGATCAGCTCGGCGACCATCTTCGAGTTCGTCGGGTCGAGGCCGGCCGTCGGCTCGTCGAAGAGCATGACCTCGGGCTCGATCGCGAGCGCGCGCGCGATCCCGGCGCGCTTGCGCATCCCGCCCGACAGCTCATCCGGGAGCTTCCCCTGCACGTCCGTTTCGAGCCCGACCAGCGAGAGGAGATGGCGCACGCGGCTGGCGATCACGGGCTCGGGGAGGCTCGTGTGCTCGTGGAGGGCGTAGGCGACGTTGTCGTATACGGTGAGCGAGTCGAAGAGCGCCGCCCCCTGGAACACGTAGCCCATCCGCCGCCGGATCGGCAGCAGCGCCTCCTCCGACAGGCGCTCGATGTTCCGACCGAAGACCCGGATCTGACCGGCGTCGGGCCGGGTCAGGCCCGCGATCAGGCGCAGGCACACGGTCTTCCCGGCGCCGCTGCCGCCCATGATCACGAACCGCTCCCCCTTGGCCACGGCGAACGAGAAGCCGCGGAGCACCTCTCGCCCGTTGAAGGCCTTTCGCAGATCGATCACCTCGATGACCGGCGCCTCCGCCATCGGCTCACCAGAACAGGATCAGCAGCAGCTTGGTGAGGAAGAAGTCCGACACGATCACGCCCATCGCCACGTCCACGACGGTGGCGGTCGTGGCGCGCCCGAGCCCCTCGGTGCCGCCGGTGGACGTGAGCCCGTTGTAGCAGCCGACCAGGGTGACGAGGCCGCCGAAGAAGACGCTCTTGGTGATCCCGGCGAAGAAGTCGCGGGCCGTCACCCAGTAGAAGGTCGTGTTCCAGAAGGCGTACCAGTCGACGCCGCGCTCGAAGACCGCGACGAGCGCCCCCCCCAGGAGCCCGGTCCCGTCGGCGAGGACGGTGAGGAGAGGGAAGACGATCAGCGCCGCCAGCACCCGGGGCACCACGAGCCGCTTGATGTAATTGACGCCGAGGGAGCGGAGCGCGTCGATCTGCTCGGTCACGAGCATCGAGCCGAGCTCGGCGGTGATGCCCGACGCGACCTTGCCTCCCACCAGGATGGCCGTGAGGACCGGCCCCAGCTCGCGCAGGATCGAGAGCGCGACCAGCGGGCCGACATAGGTCTCCGCGCCGAAGCGCGCCATGTTCACGCCGCTCTGCAGGGCCAGCACCATTCCCGTGAAGACCGCCGCGACGAGGGCGACGCCCGCGGAGCGGACGCCCATGACTTCGATCTCCTGGATGACCAGCCGCGCGTACTTGGGCGGCAGCGCCAGGTTGCGCGCCACCTGGGTGGTGAGGAGACCGATGCCCCCATACCATTCCACGGTGCTCCGCAGGTATCCGGCGTTCGCCATGCTCTCCCTCTACGGCCGGCGCAGGCTCCGGACGAAGCGGTCGAAGTCGGGGCGGCCCTGCTCGAAGAACCGGGGCGGCGACACGTAGAGGAGGTCGTAGACACAGTGGGCACCCTTGACCACGTACGCCTCGCCCTGCACCGCGCCGTCCTCCGCCGATTTCCCTTCGAACAGCGTCCGCTCCGCAGGCTCCCCGCTCACCTCGACCTGGGCGCGTCCGAAGATCTGGCGTTCCTTGAGCCCGAACAAGAGGTGCCGCGTCAGCACCGGGAGCGCACGCTCGGGCTCGCGCCCGTCACAGGTGGCGTTGACCAGCATGCGACCGGGCGCGTCCTGGCGGGCGAGGGCCAGGTCCGCGCGGCCGTCCGGCACGACCTGCCACCCCGGCGGGAGCTGGATGCGATAGTTCCGTCCATGAAAGACCCCGTCAACGATCCGCGTTCCCGCGCACGCCGTCACCCCAAGCCCGACGCACGCCGCCAGCACGGCGAGACGCGCCGGCCCGGCCCTCATCTCAGCCCGCCCCCGCCGCACTAGTGGCCGGTGTCGGGCGCCGACCGCCGCGCGTGCCGGCGTCCGAGCTCCTCGAGCACGTCTCGCAGCGGAATCCCGCGCTGCCCGAGGAGCACGATCGTGTGGAACCAGAGATCGGCAACCTCCTCGACGAGACGCCGGTCCCCCTCGCCGCCGAGCGCCGCCGTCACCACCTCGATCGCCTCTTCGCCAACCTTGCGGCAGATCGCGGCCTCGCCCTCGGCGAGGAGCCCGCCGACGTAGGAGCCGGCGGGGGCCATGCGCTTCCGCGCCCCGACGATGGCCTCGAGCCGGGCCAGCATGCTCGCGCTGGGCGCAGCCTCTCCGTCCTCGGCCCCAGACTGGAGCGCGCGGAAGAAGCAGGTGCGCTGACCGGTGTGACACGCGGGACCGTCCGGATGCACCTGGACGAGGAGCGTGTCGGCATCGCAATCGACCCAGGCTCCCTGCACGTGCTGCACGTGGCCCGAAGTTTCTCCCTTCCGCCAGAGGGTCTGGCGGGAGCGCGACCAGAAGTGCACGAGCCCGGTCGCGAGGGTGGCGGTGACGGCATCCCGGTTCATCCACGCGACCATGAGCAGATCCCCCGTGTCGGCGTCCTGGATCACGGCCGGGATCAGCCCCTCCGCGTCGAACTTGAGGTCGGCCACGGTCATGGCTCGAGCCGCACCTCGACCCCGCGCGAGCGGAGATAGCGCTTGGCCTCCGCGATCGAGTAGGTGCCGAAGTGGAAGATGGAGGCCGCCAGCACGGCGTCGGCCCGGCCCACGGCGAGCCCCTCCCAGAGATGCTCGAGCGTGCCCGCGCCGCCGGAGGCGATCACGGGCACCGACACGCTTTCGGCCATCGCCCGCGTCAGCTCGAGATCGTAGCCGTCCCGCGTCCCATCGCGATCCATGCTCGTCAGCAGGATCTCGCCGGCGCCGAGCGCCTCGGCCTCGCGCGCCCAGGCGATCGCGTCGCGCCCGGTCGGCCGGCGCCCACCGTGCGTGTAGACGCCGAAGCCTCCGTTCTCCTGCCGGGCGTCGATCGCGATCACGATGCACTGGCTGCCGAAGCGCTCGGCGGCCTCGCGCACGATCCGGGGATTGTCGAGGGCGGCCGTGTTCAGCGAGACCTTGTCCGCCCCCGCCCGGAGCAGCATGCGCACATCCTCCACACTGCGGATGCCGCCGCCGACCGTGAGCGGGATGTAGATGCCCTCGGCCGTTCGGCTCACGACGTCGAGCATGATCTGCCGGTTCTCGTGGGACGCGGTGATGTCGAGGAAGACCAGCTCGTCCGCGCCCTGCCCGTCGTAGGCGAGCGCGGCCTCGACGGGATCCCCGGCGTCCCGCAGATCGACGAACCGCACGCCCTTGACGACCCGGCCGTCCTTGACATCGAGACAGGGGATCACGCGCTTGGTCAGCAACCGCGCTCGACCTCGCGGAGGGCAGCGGCCAGATCGACGGCGCCGCTGTAGAGCGCCTGTCCCACCACCGCCCCCGCCACCCCGGAAACCCGCGCCAGGCGGCGCAGATCCTCCACGCTCCCCACCCCGCCCGACGCGAGGATCGGCAAGCGGACCGCCCGCGCGAGCGATTCCGTCTCGGCGACATTCGGGCCGAGCCCGGTCCCGTCGCGGCTCACGTCCGTGTAGAGCAGGGCCACTGCGCCGCCGTCACGGGCCCGCGCGCCCACCTGGTCCACCGTCTCGTCCACCGTGTCGGTCCAGCCTTTGACGGCCACCCGGCGCCCCCGGGCGTCGACGGCGACGATGATCCGTCCGGGGAATTGCCGGCAGACGTCCTTGAGGAAGACCGGATCAAGGGCGGCGCGGGTGCCGACGACGGCCCAGGCGGCGCCGGCCTCCAGCACGGACTCGACGGCGGCGAGGTCGCGCAACCCGCCCCCCGCCTCGAGCGGGACCGGCGCCACCGCCCGCGCGATCGCGGCGATCAGCGGCGTCTGCCGGGGGGCCCCCGCGAAGGCGCCGTCGAGGTCGATGACGTGCAGGCGCCGGGCCCCGAGCGCCGCCCACCGTGCGGCCATCGCCACCGGGTCCTCGGAGAACACGGTCTCGGCCTCGGCGCGACCCTCGAGGAGCCGGACGCACCGCCCGCCGCGGAGGTCGACGGCGGGAATCACCATCATGCCCGCGCCCCCTTGACGATCGCGGCGAAGTTCTCGAGCATGCGGAACCCCCACCGCTGGCTCTTCTCCGGATGGAACTGCGTCCCGAACACGTTTTCGCGGGCGATGGCGGCCGCGAATGTGATTCCGTACTGGCATCTCGCCACCGTGACCGAGTCGTCGTTCACCTCAGGGTAGTAGGAGTGGACGAAGTAGAAGTGCGCCCCGCTCGGGATGCCATCGAAGAGGGGGATCCGGACATCGTGGAGGACCCGGTTCCAGCCCATGTGGGGCACCTTCGGCCCCCTTGGGAAGCGGCGGACCACGCCCGTTACCACGTCGAGGCCTTTGGTGTGCCCGAACTCCTCGCTCTCGGTGAAGAGGAGCTGGTAGCCGAGGCAGATGCCGAAGAACGGCCGCCGGCCGTCGAGCGCGCGACGGAGCGCCCCCCCGAGGCCGAGCGCATCGAGGTTCTGCATCGCGTCCCGGAACGCCCCGTCGCCCGGCAGCACGCAGGCCTCGGCCTCATCGACGACCCTCGGGTCGGCGGTCACGCGGGCGGGAATGCCCACCCGCGCGAAGGCCTTCTCGACGCTCCCCAGGTTTCCCCGGCCGTAGTCGATGACCGCAATCATGCGACAGGCCCGGGCACCCGGGCTTCGCCACGCCCGGGCCCCGCCGCCATCCTTCGGCGGTTGGGGTTCACAAGCTTCCCTTGGTCGACGGCAGGAGGCCCTCGGCGCGAGGGTGATGGCGCGTGGCCTCGGCGAGGGCACGCCCGACCGCCTTGAACACCGCCTCCGCGATGTGGTGCAGGTTCTTCCCGTAGAGGAGGTTCACGTGGAGCGTCAGCTCCGCGTTCACGGCGAAGGCGCGGAAGAATTCCTCGACCAGGTCCAGGTCGAAGTTCGAGATCCGCCCGCGGTGGATGGCCGGGACGTTGAAGACGAGAAACGGCCGGCCGGAGATGTCGACCGCCGCCGTCACCTGCGTCTCGTCCATGGGAACGAACGCCGTGCCGTAGCGGACGATGCCGCGCTTGTCGGCCATCGCCTCGCGGAAGGCCCGGCCGAGCACGATCCCGACGTCCTCCACCGTGTGGTGGAGGTCCACCTCGGTGTCGCCGTGCGCGTCCACGGTGAGGTCCATGAACCCGTGCTTCGACCAGGCGGCGAGCATGTGATCGAAGAACGGGATGGTCGTCGTGACCTTAGCGGCCCCGGTCCCGTCGACGTTGAGGTTCAGCACGACCTCGGTCTCCAGCGTCTTTCGCTCGACCCGGGCCTGACGCGGCGTGGTTTCCCGCTTCATGGGTTGTCACCTCGCTCTGGTAGGCGAATGGCGGCGGCGGCGCCGTGGGCGTAGAGTCCCTCGGCCTGCGTCAGCGCGCGCACCGCCGGGAGGGCCGCGGCGAGCCCCCGCGCGGAGTATCCGATGACGCTGGAGCGCTTCACGAAATCCTCGGTGCCGAGCGGCGACGAGAAGCGCGCCGTCCCCGCCGTCGGCAGGACGTGGCTCGGGCCCGCCACGTAGTCGCCAACGACCTCGGGAGTGAAGCGCCCGAGGAAGATGGCCCCGGCGTGGCGGACGTGCGGCAGCAGCCTCTCGGGGTCGACCACCTGCAGCTCCAGGTGCTCCGGCGCGAGCGCGTTGGCGATCTCGATCGCCTGGACGGCGTCGGCCGCCACGACCAGAGCGCCGTTGCCGGCGAGCGACGCGCGCGCGATCTCGCGCCGCGGGAGGGCCGAGAGCTGCGCCTCGACGGCGGCGGCAACGGCGTCGAGCAACGGCGCCGCGTCCGTGATCAGGATCGCCCGCGCCATCGGGTCGTGCTCGGCCTGGGCGAGCAAGTCCGCCGCCACCCAGGCGGGGGTCGCGGAGCCGTCGGCGACGACCACCACCTCGCTCGGCCCCGCCACCATGTCGATGCCGACCCGGCCGAACACCCGCTGCTTGGCGAGGGCGACGTAGATATTCCCGGGACCGACGATCTTGTCCACGCGGCGGATCGTCGCCGTCCCGTACGCGAGGGCGGCGATCGCCTGGGCGCCGCCCACGCGATAGGCCTCGGTCACGCCGGCGAGCCGGGCCGCCGCCAGGACGACGGGAGGGATCGAGCCGTCCGGCGCCGGCGGCGTCACCAGCACCACCTCGCGTACGCCGGCGACGCGGGCGGGGACGGCGGTCATCAGCACCGTCGACGGGTAGGCGGCGCGGCCTCCCGGAATGTAGATGCCGACACGCTCGAGCGGGCGGACCTCCTGGCCGAGCACGGAGCCGTGCTCGTCAGTCATCCGCCACGAGCGCGGCGCGGCCTCCTTGTGGTAGCGCTCGATCCGCGCCGCCGCGTAGGCGAGCGCCGCGCGCGTTTCCTCCGACACCTGGCGCTCGGCCCGCCATTCGACCTCGGTGACGCGGAGACCAGCCGCGCCGCCACGGTAGCCATCGAAGCGGGCGGCGTATTCGAGGAGCGCCACGTCGCCCCGTTCCCGGACCGCCGCGAGGATCTCCTCGACCTGCCGGAGGAGCTCGGGCGCGACCGTCTCCGGGTGGCGCGCGAGCGTGCGAACGACGGCGTCGACACCGGCCGCTCGCGCGTCCAGGCGGGGGATCACGCCCTGACCCGCTTCTTCATCTCTTCGATGAGCCCGCTCACGGTGGCGTAGGCCGTCTTGAGCGCAGCGCGGTTCACGATGAGCCGTGCCGTGGACCTTGTGATCTCCGCCACCTCCACCAATCCGTTCGCGCGCAGCGTTTCCCCCGACTGGACGAGGTCGACGATGCGGTCCGCGAGCCCGACGAGCGGCGCCAGCTCGATCGACCCGTCGAGCCGCACGATCTCGACCTGGATGCCCCGCTCCGAGAAGTACCGCTCGGTCAGCCGTGGGTACTTGGTGGCCACGCGCACCCAGGACCACTTCGCCGGATCGTCGCGCTCCCAGAGCTGCCTCGGCTCGGCGACGACGAGACGGCAGGCGCCGAACCCGAGGTCGAGCGGCTCATACACGTCCGGCTCCTGCTCGAGCAGGATGTCCTTGCCGACAATGCCGACGTCGGCGGCCCCGTAGGCGACGTAGGTGGGCACATCGGCCGGCTTGAGGAACAGCACCTGGAGCCGCCCGCTCGCGTCGGCGGAGATGAGCCGGCGCGAGTCGGCGTCGATCCCGTCGAGCCCCATCTCCCGGAGCAGCAGGAGCGCCGGGTCGAGGAGCCGGCCCTTCGGCAATGCGAGCTTCAGCCGGTCGCTCACGCCGACATCCTCGCGATCCGCGCGCCCGCCCCCGCCAGCTTCCGCTCGAGCCGCTCGTAGCCGCGGTCGAGATGATAGACGCGGGACACCGAGGTCCGTCCCCGCGCCGCGAGACCGGCCAGCACCAGTGCCGCCGAAGCCCGCAGGTCCGACGCCATCACCGGCGCCCCCTGGTACTCGCGGACGCCGCGGATGACGGCGGTCGCCCCGTCGGTCTCGATCCGCGCGCCCATGCGGGCCAGCTCGGCCACGTGCATGAAGCGGTTCTCGAAGATCGTCTCCGTCACGCGAGACTGGCCGTCGGCGAGCCCCAGCAAGGTCATCACCTGCGCCTGCATGTCGGTCGGGAATCCCGGGAAGGGGCTGGTGATCACGTCGGCGGCCCGGGGCCGCTCGGGCCCCCGCACGCGTACGCGGTCGGCACCGACGTCGAGCCCGACCCCGCACTCCTCGAGCTTGGCGAGCACGGCCGAGAGGTGCTCGGGGGCGAGATCGGTGACGGTCAGGTCTCCGCGCGTGATCGCGCCCGCGACGATCAGGGTTCCCGCCTCGATGCGGTCCGGGATCACGCGGTGCCGAGCGCCCCCGAGTTCGGGGGCGCCGTCGATCACTATGCGCGCGGTGCCCGCCCCTTCGATCCGGGCGCCCATGGCGGAGAGCAGGCGCGCCAGATCGGCTACCTCAGGCTCGCGCGCCGCGTTCTCGATGACGGTGGTGCCCTCGGCACACACCGCCGCCATCATGAGGTTCTCGGTACCGGTCACCGTCACGAGATCGGTCGTGATGCGCGCGCCCTTGAGCCGGCTCGCCCGCGCCTCCACGTAGCCGTTCGTGATGCTGATCTCGGCGCCGAGCTTGCGGAAGCCCTTGAGGTGCTGGTCGATCGGGCGCACGCCGATGGCGCACCCGCCGGGGAGGGCGACTCGGGCGACCCCCGTCCGCGCGAGCAGCGGCCCCAGGACGAGGACCGACGCCCGCATCGTCGAAACGAGCTCATAGGGAGCCTCGCTGCTCGCGACGCGCTCGACCTGGAGCCGCGTGGCGCCGGCCGCCTCGCGGCTCACCGCGGCGCCGAGCCGCTCGAGCAGTCGGGTCATGGTCGTCACGTCCGCGAGGGCCGGCGGGTTCTCGATCACCAGCGGCTGGCTCGTGAGAAGGGCGGCGGCGAAGGCGGGCAGAGTCGCGTTCTTGGCCGCGCTCACCCTCACGGTCCCGGACAGCGGCGCCCCGCCCTCGATCTCAAGCCTGGTCGGCATCACCCGAGCTCCGCCCGGTCGACGCACGACCGTCCGGTGGCGCGGCGCGGGTCCGTCGGCGACGAGTCAAGGACCCCCGCGAGGTACCGCTCGCGGCCGCCGAGATCGCGACGGGTCGTCACGTCGACGAATCCGCAGGCTCGCATCGTCGCCGCCAGCGGACGCGCCTGCTCCTCCCCGATCTCCATCGCGAGCACACCGTGGGGGGCGAGCACGGCCGGGGCCCCGGTGATGATGCGCCGCGAGACGGCCATCCCATCGGGGCCGCCATCGAGCGCCGCCCGCGGCTCCCAAGCCCGGACCTCGACGGGGAGCGCCGGCCACGCACCGGTCGGGATGTACGGAGGATTGGCCACGATGACGTCGACGGCGCCCCGCCGGCTGCCCAACGGCGCGAACAGGTCTCCGGCGAGCACGATGACGCGGTCGCCGAGGCCCAGGGCCGCGACATTCTGGGCGGCGACCGCGCGCGCGGCGGCCGACCGCTCGACCGCGAGCACGCGCACATCTGGTCGCGCCGCCGCGATGGCGCACGCGATGCACCCGCTCCCGGTCCCGAGGTCGCAAACGGTCGCGCCGGGCGGGAGGAGCTCGAGCGCCCACTCGACCAGCAGTTCGGTCTCGGGCCGCGGGATGAGCACCGCGGGCGCGACCCGGAGGCGGAGCCCACGGAACTCTTCCCAACCCAGGAGGTGCTGGAGCGGCTCGTGGGCGGCCCGCCGAGTCAGAGCCTCCGCATAGCGTCTGGCGTCGCCTTCGGAGATCGGCGGGGGATCCGTGTAGAGGACGAACCGGCTCACCCCCAGCTCCGCGGCGAGCAGCCACTCGGCGTCCTGACGCGCCGTCGCGAGGCCGGCGGCGTCGAGGGCCCGGACGCCCGCGGCGAGAAGGGCGCGGGCTTCGAGAGCCGAGCGGTTCGCGGGGCTGGGGCCCCACACCGCGCAGGCGACCACAGGAATGGGTTGCGCCGGCTTCGCCGGCGCTCGAGACGCAGTGCGGCCACCAAACGGCGGAGGCACCGGTGTCGACCTCCTCATGTCGTCACGTGCTCGAGCCGCTCGGCGCGGTCGGCGGCGGCGAGCGCGTCGATCAGCTCGTCGATCTCACCCTCGAGCACCGCCGGCAGCTTGTGCAGCGTGAGCCCGATGCGGTGGTCGGTCACGCGGGTCTGCGGAAAGTTGTAGGTCCGGATGCGCTCGCTCCGCTCTCCCGTCCCCACCTGGCTCTTCCGGTCGGCCGCGATCTGAGCCGCCTGCTCCTCCTGGGCCCGCTCCAGCAGTCGTGCCCTGAGCACGCGCATCGCCTTCGCGCGGTTCTTGATCTGCGACCGCTCATCCTGACAGGTGACGACGAGCCCGGTCGGGATATGCGTGATGCGCACGGCCGAGTCGGTCGTGTTGACACCCTGCCCGCCCGGACCCGAGGAGCGGTAGACGTCGACCCTGACGTCCTTCTCCTCCACTCTGACGTCGACGTCCTCGGCCTCGGGCAAGATCGCGACCGTCACCGTGGAGGTGTGGATGCGCCCGCTCGACTCGGTCGCGGGCACGCGCTGGACCCGGTGGACACCCCGCTCGAACTTGAGCCGACTCCACGCGCCACGGCCCTGGACGAAGAAGATAATGTCCTTGAACCCGCCCACCCCGGTCGGGCTCGAGTCGATCACCTCCACCTTCCACTTATGGCGCTCCGCGTACTTGGTGTACATCCGCGCGAGGTCGGCGGCGAAGAGGCCGGCTTCGTCACCGCCGGCGCCGGCCCGGATCTCGATGAAGACGTTCTTGTCGTCGTACGGGTCCTTGGGAAGGAGGAGCTGCCGCAGCTCCTCCTCGAGCGTCGTCTGGCGCGCGGTGAGCTCGGAGATCTCGAGCTGGGCGAGCTCCCGCAGCTCACGGTCCTGATCGTCGGCGAGGATGCGTCGCGCCTCGGCGAGGCGATTCAGCACCGTGCGGTACGCCTCGAAGCGCTCCACGACCGTCGAGAGCTCCGCGTGCTCCTTCCGGAGGCGCGTGTACTCGGCCGGCTGGCCGAGTACCGACGGGTCGGCCAGCCGGCGGGCGAGCTCGTGCGACCGCTCCTCGATCTGCCGCAGCTTTTCAAACATGGGGTGTCAGACGCGTCTCCCCGGGCCGGGCGCGGATCGAGGGGCCCGGAGGAAGGCTCGGAGACGGTACGGCGCTAGCCTTCGGTCGGCGACTTCCGCTTGTACTTGCGCTGGAAGCGCTCCACCCGCCCGGCCGTGTCCATGAGCTTCTGCTTGCCCGTGAAGAAGGGATGGCACTTCGAGCAGACCTCCACCCTGATCTGCGGCCGGGTAGAACGCGTGTGAATGACTTCTCCGCACGCGCACGTGATGGTTGTGTCGACGTACTCAGGATGAATGCCTGCCTTCACGGCGCACCTCCTCTCGATGAAATCAGAAGGGTACCAGCAAGCCGCCGAAAAGGCAAGCTTCTCAGCCCCTTGAGCGGGGCAGGCCGGGCCGGGGGTTACCCCATCGAATGCATCGAGGCCAGGAACTCCCGGTTGGTCTTGGTGAGCTTCAGCTTGTCCAGAAGGAGCTCCATCGCCTCGACCGGGTTCAGCTGGGAGAGCGCCTTCCGGAGCAGCCAGACCTTCTGCAGCTCGTCCTTCTCGAGCAGCAGCTCCTCCTTCCGGGTGCCCGACTGCTCGATGTTGATCGTCGGGAAGATCCGCTTGTCCATCAGGCGCCGGTCCAAGTGGACCTCCATGTTGCCGGTTCCCTTGAACTCCTCGAAGATGACGTCGTCCATCCGGCTGCCGGTGTCCACGATCGCCGTCGCCATGATCGTCAGCGACCCGCCCTCTTCGATGTTCCGGGCGGCCGCGAAGAACCGGCGCGGCCGCTGGAGGGCATTGGCATCGAGGCCGCCGGAGAGGACCTTACCCGATGACGGGATGACGGCGTTGTGGGCGCGGGCGAAGCGCGTGAGCGAGTCGAGCAGGATCACGACGTCGCGCTTGTGCTCGACCAGCCGCTTGGCCTTCTCGATGACCATGTCGGCCACCTGGATGTGGCGGGCGGGAGGCTCGTCGAACGTCGACGAGATCACCTCGCCCTTCACCGAACGCAGCATGTCGGTGACCTCCTCCGGCCGCTCGTCGATCAGCAGGACGATCAGGTACACCTCGGGATGGTTCTTCGCGATCGCGTTCGCGAGCTTCTGGAGCATCATCGTCTTGCCGGTCCGCGGCGCGGCGACGATCATCCCGCGCTGACCCTTGCCGATCGGGCAGAGCAAATCCATGACCCTGGTCGTCAGGTCCTCCGGGTCGTGCTCCAGCCGGAGCCGCTCCAAGGGATAGAGCGGCGTCAGGTTGTCGAAGAAGATTTTGTCGCGCGCCTGCTCGGGCGTCTCGAAGTTGATCGCCTCGACCTTCAGCAGCGCGAAGTACCGCTCGGTGTCCTTCGGTGGCCGCACCTGGCCCGAGATGGTGTCGCCGGTGCGGAGGTCGAAACGGCGGATCTGGGACGGCGAGACATAGATGTCGTCGGGGCCGGGGAGGTAGTTGTAGTCCGGCGCCCGCAAAAAGCCGAAGCCGTCCGGGAGCACCTCGAGCACCCCTTCGGCGAAGATCAGACCATCCTTCTCCGATTGGGATTGGAGGATTTTGAAGATGAGCTCCTGCTTCCGGAGGCCGCCGAAGTTCTGGACGCCAAGATCCCGGGCGATGTTGTTGAGGTCGCCGATGCTCTTCTCTTTGAGCTCGGAGAGGTTCATCCCGTTGGTGGCGTCCTGGGTGGATGTCGTCGCTGACTGACCTCTGTTCTGACGGGCACTCATTCGCGGGCTCCGGGTGCGGCGGTCACGTACTCAAACGCCGCTCGTCAAAGTTGGCCGTGGTTCTACGCGGGTCTTCTATGGGGTTGGGACCACGTTTCCGCTCCCCCATCCTCCCAGACGGTCTACAGATTGTCAACGTTTTTCTTCATATGCGCACCTCGATGATCGCCCGCTTCTTGATCTCGCCGAGCCACGCATTGAGACGCACCTGGTACTTCTCGCGGAACAGGACGTCGCGGATCTGCTGCCGGAGCCGCGTCAGGCCCTCGCCCTCGAGTGTCTCCCGGGCCTCGAGCCTGACGATGTGATAGCCGAGATCGGTCCGGAACGGCTCGGAGATCTGGCCTGGCGCCAGCCTCAGGATCTGAGACTCGATCTCGTCGGCCAGCTCACCTTTCTTGAGCGCGCCCAGATCGCCGCCGTCCTTCGCGGTGCCGTCCTGGGATACCTCCTTGGCCACCTCGCTGAAATCGGCGCCCCCCTTGAGGCGGCCGAAGACGGCCTCGGCTCTCTCGCGCGCCTTCGCCCACGCGGCGTCGGTCCGCTCGCTCTCGGGCGCGATCAGGATGTGGCGAGCGTGGTAGGTGAGGCCGGTCTCGAGCTTCTCCTTGTTCTCCCGGAGGTACCGGTCGACCTCCTGCTCGGTGACGGAGACACGGAACGAGACCTTGCGACGGATCACCTTGGCGACCATCAATTGTTCGCGCAGCCGCTTCTTGACCTGGTCGAGGCTGAGGCCCTGCTTCTTGACCGCATCCTCGAACTCCTTCTCCGTGTTCAGGTGGAGATTCTTCATGCGGGACGCGATTTCTTCGTTCAGCTCGGCGTCGTCGACGGTGACCTTCTCGCGCTCGGCTTCCTGGAGCTGGAGTCGACTCTCGATCAGCCGATCGAGGAGCTGGCGCGCGAGCTGCTCGTCATCCGCCACGTCCTGCCCGCGCGTCTCGACCTTGTAATAGAGGACCTGCTCGCGGAGCTCGGTGAGCGTGATCACGTCGTTGTTGACGACGGCGACGATCCGGTCTACGACGCCGTCACCGTCGTAGGCGGACGCGGCGGCCGGCGTCGACGGCGCCGCCGCGGTCGCCGGCGGGGCCGGCGGCGGCAGCACCTTCTCGACCCGGCGCTGCTGCTTCTTGCCCGGGATCCACGAGGCGCAGCCGCCGAGGGCGAGGGCAAGGAGGATGACGGCTCCGCCTCGCAGCACCAGCGACGCTCTCGCTCCGCTTGACCTGATTACCGGCTCGCCTCGCATCATGAGCGACGCCCGGCAAGCCGGGCTTGCGATAGGGAGCGCTCGGCTGCGCCTCGCATCATTGGAGGGCGGCCTTGAGCTGACCCAGGAGGTGCAGGAGGGCGTCCCGCGTCGCGGCCCAGTCGCCGGGAGCCAGGCTCGCCTCGAGCGCGAACTCCCGGCTCATCCGGAGGCGCCCGCGGCTTGCCTGGATCATCCGCACCAGCCCCTCGGGGCTCACCGGCGTCGAGGGCGCGAACTTGACGACGGCTTTGCCGGCGCGCGCCTCGAGTTTCTCGACGCCGAGGGGCCGCGCGGCGATCCGGAGTGCGACGACCTCGAGCAGGTGCCCGACCGCCGGCGGCAACGGACCGAACCTGTCGGCGAGCTCGGACCGGAAATCCGCGAGGTCGGTCGGACTCCTCGCTTCCGTCAAGCGCCGGTAGAGGGCCAGGCGCTGGTTCACCTCGGGCACGTAGGTCTCGGGCAGATACGCCTCGACGTCGACCGCCACGACGGGATCGACGGTAGCGTCGGTCGCCTGGCCCCTCAAGCGTCGCACGGCCTCGTCGAGGAGCTTTGTATAGAGGTCGTAGCCAACGGCGGCCAGGTGGCCGTGCTGATCGGGCCCGAGCAGGTTGCCGGCTCCCCGGATCTCCAGGTCACGCAGCGCCAGCTTGAACCCCGAGCCGAGCTCGGTCAGCTCCTGCAGCACGCGGAGCCGGCGCGCGGCCTGCTCGTCCATCCGCCCGTCGGCCGGGATGAGCAGGTAGGCGTAGGCCTGCTGGCGCTCACGTCCCACCCGGCCGCGGAGCTGGTAGAGCTGGGCGAGGCCGAAGCGGTCGGCACGGTTGATGATGATCGTGTTCGAGGCCGGGATGTCGAGCCCCGACTCGACGATGGCCGTCGATACGAGCACGTCCGCCTGTCCCGTCATAAACTTGACCATCACCGCCTCGAGCTCGCGCTCCCGCATCTGGCCGTGGGCCATCACGACCCGCGCCTCGGGCGCCATCTTCTGGATGAAGCGCGCCATCGAGGGGAGCGACTGGATGCGGTTGTGGACGAAGAACACCTGCCCACCGCGCTGCAACTCGTGCTCGAGCGCCTCCCGGATGACCTCGCGGCTGAACCGGCAGATGTGAGTCTCCACGGGCAGCCGCTCGAGGGGTGCCGTCTCGATCACCGAGAGATCGCGGACGCCCGACAGCGACATATAGAGGGTGCGCGGGATCGGCGTCGCCGTCAGCGAGAGGACGTCGACCGACGCGCG
>Ga0070699_100001732_pt1 | contig 19903 bp, 16 predicted proteins | sample KBSK1503metaG_FD_65473 | JGI IMG/M metagenome (GOLD analysis project Ga0070699, IMG submission 65473) | Corn, switchgrass and miscanthus rhizosphere microbial communities from Kellogg Biological Station, Michigan, USA - KBS K1-50-3 metaG | ecosystem: Host-associated > Plants > Roots >... | reverse complement strand
GCAGAGTGCGCTCAGCCAGTTCCTCGCTGCAAACGGTGCGGGCGGCTGCTCGCTCGGTGGGGGTCAGACGATCAGGGCCGAGGGCGGGGTCAACGTGACGTTCAGCGCCACGTGTACCGACCCCGTGTCGGGCAACACGGTCAGCGAGTCGGTCGTCATCCAGGTGCGGCCGTAAGCCCTGTCCTCGGCCCTCCCGTGCGCGGTCGGCGCGGGTCGCGGCCCGGCGGCTACGGGCGGAGCGGGCGCCAGGCGATCACTTCGGCCGAGGCGCCGGCGGGGGCGAACAGGGTCGCCTCGGCCGCGCGCTGGAGGTCGGCGACGCCGGCGAGCGCACGGACGCTGTAGGCGGCGCCGCGGGCGGTGAGTCGGGCGCGGAGCGCGTCGAGCGCCTCGGGCGTCGCGCCGGGCAGGAGAGCGGCGAGGTCCTTTTCCGGGTCGATCGCGGCCCGGGTGCGGGCGGCAAGCAGGCGCTCGACGGTCGCGGCATCCTCCACTACCGCGAGCAGGACCTCGCGCGACGCCGTGTTCGGGTTCACGCGCGCCTCGGGGGAGACGGTCACGTAGGGTCGGAGACGCGCGATGATCGGGGCCGTGAAGCCGCGCACCAGGGCCAACTCGCCGACGCTCGCCAGTGGCCCGTTCCGTGGCGCGTACGGCGGCGTGAGGCCGAGATAGTACGCCCGCTCGGCGCCGAGCGGGCGAGGCGCGTCGTCCGGGTCGGTCCAGTCGAGGAGCGCGTCCGTCAGCGCGGGGTCGTCGAGCCCGAGGATGCGGAGGAGTCGCGGCACGGCGTCGGCCAGCTCCGGGACGCCGAGCGGGAGACGCCGTGCCTCGTCCTCGGCGGTCACCTCGACCCAGCCGGCGCCGAGCGGCTGGCGGCCCGAGCCCTCGGCCCACGGCGCGTGCGGCCAGTCGATCGCGTCGGGATCGCGCTCGGTGAGGAACACCGCCGCGGCGGCGACGCCAGAGCGCGCGAGCGCGTCTGCCTGCAGGGCGGCCAGCGCGTTGCGTGCGAGGTGCTGGTCGACGGCGCTCGTGTGCGCGAGCCCCACCGCGAGCACGCCGAGCACGGCGAGCCCGGCGACCGCGGCGAGGAGCGCTACGCCGCGCTCATCGCGCCGGGACACGGATCATCTCCACCAGCTCGCACGCCTGGTCGTTCTCCCACGAGACCCGCACGCGCACCTCGCGCAGCCCGGGGTGCGCGGTCGGCGTCGTGTCGCGGGCATAGCGCAGCGCGCCGGGCCGCTCGCCCTCGATGTGGCCGGGCTCGGGCGTCCGGACCTCGGCCTCGGCGAGGAGCGCTCGCGCGAGCAGCGTGGCCTCGGTCAGCCGCACGTCGGTCGCGATCCCGCGGACGCTCGTGGCGAGGAGACGCTGCAGCGCCGTCACGCCGATGGCGAGGACGGCGAGCGCCACCACGACTTCGAGGAGCGTCAGGCCGCGTCGTCGCCGCATCGCTCACCGGGAAAAGACGCGGGGACTCGCGACGGTACCGGCGACGAGCAGGCGACGTGGGCCCGCTGCGTCTCCCTCCGGCGACGGGAGGAGGCCGAGGAGCGCTCGCACGTGGTCGGGCGCATCGGGTGCCGCCGCCACCGCCAGGCGGAGCTCGAGGCCGCTCGTCTCGAGCGGCGCGGCGAGGTGCACCACGCCCTCGCCTTCCGCCGACACCTCGGGGCCGTGCAGCTCGAACGACGTGACCGTCACCCGATCGCCGAGGAGCCGCCAGCCGAGCGAGGCCCGTTCGGCGTGCAGCGTGCCGACGACGAGGAGCGGTCCCGCCGTACTCCGCCACGTGCCGGCGCGAACCTCGACCGTCCCCTCGCCTCCGGGCGGAGCGAGCTGGATGCGCGCCGTCATCGTGGCGCGGCCCGCGAGTGCGCCGGCGGCCAGCGCAAGCGGAGGGCAGGCAGCGAGGTCGACGTCGTCCCACGTGAGCACCACCGCGGACGGGACCCGCTGGCCCGTCACCGTTGCGACGCCGTTGCCGCCGCAGGCCGCGGCCTCGAGGTGCCACGGGAGCCCGGTGCCGTCGCGCCAGAGACCGAGGAGGGAGGGACGCAGGTAGACCCGCTCGGCCCGGGCCAGCGCTGCCCCGTCCCGTCCCCGCACCGTGACGTCCTCGAGCACGAGACCGGTGGGACGGAGGGCGGCACGGCGGAAGACGACGGCCGGCCAGCCCGCGGGCGTGGCCCGCGCGAGAACCGCGCGGACGGCGGCGTCGACGGGAAAGAGGACGAAGAGAAAGAGCGCCAGAAGCGCGGCGACGAGCGCCGCACCGCCGACCCTCCGCCGGCTCACGACGCCGCCCGCAGCCGCGCGACCTCGACCGTCGCCTCGAAGCGCGCGGGATCGTCGGGGTGTTTGCGGAGCTCGAGGCGGACGACGTGCGCCGCCGTCTCGAGCGCGTGCAGCAGGCCCACCACCTCGGCGAGCGCCGCGTCGCTCAGGCGAAGCGCGACCCGTTCCTCCGCGACCCCGTCCGCGGCCGGGCCCGACGCCGGCGTCAGGCTCGCGATGCGCCCGCGTCCGACGACGCGGTCGGCCGCCTCCTGGACGTCGGCGAGAAGCGAGGTGCCTTCGGCGGCCGCCCGGGCCGGCCGGCCCGCCACCAGCCGCCGGGCGAGGACGCGAACGCCGGCCAACTCGCGCTCGTGCGCCGCGACCCGCCGGCGGAGCGCCGCGAGGTCGTCGTGCACGGCGAGCGTCGCGAGCGCGAGCACCGCGACGACGGCGCTGGCGGCCGCCGCCGCAAGCAGGGTCCGCTCGCGGCCGGAGCGTCCCGCGAGCCAGGCGACGACCCGCTCCGTCACGAGCTCGCTCCGGCCGGGCGGCGCGCGGCATGCAGTCTGAACTCGACGCCGCGGCCGTCCACCGTCGCCCGGGTCTCGTCGGCGGTCACGTCGCTCAGGGAAGGCGTGTCGGCGAGCGTGCGGCGCAGCGCATCGACCGCGTCGAAGCTCGTCGCGCGCCCGCGGAGTTCGAGGGCGTCGGTGTCGACGGTGAGCTGGTCCAGGTCCAGGCTGACGGTCGCGGGCACGCGCGTGGAGAGCGCGCGCAGTACCTCGAGCACGCCCGTGCCGTCGCCCAGCCGCGTCCGCTGGCGCAGCGCGCTCGCCACGGCCGCCTCGAGCTGCGCTTGCGGCGCGACCAGCCGCGCGCCGGGGAGGGCCTCCCCCGCCGTGTGCTCGATGGCGGCGCGCAGCGCGGCGTCGCGGCGCGAGAGGTCGTGGCGAACGACGCCGAGGTCGACGGCACCGAGCACGAGGGCGAGGAGGGCGAGCGCGGCGACGGGCCGGAGCGAGGAGCCCGGCGCGCCGATGCCGACGTCGAAGGAGAGCCCGTGTCGTCCCCCGGCGGCGAGCCCCACGGCCACGGCGCACGCTTCCATGTCAGCGGTCGTCGACGTGAGCTCGCCGAGCCGGACGGCTCCGAGCGCTGCGGCGACGGGCGCCGCGTCGGGACCGGCGGCGACGATCGTGGGTGGCGCCCCCCCGAGCGCGGCGAGGCTCCAGCGGACCTCGGCGGCGAGCGCCGCGGGCTCCGCCGCCGCGGCGCCGAGCGCCCGCAGCGCCGCGACCCGGCCGTCGCGCCGGACCGAGAGGGCGCTCCGGTCGCCGTCGGCGATCACCAGGGCCGCGTCGCCCGCCGCGTCGGGCACGAGACCCCAGGCCGGCAGGGGTACCAGGTCCAACCGGGCGGGTGCGAGACCCGCCGCGACGAACGGCGCGAGATACGCGTCGACGTCGGCGCGCCGCGCGACCGCCGCGAGCACCACGGTGCCGGCCTCGGTGCGGACGAGCGACTCGAAGGCGATCACCGGGTCGTCGGGGGCGGCGGGAAGCTGCCCGAGCAGCTCGAGCGGCACGGTGGCAGCAAGACGCCGGCGATCGCGGAAGGGCAGGGTGAAGATGCGGTGAGTCACGAGTAGCGGCGGCAGCGCGGTGAGGACCGCCTGCGGCCGCGACACCGCCAGCTCCGCGAGTACGCCGGAGAGCTCGGTCCGGTCCGCGAAGGTGATCCGCTCGACCGCTCCGAGCCGCACCGCGCCGAACGCGCGCACGGCGCGCGCCACGCGAACCTCTCGCTCGCCGACGTCGACCGCCAGAATTCGCATGTCAGGGTGTCGCCGCCTGGAGCGCGACCGCCGTCACCAGCTCCTCCGTCCCGCCACGGCCGTCGTCCTGGGCGATGGCGACCTCGACGGCGCGCGGCAGGTCCTCGGCCTGCCAGACCGCATGCCAGCCGGCACCGTCGAGGCAGCGCACGCGGAGCGCGCGCAGGCCGCCGACCATGGGAACGCCCGGCGGCTCGGACGCAGGCACGGGAGCGGTCGTCTCGTGCCGCACGAGGGTTCCGACCCCGGGCCGCGCCCGATCCGGCTCGACCCGGTACGACACGACGCTCGTGTCGCCCGCCGGCGTCGAGCCCGCGACGGGACCGCGCGCCGCCGTCGGGAAGCTGAGCGACCACCACGGTGGTGCCCCGTCGGCCGGCGGCTCGAGGGTGAACCGCTCGCCTGTCCCCGGCCGGCGCGCCGCCTCGAGCTCGGCGGCGAGCCGGAGCAGCACGCTCCGGCCGGCGCCCAGCCGGTCGGCGCGTGCCGTCGCCTCCGTCCGGGCCGCACGCGCGCGGAGCGTCGCTCCCGAGAGGGCGGCGAGGACGAGCCCCGCGATGGCGAGTGCGACGAGCGCCTCGAGGAGCGTCGAGCCGCGCGTGCTCATCAATATCCTTCGCTCGCGCTCATCGATATCCTTCGCTCGCGCTCATCGATATCCTTCGCTCGCGCTCATCGATATCCTTCGCTCGCGCTCATGGTTCCGGACCCTGGACGACCGGGCGGCCGCCGGCGGGAGGGACGACGACGCTCGCGCGCCGGCCGGAGCCGTCCGCGAGGTCGATGCGGGCGGGAAGGGCGTCGCCGTCGGGCTCGAGGTCGAGCGCGGCGATGCCCCGGCTTGCCGCGGGGGCGCCGCCGGCGGTGACTGCCTCGAGCCGGACGCCCGGGGGCAGCACGGTCCCGCGCCCCACCGACGAGGAGTCCGGCACGACGGTCGCCGGGTCGCGCGCCGGAGCGCCGAGCTCCCAGCGCCCGCGGTCGAGGTCGAGGACGAGACGCATCGGCCGTCCGCCGAGGATCGCGCGGTCGCGGGCGTAGGCGAGCGTGTCGGCGAGCCGGCGAGCCGAGGCTGCAAGCGCGAGCCCGCGGGCGTCGCCGAGGCGCGGCAGGACGAGCGTGGCGGCGAGCGCGATGACCGCCAGCGTCACGACCACTTCCAAAAGCGTGAACCCGCGCTCAGCCCCGGCTGTCGACGTCCGCAAACTTTCCCTCGCCCCCTTCCACACCGTCTGCCCCGTACGACTTGAGCGTGAAGCGCGCCCCGTCGCTCACGTACACGTAGGCATTGCCCCACGGGTCGAGCGGGACCCGTTCGAGATAGCCGTTCGGGTTCCACTGGCGCGGCGCGGGCGGCGCCGTCGGCCGCGACACGAGGGCCTGGAGGCCCTGCTCCGTGGTCGGGTAGCCGCCGCCGTCCAGCCGGTAGAGGTTCAGCGCCTGTTCGATGCCCTTCATGTCGGCCAGTGCCTTGACGCGGCGGGCGTCGTCCGTGCGTCCCATGATCTTGGGGGCCACGATCGTGGCAAGGAGCCCGAGGATGAAGACGACGACCATGACCTCGAGGAGCGTGAAGCCCCCGCTCCGTCTCATCGCACCACCTGGTTGAGCGCGAAGATCGGCACCAGCACGGCGACGACGAGCAGCAGCACGACGCCGCCCATGGCGACGATCAGGACCGGCTCGAGGAGCGCCGTCGCCGCCGACACGGCGGCGTCGACCTCCGCCTCGTAGCTGCGCGCTGCGCGCTCGAGCGACATAGCGAGGCTCCCGCCCCGCTCGCCGACCGCCGCCAGCCGGACGAGGAGCGACGGGAAGATCCCCGTGCGTCCGAGCGCCGGGGCGAGCGCCTCGCCGCGGCGGACGTCCGCTCGGGCCGCCGCGGCGGCGTCGACCAGGGTGCGGTTGCCGAGCACGGCCGTCGCGACGTCGAGCGCGGCCTCGAGCGGCACGCCACTCGCGACCAGGGTCGCGAGCGTGCGCGCGAAGCGCGCGACCGCGGCGCGCGCGAGGAGCCGGCCCGCGAGCGGCAGCCGGAGGAGCCCGGCGTCGACCCGCGCCCGCCCCGCCGGGGTCGCTGCCCAGCGGCGCCAAGCCACGGCGCCGGCGATTGCGAGCAGAAGTGCCAGCCACCACGTCGCCTGGGCGAGGCTCACCAGGGCGAGGAGCGCGCGCGTCGCAAGCGGCAGCGGCGTGCCCGTGTCGGCGAAGAGCTGGGCCACCTGCGGGACGACCCAGACGAGCAGGAAGACGAGCACCAGCCCGGTGGCGGCCGTCATCACGACGGGATAGGTGAGCGCGGCCCGCAGGCGGGCGCGCAGCGCGGCCGTCGCCTCGGTGTGCTCCGCCAACCGCTCGAGGACCGTCGGGAGCGCGCCGCTCGCCTCACCCGCGCGCACGAGATCGCAGTAGAGCGCGGAGAAGACGCGCGGGCTCGCGCCGAGCGCCCGGGCAAGCGGCTCGCCCTCGCCGAGGCGGACGCGCGCGAGTGTGAGCGCCCGGGCGAGCACCGGGTCGGCCGCCTGCTCCGCCACGACCTCGAGCGCCTCGGCCACCGGCAGGCTGGCGGCGACGAGCGTCGCGAGCTGGCGGGTCGCGGCCGCCAGCTCCGCCGCCGCGACCCGCCGGGCAGGCGCCGCCGCCCGCGCTGTCTCGGCGCGGACCTCGGTCGGGAAAACGCCGCGCGCGCGCAGCGCCTGCCAGGCGCCGCGGACGCTCGTCGCGTCGACGACGCCGGACTCGGCGCCGCCGCTCGGCCGCAGCGCGCGATAGGCGAAGATCGCCATCAGCGCTCGTCCTGCGTCACGCGGAGCACCTCGGCCTCGGTCGTGAGGCCGGCGCGCGCCTTGGCGAGCCCGTCGTCGCGGAGCGTCGTCATGCCGGCGGCGATCGCGTGGCGGCGGATGGCGGCGGCGTCGGCGCGGGCCATGACGAGCGTGCGGATCGCGTCGTCGACCACCAGGAGCTCGTGGATCGCCGTCCGGCCCCGGTAGCCGGTGCCGAGGCAGCCGCCGCAGCCCGCGCCCGCACAGCCGGGGCAACGGAGCCGCACCAGCCGCTGCGCCAGCACCGCCAGGACCGAGGAGGAGATCAGGAAGGGCTCCACCTCCATGTCGAGCAGGCGGGTGACGGCGCCGGGCGCGTCGTTGGTGTGCAGCGTCGAGAAGACGAGGTGCCCGGTCAGCGCGGCGCGGAGCGCGATCTCGACCGTCTCCCGGTCGCGGATCTCCCCCACCAGCACGACGTCGGGGTCCTGCCGGAGGATCGCGCGGAGCCCGCTCGCGAAGTCGAGGCCGATCGCGGGCTTCACCGGCATCTGGCCGATGCCGGCGAGCTGGTACTCGATCGGGTCCTCGATCGTGAGGATGTTGCGCTCGCCGCTGGCGAGCCGGCGGAGTGCCGCGTAGAGCGTGGTCGTCTTGCCGCTCCCGGTCGGGCCGGTGACCAGCAGGAGGCCGTGGCTCTGCCCGAGAATCCGGTCGAGCCCCGCCTCGAGCGCGGGCGCGAGCCCGAGACGCTCGAGCTCGAGCGGAGCCACCGCGCGGTCGAGGAGGCGGAGTACGGCGCGCTCGCCGAACGCCGTCGGCGCGATCGAGACGCGCACGTCGACGTCGCGGCCCGCGACGCGGATGCGGATGCGGCCGTCCTGCGGGAGCCGGCGCTCGGCGATGTCGAGCCGCGCCATGATCTTCAGGCGCGAGACGAGCCGCGCGTGGAGGTGGGCGGGTGGTGAGACCACGTCGTGGAGCAGGCCGTCCACCCGGAAGCGTACGGTCACGGTGCGCTCGTACGGCTCGACGTGGATGTCGCTCGCGCCGTCCTTGACGGCCTGGAAGAAGAGCGCGTTCACCAGCCGGATGACAGGCGCCTCGTCGCCCGCCTCGAGGAGGTCGAGCGGCTCGCCGAGCGCGTCCTCGGACGTCTCGCCGAGCTCGAGACGCTCCTCCTCGATCGCCTCCATGGTGTCGGCGGCGGAGCGCGCCGCGGCGTCGTAGGCCCGGGTGATCGCGTCGCGCATCACCGACGGCGGGATCACGACCGGCAGGACGCGCGCGCCGTAGAGGAGGCGCAGGTCGTCGAGCGGAGCGAGCGCGCCGGGATCGGCGATCGCGACCTCGAGCCCCCCGGGGCCACGCGCGAGCGGCAGGACGAGATGCCGCCGCGCGTACGGCATCGGCAGCGCGTCGAGCAGATCGCGGACCGGCAGCGCCGGCGCGCCGGCCGCGAAGGGCAGGGCGGCGGCGTCGGCGAGGGCTCGCGTGAAGGCCCCGGACTCGGCCGCGCCGAGGTCGGCGAGCGCCTCGGCCAGCGTCGCGCCCTCGCGCCGCCGGGCGCGCGCGCGCTCGAGCGCCTCGCGCGGGATCGCGAGCCGCGCGGCGGCGTCGTCCTCGAGACCGATCACCTGGGCTCCCGTCCCCGCGGCTGCCACGACGGCCCGACCAGCTCCCGTCGGCCGCCGAGCGCCTTCGGCATCGCCGCCCGCATCCGCTCGCGTTGCTCGAGCGAGGTGTCGGCCATCTGCTCGTCCGAGGCGATCACGTGCGGGGTCAGGAAGACGAGCAGGTTCGTCTTCATCCGGCGGCCGTCGCGCTTACGGAAGAGCCAGCCGAAGACCGGGATCTTCCCGAGGTACGGAATGGACCGCTCGTCCTGGCGGATCGTGTCGGAGAGGAGCCCGCCGATGACCACCGTCTGACCGTCGCGCGCGGCGACGGCGGTGCTGGCGGTGCGGACCGTCGTCGTGGGCCCGACCTGGGTCGGGTCCCCGACGGACGTCGGGTCGATGTCCGAGACCTCTTCGAAGAGCGTCAGCCGGACGAAGTCGTCGGCGGTGATCTGCGGCGTCATGCGCAGCATCACGCCCACGTCGTGGCGTTCGATCGTGGTGAACAGGTTCTGGAGGTTCGTGGCGCTGGTGGCGCGGCTCGCCACGAACGGGACGTTCCGCCCGACGACGATCTCCGCCTCCTCGTTGTCGGTGGTGACGATGTTCGGGGCGGAGAGGACGTTCACGTCGGTGTCGGTCTCGAGCGCCGTGAGCAGCACGGTGTGCGCCGGCACCTGGCGTCCATCGGGCAGCGTCACCAGGTGGTTGCTGGCGGCGGCCAGGATGAGCCCCGGGAGCGACGTCGGGTCGGCGAGCGCGCCGCCCGGCGGCAGCGAGAGGTTCGCCTGGGCGAGGCCGCGGTGCCCGTCGAGCTCCGTGCCGCCCTGGAACTCGACGCCGAGCGAGCGCAGCTTGTCGATCGTCGCCTCGAGGATGATCGCCTCGACGAACACCTGGCGGCGGCGCACGTCGAGCTTCTCGATGACGCCGCGGAGCGTCGCCCAGTCCTCGGGTGTGGCGCTGACGATGAGCGTGTTGGTCGCGGGGTCGGCGGTGATCCGGACCGGGGCCTCGAGCGGGATGGCGCTAGCGGCGCCGGCGGAGGCGGGTTGCGGCTCGATCGGTGGCGGGACGGCGGCAGGCGCCGGCGGTGCGCCGAGCCCGCCATCGTATCCCGCCGCCATCTCGGTGCGGACCGTCCGGCCGCGCGCCAGCGAGCTGCCGTGCGGGCGGGCCTCCACCGGCGGCGGCGCGGGGCCGCCCACCAGCTGCGACAGCACGCGCACCAGGCTCGACGCGTCGGCGTACTTCAAGGGATAGACGTTGACGCGCGTGGCGCCGGGCGGCGGCGCCGCGTCGAGCCGCGCCGCGACGTCGCGCGCACGGCGCACCTCGTCGGCGCTGCCGACGAGGACGAGCGTGTTGGTGCGCGGGTCGGGAATGGCGCGCAGTGCACGGCCGCCCTGGGCCTCGCCCGCGAATGCCTCGCGCAGCCGCCCCGCCAGCTCGTCGGCGGGTGCAAAGCGGAGCGCGACCATCTCCACCGCCCGCTCGCTCGACGGCGCATCGAGGTCGTGCAAAAGGCCGGCGACCCGCTCGACGTTCGCCGCGGCGTCGACCACCACCAGCGTGTTGGTCGCCGGATACGGCGTCACCAGGCCGTCCTTGGAGACGAGCGGCTGGAGCACCGGCACCAGTGCCGCCGCGTCGGCGTGGCGGAGCGGCAGGATCCGCGTCACCACCTCGTCGGTGGCACGCGTGCCGGCGGCGAGGGCGTCGCGCGCCGGGACGATCTTCACGAACTTCCCGCTCGGCACCGTGGTGAACCCCTTCACCTGCAGCACCGACTGGAAGACCACGTAGGCCTCGTCGGCCGTGATGCGCGTCGGCGAGAGGATCGTCACCTTGCCGCGCACGCGGTCGTCGACGATGAAGTTCCGCCCCGTGACCTCGCTCACGAACTTGGCGAGGACGGGCAGCTCGACGTCCTGGAAGTTGAGCGCGATGGTGGCGTCGTCGGCCGCGCGGGCGGCCGAGGCGAGGAGGAAGAGGCCGGCGACGAAGCGCCTCATCGGAGGTCGTAGACGAGGGTGCGCGGCACGCCGCCCCGCACGATGTCGAGGGCGACGCGCGGCTCGGTCCGCAGGCGCTGGAGGAAGCCGAGGAGCGCGGCCGGATCGCCGATCGCGGTGCCGTTCACGCGCTGCACGACGTCGCCGTCCTGGAGGCCGAGCCGGGAGAAGAGGCTGCCGCCGGCGATCTCGAACAGGCGGAAGCCGGCGGGCCGGCCCTCGGCGACCTCGGCGACCGCGCGGAGCTGGGTCAGGAGCCCGCTCATGTTGTCGGCGGCGCCCGCGATCTCGCGCCGGTCGACGACGAAGGCGTTCTCCGCCGTCCGCCGGATGTGCTCGTCGACGCTCGGCGGCGCGCCGTCGGCCACCCCACGGTCGGGCGCGGGTGCCGACCCGCCCTCGGCCGTCGCGAGCTCGAGCGTCTCCTCGCCCTGGGGACGCGCCAGGGTCACGTGATCCCAGTCGATCGCGGCGAGGCGCGCGCCCCCCACCGAGTCGCCCACGCGGTAGAGCTCCTGGCGGTTGCTCGTGGCGTCCTCGATCACGGCGCGGGCCTCGCCGCCCCGAAAGCCGACGCCCCAGAGCCGCAGCCGGCCGCCGGCTGCGCCCCGGCTCCGCGGCGCGACCGTCCCGTGCGGCGGGTTGAAGAGGTCGCGCTCGCTGATCACGGCGTAGGCTGCGAGCGGTGCCAGCGCGGGTGTCCCCGCCTCGGTCGTCGGGTCCGCGGCGGGGTTCTCGGGCGGTGCCGTCTCGAGCGCGCCGCGCACGGCAGTGCTCACGCCGAGCGCGCCGAGGTAGGCCACGAGCGCGAGCAGGGCGAGCTCGATCGCGCGCCGATGTCGCCGCACGAGCACCATGCTGCAGGGGACGGGGCTCCATACGCCAGATGACCCGAGCGAGCAAACGGCTTTGTGATTCTTTTTACTTCGGGAGGCGGGACGCGGCCCGACCGGCCGCGTCTGCGAGGGCGGTGGCGCAGGCGCGAGAGAGGTGCGGCTTGTTCGCGTTCGCGGCCGCTGTCGCCGCTGCCGCGCCCTGCTTGAGCGCATTCCTCGCCCGCTTGAGCAACGCCCTCGCTTGCTTCGGCGGACGGCTCGCCGCCTGGCCGACGAGCTTCGTGGCCCGGTCGAATCTGCCGGCGACCCTCGGCGGGACCTGCTGCCCGTCGCAGGCGGCGCTCCCGAGCGCGGCGGCGAGGAGGCAGCGCGGCTCCGTGCAGGGGAGCGTGGTGGTGGTAGCGGGGACCCCGCTCGGCACGGTCGTGGTGGGAGGCGAGGTGCTGGTGGTGGTCGAGGCAGCGCTTGCCGGGCCGATGAACGGCCCGAAGGCCACGGCGCCTTGCCCCACCGCGATCGTTGCGACGACGGTGTTCGTCCGGATGTCGATCGCCGACACGCTGCCGTTTCCGAGGGTGCAGCTCGTGTCCGTCCCGCATCGGTTCGCCACGTACACCCGTCCGCCGGACGGATCGACGGCGACGCCGACCGGCTGGGCGCCCACCGGCACCGTCGCGACGACGGCGTTGGTGGCGGTGTCGAGCACGGAGACGACGCCGTCGAAGGAGCTGCAGCTCGCGTCGCTCCCGCACGCGTCGGCGACGTAGACCCGCGTCCCGGCCGGATCGAGAGCGACGCCGCTCGGCGACGCACCCACCGCCACCGTCGCGACGACGGCGTTGGTGGCGGTGTCGAGCACCGAGACCGTGCCGCCGTCGGAGTTCGCAACGTACGCCCGCGCTCCCGCCGGGTCGAGCGCGAGGCCGTCCGGCGACGCGCCGACCGGCACCGTCGCCACGACGGCGCGGCTGGCGGTGTCGAGCACGGAGACGGTGCCGTCATCGGAGTTCGTCACGTACACGCGCGTCCCCGGCGGGTTGACCGCCGCGCCGAGCGGGCGCGCGCCGACCGGCACCGTGGCGACGACGGTGTCACTCGCGGTGTCGAGCACGGAGACCGTGTTCTCGTTGGAGTTCGCGACGTAGGCCCGCGCGGCAGCCGGATCGATCGCGATTCCGGCCGGCGAGGCACCCACGGGCACGGTGGCCACGACGGTGTTGGTCGCGGTCTCGAGCACCGACACGGTGCCGTCCTCGGCGTTCGTCACGTAGACCCGCACGCCGCCCGGGTCCGCGGCAACCCCGAACGGACCCGTCCCCACCGGCACCGTGGCCACGACGGTCTCCGTGGCGGTCTCGAGCACCGACACGGTGTCGTCGTCGAAGTCCGTGATGTACGCGACGGAGGCCGCAAACGCTCGCGTCCCGGCGGTCGCGTTGAGGACCGCCGGGACGGCGAGCATGAAGACGGCGATGAGGGATCGCATGATCACTCCAGGCGCGCACGAGGCGCGCCCGAGTCGCAGCCTCGATGCTAGTTCGGCTTGAACAGGATGAGGTTGTTCAGGAACGCGATCAGATCGGCCTTGTCGTTGGCCGTCGCGGCCAGGAAGGCCGCACGCGACGCGGACGCCTCGCCGCCATGCTCCAGGATGGCCTCGGCCAGGGTCGTCGAGCGCCCGTCGTGGAGGTACGGCGCGGTGCTCCCGACACCCCAGAGCGTCCGGGTCAAGAAGACCGAGGCGCCGGTCCCGGCCTCGTCGACGGCCTCGGCCAGTCCCGGACCCATGTCGTGACGCTTGAGGTCGCTGTAGAGGTTGACGATCGCGCGACCCAGGGAGTCCTTCTTGAAGGAGCCGAGGTGGAGCGTGTGGTCCCCGAGAACCTTGCACTCGGGGCACGATGTCGCCGTGAGCACGTTCTCCGGTGTGTTCCGGGTGAGGTCGAAGGTGATCGGGTGCGCCGGGTCGACGCCCATGGCCACCGGGTCGGCCCCGCTCGGGAACTTGGCGTCGCGGTACTCGGGCATCTGGCTCGGCTCCGAGAAGATCGGATTGTTGATCTTCATCTGCGGCATGTGGCAGCTGTCGCACTGCACCGCGCTGAAGACCTTCGCGCCGCGGTTGATCGAGGCCTTCTCGGCGTCGGTGATCTGCATAAAGCCGATGCTCGCCAGCTCGAGCTTGGTCACCGGGCGCGGCTGGGACGCCTGGTAGAGCGCCAGCGAGGTGATGTCGCCGACGCTCAGCTCGTCGGCCACGCCGTCACCGTCGCCGTCCACGCCCGCGCCCACCAGCTCCACGCCCTGCATGCCGACCTCGTTGGCGGCCGCGCCACGGACGAAGTCACGGATGAACTTCTTCGAGCCCTTCCACTGGAAGGGCCGCACGATGAGGTCCGGGGAGAGCCCCTGGACCTGCGAGGTGTCGACGGTGCCATCGCAGCTCACGGTGATCGTGCCGAAGCTAACGCCCTTCGCCGTGAGGGGCGCGCTCACCGGCGCGCCGGACGTGCAGGCGGCCTGCTTGGCGTTGTCGCGGATCGCCTTCAGCTTCGTCGTCATCTCCTCGCCGAGGAGCTGGAGCGCACCGAGACCGAACACGTGCGGCGCGTTCCGGCTGATCCACTTGGCGGGATTTGCGGTCCGGCCGGGATCGCGGATGACGTTGACGCTCGTGTCGCCGGCGCCGTCGCCGGCGGGGATGCTGTGGCAGCTGTTGCACGTGTTCGTGTCCGGGCCCGTGATGCGGGTCGGGACGTGGCTGGCCCACATCGGGCGTCCCTCGGCGTCCTTGCCGACCAGATCCGCGCGCGGGAAGCGCGTGAATCGGGTGCCGTCTCCGACGTTCGCTCCGGCGCCGTCGAGCGCGTTGAACTGGTCCGAGAAGATCCCGTCACCGGCGGTGAAGGCTGCCAGGTAGGCATCCTTCGGACGCATGGTGAGCAGCTTTGCTTGATCCGTGTGCTGCAGCACCGGGTCGGTGACCGAGCCGATCACGCTCATCAGGGCTCGATCCGTGACGATGGCCCACGATGCGACGCCACTGCCGACCAGCAGGGCGGCGGCGACTCCGAGACGAACGGACAGGCGACGCGAAGCATTCTTCATGACGATCCTCTCTGCCCAAACGGCCCCCCCGGGGTTGGGCGAGCGATCATTTACGGGAGCGGTGGCCGCATCGTAAATTGGATCTTTCCCGAGGCGAGTTCGGGCTTTCCCGCGCCGTTGGGACGGCGGGCGGTCGAAGAGGTGACGTTCCGCTACACGGGTTGCCCGCGATTCCCGGGTATCGGGTCGCTATTCGTCGGCGGCAGGGAAAGCCCAGGGCGAGGGAAGTCCCGAGTCGCAGCCGGCTGCGCGTCGGCGGCGGAAGTATCTGGCTACGCGGCGACTGAGCGGGAGTAGCAGCTCAGCGGGGCGGATCGCAGACGAGTCGGAGCTTCGACTGCACGCTGCGCGCCTGGGTGTGCGCACGAAGCGCGAACACGCGGCCGCCCGCCCTCCGGCCACGGGTGGGGACGACGAGCGCGACGGGGGCGGTGCACTCGTCCGGCACCCCCGTGAGGTGATCGAGCGCGTCGGAGAGCGCGGCGCTGTTGGCGGCGCTCACGCGGTCGGCTGCCCGTCGCGAGTCCGCGGAGACGACCTGCACCGAGTCGGTCCCGGGCGCCGTGCATGACGGGAAGCGCGGGTCCCGGTTGTCGATGCAGACGAGCACCTGGAACGTACACTGCCCGGCGACCCCGTCCCTGTCGCACGACGCGTCGCCGTCGGTGCAGTGGATGACCGGCGCCGGCAGGCCGTGGCTATAGAGCGGCCGCGCCATCGGCATCCATTCCAGCGCGCACCGGTGGCGCGCCGCGCCGAGTGCGGGAATGCAGCGGCCGGGGCTCGCGTCGCGACATTCACACACATCGCCGATGCCGTCGCCGTTCGCGTCGGTCGGGTCGGCGTGCGGGACGCGCGGGCAGGGGTCGATCGGGTCGCAGAGCCCGTCGCCGTCGGTGTCGGGCTCGGGCGCGTGGTGGCAGCCGCTCTGCGGATCGCAGGTGTCGGCGGTGCAGGGATCGCCGTCGCTGCAGTTCCGCGGCGTGTGCACGCACGCCGCCGTGGCGGGATCGCAGGCATCGTCGGTGCACGCGTTGCCGTCGTCGCACGACACGTGTCCGGCCTCGCCGCAGGCGCAGCCGGTGGAATCGACCGCGTGACCGGCGGGCGTATTGGGGCAGCGGTCGACCAGGTCGACGAGGCCGTCGCCGTCGCTGTCGTCGATGGCGTCACAGATGCCGTCGTGGTCCTGGTCCGTCGACGGGCCATGGAAGCAGCCGGTCGCCGCGTTGCACCCGTCGACGGTGCACGGGTCGCCGTCGGAGCACGAGACGGCGGCGTGGACGCAGGCCGCGGTCCGGGCGTCACAGCTGTCGCTCGTGCAGGCGTTCCCGTCGTCGCACGACACATGCCCGGCGTCGGCGCACGCGCACCCGTCGCTGCCGACCACGGCCCCCGCGGGCGTCCCGGGGCAACGGTCGCTCGCGTCGGGGACCCCGTCCCCGTCGGCGTCGGCGGCGGCCGCGGCCATGGGATAGAGCGCCGAGACGCCGGCAACGTCGTCGCTGTGCACCGAGGCGCCACGCCCGTCGAAGTGCGCGACGAAGAACATGGTCGCGTCCCTGAGCACCGGGTTCGGCTCGCTGAAGTTGTTCGAGGAGTGGGCGAGGCCGATCGTGTGCCCGATCTCGTGGGTCAGGATCTCGGCCGTGTTCGTCGCCCCGAAGCAGGAGCCGACGCGGTTGTTCATGGTGACGTCGCCCTCGATGATGCGGCGCATGATCGTCCCGTTGACCGTCTGCTGCTCGCCCGAGCTGCAGAAGCCCCCGATCGCGAGGACGCCGGCGCAGCCCACCATGTCGTTGACCTCGCTGAAGGGGTCGTCGAACTGGATCGTGTTGACGCCGTCGCAGACCCCGCTCACGATCGACCGTGCGGGAACCGTCGCGGGCCCGGTCCGGAGCACGATGGACGCGGTCGGAACGTTCGTCCAGGCTGCGAGCGCGTTGCCGACGGCCGCCTGGGTCGTCGCCGCCCCGAGCGCCGGCTCCGCGTTGGCGACGCGGAACGTCACCGTGGCGTCGAACCAGTGCACCGGGGTGGCGTAGAACTGGAAGCGCTCGGTGACGCCGCGTCCCACCACCTCGTCGCGCAGCGACGCGGCGCGCCCCGAGGGGACGGCCTCCTGGGCATCGGACTCGGACGCGGCCAGCTCGCGCAGCCGTGCCACGAACGGGCCCAGCCGGCGCACGTCGAGCCGCGGCTCGCTGCGGCGCGCCAGCGGCACGGCGACCGTCGCCGCGTCGAGGTGATACTTCCCGAGCGCGAGCGCGTTGACGCGCAGGCGGCCCTCCGCCGTGCGCTTCAGGAAGACGAGCACCCGCTCGCCCGTCGAGAAGCTCGGGGATCCGTAGACCCAGGCGCTCCGGTCCCCGACGCGCCCGCCGGGCGACGTGACGACGATCTTGCCGCGGTGGAGCCGGCCCTTCAGCGTCTGCTCGACGGCGAGCGCCACCTCGGTGAGCAGCCGACCGTCGCGTAGCTCGCGCGTCTCGATCCGGCGCACGGCACCGACGACGATCAAGTGCGACGTGCGAACCAGATCCGCATCGCTCATCGGCACGATGACGGTCGCACCGGCTGCGCGGACGCCACAGCACATGATGCAGAGGAGGACCGCCAGTGAAGCCGACCCGCGTCGCACGGCGGGGGCGGGCAGCAGGATGCGTGCCGTCCCGGCGGAGCGGCAGGCGCGAGATCACGTCGGTCGGATCGTACCAGAGGGGACGGCCGGCGCAATTTTTTTGACGATGCGAGCGCGGCGGGCTCCGCGTGATGCGCGAAATTTTCAGATTGGAGTCCTGCGCATCGATCTGATAGGCGACTGGTGATGCGATATCGTCGCATCGCTCGGACGGTGGTCGCCTTGAGCCTCTTCTTCGCTTCGGCGGCGGCGGCCGACGGGCCCACGAAGAAGCAGATCGCGTGTATGCTCGCGCTCGATGCGGCCGGGGCGCGGGTGGCCGCCGTCGGCGCCGCCGCCGCGACGCGATGCGTGCGCGACGCCTGCCGCAACAAGCTCGCAACGGGGCAGACCGTCGACCAGTGCCTGGCGGCCGACCCGGGCGGTGCCCTGGGGCGGGCGAAGCAGAGAACCGTCGCGATCGCCGCGCGGAAGTGCAAGGTGGCGCCGCCTTTCGGGCCGCAGAACGCGCAGGAGGTGAACGACGCCTTCGCGGCGTTGCTCCGGCTGCAGGCGGTCTTCGGGCCGAGGCTCGCCGACGTGCTCCAGACCACGGCGACCGACCGCGCCACGGCGACCTGCCAGATCGCGATCGCGAAGGGCCTGGCGCTGGTGAGTCTGGTCCAGGTGGCCGAGTACAACCGTTGCGCGAAGTTCGCGCTCCGCCACAACGCGATGTCCGCTCTGCCCCTCCAGCTCTGCGTGAAGGACACGGGTCGTCTCGCGCGGGCGCGGAACAGCGCCCAGGCCCTCGTGAGCAGGCGATGCGCCGGCGTCGCGCTTGCCACCGCCGCGCCAGGGGAGTGCGCCACCGCCACGCCCGCCGACTTCTTCGGCTGCGTGGGCCAGCAGGCGTACTGCGGCGCGTGCAATGCGCTCGACGCGGCGGATCACGTCGGCAAGTCCTGCCACCAGTTCACCGACGGGATCGCCACCCCGTACTGCGGCGACCGCCCGGTCACGACCCAGTCGGTGGCGCGGCAATGGGACGAGGAGACGCTTGCGGCGATCCGTCGCGACAACCCCCGGCCGCCGGTTCACGCGCGGAACCTCTTTCACGTCGCGGTGGCGATGTACGACGCCTGGGCCGCGTACGACGCCACCGCCAAGCCCTACCTGACGCACGAGCACGCCACCTCGACCGACGTCGAGCGCGACCGCGCGATCGCGATCAGCTTCGCCGCCTACCGCGTCCTCTCGGAGCGCTACTCGTCCGATCTCGCGCTCGGCGCGGGGGCGTCGCAGGTGAGCTTCGACACCCGCATGAACGCGCTCGGCTTCGACAAGACCTTCACCGACACGACCGGCTCGGGTCCGGCCGCCCTCGGCAACCGGATCGCGGCGGCCGTGATCGACATGGGCAAGGCCGACGGTTCGAACGAGGGCAACAACTACGCCGACCCGTCCTACCACGCGGTGAATCAGCCGCTGATCGTGAAGGTCCTCGACATCGATTTCGCGACGGTCGTCGACCCGAACCGCTGGCAGCCGCTCGCGCTCGACCAGATGATCGGCCAGAACGGCGTGCCGCTCCCCGGCAAGATCCAGCCGTTCGTCGGCTCGCAGTGGGGCAACGTGACGCCGTTCGCGCTCACGCACGCGAACCCGGGCGACCTCTACCTCGACCCCGGCCCGCAGCCGAGGCTCACTGGACTCGGCGACGCCACCGACGTCACCTTCAAGGCGCAGGTGCAGCAGGTGATCGAGCTGAGCAGCCGCCTCACGCCGGACGATCCCACCAGGATCGACATCTCCCCGGCGTCCAACGGGAACAATTCGCTCGGCACGAACGACGGTCATGGCTACGCGGTCAACCCGGTGACCGGACAACCCTACACTCCGCAGCTCGTGAAGCGGGGCGACTTCGGGCGCTTGATCGCGGAGTACTGGGCCGACGGGCCGACCTCGGAGACGCCGCCCGGACATTGGAACGTGATGGCGAACCTGGTCGCCGACACGCCCGGGTTCCAGCGGCGGTTCGGTGGCACCGGCCCCCTGCTGAACCCGCTCGAGTGGGACGTGAAGACCTACTTCGCGGTCAACGGGGCGTTGCACGACGCGGCGATCGCGTGCTGGGGGGCGAAGCGGGTGTACGACGGGGTCCGTCCGATCACGATGATCCGCTACATGGGGAAGAAGGGGCAGTCGTCCGACTCCGGGCAACCCTCGTACAACCCCGAGGGGCTGCCGCTCGAGCCGGGGGTCATCGAGGTGATCACGGCGCAGAGCTCCGCGCCCGGCCAGCGTCACGCCGCCCTGGTCGCCGCAGGCGCGCAGGTCGGCGAGATCGCGATCGTCGCGTGGCCAGGCGGGCCGCCGGACCCGAAGACGCAGTACAGCGGCACGAGATGGCTGCTGGCGAAGGGATGGGTCCCGTATCAGCGCGCCACGTTCGTCACCCCCGCCTTCCCGGGCTACTACTCGGGCCACAGCACCTACAGTCGCTCCGCCGCCGAGGTGCTGGCTCGGCTCACGGACAGCGAGCAGTCACCCCGTTTCGGATACTTTCCGGGCGGGCTCGCCGAATTCGACGTGGCGCAGAACGGGTTCCTCCAGTTCGAGATCGGCCCTTCGGGGCCGGTGAAGCTGCAGTGGGCGCGCTACTTCGACGCCGCCGACCAGGCGGGCCAGTCGCGGCTGTGGGGCGGCATCCACGTCGAGGCGGACGACTTCACCGGGCGCACGCGCGGCCACGACATCGGCATCGCCGCCTTCAACAAGGCGGTCACGTACTTCAACGGGACCGCCGCGCCCTAG
>Ga0070699_100001731_pt1 | contig 19907 bp, 14 predicted proteins | sample KBSK1503metaG_FD_65473 | JGI IMG/M metagenome (GOLD analysis project Ga0070699, IMG submission 65473) | Corn, switchgrass and miscanthus rhizosphere microbial communities from Kellogg Biological Station, Michigan, USA - KBS K1-50-3 metaG | ecosystem: Host-associated > Plants > Roots >... | reverse complement strand
CAGAGCGTCATGAACGCGTCGTTCGGCATCTACTTTCCCAGGTTTACGGGAACGATCTACGAAATCCTGTCGGCGCCGGTTTCGTATCTCGAGATCGTCATCGGTTATGCCGGGGCGGCCGCCACCAAATCGATCATCCTCGGGCTGGTCGTGCTGGCGACGTCGGGGCTGCTGATCCCGCTGCGGATCGCCCATCCGGTGTGGATGATTGCATTCCTGGTGCTGACCGCCGTGACTTTCAGCCTTTTCGGCTTCATCCTCGGGCTCTGGGCCGACGGATTCGAAAAGCTGCAAGTCGTGCCGCTTCTGGTCATCACGCCGCTGACCTTTCTGGGCGGCACGTTTTACTCCATCAACGTGTTGCCTCCGGTTTGGCAGACGGTCGCCTTGTGCAACCCGGTGGTCTATCTCATCAGCGGCTTCCGCTGGAGCTTCTTCGAGACCGCCGACGTGAGCGTAGCCTTGAGCTTGGCGATGACGGTGTTGTTCCTCGCCATCTGCCTGGCGACGGTATGGTTGATCTTCAAGACCGGCTATCGACTCAAGAACTAGTGGTCGACGGTTCGATCGAACCGAGCGGGCATCCTCAGGCGGCTGCGCTCATGGATGAGCGGAAGGCCCAGCCCGTGAAATAGGCTTCGACAGAGGCGAACACGGCGTACATCGCGATGCCCTCGACCGCGAGGCCGAGCAGGCAGGCGAAGACCAGCGGCATTTGGAAGTTCGATCCGGCCTGCACCATCAGATGACCGAGCCCGGCATTGGCACCGATGGTCTCGGACATCACGGCGCCGACGAAAGCGAGCGTGATGGCGATCTTGAGAGAACCGAACAGATAGGGCTGGGTGCGCGGAATCCCGACCTTGAGCATGATGTCGAGCTTCTTGGCGCCGAGCGCGCGCAGCACGTCCTCGAGCTCCGGCTCCATGGTGGCGAGCCCGGTTGCCACATTCACCACGATCGGAAAGAACGAGATCAGAAAGGCGGTCAGCACCGCCGGCACGATGCCGATGCCGAACCAGATGATCAGGATCGGCACCACCGCCACCTTGGGGATCGAGTTGAAGCCGATCATCACGGGATAGAGGCCGCGATAGATCGTGCGCGACCAGCCGACGATGATGCCGAGCACGATGCCAAACGCGACGGCAAGGGCAAAACCCGCGAGCGTCGTCCACAGCGTGACGAAGGCGTTCTTGCCGAGCGGCAGCCAGTACTGGCCGATGGCTTGAAATATCTGCGAGGGCGCGGGCAGCACGAAGGTGTCGACCTTGAAAATGCGGCACACCAGCTCCCAGAGCACGAACATGGCGATGGTGAACAGCCAGGGCGATAGTCTTTCCAGCGTGGAGCTCATGGCTTGCGCACCTCCGCGATCTTGGCCCGCAGCTCGTGTACGATGTCGGTGAAATGCGGCTCGAAGCAAATGTCGAGGTCGCGCGGGCGCGGCAGATCGACCGTCTTGGTCATGACGATGTGCCCGGGCCGCGCGCTCATGACGTGGATGTTGTCGGCGAGGAACGCCGCTTCGCGCAGGTCGTGCGTGACCAGGATCACGGTGAAGCCGAACTTCTGCCACAAGTCGCGCAGCACGCACCACAATTCCTCGCGCGTGAAGGCGTCGAGCGCGGCGAACGGCTCGTCGAGCATCAGCAGCGCCGGCTGATGGATCAGTGCGCGGCAGAGCGAGACGCGCTGCTGCATGCCGCCGGACAGCTCCCAGGGAAAACGCTGGCCGAAGCCGTCGAGCCCGACGGTCTTGAGAAGCGCATCGGCCTCGCTGCGATAGCGTTCCCTGTCGCGCCGAAACCTCCGACGGTGCGGCTCCACGATCTCGAGCGGCAGCAGCACGTTGTCGATGACCTTGCGCCAGGGCAGAAGGTTCGGGTTCTGGAACGCCATGCCGGCGATCTTCACCGGTCCGCGCACTTTTTCGCCGAAAATGACGATGTCGCCGGAATCGGGCGGCACCAGCCCGGTCACGATCTTCATCAGGGACGACTTGCCGCAACCCGAGGGGCCCACCACCGCGGCGAATTCGCCACGGCGGACGCTGAGGCTCGTACCCTTCAAGGCGAGAATGCCGCCGGCCGCGCCCCGATAGGTCAGCGTGACGTTACCGATGTCGACGGACGTGCTCATGGATGGCATCGGACCGGCGCGCTGTCCCGGGCGCAGCGCGGCGCGAAACGAAATGTAGCGGTGCGCTGCAAGCCCGGGACCGTTCCGATCCGTGGCGATCCCGGATCAGCGGTGCCATGGCGCTTGACGCTGCACCGCCTGCGGGATGCCTCACAATTTCCGCTCGGCCGAGGGCGGTAGATATTGGCTGGTGAAGATGTCCTCGGGGGTGGGCCGGTTCTTGAACTCGTAGGTCAGCGCGATCTGGTCGATCGATTTGGCGAGCCGCGCCATGTCGACGCCGCCGAAGCCGTTGGCCTTCACCCATGGCGTTACGAAATTGTCGCGCAGCGACATTTTCAGCCGCTCGAGCTCGATCTTCGGATCGCCGGTCTCGTTGCGCGTCATCACGGATTTGATCGCCGCGTCGGGGTCCTTGACGGTGTCGAGCACGCCCTTGATGGTGGCGCGCACGAAGCCAGCCACCACCTTCGGATTGGCCTTGGCGTAGTCCGGATTGACCATGATGGCGTTGCCGTAGAGCACGAGGCCATGGTCCGCCATCAGCATCACCTTGATGTCTTCGGGTTTGAGCCCCTTCTGCAGCAGGTTGTAGTACATCGAGAACGAAAAGCCGGTGATGGCGTCGACCTTGCCCTCGGCGAGCATCGGCTCGCGCACGGGAAAGCCAACGTTCTCGATCTTGACCTTGGATTCATCGATGCCGTTTTCCTTCACGAACGCCTTCCATTGCGCGAAGGCGCCATCGGCCGTCGGCGCGCCGAGCACCCGGCCTTCGAGGTCCTTCGGCTTGGTGATGCCGGTCTTGGCAGTAGTGCCGATCGCGAATGCCGGTTTGTCGTAGATCATCAACACGGCCTGGACTTTCTTGTCCGGGTTCTGGTCCCGGAACTTGACCAGCGAGTTGATGTCGAAGAAGCCGATCGGATAGGTGCCGGCGGCGACGCGGGCGATGCCGGCAACGGAGCCGGGGCCGGAATCGATGGTGACGTTGAGACCCTCGGCCTTGTAGTAGCCTTTGTCGATGGCGACGAAGTAGGGGGCCGAGGGGCCCTCGAACTTCCAGTCGAGGGCAAACTTCACATCGGTCTCCGCGCAAACGGGGCTCACCGTCAGGGCGGCCGCCGCCGCGCCCGCGAGCATCCCGAAAAGCCTGATCCTGTCCATGTTCGACGCTCCCTGTGAGGCCGCTCGACCAGCGCGCCATGCGTTGCTTGAGCAATCGCCATGCCACCCCGAGGCTTGCACGGAGAGACGGCAACGCTCCGCTCTTGCCACAAGACTAGGCATTTTGCTCGCGCTTGCCTATTCCCAAGTCAGGCCTGTGCGGATCGTCAGCTGCCGCGATACGTGCAATAGCTCCACGGCGTAACCAGCAGCGGCACGTGGTAGTGGCCTTCTGCTTCTGCGACCGCGAATCGGACCGGCACCACGTCGAGGAACGGCGGCTCGGCCCGCGACGCGCCCGCACCCGCGAAGTAGTCGGCGACGTGGAAACGCAATTCGTAACGTCCGATCGGCAATGGCCGGCCGCCCATCAGCGGCTCATCGGTGCGGCCGTCGCGATTGGTCGTGGCGCGCGCGATCACACGCTGCTCGCCATTGGCGGATAATTCGAGAAGCTCGATGGCGACTCCAGCCGCAGGACGGCCGGCCTGGGTGTCGAGCACGTGGGTCGACAGGCGGCCGTGCACCTCGAGGCGGTCGGCGGCTTCGAGGCGTTGGTCGAGGCGAAGCGCGGCGATGCGGAAGATCTCGCCGAGCGCCGCTTCGGTTTCCGCCGCCATGGTGTTTTGCAGGCGACGTTCGAACTCCTGCAGAATCGAATCCCTGCTGTGCCGCCGCACGCAGATGATGAATGGCATGCCGAACTTCTCGCGGTAGGCGTTGTTGAGGCGATGGAACTGCGCAAATTCGTCTTCCGACAGGCGGTCGAGGCCGGCGCTCGCCTGCTCCGCCTTCGAATCCACCGTCATAGTGCCTGCGCGCGCCGCCTTGCCCGCGAGATCGGGATGGCCGTTGATCAATGCCAACTGTTGATCCGGCGGCGCGGCGCGCACCGCGGCCATCATCGCCGCGTGCAGGGCGGCAAGCGTGGCAAACGGCCGCTGCCTGGACGCAGCTTGCGCGACCCAAGGCGCGTGCTCGTACACATCGCCGAGCGCGGCCATGAAGCTGGCCTCATCCGCCGCATTGAGGCTTGCGAGCGCAATCTTCGTCATGTCGTGCTACCGGATCACCGGGGCGGCAGCGGCGAGCGAGCGATGCTCGCGATGCCAGTGCTGCGCGATGTCGAGCCTCCTCGCGAGCCATACCCGCTCGCGCGCGGCGACATAGTCGAGAAAACGCGTGAGCGCAGCCGCCCGTCCCGGACGCCCGACCAAGCGGCAGTGCAACCCGATCGACATCATTTTGGGCGTCCGTTCGCCCTCCGCATAGAGCAGGTCGAAGGCATCCTTGAGATAGGTAAAAAACTCATCGCCGCTGCCGAAGCCCTGCGCATTGATGAACCGCATGTCGTTGGCATCGAGCGTGTAGGGAATGATCAGATGCGGCCCCTTCGGCCCATTGACCCAATAGGGCAGATCGTCGGCGTAGGAATCGGACGAATAAAGGAAGCCGCCTTCGTCGAGCACGGCCTTCAAGGTGTTGACCGAGGTGCGGCCGGTATACCAGCCCAGCGGGCGCTCGCCGGTCGCCTGCGTGTGGACGCGAATTGCCTCGGCAAGATGCGCGCGCTCCTCTTCGTCGGGCAGGTCCTTGTAGTCGATCCATTTGAGGCCGTGGCTCGCGATCTCCCAGCGCGCTTCGCGCATCGCCGCGACCGCCTCGGATGAACGCGCTAGCGCGCTGGCGACGCCGAACACGGTTACCGGCACGTCGCGTTGTGTGAACAAGCGCCACAGCCGCCAAAAGCCGGCACGGGAGCCGTATTCGTACATGGATTCCACGTTCATGTGGCGCGCTCCCGGCCAAGGCTTCGCGCCGAGCACGTCGGAGAGAAACGCTTCCGAGGTCGCATCGCCGTGCAGGATGTTGCGCTCTCCGCCCTCCTCGTAGTTGACCACGAACTGGACGGCGATACGCGCGCCGCCCGGCCAGCGCGGATCGGGCGGGTCGCGGCCGTAACCGGCGAGATCGCGGGGATATTTGGAGAAGTCAGCCGGGGACATGGCCTCTCATACGCAAATCCGGATTGATTGGCTCGACATCAATCATTGCCGTCGCCCCGCGACGCCGCGTCGCGGGGCGCGGTTGCGGAGACCCATACCTCGAGTTCCGACGATACGGATCCATGCTGGTTCGGGAACGACAGTGACGTGAGCCGATCAAGCGCGGACAGTATCATATACAGCTTCGGCTGAAGCGTGTCTTGCGCGCAGAGGCTTAGGGCCGCCGACATCCGCTGCGGTACCGTCCTACGCCGATGTGAGGAAGGCGATGGTCTCCGTGCATGACCTGGCGGGTTTTCAAAACACTTTCCAGTATTGCGGCTGGTAGATGATCTCCCGCGCCGGAATTGGCGCCGCCGACTTGCTCTCCGAATCTCGCGCGCCCGCCCACGGTTTGATCGCCAGGATGATCACCGCCACCGCAAGGGCCATCCAGAAGACGAGTGCGAACCTCGTTGCTCTGGCTCCCATGTCCTCCTCCTGATGCATGACATCGTTGTGCCCGCGGCGGAGTTTAGAGGGGGAACCGGAAGGGCTTTGTGAGCTGCGTTACACTCGCGCGAATAGCAGTGAACCGACTGGAAGAGATCGGCGACGTAGCGTGCGAGGCAATCAGACATTGGTCTGGTATGTTGAGCTCAATTGAGTGTGGCCATAACGTTACGAAGGGCCGCATGAGACGGCGAGAATTCACCACGCCTTTCGGCGGCCTCGTGGGCCTTGCCGCGCGCGCAGCAACGCGAGCGGGCCAAGCGGCTCGCTGTGCTGGTCTCCTTGCCCGCGATCGCGTGGGCTCGTGCGCGCGGACGAGGTGATTGAATAAGCGTGGCTGTTTGCGACCTCGCGAAAAAAAAGCCCCGCGTGAGCGGGGCTGAGTGTTTCGGAGGAACGTCGAACGTGAGAACCGCATTTGCGGTACGATCGACAAACGCGAACCTAGCTCGGCCGTTGCGCTCGCGATGTGACGGCGATCACAAAAATGCGCTCGCGATGTGATGGCGGTCACAAAAATGCGCTTTTACCGCCCAGCTGGCACCACGGCTGACATCGTGGTTATCGGTTCCCAAAACTGCATTCGCCCTTAAGCGAGTCTCGCGAACGGCAGGCCCGCCAGAAACATCCAGCATAGTGCGCCACTGGTTGAGCGTATCGGCCGTGCGGCTAGTCACCTCGAGGGTTTGGCGGAGCTGCTTTGCGCCGCCAGATCGTCGAGCCGCTTGGGCAGTTGCTTGAACTCCCATGCTCGCGCCAGCGCAGCCGCCTTGCGCCAGGTCGGCTTTTGCCCGCTGAGGCGAGGCAATGGCGCCTTGCGGTCCATGGTGGCGATCGATCGGAATAGCCGCAAATCCTTGGCCTGCGCCGGAAAGCGACCTGCCTTAAGGGCGTTCTCCAATATGCCGTATGTCCGCAACACCTGTGCTGCTCCCGCCGCTCCCAGTCCCGCAACCCCCGGCAGCTTGTCCGACGGGTCGCCACGCAACGCGATGAAATCCGGAACCTGGTGGGGATCGACCCCGTAGCGCAAGCGCACCTCGGCTGGCCCGATCCGGGCGATCTCGCCCGCGCGAACTGGATAAAGAATCGTCGTGTGGGCGGAGGCGAGCTGGAATGTATCGCGGTCGCCGCTCGCGACGAGGACGGTGCCGCCCCGCCGCTCTTCGGCCGCGACCGCGGCGGCAAGGAAGTCGTCGGCTTCGTACCCGGACGCCTTGGCATTCGCAAAACCGCATGCGGCGACGAATTCGGGCAACACGTCAAGTTGCTCGAGCAATTCGTCATCGAATTCGCGGCCGCTCTGATAGGCCGGGAATTGCTGGTGACGAAAGGTTGGCGCGTCTAACGTGTCCCAACCGACGAGCACAGTGCGCGGCTGCTCCATCCGGTAGAACTTCAGCAGAAAATTCGCAAAGCCAAGGATGGCACCCGCAGGCCGGCCTCCGCGTCTCAATATGGTTTTGGGTAAAGCATGGTAGGCGCGATGTGCGAAAGAGTCCCCGTCGATAACCAACAATGGTCGAGCGGGAGGCGTTGGCGCGTTCCGTCGCGCCGCGTCGCGCGCGGTCTTCGCTTTGGGCCTCGGAGAATTGCCCAGCCCCTTCGCGTCATCGCGCAGCACGACCCACGCCGGGGCGTGATCGCTGGCGCCTGGTCTCGCACGAATTTCACGATCGACGCCCGCGCCGACAAGGCGCTTCGCCGCTTGGGCGCTCAGCAACAAATGATCGATGCGAAGCCCAGCGTCCCGAGGCCATCGGTTTCGCATGTAGTCCCAGAACGTGTACATCGGCGCCTCAGGGTGCAGCGCCCGGATCGCGTCAACCCAACCTTGGCCCAGAATGCGCTGAAAAAGCGCGCGGCTTTCCGGCTGAAGGAGAGCGTCTTTGGCATAGGATTTGGTTGGATAGATATCGCGGTCCGTCGGCACGACGTTGTAGTCGCCCGCGAGCACGACTGGGACGCCTGCGCCATAGAGCTCCTCGGCATGCCTCGCGAGGCGCTCCATCCAAGCAAGCTTGTACGCGAATTTGGGGCCCGGCTGTGGGTTGCCGTTCGGGGCATAGAGCGACGTGATCAGCACGCCGTGCACGGCCGCCTCGATATAGCGGCTCTCCGTGTCTATGGGTTCGCCCGGCAGCTCCGTGCGCGTGACAATGGGTTCGAAATTGCGGGCGAGGATAGCGACTCCATTCCACGACCTTTGGCCGCGCCAAGCCGCGCCATAACCCGCTTTCGCGAGCGCGGCCTGCGGAAACGCCGAATCCGCAGCCTTGAGCTCCTGCAGGGAGACGACATCGGGCTTGGCGGTGCGCAGCCAGTCGAGCAGATTGGCGAGGCGCTTGTTGACATTGTTAACGTTGAAGGTCGCGATTTTCATGCGCCCGCACAGTGATTGCCGAAGTCCGCTTGACGAGAGCGGCGCAGCGTAGCGGAACTCACAAGCAGATGCAGGCGGTCCACGCGGCCCGTCTCAATGGCTCGTCACTGTGACGGAGCGCCAGCGGCGAGCCAGGCCGCGAGGATTTGGCGCTCTTGCGCCGTCATCGCGGTAACGTTGCCCGGCGGCATGGCGTTCGAGCGCACCGCGTTGATCTCGATCAGATGCGCATGACGGCGGATGTTGTCGGGATCGTCGAGCACGACCCCTTTGGGCGGCGCGTGCACCCCCGTCCACACCGGCTCGTTGCGGTGGCACATGCTGCAGCGGGCGAGGATCGCATTGTGCGCCGCCTTGATGTCGATCCGATCGGCGCGTGGAGCGATGTCCGCGGGTCCGGCGCCCGATAGCCATGCCACGGCCATCATGCCGGCGGCGGCCACGCCCCACGTCCACCATGGGCTGCCTTTGCCTTCGTGCCGCGAATTGAAGAAGTGGCGGATGACGGGACCGATCGCCAGCACGATCGCGACGATCAGCCAGTTGAAGCGGGTCGCGAACATCAGCGGGTAGTGGTTGGCGATCATCAGGAAGACGACGGGCAGCGTGAGGTAGTTGTTATGGACCGAGCGCTGCTTGGCCTCTTCGCCCCACGCCGGATCGGGGGCTTTACCGGCGAGCAGCGCGGCGACGGTCTTCTTCTGGTTCGGGATGACGATGACGAAGACGTTCGCCACCATGATGGTGCCGATCAGCGCACCGATCTGGGTAAAGGCGCCGCGCCCGCTAAACACGTGAGTAAAGCCATAGGTGAGCGCGACGAGAAAGACGTAGCCCACCAACGCGAGCGCAACCTCGTGCCGGCCGAGCGCGGACCGGCACAGCGCCTCGTAGATGAGCCAGGCGAGCACGAGGCTTGCGAACGCTACGGTGGCCGCGGTCGGCGCCGTCAGATCCAGCACGGATGTGTCGATCAGATAGAGTTCCGCGCCGAGATAGTACACGATCACCAGCAGCGCGAAGCCGGAGAGCCAGGTGGTATAGGCTTCCCACTTGAACCAGGTGAGCTCATCCGGCACGCGGGCGGGAGCAATGAGATATTTCACCATGTGGTAGAAGCCGCCGCCGTGGACCTGCCAGGCGTCGCCCTGGACGCCTTGCGGCAGACCCGATCGCGGCTTGAGGCTAAGATCGAGATGGATGAAATAAAATGAGCTGCCGATCCAAGCGATGCCAGCGACGACGTGCAGCCACCGGACGATGAGGCTCGACCACTCGGTGAGCACCGCAATCACGACGGCAAATCCCCTCTTTACCTTTGGCCCATTCTTCTCTCGGTCAAGCCGCGGCAGGATGACAGACGCGTGTTGAGCGTTGCAAGAGTTCTGCCGACGAAATAGCGCATGGGTATGGTGACGGAAGCGATGCGTGGGGTTGGCGGTAGCGAACCGGGCGCGTTCGGCAAGCGAATCATGGAGCTCGCCGAGCGGCTCGCGCAATGGTCGGAGGTCTCCGAGGGATTGACCTGCACCTATCTTTCACCGGCGCACCGCTCCGTCGCCGCGGAAATCCGCAACTGGATGCGCCAAGCGGGACTGATCACCGAGATCGACGCGGTCGCAAACGTCATCGGGCGTCACGCCGCGGCCGATCCGGGGGCGCGCACGCTGATCATGGCGTCGCACTACGACACGGTCCGCAACGCCGGCAAATACGACGGCCGGCTGGGCATCCTGACCGCGCTTGTGCTGGTCGAGCACCTCAAGCGGCTTGGCCGCAAGTTGCCGTTTCATCTCGACGTCATCGCATTCTCGGAAGAGGAGGGCGTGCGCTTCTCGTCGAGCTTTCTCGGCAGCCGCGCGGTGGCGGGACGGTTCGACGGCAAACTGCTCGAACGGCGCGACGCCGACGGCCACACCTTGGCGGCGGTCATGCGGGATGCGGGTCTCGATCCGGCGGAGATCCCTGCGCTCGCGCGCGGCCGCGAGGAGCTGATGGGATATCTCGAGGTCCACATCGAGCAAGGCCCGGTTCTGCTCGAGGAGGGGCTGCCGGTCGGGATCGTGAGCGCCATTGCCGGCTCCGTTCGCTCGACGGTCACGATCACCGGAACGGCCGGCCATGCCGGCACCGTGCCGATGGCGCGGCGGCATGACGCGGCGGCGGCGGCGGCCGAGCTCGTGCTCTACGTCGAAAAGCGCTGCGCGCAGGCGCCCACGCTCGTCGGCACCGTGGGGCAGCTCGCCGTTCCCAACGGCGCGATCAACATCATTCCGGGCCGCTGCGAGCTCACACTCGATATCCGCGCCGGCGATGACGCGACGCGCGATGCCGCCGTGTCCGACGTCAGGGCGGAGATCGCCCGTATCGCGGCAAAACGCGGCGTCATCATCGAGAGCACGGAAGTGCAGCGAACGGCCGCGGTGCGGTGCTCGCCGCGCCTGCAGTCGCTCTTGGCCGATGCCGTGGCGCGCGCGGGCGTGACGCCCCGCCATCTTCCGAGCGGCGCCGGCCACGATGCCATGATGTTCGACGGCCTCACCGACGTCGCCATGCTGTTCGTGCGCTGCGGAAACGGCGGCGTCAGTCATTCGCCGCGCGAGATCGTCAGCGCCGAGGATGCCGATATCGCGGCGCGCATCATGCTCGATGCCGTGGTTCGGCTGGCTGAAACGTCATGACGCAGGCGGACGTCATCGCTGCGTTCGTCGATCGCGATTTCCCGCGCGAGACCGAATTTCTCGCCGAGTTGGTTAGGGTGCCAAGCGACAATCCGCCCGGGGATTGCGCTGCGCACGCGAAACGCGCGCGGCAACTGCTGGACCGGCTCGGTCTTGCGGTCGAGACGCACGAGGTGCCGCGTGCGGCGGTTGAGGCCGCCGGCATGAAGAGTGTGACCAATCTCATCGTCCGCCATCGTTTCGGCGACGGGCTGGTCGTCGCGCTCAATGCCCACGGGGACGTGGTGCCGCCTGGCCTCGGATGGCGCCTCGATCCTTACGGGGCGGTCATCGAGGACGGCGCGCACGGTCCGGTCATGTACGGACGCGGCGTGGCGGTATCGAAATCGGATTTTGCCAGCTACACCTGGGCGCTGCTCGCGTTGAAAGCAGCGGCCGTACAGGGCGGCAAGCTCGGCGGAACGCTCGAACTTCACTTCACCTATGACGAGGAAGCCGGCGGTATCGTCGGCCCGAAATGGCTGCTCGATCAGGGGCTGGTGCGGCCCGACGCGGTGATCGCGGCTGGCTTTTCCTATTCGGTGGTCACCGCGCATAACGGCTGTCTGCATCTCGAGGTGACCGTTACGGGCAAGCAGGCGCATGCCGCCATGCCGGAGGCCGGCGTCGACGCGCTCGAAGCGACCAACGCCATTCTCGCCGCGCTCTACGCGCATCGGGCGACGCTCCCGCGTATACGCTCCGGCACGGCGGGCATCGTCTCGCCGACCCTGAACGTCGGATTGATCAAGGGCGGCATCAACACCAATGTGGTTCCGGATCAGGTCGTCTTTCGCATCGACCGTCGCGTGATTCCGGAAGAGAACCCTGCCGAGGTCGAAGCCGAGCTGCGCGAGCTGATCGCGACTTCGGCCAGGCACAATCTGCAAATCAAGGTCGCGGTGCGCCAACTTCTGTCGGCCGCGCCGCTGAGGCCGCAGCCGGGCACGGATCGGATCGTGGCCGCAATTCAACGCCGCGCGAAGCAGATCCTGGGCGTCGACGCGCCCGTGACCGGCGTGCCGCTTTATACCGACGCGCGCCATTACGCGGCGGCGGGCATTCCGATCGTGCTCTACGGCGCCGGGCCGCGCTCGATTCGCGAAGCGAACGCGCACGACGCCAACGAGAACCTGCGCCTCGACGACCTGCGCGCCGCGACCAAGATCGTCGCGCTCGCGGTCCGATTTGTGCGGGGCCGGGCGAGATCGTGCTTGACCCGACAGTCTCGTTGCACCGCGGTGGCGGCGGTAGGGCTGCGGCAACGATCCCCCTTTTCATTCAGCCTCCGTTCATCTACGACTTTCCATACTAACGGAGGAAAAATGTGCGCTCCCCGAAGAGCGCATTGACGCCGCAAGAGGGACCTCACAGGCGAGTCGACCCATCAGCTTGAAGCCGCAGCCGTCTACGGTTCCGCGGCCTAGGCGCGTTTTTGCGGGCGCGCGGTGTCGACAGTGTCCAGAGTACTGCGATGGCTCATAGGATGGAGCCTGGCCCGTCGGGGGAAGTGGCAAAGCCGGCTGGCCTCCTCGTACCCGTCGAACGCTCGGAACGAACGAGCGTTCGGCCGCTGGTTTTGTCCAACAAGGACGACGCCCTCCGATGGAAGGAGGGCGAGCGGCTTCATCATCTCCTGGAACAAGCTTGCCTGCGTTTCGCCGAGAACGAGGCGGTCGTCACCGACGAAGCCGCGATCACCTATCGCAGCCTCGACAGCCGTGCCACCCAGCGATCGCGTCGGTCTCCTGCTCGACAAATCGGTCGAGACCTATGTCGCGCTGCTGGCGGTGATGAAGGTCAACGCCGTCTATGTGCCGCTCGACCCGGGGTTCCCGGGGGAGCGCGTCGGCTTCATCCTGACCGACGCAAACGTCAAAGCCATCGTGTCGATGTCCGGCTTCGGCGCGCGGCTCGCCGCGTTCGACCTGCGCCAAGTCCTGCTCGACACCGCCAAGCAGGCCATCGATGCGAAAGCGAGCAGGCCGCTGGACGACGGCGAGGTCGGGCCGCCGATCGATCGGATCTGTTACATCATCTATACCTCGGGAACGACCGGCAATCCCAAGGGCGTCGTCATTGAGCACCCCAGCATCTGCAACTTCGTGCGGGTCGTGTCGGAGCGGTACGGGTTCAAGCCTGGCGATAGCGTCTATCAGGGCATGACGATCGCCTTCGATTTCTCCGTTGAGGAGATTTGGGTGCCATTGATGACCGGCGCGACCCTCGTCCCCGGCCCCCCGGGCGTCACGTTGCTCGGGGATGAACTCGCCGACTTCCTGCGGGAACGAAAGGTCACGGGGCTGTGTTGCTGCCCGACCCTGCTCGGGACAATCGAGACGGAGCTGCCGCAGCTCAGGCTCCTACTCGTCGGCGGCGAGGCCTGCCCGCACAACCTCGTGGTCCGCTGGCATCGTCCGCGGCGGACCATCCTGAATTCCTACGGGCCGACCGAGGCTACCGTCACCGCGACATTGGCGGAATTGACCCCGGACAGGCCGGTCACGATCGGGCTGCCGCTGCCGAGCTATTCCATCATAATTCTCGATCCCGCCGCGGATCACCCCGCAGCTCCGGGCGCGCTCGGAGAAATCGGGATCGCCGGCATCGGGCTCGCCGCCGGCTACTTGAACCGCGAGGAGCTCACCCGAAGGAAGTTCATCGCCGATTTCTTGGCCGTCCCCAACAATCCCTCGAAGCGGATCTATCGGACCGGCGACCTCGGCCGCTTCAACGAGGAAGGAGAGATCGAGTATCACGGCCGCATCGACACTCAGGTCAAGATCCGCGGCTACCGGATCGAGCTCATCGAAATCGAATCCGTACTGCTGGATCTGCCGGAAATTGCGCAAGCGGTGGTGACGACCTACGAGCCCGAGCCGGGCCAACTCGAGCTTGTGGCCTACTATGCGCTTAAGCAAGACGCATCGATCCTGTCGCACGGCGAGCTTACGCAAGCGCTGCGAAGCCGGCTGCCGCGCTACATGGTCCCCGCCTATCTTGAAGAGCTGCCGTTCATTCCGATGACGATCGGCAACAAGGCGGACCACAGGCAGCTGCCCAAGCCCAAACGGCCGCGCCTCTCGGACCGCGCGAAGTTGGTCGCCGCCAAGACGGAGAGCGAGCGCTTCCTCGCGCAGGCGCTGACCGAGGTGCTCAAGGTCGATCACGTTTCAACCGAGGACCATTTCTTCGACGACCTCGGGGCGAACTCCCTGCTGATGGCACGCTTCTGCGCCCGCATCCGCCAGCGCGAAGGCATGTCCAACGCGTCGATGCGCGACGTCTATCTGAACCCGACGGTCGCCAAACTCGCCGAACACCTGCGTCACCATGCCGACGAGACGGTCACCACGGTGAAACGTGAGCCGTTCCACGTCCCGTCAAACTTCTCCTATTACGGGTGCGGCGCCCTTCAGCTCATGTTCTATGCCGTGAGCTGCCTGCTTGGTCTGTGGTTCTTCGATGCGGGCCTCGAATGGACCTATGAGGCGGCCGACAATCCGCTCAAGGTCTACCTTCGCAGCGTGACGTTTGCCGTGGGGTCCTTCGTCGTATTGACCGCAATCCCCATCGGCGCGAAGTGGCTGCTCATCGGACGATGGAAACCTCAGTCCATCCCGATCTGGAGTCTGCGCTATTTCCGCTTCTGGATGGTCAAGACACTTGTTCGCAGCGTGCCCGTCGTGGTCTTCTACGGCAGCCCGGTCTACAACCTTTATCTGCGCCTGCTGGGCGCGAGAATCGGGTCGAACGTCGTCGTCGAGTGTCGGTTCGTTCCGATCTGCACCGACCTCATCACCATCGGCGACAACACGATTCTGCGCAAGGACTCGATCCTGCTGGGGTATCGGGCGCAGGCCAATTTCATTCATACCGGACCGGTCGAGATCGGCAGCAACGCGTTCGTCGGCGAAGCCAGCGTGCTGGACATCGGCACTGTCATGGGCAACAACACGCAGCTCGGGCATGCCTCCTCCTTGCGGAGCAGCCAGCGCATCCCGGACGGCAAGCGCTATCACGGCTCCCCCGCGCAGGAGACGACGTCCGACTACTGCCCGATCGCATACCCGCCCGATGGCCGCACCGGCGCGAATTGCCTCCTCGGTACCAAGGTGATGATCCCGATCGACGGACCCGTGCGCGAGAATGTCGGCCTGCTGGGCTCCCCCTGTTTCGAGATTCCGCGCGTTGTCGATCGCGACAAGGCCCCCATGGACGCCTTGAGCGCGGAAACCCGCCGGCAGCGCCTGCGACAGAAGAACCGCTACAATCTGAGCGACCGGCGTGCTGTTCCTGCTCGCCCACTGGCTGTTCTTCTTCGCCACCTTGGTGGTCTGGCACGCGGCGCTGCTGAACTATCCGCACTACGGCGTGCTTGCGCTGTTCGCCGCCGCCGCCGGCACGTCCTCAGGGGCGGTCCTGTTCTACGCGGTGCTTGAACGCGCGAGCCTCAGGTTCGGACGCCTCGAGCCCAAGATGGTCACGATCTACGATCGGTATTTCTGGGTCCACGAGCGCCATTGGAAGCTTTCCGATTCGCCGCTCGTGCGGCTGTTCGGCGGCACGCCGCTCAAGGGTCTGATCTGGCGCCTGATGGGCGTCAGGATCGGCCGAAAAGTTTATGACAGCGGATGCATAATGACGGACCGGACGTTGGTGGAGATCGGCGACTATGCCAACCTCAACGAAGCCAGCGTCCTGCAGGCGCACTCGCTCGAGGAGGGCGTGTTCAAGTCCGACCACGTGCGGATCGGCAAGGGCTGCACCTTGGGGCCCGCTGCGTTCGCGCATTATGGGGTGACCATGGGCGATTATTCCGTACTCGACGCCGATTCCTTCCTCATGAAGGGCGAAGTGGTCGATCCCCATACCGCCTGGTGCGGAAATCCGGCAAAGCTGTATCGCCGTAGTCTCGCGCCCGACCCTGTTGCGGCGAGCGCCGGCGGCGTTGGCGGACTGTTTCGTTCCCAGGGTGGCGGCAGAATAGCCCCGCGGTCGATGACCTCGTCCTACCGCGGCACGCCTGACCGCTTCGCGATCCTTGACTGGTCATATCCTGCTTCGTCGCGACACCCGCGTCTTGAAAGATGAGTCGCGCTCAAAGAGCGCCGATCCTCACAAGGATCGGCATAAGGGAGAATGCGATGAAAGCGGTCGTGGTGCTGATCGTCACCTGGACGGTGCTCGTGCCTCAGATCCTGACGCGAGCGCAGGCGGCAGCCGACCGGGACAGCCGGGTGAGCGTCAGCTACGTGCCTCCCAAGGATCCCGCGCATCGGGCGATTTACGAGCAACTCGATCAACTGCGCTTCCTCGAGAGGTTACAACGGCTTCTCGCCCCGTTCCGACTGCCGCGCGCGTTGCTGGTGAAGCTGGAGGGATGCGATGGGGATGCCAATGCCTTCTATGAAAGCAACGTCATAACGGTCTGCTACGAATATATCGATCAACTCTGGAAGACCATGCCCGCGCAAACGACGGCGGCGGGCGTCACGCCGGCCGACGCCATCGTGGGTCCGCTGTTCGACACCTGCCTGCATGAATTCGCCCACGCCCTGTTCGAGCTGCTGCGCGTGCCGGTGCTCGGGCGCGAGGAAGACGCCGCCGACCAGGTATCTGCCTACATCATGCTGCATCTCGGGAAGGCCGAGGCGCGCAGGCTGATCGGGGGCGTCGCCTACGCGTATAAGACTGAGGCGGACGCCGCAACAGCGCCGCCCACGATGACGCAATTCGCCGACGTCCACGGCACGCCAGCGCAACGGTTTTACAATGTGCTGTGCATCGCCTACGGCGCCGATAAGCAATTGTTCGGCGATTTGGTGGAGAAGGGATACCTGCCGAAGGAACGGGCGGAGGATTGCAAGGACGAATACCGGCAGGTCGCTTACGCGTACGAAAAGCTGATCGGTCCGCATATCGACCGTGGCCGTGCAAAAAAGGATGTTCGACAAGAGTTGGCTGCCGACGCAGCGATATCGGTGCCGCGCCGGCCCGGCTCGGCGGAATCGAAATGACGCTTTGATCAGAGATCAGACGGCAGGATCCCTGGCCAGTCGATCGGGCCGATCGGCTTTTCGAAACATCCGCGCAAAGTGGTTGGGATATGCCAGCGCCTGTTTCTCGAAGGTGTGCCACGTTGCGTAGCCGAGCGCGGTCGTGGTCAGAAAGGCGGCCAGCATCGACAGCCAGAACGGCTCGATGAGCAGTAAGGAAAATTGCTGCACCGGCCAGGCAAAAACATACATTCCGTAGGATGCATCGCCTCCCTTCGAGAACCATGCCATGACCCTGGAACTGCCCAGGCCGATGGTCGCCGCCGCAACCGCGAGCGATTGAAGGATGGTATCGATCGGCAACAGCTGGCGAACAACAGCAATTCCGATCAGCCCCGTCACTCCAATGGCGAGGGCGTGCCTGCCGATATGCGGCCAAAAGACTGCCAGCGCGGCACCGGACAGGAAGAACGAGCCCAGCTTGAACAAGTCGGAGCTTTCCAAGGGACCGATGTCGAATTCGCCGAGGAGCGGTGTCGCACTCCAGGCAATCCCGACGAGGAGCGTGCCCAGAACGATGCCGGTGCCGCTCCGCCGGCCGCCAAGAGCGACGATCAGCGCAAGGACGGCGTAGAGCCACAGCTCGTATGGCAGGCTCCAGAGCGGCTCGTTGACCGTCGGCCGCACGGAATCCGCGAAAGCGCCGGGTATGAGCTGGGTCACGCCCCGCACGAACATCAGGAGATTGTCCGCTACATAATCGGCGTGCAGCCCGAGATGGGCATAGTTGCGGTACCAGAAAAAGGTCGCGGCCGAGGTCACAACGAGCACGAAGGCGAGATTGGGAAATATGCGCAGGAACCTCGCGCACACGAACCGAGCCCAGCTGCTCGATTTCTGAAGTGACCGGTAGAGCAAAAAGCCGCTGAGGCAAAAGAAAATCTCGACGGCAAGTTCTCCGAAGTCTTCGCCGTAGCTCGGCACGATCGGCTCCGGAAACCCGGCGAGATCGAAATGATGGCTGAATAGAACGGAACAGGCGGCGCAGAAACGGACGAAGTCGTAGCTGTTCTCGGCGCGGGAGCCCACCAGCTCGCCCCGATCCCTACCACCGTCGTGCGAAGCGATTTTCGATGTCGGGTGCAATGGTGCCTGCCTGGTAAAACTCAGCCAATTGACTCGAGGTCATGAGCAAATCGCAGCATGATCGCGCGTGCGGGACGTATCAGCGAAACGTAATGGCAACTCGCAGGACCGCGGGCTGCGCCTTCGCCAACCGGCATCGTGGAATTGAAGAATCGCGGCGTCAAGCTCCTCCCGGTCGAGAGCAACCCGCGCGGGGTCGCGCCCGCGGGTTCGGCGCCCTCTCACCGTAGCAGCGCGGCCTCGAACGCGCTGGCGATCGCCTGCTTGCTCTTACCCGCGGCAAGGGCGTCGCCGATGGCGAGGACGGTTTGCGCGGGTCTCGCGAGGCGCTTAAAGCGCTCGGCCGTTCCGTGGCGGCCCTTATAGTAGAACCAGTCGCGAAAGCGCGGTGCCGAGAACAGTCGGGAGAGGCCGGGCCAGCGCGCGGCGCCGCGATCGAGCATGCCGGTCGCGATCGGGCCGAGGCCGGACCGATAGGCGGCGCCGGTCGCGATCACCAGGCGGTCGAACGGCGCGAGCAGGTCGGGATGGGCGGTCACGTCGATGCCGTAGCGGAATGCCACGCCCTTGCCGCTGCAGGCGGCGACGAGATCGGCGATATAGCGCTCGAAGCTCGCCTCGCTCGCCGCGACCTCTTGGAACAACGGCGCCTTGCCGGCGTAGCGAAACGCGCCGCCCGGGCGCTTGTCCTTTTCGAACACCGTGACGTCGTTGCCCTCGGCCACCAGCGACGCATAGGTCAAGCCGGCTGGTCCGGCGCCGATGACGGCGATGCGCTCCCCGCGCGGCGGGCTCCGATTGGCGAACATCGTCTCGCGGCCGGCGGCACCGTTGACCACGCATCCGATGCGCGCCCCGCCCCGCATCTCGTTGATGCAGGTGTTGCACGCGAGACATCGCCGGATCGGCTCACCACGGCGGAGTTTCTCGACCCATTGCGGGTCGGCGATGAGCGTGCGGCCGAGCGCAACGAAATCCGTCTTTCCCGCGGCCACGGCTTGGGTTGCGATCGCGGGATCGCCGAGGCGCCCGACGGCGATCACCGGAACGCGGACCATTTTTTTAACGGCGGCCGCGAAGTCGAGAAAAGTCGCGTCCGGAAAGGTCATCGGCGGGAGGACGACCTGGGCCGATGGCAAGGAGCGATAGTGCCCGGCGGTAACGTGCAACGCGTCCGCCCCCGCGTTCGCGGCCCAGAGCGCAATCAGGCGGCCTTCGTCAAACGGCAATCCGCCGGGAAAGAAATCCTCAACCGACAGCCGGTAGACGACCGGCATTCCGGGAACCGCCGCCTTCACCGCGCGCAGCACCTCGAGCCCGAAACGGGCGCGATTTTCGAGACTGCCGCCATAGGCGTCCGTGCGGCGGTTCTCGAACGGCGCGTGAAATTGCGAAATGAGGTAGCCGTGGGCGGCGTGGATTTCGACGCAGTCGAAGCCCGCCTTGCGCGCCCGCACCGCGGCGGCAGCGTGGGCCGCGATCGTGACGCCGATGCGCGCCTTGGTCATTTCCTCCGGCACGATGGTTTCGAACGTCGTCTCGTAGACCGGATGCGGGATTGCCGAAGGCGCGATAGGCGTCTCCCCGCAAATGTCGAGCCGGGTATGTCCACCGCCGTGGCCGAGCTGAATCGATGCCTTCGATCCGGCGCGATGAATTTCATCAACCAGGCGCGTGAGGCCGGTCAGAAATCGGTCGTCGTAAAGCCCGACCTCGCGGCGGCGATGGCGGCCGACCTTTTCCGGCGACGCCATCTCGATGGTGATGAGGCCGACGCCGCCGTGCGCCCGCGCCAGATAGTAGGCAATGGTGTCGTCGGTGACGTAACCCTCCTCGTCCGCCGTGCGCGTCG
>Ga0070699_100001730_pt1 | contig 19917 bp, 17 predicted proteins | sample KBSK1503metaG_FD_65473 | JGI IMG/M metagenome (GOLD analysis project Ga0070699, IMG submission 65473) | Corn, switchgrass and miscanthus rhizosphere microbial communities from Kellogg Biological Station, Michigan, USA - KBS K1-50-3 metaG | ecosystem: Host-associated > Plants > Roots >... | reverse complement strand
GCCTTCTCGATCTCCTCGCTCTGCGTGGTGACGATCATTCCGTCCGTGCAGGTGATGGTGCAGGACGTTTGCAGCTTCGGCATCTTCTCGATCCGCACCAGACACATGCGACACGATGCCTGTAGAGCGAGATCCGAGTAATAACAGAATGACGGAATATCAAAACCTTTATCGCGGCAGACATCGATCAGCCGCGCGCCTTTCGGCACCTCAAAGTCTTTTCCGTTAATAGTTACTTTTATTAATTCCGTGGACATCCTAATTATGATCCGTGTTATCCGTAGCTAATAATCGTCGTTTGAAATCTTCCGGGAATCGTTTGATCGCCGACTGAATGGGCCACGAGGCTGCATCGCCCAGCGGGCAAAACGACTTGCCTTCGATGTTGTCGCAGAGATCGAGCATCAGTTGCGCATCTTCGAGACGCCCGCCGCCATTCTCGATCCGCTTAAAGACCTTCACGAGCCAGTCAGTACCTTCACGACAAGGCGTACACCAGCCGCACGATTCGTGTTTATAAAACTCAGTCAGATTTTTCGTCGACTCGAAGATGTCAACCGTCTCGTCCATCACAATGAAACCGCCCGAACCAACACTCGATCCGGCCGCGACGAGTCCCTCGTAATCCATGCGCACGTCTTTGCCGATGACCTGATCGGCGCGCATGATGTAGACCGACGACCCGCCCGGAATCACGGCTTTGAGCTGCTTGCCGTCGAGCATGCCGCCGCAATCCTGCATGATGAACTTCTCCATGTCGTCGTAGCCCATCGGCAGCTCGTAAACGCCGGGACTATTGACGTGACCGGAGACGGACCAGAGCTTCGTGCCGCCACTCTTTTCGGTGCCGAGTTTTTGATAAGCCTCGCCACCCAGCTTGATGATGTCGGGTACGGCGGTGAGCGTCTCAACGTTGTTCACAACTGTCGGCGCCGCATACAAACCCGATACGGCAGGGAAGGGAGGCTTCATGCGCGGATGGCCGCGCAGTCCTTCCAGTGAACTCAGCAACGCCGTTTCTTCGCCGCAGATATAAGCGCCGGCGCCGGTGTGCGTGTAGATTTCGCAGGAGAAATTCGTGCCGAGGATGTTGTTGCCGAGGAGTCCGGCCGCACGCGCTTCATCGAGCGCGACGTCCATGATGTCGATCAGGTATTTATACTCGCCGCGCGTGTAGATGTAATTCGTCTTCGCGTTCAGCGCGTAGGCGGCGATCAACATGCCTTCGATCAGCATGTGCGGATCGCGTTCCATCAGGTAGCGATCTTTAAAGGTGCCCGGCTCGGATTCGTCGGCGTTGCAGACGACGTACTTCGGCTTCGGCGAGTCTTTCGGAACGAAGCTCCACTTCATCCCGGTTGGAAATCCCGCGCCGCCGCGCCCGCGTAGTGCCGACTTCTTCACCTCGTTGATCACATCATCAGGCGACATGCCGTCGAGGACTTTCTTGATTGCTTCGTAACCACCGTTGCGACGATAGACGTCGAGCGAGCGCGAGTGCTCGAGATGAACTCGGCGCAGTTGTAGTGGTTCACATCCGATGGCTGCGATTCGCATTAAGGCAGTTTGTCCAGTATTTGATCGATCTTTTCGGGGGTCAGGTTCTCGTGATAATCGAAGTTGAGCTGAAACATCGGCGCCGTGCCGCACGAGCCGAGACATTCCACTTCGCTCAACGTGAAACGGCCGTCAGCGGTCGTTTCGCCGGTCTTGATGCCGAGTTTCTGCGCACAGTATTCAGTGATCTTGCCCGCGCCCCGGATCTTGCACGACAACGTCTTGCAGACCTGGATGTGATACTTACCGACCGGCTCCGTGTGGATCATCGAGTAGAAGGTCGCGACTTCCCAGATATCGGTGACGCGCGTTTTCAAACGATTGGCGAGATAGAGCACGCCCGGCGGATCGAGATAGCCGCGCTCGCGCTGCACGATGAACATCAGCGGCAGGATCGCGGAACGCATCAGCGGATACTTCGCCAGGTGGCGATCAATCTCCGCTTCCACTTGCGGCGAGAAGGTCGCCGGCTCGACGCCGAGATCAACCGGCTGGGACAGTGGTTGGATATTTACGATCTGCGTACTCATCAGGTATTAACCACCGATAACACGGATTATCTATCGATCTCTCCGAGCACAACGTCCAACGAACCGATGATCGCGACGATGTCCGCCACCATTTCGCCTTCGGACATCATCGGCAGCGCCGAGAGGTTTACGAAACTTGGACCACGGAAATGCACGCGGCTCGGTTTTGGACCACCATCAGACTTCATGTAAACGCCGAGCTCGCCCTTCGACGCCTCGATCGGGTGATACACCTCGCCCGCCGGAACGTCGAAGCCTTCGGCAACGATCAGGAAGTGATGAATCAACGCGTCCATGTGAGTCTTCATCGCTTCACGATCCGGTAGAACGACCTTCGGAGCATCCGCTTTCACTGGACCCGGCTGTAGCCGTGCGAGCGCCTGTGTCGCGATCTTGTGCGACTCCTTCATCTCCCGCATGCGCACCATGTAACGCGACCAAACGTCGCCATCCGTTTCGACCGGCACCTCGAAATCGTAGGTCTCGTAACCGCTGTACGGGTTCGCGCGACGGATGTCGAGATTGATGCCGCTGCCGCGCAAACACGGACCGGAGAGTCCCCAGTCGATCGCATCTTCAGCGGAGATCTTACCGATGCCCTGGGTACGACGTTGGAAGATCCGGTTGCCGCTCAGCAGGGTGTGAAACTCATCGACGGCTTTCGGGAAGTCGTCGAGAAACTGTTTGCACCGATGCTCGAAGCCGGCCGGCAAATCCATCATCAGGCCGCCGATGCGGAAATACGATGGCGTCATACGTCCGCCTGAAGCAGCCTCGATCAGGTTCAGAATCTTTTCGCGCTCGCGGAAGCAATAGAAGAAGACGGTCATCGCGCCAATGTCGAGCGCGTGAGTGCCGAGCCAGACGAGGTGCGATCCGATACGTTGCAGCTCGCACATCAACACGCGAATCGTCTGCGCGCGCGTCGGGATCTCGAGACCGAGCAGTTTCTCCGCCGCCATCACATAGGCGAGGTTGTTACCGAGTGGATTGAGGTAATCCATGCGGTCGGTGATGACGATGCCTTGCTGGTATTTTTTATACTCGAACAGCTTCTCCATCCCCGTGTGGAGATAACCGATGTCTGGCGTCACTTTAACCACCATCTCGCCGTCGAGGACCAACTCCAGACGCAGTACGCCGTGCGTCGATGGGTGTTGTGGGCCCATCGAGATCGTCATCTGCGTATCGAGCGGCTGATCGACGATTTCAAACTGTGGTGGAATGGTTGGTGCTGAACTCATTTCAAGCTGTATGGTTCGTAGCCACGCAAGGGAAAATCCTTGCGCAGTGCATAGCCCTGCCAATCGTCGGGCAGCAGGATGCGACGCAGATCGGGATGGCCGTCGAAGATCACGCCAAACAGATCAAACGTCTCGCGCTCGTGCCAGTTCGCCGTTCGCCAAACTCCGGTGACACTCGGCACGTGAGTGTCTTCCTCGTTCAGCACCACTTTCAAACGAATGCGATGATATTTAGTGGTTGAAAAAAGGTGGTAATTGACTTCGAAGCGCGGCTCTTCTTCCACACCGCGATCGGCGCCGCAGATGTCAGCGAGAAAATTGAACTGACCTTCCGGCCACGTTTTCAGAAATGAGCACGTCGCGACCAGGTGCTCGCGCGGGACTACGATCGTCGTCTCGCCGAAAGCGTAAATGACCTCCGCGATCCATTCCGGATGCTCACGCTGTAACGCCGCCACTAACGGTGACGGCGTCGTTTCGGAACTCAAGGATTGTTCTGGCGACGGCTCGATGTTTTCGGGTGTCATCCGCGCTGGTTGCTCGACTCTCTACTCTTAAGAAGAACGACGCCGTTCGTGTCTCGATGCAATCGTATAAGGCCGTGACTCCGGCAACGTGTTCTGCCGCGCCGTCGATCCATCAGTCACCGGCAGCGTACCCGGCACGACAGCCTCGCGTGCTTCCTCTTCGGGTATGTCTCGCCGATCGCGGACGCTCTCTTTCATCACTTTGTCCTGGAGCATCATCACGGCATGAATCAACATCTCGGGCCGTGGCGGACAGCCCGGAATGTAAACATCCACGGGAACAATCTTGTCCACACCCTGAACGATTGCGTAGTTATCAAAAACACCGCCGGACGTGGCGCACGCGCCCATCGAGATCACCCACTTCGGTTCCGGCATTTGGTCGTAAATGCGGCGCAGCACCGGCGCCATTTTGCGTGAGACGCGTCCGGAGACGATCATCACATCGGCCTGGCGCGGACTGGCGCGAAATACTTCCGCGCCGAAACGCGCGAGATCGTTTCGCGACGTCGTCGCGTTCATCATCTCGATCGCGCAGCAGGCCAATCCAAAAGTTGCCGGCCACAACGACGACTTGCGCGCCCAGTTGATGAGCGAGTCGAGTCGTGTGGTCAGCACTTCCGGTAAGGCTTCAGCTATGATGTTTTCCAGACCCATTTAAACTTCCTTATGCTGCGGTCCGTTTTTGTTCGCGGCGGCGCGCTTCCAAATCTGCCAATGCTCTGGCCTCGGCTTCCGCTTCACGCCGCGCCTTGTCGCCCCAGTCAAACGCGCCCTTCTTCACCACGTAGATGTAACCCACAAACAGCAGCCCGATGAAAACCATCATCTCGAGGTACACAAACGAGCGCATCGCCGAGCTTTGTGCCGCCAGCGCCTTGTAGACCACCGCCCAGGGCACCAGAAAGATCACTTCTATGTCGAACAGGATGAAGATCATCGCGATCAGGTAAAACTTCACGGAGAAGCGTTCACGCGCGGATCCTACCGGGTCTTTGCCACACTCGTATGGCATCAACTTCGTTTTTGTGCGCTTTCGTTGTCCGACAAGTTGAGAAAGGAGGATGTTGCCGACGGCGAAACCTGCAGCGACGATGAACATCAGCAGAATCGGCAAGTAGTCGTAAAGCCTGAACGGCATCTAAGGCATACCCTTACCAGCCGCAATAGTGAGCGGTCGGTACCATGTCAACCACGAGATTGAGAATCATTGTACAAGCTGATGCTAGTCGAACTGATAAAGGGTGTCAAGCAACCTCTCCTGCCTGAATCAGGGCCAGAAAAATGCTGATTGACCGTGAAAAAATGCTTGTGTTACCGTTCAGTAAAACCCGCGCCGAAGTGGGTTCGCGCGGTCTCGCCAGATTTCAAATTTGCACCTTCGGTTACTGAGAGCGTAAGTCCCTGAAACAGTGATTACCGGATTCAACACTGACATTGAACATGATGGCGTTATTTATCATGTGCAGACCGAGGACAAGGGGCTCGATTCACCCATCATTCTCTCGCTCGTTTATGTGGCCGGCACCATCCTCGCCAGCAAGCGCTCACCATACCAGGACCTGATCGCCGAAGGGTTTAGCGACGAAGTGCTCGCCGAACGACTGAAGCGCCAGCACCGCCTGATTTGTGCCGCCATCCACTCAGGACGTATCGACGACCTTAAAAAGATGATGAGCGGTCGGGCAAAAGTGGCGCCGCAGCAGGAAGTTGTCGATACCGACATCGTCATTGAAGACGAAGAGGTTGCGGAGGTCGAGACCGCGCCGTCCGTAACTGTCGAAGAACCTTTCGAGATTGAATACTGGCCGGTCTCGCAGGAGTGGACGCCGCCACCGCCGCGCACCGAGGCGGAAGAAGAAGTCGTCGCTACGGTTGAAGCAGAAGCAGAGGAGCAACGTTATCAGCCTGAAGATGCAGCGCCGCCACCTGATAGTTATGATGAGAGTGAACTAGCAGCGGAGCCGCTCGACGAGCCGGTGCTTGAAGACGGGTTGTCGATATTAATGTTGGACGACGACGAGTTTTATTCCGGGCAGCGATATACGATGCGCGTTCTGATCAGTAATCGGACTGGCGGCAACGAACGGCCACTCGCGAACACGGCCGTGTCAGTGAAGATCCTTGGCACTACGTTCAGGCCACTCATCTACACGTTGAAAACGGAGAGTGATGGCGTGGCGAGTATCACGACTGAGATCCCGCAGTTCAGCTCAGGTCGAGCCGCGGTGCTCGTGCGTGCGGTCGCGAAAGATCAGGCTGCGGAGTTGCGGCGCATAATCCATCCCGTCCAGTAAAAGCCGGCCACAAAAAGGCACAGACAGATTCAGCCACAAAAAGGCACAAAAGGCACAAAAGAGAAAGAGCACGAAAAGAGGGTTTGAGAGCAGATCTCATTTCTGTTTTTGGATAACTTTTTCTGTTTTGTGCTTTTTGTGCCTTTTTGTGGCAAATTAATTTTATGAAGGTTTATGTGAATGGGGAGAGCCGAGATCTCTCTGGTGAGTTTTCGTTAGCAGAGTTAATCACTCAGCTCGAGCTAGCCGCGACGCGCATCGCCGTCGAACTCAATCGTGAGGTCGTGCGTCGTAACGACTGGAGCGGTACTATGCTCCATGAGAACGATCGCGTTGAGATCGTTCACTTCGTGGGCGGAGGAGCAGCTTAAATGTCGAGGGCAGTTACGGCAGCATCACGGGAAGAAAAATTGATCGTCGCGGGCCATGCGTTTTCATCGCGCCTGATCATCGGCACGGGGAAGTATCGCAGTTACGACGAGATGCGCAGCGCGCACCAGGCTTCGGGCGCGGAGATGGTCACCGTGGCGGTCCGGCGTGTGCCACTCGATCGCAGCAGCGAGTCGTTTCTCGACTATCTGAATCCTTCGCTCCAGATTCTTCCGAATACTGCCGGCTGTTACAACGCCGAAGACGCCATCAGAACGGCACGCCTCGCGCGCGAGGCTTTACAGACGGACCTCGTGAAACTCGAAGTCATCGGCGATCAGACGACGTTATTCCCCGATAACGAACAGACACTTGAAGCCGCGCGCGTGCTCGTTAAAGAAGGATTTGTCGTGCTGCCTTACTTCAGCGACGATCTGATCATGGCGAAGAAACTACTTGACGCCGGTTGCGCGGCAGTCATGCCGCTTGCGGCGCCGATCGGCTCCGGTCTTGGAGTTCAGAATCCCGCGAACCTGCGGATTATGCGTGAACAACTACCGGATGCGACGATCATCGTGGACGCCGGCGTCGGCACTGCGAGTGATGCGGCGATTGCGATGGAGCTTGGCGCTGACGGCGTGTTGATGAACACGGCGATCGCAGAAGCACAGGATCCGGTGCGTATGGCAATGGCGATGAAACTCGCGATTGAAGCGGGACGACTGGCCTATCTCGCGGGCCGCATGCCGAAGCGTTTGTATGCGAGCGCGTCGAGCCCGTTGACGGGCGTGATCAAGTAAGTTACGGCTGCGGCGTAAATTTAAAAGAGTCGAAGAAGCGGTTGACGTTAGTCGTCTCGTCTGCATCACGGAAGACGAAAGCCACGGTCTGATACATCCGATTTCCAATCAGGAACAATTGAGATTTAACGTTTGCGGCCGGTGTTTCGCTGGTGAACTCGATACCGGTGTGACCGTCGATTGTGATCTCACGACTGGAGACTAGAGTCGCCTGGAGGCTCTTGTTGAACTTGTCGCGATTCGCAGTTAGCGCGGTCGCCGGAACGAGTTTGCCGGGAAGGTAGTCGCTGTAGCTCGCGATGTAAGTGGCGCGCCCGGCGGTGAAGTTGAAGGAGTGCAGCGTGAAGGAAGTTTTCTTGTCAACGGTCTCGTTGGGCTTGCCGGGAAAGAACACTGAAAAGCCGGCACCTTCGGGCGCCAGGGTGATCCATCCTGGCGGCTCCGTCTGTGCCGGCGTATTAGTGAAAAGGGTGACTAGAACAAGCAGGGAGAAAATCAATTTATGCATCGCGGGTCACTAAACTCATGATAGACCAAGCACACTTGCTTGATGTGGCACGGCGTGCTCCTCTTGATGGACCACCTCGCGTGGTCTAACAACCTCTTCGCGTTCTTCAATCACCTCTCGTGTGACTGGCGCTTCGCTTACTGGACGCAAGCGACTGAGATTGAGCGCATATCGTACTGAGACAAGTTCTGAGTGTATCCCAAAAAGCACGACCCACAGTTCACAAAACACACGCCACACGATATTGCCAACCACGACCAGCGCGACGCCCATCGCCACATACCGCCAGCCCAGCGAACGCGAGATAGTGGCGTCATTAAGCTGCATACCGGCCCAGACGGCGAGTGCGACACCGGCTGCGGTAAGCGCTACGAAACCCAGAAAGTAGACCACCTTTACGAAAGTAGTGGTAATCATTCTTTCGAATGAGAAATACGCTCCCATCGGATCTCCTCCTTATTTAAGAGGGAATTAGACCAAAGGAAGCGTGGGTTTTCGTATCGCTTTGCAGATATTTTGATTGTAATTCAGAGTTTCACGCAAAGGCGCAAAGAAAGACGCCAAGGCGCCAAGCGGTTTTTTCTTTGCGCCTTTGCGTGAAACCGCTTCAGGCGAGCGGCAGCTCAACTCGCTCCTGCTCGCGCATCACTCGATCCCCGAGGTCCGTTGTTGAGATCGTCGGGTAAGCTCCACCTTTAACTTTCAAACAACTCGTCTCGACCAGCGCATCGATGTAACGTTCTACTTCATCAGCCGCCATGTCTTTCAGTAGCCCATAGGTCGAGAGCTCATTCAGTCGCGCCGTTAACACCGGCTTCGCCGCCGACCCACGCAACGTAGAAACCAGCAGCTTCTTCCCGAAGCGTCCATTCATCCGTTTCGCGCAGGCAAGTATCTTGCGGACGCGCAGCAACTCCTCGTCGTTGAGTACACGTGGTGACAGGTCCCCAGATGTCGCCACGATGCGGTCCGGCTCCGGCTCGTAAACAGGCACGCTCGTCTTCGGCTGACAGTTGCCACACGTCCCGCATTGCCGCGCGTGATGCCGGTCGCCGAAGTAGTTGAGAATGTGCGCGCGATAACAATAGTCTGTGTAACAGAAGTCGATTATCGCACGCAGCTTTCGTCGTTCGAGCTCGCCACGACGCGACACGTCTTTCGGATCCACCCGGAGTTGTGCGACCGGAGCACTGTCGAGCATTAGTATGCTGCGACCTTGTTGCGCGCCACGACCGCCGCGATTGAGCGCCGCCGCCGTCCGCTGAATATGTCCCGCGCGTTCGAGCATGTAGAGCGCCGACTGCACTGCCATCTCGTTTCGCTCGCCGGTGCGCCGCGCGATCTCCGTAGTTGAAAGCTCGACGCGCCGCAACTCAGTGGCTGCGAGTGCATCGTAAACCTGCTTCACCACCTTGATGTCGGGATACGAGCCTTCGATAAAGAAATCGTGTGTGTTCTTGTCGGCGTAGTTGAACAGCAGCACGCAGGTCGAGGGCAAGCCGTCGCGACCGGCGCGTCCGATCTCCTGGTAGTAAGCCTCGATCGAGCCGGGCATCTGGTAATGAACCACGAAACGAATGTCAGGCTTGTCGATGCCCATGCCGAATGCGTTCGTGGCCACAATCATCTGCGTGCGGCCACTCATGAACTCGTCCTGCGCTTTGACGCGCTGCGCGTCGGTGAGACCTGCGTGATACACCGAGACCTTCAGATCGAGTGCCTTCAACTTATTCCCGACCTGCTCCACGGCTTTGCGCGTTGCGGCGTAAATGATCCCCGAGCCGGGGATCTCGCGGGCCAGGCTGCGAATGCGAGCCATTTTCTCGCGTTCTTTTTCCGTATGGACCACCTCGATCGACAGGTTCGGCCGATCGAAGCCGCTGACGAAAGTGTCCGGCTGGTTGAGCCCTAACTGTTGAATGATGTCGGAACGGACATAAGGCGTCGCCGTGGCGGTGAGCGCGAGCGTTTGGACAGTGCCGAGTGAGCGGATGACGCCTCGCAGCCGCAGGTAATCGGGACGGAAGTCGTGGCCCCAGGTAGAAATACAATGCGCCTCGTCTACGGCGAAGAGTGAAATCGGAATCTGTTGCAGCGCTGAGGTGAACCGACTGCTGCGAAAACGTTCCGGGGCGATGTAGACGAGTTTGTGTTCGCGACGGCGCAGCCCTTCGATGCGCGCGCGTTGTTCCGCCTCCGAGATCGAGCTGTTGATGAAAGTCGCAGGCAGGCCGCGTGCGAGTAGTGCGTCCACTTGATCTTTCATCAGGGCAATCAACGGCGACACAACAAGGGTGACGCCGTCGAGGATCAGTGCCGGCAGTTGATAACAGAGAGACTTGCCGCTGCCGGTCGGCATGACGACGACCGCGTCCTTGCCTTCGAGAATCGATCCAATCACTTCGCGCTGGCCTTCGCGAAAATCTTCGAAGCCGAAGTGCTGGCGCAGCGAAGCGACTGCATCGTTCAGAGAGTGCATGCGCGAAGTCTATCAATTCGTGCAAATCCGCGGCAAAAAACTTATGTTTCTCGGGTTGGGCGGACCGAGTGCGAAGTCTGCAACGTTGTTTCGGTTGTCAGTGCAACCGTTGGCGGCCCGCACGATCGCGTTTGTGTTGTTAGGCGCGGCCGCCGGCGCCGAACCGCGGAAGCAATTAGCGGTGCTGCCGTAGCCAACGAGGTCGATGATGTTTGGATCGTTCGGACACGCGCCACTCAGCGCAGTCGAACTCTTCACGAGCGCGGCTTTGCCTGAGCCGGCTGCCATTGCGATCGTGCCGGTCGCATCAGCAGTGGGTAGTGCGACTCCGTTGCTGCCGCCAGAGCTTTCCTGAATCAAGTAATACTGTCCGGGTAAGAGGGTCACAGTTAGCGGTGTCACCGACCAGGTTGAGGCAGTGGCGCTTGCATACTGAACTGACCAACCGCTCAGGCTAACGCTCACATTACTTGCATTGAAGATCTCGATGAAGTCATTGCGCAAAGGCGCGCCTGCGTTTCCGCCGCCACCGAAGATCTGACTGATTACAACGCCGGATGAGGCACTCGGTGAAGGACTCGGTGACGGTGATGGAGTCGGACTCGGTGCGGGAGTTGGTGTTGCCGTAGGTGTCGGAGTCGCAATCGGCGTTGGTGTTGGCGTTGGTGTTATTCCTCCGATCGTCACGGATACTGAATTACTCTGCACGCCATCCGCTGTCACTACGAGCGCACACCGGCCGGCGCCACGCAATTCAGCCGGTACTAACACATGTATTTCGTCGAGGCCGATCAGCTTTGCGCGCGCTACCGTTTCAACGACACTCGACTTTCCACAGATCGTAACCGAAACGTTATTCGCCTGCGCCACCCCGGTCGCGAAGATTGACAGCCGCAACTGACCATTAGACGGATCGAATGGTCCGGTGCTCAACGTGTCGGAGTCGAGAACGATCGCATCACCGCGGCCATCACCCGCAACCGTGAAAACACCAGGTGCTGCTCCAAAGATGATTGCCTCCGCCTTCGACGACAGCCCCTCGCCGTTAGTCACGAGAAACTCTGCTGGTCCCGCCGATAACTCACCGGGCACAACCAGGACGACTTCGTCCGTAGCCGCGTAATAGATCCGCGTCGCTTGCCGGCCGTTTACAGTCACCGTGGTCTCCGCCGTTGCCGACGCCAGCCCTTTGCCACGAATGATGGCAATGCTGCCCGGTGCGATCAGCGACGGTTGCGACTCATTTCCCTGCGCGGCATCATTGTGAACACTCGCCACACCGGTTGGCCGCCGTGCAACTGTCGCGACATAGATCTCACTGTTGTTGCGGAAGTCATCATCGCTGACCGTATCAGAGAGAATTCGCGGAAAGTTGAAAGCTACCAGACTGCCGTCAAAATTGAGCGACGCAACCACCTCTGCGGTTGCTGCCGCAGGCGCATTGGTGATCTGCTGTATCTCGCCGGTTGGAAGATCGAGAAGGTACAGCTCGACGCCTCCATCACTCGCGTTGGTCACACGACGTCGCGTCGCGAAAGCGATACGCCGGCCATCGCCGCTAATCGTCGGTTGCAGGTTCACATCGACCGATCGCGATCCCAACTGCGTCAATTGCCGGATCGAGTTGTCGCGCCCGTCGAAGAGAAACAACTGAGTCTGATTCGGCGCCGTCATCGCTGAATAGACCAGTCGCATACCGTCGTTGCTGATCGCTCGGCCCTCAGTGAGCGACAAGTTGGGAACGTTCGCCGCAATCACTTGGGCGATAAGAGTCGATCTTTCGATCAGAACTAAATCCGTGTTATCCGCGGTTACCTTTATGTAATAGACGCGCGAACCGTCAGCACTGATCTTCGGATTGACAGCCGTGCCGTTCGTCAGTTGTGTGAACTGTTGCTCAACCGTATCGAACAAGAAAATCTCGCGACTGAAATCAGCGTTCTGTCCCGTGAGATCTCGATTAGACGAAAACACAATCGTGCTTCCATTCGCCGTGATCGAAGGCTGAAAGTTGCCGTCCGTAAGTCGTGAGGTAAGGGAAGCGGACTCGGTTTGCGTCAGTTGCTGAAGTTTCGCGCCATCAAACAGAAAGATCTCAGAATTGCGATCCGCGTTCTTTCGGACCAGATCTTCCGTCGACGCAAACGCGACGATCTTTCCGTCACTCGACAAAGCCGGACTGACAGCACGCGTCGGGCCGATCTCAATGAAATTCGAAACCTCGCTGATCTGAGTGCGAATCGCGTGAAAAGACAAGTTCCCACCCGTTTCCGCAAGATCTGCGGAAGATTCAAAGACCGCTATCTTTCCATCGTCGCTTAGAGTCGGGTTTAAATTGACCGCTTGCTCCGGCGTATGAGTCAACCGCGTCAGATTCGCAAACGAATCCACCCGTCGCGGTCCAAGAGTAATGTTGACCAGGAAAAGAAAACTGGCGATGAGGAAACAGACTGTGAGACGAAGCATAGTGAGGTTGCTCCTTACTTAAATTTTTGCGCATTCTACACCTCGTTTCAAAAATTTCAAGCAGAATCTGTTGCCGGTGGTATTCTCGCCGCGATGAAAATTCTGGTTAGCGGTTCACATGGCCTGGTTGGCAAGGCGTTGACTCACTCGTTGACTGATGACGGTCACGAAGTCGTGAAGCTCGTGCGACGCGAGCGTAACTTTGGCTCTCCGGAAGTCGAGTGGTACCCGGACCAGGGACGCATCGACGCCGCACATCTCGAAGGAATCGAAGCGGTGATCCACCTGGCCGGCGACAACATCGCGGGAGGGCGTTGGACCACCGAAAAGAAACGCATCATTCGCGAGAGTCGCGTGCAAGGGACAGCGTTGTTGAGCGAGACGCTCGCTAGCTTGTCACGCCCACCATCAGTCTTCATCAGTGCGTCGGCGATCGGTTTTTACGGCAACCGTGGCGAAGAGTTGCTGACTGAACAGAGCCCGCCCGGAAAAGACTTCCTGGCTAAGGTTTGTATCGATTGGGAAGCCGCTACAACTGCCGCGGCTGAGAAGGGAATCCGAACGGCGCACGCGCGCTTCGGAGTCATTCTCGATGCGCATGGAGGCGCACTTGCGAAGATGCTACCGCCGTTTCGCGTGGGTATCGGCGGCAAAATCGGCGCTGGAAATCAGTGGATGAGCTGGATTGCGCTCGCGGATGTGATTGGTGCGCTGAAGTTTCTACTTGAGGATCGGACAATACAGGGACCAGTGAACTTCGTAGCGCCGAATCCGGTAACGAATGCGGAGTTCACTAAGACATTAGCGCGCGTACTTTCGCGGCCGTCGATCTTTCCGATGCCCGCGTTCGCGGCTCGTTTGGCTTTCGGCGAAATGGCTGATGCGCTACTGCTTGCGAGTCAAAAAGTTGATCCGGCCGTTTTAGTGGACAACGGATTTTTGTTCACCTGGCCCACACTCGAGTCCGCCTTGAAGCACATACTGAATCCGTCCTAGATCCGTTTTATCCGCGGCTAAACTCAGGCAGCGCCTGAAACACCTCGAGCGCATACTTGACGTTGCCAAACGGTGCTGACACCTGCACACCCTGAATCTCGTCGCGCACCTCGAGCAGCGACTCGCGCGCAATCTTCAAACCCTCGTCACGCCCGGCTTCCTTGCTGATGTTCGACGCCGCCCGCATACGGTCCATGATCGACGGCGTTACCCGCACGCCCGGTACTTCATTGTGCAGAAACTCCGCGTTGCGATACGACACGAGCGGCCAGATGCCGGCGATCACGGGAATACGCACGTGCTCGATGCGCTTGAGAAAATCGCGCAGTTGCCCGGTATCAAACACCGGCTGCGTGATCGCATACTGCGCCCCCGCTTCCACCTTCCACTCGAACCGCTTGATCTCTTCGTCGAGGTTGATCGCGCCGGGATTCACACCGACGCCGATACAAAACGCCGTCGGTTCGCCGATGGGGTTGTTGCCGAGGTCCAGACCATGATTGAGCTTGTTGATCATGTTCGTCAGACCGATTGAGTCGATATCAAACACGGCCGTCGCGTCCGGATATGGTCCCATCTTAGGCGGATCGCCGGTGATCACAAGGATGTTGCGCAAGCCGAGTGCCGCCGCGCCGAGCAGGTCCGACATCATGCCGAGCAGGTTTCGATCGCGACAGCAGTAGTGCAGAACTGACTCGATGCCGATCTGTTGTTCGACTAAAACCGCGGTCGCAATCGCGCTCATCCGCGACTGCGCACGCGCGCCGTCAGGAATATTCACACCGTCAACGCCGGCTTCTTTCAGCAGCCGGATTGAGTCGAGTGTTTTCTTGGCATCGACGCCCTTCGGCGGCAGCACTTCGACCGAAGTGACAAACTCGCCGAGCGCGATCTTTCGTCCCCACGCCGAACGCTCTTCAGGTGGAACAACACGAATATCCGGCGCCGTCGCTTCGTCGGAAACTGTCGCGCCACCGCTGAACGCCACTCGTTGCGCTCGCGGTGAAGCGGCCCGCACGGAATCGGCAATCAGTTTGATATGCGCCGGTGTGGTCCCGCAGCAACCGCCGATAAACTTCGCGCCTGACTGGATGAAACGCTTGGCAAACTTCGACATGTATTCAGGCGAGCACATGTAAAACTGGCGGCCCTGCACGTCGCGCGGCAAGCCCGCGTTTGGTTGCGCTGAGAGCTTCTTCTTCGTGACCTCGCGCATCTTCTCGAGCGCCGTGAGAATAATCGCTGGTCCCACACCGCAGTTCAGTCCGATGACATCGGCGCCCCACTCGTCCAGCCGTTCGGTGAACAGTTCCGGAGTCGTGCCAAACATCGTGTTGCCGTCAATCATGATCGTCATCTGCGCGATAATCGGCAGATCGCAAAGCTCGCGTATCGCGCTGATGGCCTGGCGGATCTCGGAAACGTCAGAGAAGGTTTCGAGACAGAAGAGATCTACGCCGCCTTCGAGTAAGCCGGTCGCTTGTGCCTTGAACAGCTCGCGCGCTTCGGCAAACGAAGTTGGACCATAAGGCTCGATGCGCAAGCCGAGTGGACCAATCGCTCCCGCGACATACGCGCGATCGGCCGCGGCCTCGCGCGCGATCTTCGCGGCCAGTGCGTTGATCTCGTGCATGCTGCCCTCGAGTCCGTATTGCTGGAGCTTGTGAGCCGTGGCCCCGAATGAGTTGGTCTCGATGATGTCCGCGCCGGCGCGTATGTATTCAGTGTGGATCTCGCGCACCAGGTCGGGACTACTGAGATTCAGCTCGTCGTAGCAGCGGTTGATATAGACGCCCTTGGCATAGAGCATCGTTCCCATTGCGCCGTCGACAACGAGTATGCGGTCAGTTGAGAGAAGTTCTTGAAAAGGTTGCATCGCGAGTTAGGAACGAAAAAGTCCCGCGCTCAACAACGCGGGACTTCAAATCCGTTTGAAGTTTTCGGGTCACTTACCAGGGCTGCCCGAGCTGTTTAGCTGGTTATTTTACGTGGCCGCAAGTCGCCTTAACTCACCACGTTTTTCATCGCTGCTTATACGCCCCCACAACTACGACTGTCAAGTTTATCGGTCCGGGCTTATGCGTGCCATTCCTGGGATTAGAGCCACGATCGGTGTTCGGTTTTTTCTGTCATGCTGACTGTGCGGGTTCAGAAAGACCGATCGGGTGAAATGAATAAGTACATGTAAATACAAGAACTTACAGGCATAAAAATTTGAACAAAAAGGCAACCGACCGCGTAAGTTGGTCCATCAGACTCCCGGTCCTTCGATTACAGCGTTGCTGTTTGAGGCCTTGAATGTTTGGTTCGGTGCAGTTCCCCTGAGAGTCTGCGCAAGCTGGAAAAATTTGGTGCCTTTATGGTCATCGTTCATAACATGGAGATCTTACTGAATGAAGTTTCCCCGCAGGTTGCCCCACTTTCGCTCGCTCAAGTTCGCACCGTTTGCACTGATTTCGCTTTTCGTTTTCAGCAACGTAACCGGGTTTCTGTTCAGCCACGTACTGGCGCCTGAAGCGTCCGCTACGCAGCGCACCTTTACTATCCCAGCAGACATTCCAACGTCCGGAGATCCGGCGTTGGACCGCATCATCTTCGAAGTCGGCGAGAAGCAGGGTGTCGATCCGCGTTTCATTCACGCGGTCATCTGGCAGGAGTCGAAATACGACACGCACGCACGCTCACATGCGGGCGCCCAGGGATTGATGCAACTGATACCGGCCACTGCGAAACGTTTTGGTTGTGAGCATCCGGATAATCCCGAGGAGAACATTACCGCGGGAACAAAGTACCTGGGCTGGCTGTTGAAACGTTTCTCCGGCAACGTTGAGCTGGCGCTGGCCGGATACAACGCCGGTGAAGGTGCGGTGGACAAGTACGAAGGCGTGCCGCCATATGGTGAGACACGAAACTACGTGAAGATCATCTCGGAGCGTTACGGAAAGACGTATCACCCGGTCCCTAAAGAACTAACCGCAGATTAGACGGATCAGCATAAATCGGATTTACACCGATCCGTCTAATCCGCGGCTTGACAGCACTTCCTCACATTTGGCTGAATGCTCGCGGTCTTTTCCCTAAGCTCCGCATTACTGAAACAAAGGAACCTTCCTATGAGCACATCGCAAGATGCGGCTAGCTCCAGCCTTGACCGCAGTTTCTTCGGACATCCTGGCGGTCTCTCGACGCTCTTTTTCACCGAGATGTGGGAGCGCTTTTCATACTACGGTATGCGCGCGATCCTCCTGCTCTACATGACCAAGACGTTTGCGGAAGGCGGGCTCGGTTTCGATGAGAAATATGCCGGCCTTATCTACGGTGTGTATGTTTCCTCTGTTTGGTATTTGCCGCTGCCTGGAGGTTGGCTTGCTGATCGCATCCTGGGCGCGAAGCGAGCAGTGCTGATCGGCGCGATCATAATCGCCTGCGGCCACTATTCGATGGCGATCAACTCCAGGCTGACCTTCTACGCTGGTCTCATACTAATCGCCTGCGGTACCGGACTGCTAAAGCCGAACATCAGCGCGATGGTGGGCCAACTTTATTCCGTTGAAGACAAGCGACGCGATTCGGGCTTTTCGATCTTTTACATGGGCATCAATCTGGGCGCATTTCTCGCGCCGCTCATCGTCGGGTTTCTGGCACAGTCAGCGTCGTTCCGGAACTTTATTACGTCTCTGGGATTCAGCCCAAACTCGAGTTGGCATTGGGGCTTTGGCGCGGCCGGTGTAGGAATGACTCTCGGTATCATTCAGTATGTGCTCGGGCAAAGACGATTGGCGACGGTGGGAGGTAAGCCTGATATTCCGGCTGCGACCGCGCAAGGGGAGGCCGACGAGGGGTTTGATTACCTGACGCTCGTGCTCGCGCTCGTCGGTGGTGCCGCAGGTGCAGGACTCGGAAAGATCTACGGCGAGGTTTGGCCGCTGTCAGCGTTGTTCCCGACAGTGGTGGGATTCTTTTTCGGGTATCTGCTGGGAATCATACGCCACTTAAAGGGCGAGGAATTCAGGCGAGTGATCGTCATCTTTATTCTGTTTGTTTTTTCGATACTGTTTTGGATGACTTACGAACAAGCCGGCTCAAGCTTAACGCTCTTTGCCGATCGCCTTACGAAGACCACGATTCTTGGTTGGACCTACCCTTCGAGCTGGTTCCAGGCTGTTCCCGCGCTCTTCGTGATCATCTTCGCGCCAATCATCGGTTCGGTTTGGCTTAAACTCGGAAACCGGCAACCCTCGAGTCCCGGCAAGTTCACGATCGGACTATTCTTCGCCGGCATTGCTTTCGTCGTGATCGCATTCGCGGCTACCCTGGCCGCCAGCGGACGTGTGAGTCCGATGTGGTTGGTGGTGGTTTACTTCCTGCAAACGATCGGTGAGCTCTGTTTGAGCCCGGTCGGTCTCAGCACAGTTACTAAATTATCTCCGCGCAGAATGGTCGGACTGATGCTTGGTGTGTGGTTCCTTTCCATCTCCATCGGAAGTTATATAGCGGGATTGGCGACGGGACTGTTCGCGGGCAACGACAACAGCGCGTTGACGCGAGGTTTCGGCATATTCGCTGGAATCACTTTAGCGGCGGCAATCATACTTGCGGTATTGACACCTCTCATCAAGAGGATGACTCCAAGAGCACAATGAAGAATATGACTCCACGCAGAGGGCTTTTGCTGGCGACGGTTTTCCTGGCCCTGGTCACACAGTCTTTAAAGGCACAAAACAAACTCTTAACCATCGACGACATCTTCGACCCGGCCAAGAAGGTCAACTTTAACGGCACGACGCCGTCCATTCGCTGGCTCAAAGATGGCAATCACTATCTGCTCACCAACGAAGCAACGCGACGCGACGTGCCGCGCCTGCAAAAAGTGAACGCCGCGACGGGTGAAGCCGTGCCGTTTTTCGACGCCGCCAAAATGCAGGCAGCGTTCGCGGCCTTGCCGGGCGTCAGTGCGGAAGATGCGCGACAACTCGCCAACCGCGGTAACTACGATCTCAATCCCGCGGAAACTGCCGTGCTGATTAACTGGTCCAACGATCTCTTCTACTACGAGTTTGGCAGCGACCGCGCGATTCGCCTCACCAGCGGGCCGGAAGAAGAAGTCGGTGAAGGGTTCAGTCCTGACGGCAGGATGGTCAGCTTTGTGCGCGGCAATAACCTCTACGTTGAAGACCTGAGCATGCAACGTCGTGAGCGCGCCCTCACCAGCGACGGCAGCGAGAAGATTCTCAACGGCCGTTTGGACTGGGTGTACCAGGAAGAGCTTTATGGCCGCGGCAACTTCGGCGCGTACTGGTGGAGTCCTGATTCAACTACGATCGCGTTTCTTCGCTTCGACGAGAATCCGGTTCCCGAGTTCACGGTGGTCGATCACATTCCTTATCCCCAAAACGTCGAGATCACGCCTTATCCCAAGGCCGGCGATCCGAATCCGATCGTGAAGTTAGGAATGGTCAGCGCCGCGGGCGGAGACATTCGCTGGATCGACACCTTCAAGTATCAACCTGCCGATCTCCTGATCTCGCGCGTGGCTTGGAGTCCTGACGGCAAGAACGTCGTTTACCAGGCGCAGAATCGCGAGCAGACGTTTCTGGACGTGAACTTTGCCGGTGCGCGCGACGGTAAGTCGACAAACGTGATTCACGAGACGTCGAAAGCCTGGGTGGCGATTAACGAGGATCCGATCTGGTTGAAAGACGGAACGTTTATCTGGGCCAGTGAGCGTAATGGCTGGGAACATCTTTACCACTACACTGCCGATGGCAAACTCCTGCGGCAAATCACTGACGGCAAGTGGGAAGTGCGTTCGATTGAAGGCGTGGATGAAGCGAATGGCTATATTTACTTCACCGCGACCGAGCACAGTCACATTGCGAACAACGGCTATCGCATCAAGCTCGACGGCACCGGCCTGACTCGTCTTACGATGACTGAAGGCTCGCATCGCGTCGATCTGAGTCCCGCGAATAACTACTTCATCGACGTTTGGAACGATCTCAACACGCCTGCGCAAGTTCGCCTGTACGACTCATCAGGGAAACTCGTGCGCGTGATCAGTGAGAATAAAGTTGACGCGCTCAAGCAGTACAAACTCGGCGCCGCGGAGTTGTTGCAAGTGAAAACGCGCGACGGCTTTGTAAT